>Ga0193706_1000431_pt1 | contig 24824 bp, 21 predicted proteins | sample U3c1metaG_FD_160130 | JGI IMG/M metagenome (GOLD analysis project Ga0193706, IMG submission 160130) | Soil microbial communities from a riparian zone of the East river system, Colorado, United States - U3c1 | ecosystem: Environmental > Terrestrial > Soil > Riparian zone | place: USA: East River... | reverse complement strand
TTGACCTTCGTCGTCCCCAGCACCCGCTCCGCCACCTCGGCGACCAGCAGCTCGAGGTCGTGAGCGGTCTTCTCGTAGTCGGCATAGGCCTCGTACCACTCCAGCATCGTGAACTCCGGGTTGTGCTTGTGGGAGACGCCCTCGTTGCGGAAGTCCTTGCCCAGCTCATAGACGCGATCGATGCCGCCGACCACCAGCCGCTTCAGGTACAGCTCGGTGGCGATCCGCAGGTAGAGATCGCGGTCGAGGGCGTTGTGGTGGGTGGTGAAGGGCCGGGCCAGGGCGCCGCCGTAGAGCGGCTGCAGGACCGGCGTCTCGACCTCGACGTAGCGGTGTTCGTCCAGCCAGCGCCGCACCTCGCTGACGGTGCGGGCCCTGATCTGGAAGATGCGGCGGCTGTCCTCGTTGGCGATCAGGTCAAGCTCACGGCGGCGGAAGCGGGTCTCGGTGTCCTCGAGGCCGTGGAACTTGTCGGGCGGCGGCCGCAGGCTCTTGGCGAGCAGGCGCCAGTGGTCGATCGCCAGCGAGAGCTCGCCGCCGCGACGGGTCGCCATCGCCGTCCCCTCGGCGCCGACGATGTCGCCGAGGTCGAGGTCGACAAGCAGCTCGAATGCCTCCTTGCCGAGCAGGTCCTCGCGAGCGTGGAGCTGAACCTGGCCGCTGCCGTCGCGGAGGTCGAGGAAGCAGGCCTTGCCGTGGCCGCGACGGGCGACGATCCGGCCGGCGACGCGGTGGCGGGACTCGGTCTCCATCCCCGCCGCCAGGCCCTCGTGCGCGGCCCGCACCTCGGCGATGTCCTCACGCTCGGAGAACTCGTGCGGGAACGGCTCGACCCCCGCGTCTCTGATCCGCTCGAGCTTCTCGCGACGGTCGCGCAGGACGTCGGAAAGCTTGGGCTCGGCTGGCTCGCTCATCGCGGGCCGACCCTATCGAGGCTCAGGCTTTCTCAATTTTGGTGATTTTGAGTTTCTTCTTGGGGCCGCGCGGGACCTCGACTGTGACTACGTCGTTGCGCTTGCGGCCGACCAGGGCTTTGCCGATCGGCGACTCGTTCGAGAGTTTGTGCTCGACCGGGTTGGCCTCGGTGGAGCCGACGATCTGGAATTTCTGCGAGTCGCCGGTCTTCTGGTCTTTGACGTGGACGACCGAGCCGAAGCCGACTTCGTCGGTGCTGAGCGCCTTCTCGTCGATCACCGCGGCGCGCCGCAGCCGCTCTTCGAGCTGGGCGATCCGGCCCTCGAGAAGAGCCTGTTCGTTCTTGGCGTCGTCGTATTCGGCGTTCTCGGAGATGTCGCCGAATTCACGCGCCTCCTTGATCCGCGCCGCGACCTCGCGGCGTTTGGTCGTCGAGAGGTGCTCGATTTCCTCTTTGAGCTTTTCGAGACCCTCTGGGGTGATGACCGCCTGACGACTCACTTGAACTACCTCGCTTTTGGCTGTTTGGGGGAGTCGCGAAGGCGCCTCCCAGACCTAAAAAAACGGCCCGATGCGGCAACCTGAATCGCCACACCCGGGCACGGAGTCGCGGGATTATAGCGAGGGCGCCGAGCCGGCAATCAGGGGCGTTCAAGCAACGGCGGCGGGCTCGGCGAGGGCGCCGATCAGCTCCCGCGCGCGACCGAGGTCGGCGCTGCGCTGGAGCTCGTCGATGACGTCCTGGGACGCTCCCAGCCGCTCCGTGTACCAGGGGTAGAACTTGCGCAGGTAGCGCTCCGCTCGCTCGCTGCCGAGGTGCTGCTCGGCAGCGTCCATGACCCAGAGCAGCTCGGCGGCGACCTCTTCGCGGCTGGGCGGCTGGCGGCGCTGTCCGGTCAGCTCCTCGAACAGCCAGGGGTTGCCGAGCGAGCCGCGGGCGATCATCACCGCCTCGGCGCCGGACTCCTCGTAGGCGCGGCGGGCGGCGGCGGCGCTGGAGAGGCCGCCGGAGACGATCACGGGCACCTCCACCCGCTCCACCAGCTCCTTCGTCAGGGCGTAGTCGGGGTCGCCCTTGTGGCCCTTCGTCGCCACTCGCGGGTGGAAGCCGATCGCCGCCACCCCAGCCTCCTCGGCGAGCCGGACGGCGAGGTCGAAGCCGGAGCGGTCGCCGGCCTCGATGCCCGAGCGCAGCTTGACGGTCACGGGCACCCCGCCGCCACCCTCGGCAGCGCCGCGGGCCAGCGCCAGGGCCAGCTCCGGGTCGCGCAGGAGCTGGGCGCCGGCGCCGGTGCGGCGGACCTTGGGGACCGGACAGCCCATGTTGATGTCGATCAGGTCGGCGCCCGCCCCGGCGGCGATCGCGGCAGCCGACCGCATCACCTCGGCGTCGTGGCCGAAGAGCTGCATCGAGACCGGGTGCTCGTCGGGATGGATCCGCATCAGCTCGCGCAGCGTGCGCTCGTTGCGGTAGTGGAGGGCGAAGCTGGAGACCATCTCCGAGACGGCGAGGCCGGCGCCGTGGCGTTTGGCCTGCAGCCGCACGAACCAGTTGCCGATGCCGGCCAGCGGCGCCAGCAGAACCCGGTTGGAGATCTCGACGTCGGCGATCCGGAAGGGATCAGTCAGCTGTGGGCGCGTTGCGTTCATGGATCAATCGCAGTCCCTTGAGGGTAAGCATGTCGTCGACCTCGTCGATCGTCTCGGTGAAAGGCACGACGACCGACGCCAGGCCGCCGGTGGCGAGCAGGCTCGGTTCGCTCAGCTCCGCTTCGATTCGGCGCACGAGGCCGTCGATCAGGCCGGCGAAGCCGAAGACGAAGCCCGACTGGATCGCCGCACGGCTGGAGCGGCCGATAGCCGCTTCGGGCTCGACCAGGTCGATGCGGGTGATGCGGGCGGCCCGCTCGATGAGGGCGCTGAGGGAAATCTCCAGGCCCGGCCCGATCGCGCCGCCGAGGTACTCCCCCTCGGCCGAGACCGCGTCGATGTTGATGCCGGTGCCGAAGTCGACGACGACGCATGGGCCCCGGAAGCGCTCGTAGGCGGCGATCGAGTTGACGAGGCGATCGGCGCCGACCTCGAGCGGATTGTCGATGCGGATCGGCATCCCCGTCTTCAGGCCCGGCCCGATCGTCAGGCATTCCGCCTCGAGGTAGCGCTCGCTGAGCCGCTCGTACTGGACGCCGAGCGGTGGCACCACCGATGAGACGCAGACGGCGTCGACGTCGTTGAGGGACATCTCGCAGAGCAGGAAAAGCCCCGCGATCCGCTCCGCCAGCTCGTCCCCGGTCGCCCCCGAACGGGTCTGGAAGCGCCAGTGCTCGACTAGCTGCTCGCCCTCGAAGGCGCCGAGGTGAGTCTGGGTGTTGCCGATGTCAACCGCCAGGAGCATCGGCAAAGCATAGGATTGGGACGTGGACGCGCGCCTCTTCGTCATCCCCGCCTCGCATCCGGCCATCGCCGCGCAGCTGATGCTCGAGCACAAGGGCATCGCCTACAAGCGCACCGACCTGCTGCCGGTGATCTCCAAGGCGGCCCTGCGGGCGCTCGGCTTTCCCGGCGTCACCGTGCCGGCCCTGAAGATCGACGGCGCCAAGGTTCAGGGATCCCGCCAGATCGCCCGCGAGCTGGAGCGCCTGCGGCCCGAGCCGCCGCTCTTCCCCACCGACCCGGAGAAGCGGGCGGCGGTCGAGGAGGCCGAGCGCTTCGGCGACGAGGAGCTTCAGCACCCGATTCGCCAGATCCTCTGGTGGTCGCTCAAGCACGACAAGGGGCCGCTTCGCAGTTACTCGGAGGGCGCCAAGCTGGGCCTGCCGATCTCGCTGGCGATGAAAACCGCCGCCCCGGTCGTCGCCCTCTCCGCCCACTTCAACGAAGCCAGCGACGAGAACGCCCAGGCGGGCCTCACGGCCCTGCCGGCAATGCTCGATCGAGTCGACGAGCTAATTGCCGCCGGCACCCTCAACGGCGAGCGGCTGAACGCGGCCGACTTCCAGATCGCCCCCAGCATCGGGCTGGCGATGACGATGGACGACCTGCGGCCCGCGATCGAGGGACGGCCGGCCGCAGCGCTGGCCACGCGCGTCGTCCCGTCCTATCCGGGCAAGACCCCGCCGATCCTGCCGCCCGCCTGGCTCGAGCCGCTGCGGCAACCTGTCTCCAGCTGAACCCTGAGGACTTAACCGGGCCATAGGCCCGCTAAGTCCTCAACGAAGGATCGAGCCCTTCCGCTCAACTCGCTGGCCTGCCGGCAGCTTCGCGAGCGCGTCGGCAAGGCGCCTGCCGTCCGGCAGAGTCAGCTCGGGATCGAGCTCGAGCAGCGGCACGAGGACGAAACGGCGGCTGCTCACCTCCGGGTGGGGCAGGGTCAGGCGCGGGGTATCCAGCTCGAGGTCGCCGAGCAGGAGCAGGTCGACGTCGAGCGGGCGCGGGCTGTGGCGGGGAGCCTCGAAGGAGCGGCCGCGCTCGGCCTCGACCGCCTTGCAGGCGTCGAGCAACGGCTCCGGCTCCAGCTCGGTGCGGATCCGGATCGCGGCGTTGAGGAAGTCGGGCTGGTCGAGGACCTCGCCCACCGGCTCGGTCGCGTAGGCAGCGGAGACCGCCTCGACTTCGACGCCGTGTGGCGGCAGAAGCTCGATCGCCGCCCGCAGATGGGCGGCGGAGTCGCCGACGTTGGAACCCAGGCCGAGGAAGCCGGTGCGCACGGCCTATCCCTCGTGGGCTTCGGCCTCGTCTTCGTCGACCGCCCGCTCCTGGGTCACCTCGACGGCGACCTCCTGGATCGCCAGCGGCAGCGGCGGCTCGGGCTTGGCGGCCCGCACCCGGACCGAGTCGCAGCCGTAGCGCTCCATCAGGCGCTGGCCGATGACCTGGGCGAGGCGCTCCAGGGTCTTGTAGCTGCGCTCGGTGGCGGCGAGGGCGACGATGTCGCAGACCTGGGCGTAGTCGACGGTGTCCTCGAGCCGGTCGGTGAGGACCGCGTCGCAGTCGGGCACGTCGAAGGAGATGTCGAACTCGAGCCGCTGCCCGACCTCTTGCTCGGCCTCGCTGACGCCGTGATGGGTGTAGATCGAGAGGCCGCGCAGCTCGACTTCGGCGCTTGACTCGATGCCGTTGGAGTGAGACTCCATGCCAGGCAACCTACCCGAGGATCGCGCTGGCGACGGCCATCGCCTGGCCGACCTCGGCGACGTCGTGGACACGCAGGACATCGGCGCCCTCGGCCGCCGCCAGAACCGAGGAGGCGATCGTGCCGCCGAGGCGCTCGCCCGCGTCGGAGCCGTCGACCTTGCCGATGAAGCTCTTGCGGGAGGTCCCGATCACCAGCGGCCGGCCCAGCTCGCGCAGCTCAGCGAGGCGACGCAGCAGCTCCATGTTGTGCTCGGCGGCCTTGCCGAAGCCGATCCCGGGGTCGAGCCAGATCCGCTCCTCGGCGACGCCCGCCGCCATCGCCGCCTCGACCCTGCCGGCGAGGAAGGCCTTGACCTCGGCGACGACGTCGTCGTAGGCGGGTTCCAGCTGCATCGTGCGGGGATTGCCGAGCATGTGCATCAGCACCACCGTGGCGCCGCGGTCAGCGCAGAGCGCCGCCATCTCGGCGTCGCCGCGCAGCGCCGTCACGTCGTTGACGATCTCCGCCCCAGCATCCAGGGCGGCTTCGGCGACCGCCGCCTTCGAAGTGTCGACCGAGATCGTCGCCTCCCCCCCGGCCAGCCCGGCGACGACCGGCTCGACCCGCCGCAGCTCCTCCTCGGCCGCCACCTCCTCGGCCCCCGGCCGAGTCGATTCCCCGCCGACATCGAGAATCGCCGCGCCAGCCGCCGCCAGCTCTTCGCCATGCGCGATAGCCGCCCTGGGATCGAGGTACAACCCCCCATCCGAAAACGAGTCCGGCGTCACGTTCACCACACCCATGAGCTTCGGAGAAGCCATGGCTAGGGCCGGTCCCGGCAGGGGCGAAACGTCTTGTACTTTTTCGCCACTTTCAATCGCGGCAAGCCGCAAGCGCTGTCGAAAAAGTTAAGTGCAGCCCCTGCCGGGACCGGCCCCTCAACTGGCGTCGCCGCCAGCAAACCCTGGGCGGGGACGCGGATTCGGCCGCGCACCCTCGCGCTGAGGCCGCTCCGCCTCGGCCGCTGGCTCAGCCGGCGCCGCGGGCTCCTCGTCGTCGGCGAAGACCTCGGCAGCGGGCTTGCCCTCGAGCAGCGCGGCGAACTGGCCCGCGTCGATCGTCTCCCGCTCGAGCAAGAGCTTCGAGATCCGGTCGAGCTCCTCGCGGCGCTCGCTCAGCAGCCCCCTCGCGGCCTGGTGGGCGCTCTCGACGATGCGGCGGATCTCGTCGTCGATCTCGCGGGCGATCTCGTCGGAGTAGTCGGGTTCGGCACTGAATTCGCGGCCGAGGAAGGGCTGGCCGCGGTCGTGGCCGAAGACGCGGGGGCCGAGTCGCTCCGACATGCCAAAGCGCATCACCATCTGCTTCGCCGTCTCGGTCACCTTTTCGAGGTCGTTGGAGGCGCCGGTGGTGATCTCGCTGAAGACGATCTCCTCGGCTGCACGGCCACCGAGGGTCATTGCCATCGTGTCGGTCAGCTCGGCGCGGGTGGTGAGGAACTTGTCCTCGGTCGGCAGGCTGATCGTGTAGCCGAGCGCCTGGCCGCGGCTGATGATCGAGATCTTGTGGACCGGGTCGCAGTTGGGCAGGAGCTGGCCGACGATCGCGTGCCCGACCTCGTGGTAGGCGGTGATCAGGCGCTCCTTCTCACTCATCACCCGGGTCTTCTTCTCGGGCCCGGCGATCACTCGCATGATCCCCTCCTCGAGCTCCTTCATGCTGACCTCGCGCTTGCCCGAGCGGGCGGTCAACAGCGCCGCCTCGTTGATCAGGTTGGCGAGGTCGGCACCGGTGAAGCCGGGGGTCTGGCCGGCCAGCGTGTCGAGCTCGATTTCACGCGCCAGCGGCTTGCCGCGGGTGTGGACCTCGAGGATGTGCTTGCGGCCTTTGCGGTCGGGGCGGTCGACGACGACCTGGCGGTCGAAGCGTCCGGGCCGCAGCAGTGCCGGATCGAGGATGTCGGGGCGGTTCGTGGCGGCGATCAAGATGATGTTGTCCTTCATCTCGAAGCCGTCCATCTCGACCAGCAGCTGGTTCAACGTCTGCTCGCGCTCGTCGTGGCCGCCGCCCATGCCGGCGCCGCGGTGACGACCGACAGCGTCGATCTCGTCCATGAAGATGATGCAGGGGGAGTTCTGTTTGGCCTGCTCGAAGAGGTCGCGGACGCGGCTGGCGCCGACGCCGACGAACATCTCGACGAAGTCCGAGCCGGAGATCGAGAAGAAGGGAACGCCGGCCTCGCCGGCGACGGCGCGGGCGAGCAGCGTCTTACCGGTTCCGGGGGGGCCGTAGAGCAGGACGCCCTTGGGAATGCGGGCGCCAAGCGCCTGGAATTTCTTCGGGTTCTCGAGGAATTCCTTGATCTCCTCCAGCTCCTGCACCGCCTCGTCGACGCCGGCCACGTCGCGGAAGGTGATTTTCGGCGCGTCGACGGACATCCGCTTCGCTTTCGATTTGCCGAAGTTCATCACCCGCGAGCCGCCGCCCTGCATCTGGTTCATCAGGAAGATCCAGAAGCCGAGGAAGAGGATGAAGGGCAGGATGAAGGTGAGCAGCGAGAGCAGGCCGTTGCTGCCGGAGCCGTGGACGACCGTCTTGGTGGTCCCGCTTTTCTCCAGCAGGTTGAGCAGGCTCTGCTCGGTCTGGGGCGGGTAGCCGGTGGAGAAGCTTTCGCCGTTGGTCCGCTTGACGTCGAGCGTGTTGTCCTTGGTGTTGATCGAAAGCTCTTCGACCTTCCCCTCGGCGATCAGGCCCGATTGCGGGTTGACCAGCTGGTTGTAGGCGGGCGCCTCACTACCGGAATCCTGGGTGATCACTTTCTGGGCGACAAAGGCCAGAATGACCACGAGCAGGATCGGGAACGCCGCGCTTTTGAAGAAACGCCTCAAGGGTGAAATCAGCGTACCAGGGCGGTTTTCCCTGCTCAGTCCGTAAGCGCCGCGACGTAATCGAGATTGCGGTAGCGCTGAGCGTGGTCGAGGCCGTAGCCGATCGCAAACCGGTTAGGGATCTCGAACCCGACGTAGCGGGGGGAAAGGTCGACGCGGAGGCGCTCGGGCTTGGTCAGCAACGCGCAAACCTCGAGCGAGGCCGGGTTGCGGGCCCGCAGATTCCGCATCAGGTAGTGAAGGGTGAGGCCCGAGTCGATGATGTCCTCGACGATCAGGACGTGGCGGCCTTCGATCGGGGAATCGAGGTCCTTGAGGATGCGGACCACCCCGGAGGAGTCAGTCTGCGAGCCGTAGCTGGAGACCGCCATGAAGTCGATCTCACAGGGGACGTCGATATTGCGCATCAGGTCGGCGAGGAAGAGCACCGCGCCCTTGAGCACCCCGACCATGATCAGCTCACGACCGGCGTAGTCACGGCTTACCTCGGCGCCCAACTCGGCGACCCGGCGCTGCAGGTCCTCCTGGGCGACGAGGGTCTCGCCGATCGCGGGGTCGCTCACCCGCCGCAGTCTAGATATATGGCGGCCGAGCCGGAGACGTCCGTCATATGGGCGCTTTCGGCCCGTCGGCCTCTTTCGTCGCCCGCAGGACGCCGCGCTCGACGACGGCGCGGACGCCGCCGCCGAGGTCGAGCATGGCGGTACCGGTGCGGCGCAGGCCGGTGACCTGCTCGGCGAAGCGGGCGGCGCCGGGAACCGGCCGGCCGGCGGCGCCGTCGGCGAGGCGCTGGAGAACCAGCCGGCGCAGCGCCGCGGGCAGCTCGGCGAGGCGCTCGAGCGCGATCGTGCCGCGAGCCGAGCCGCCGGAGCCATCGACCTCGGCGTCGACGAGGGCATCGAGCACCTCGGCCTCGTCGCGCAACAACGCCGCCGTGCGGAGGACGTTCTGGGCCGCGGCCGGGTGGATCTTGGACAGCTCCGGCAGCAGGCCGTGGCGAATGCGGTTGCGGGCGTAAGCCGGGTCGGCGTTGCTGCTGTCCTCACGCCAGGCCAGGCCGCGCTGCTCGCAGTAGGCGGTGGTCTCGGCGCGGGTGAAGCCGAGCAGGGGCCGAGCCAGAGACCCGTCGTGGGGCCGCATCCCGAGCAGGGCGCGGCGACTGGGCGAAGAGGCGAGGCGATAGAGGATGGTCTCGACCTGATCGTCGGCGGTGTGGCCGGTGACGATCGTCGCCCGCCGCGGCAGCGCCAGCGCGGCCGCGGCGGCGTAGCGGGCGTCACGCGCCCAGGCCTGGAGGTTGCCAGGCCCCCCTGGGCGCCGTGGGCGCTCGATCGCCAGCTCGGCCCCGAGCGCCTCGCAGAGCGAACGACAGAGGCGCTCGTCCTCGTCGGACTCCTCGCGCAGGCCGTAGTTGACGTGCAGCGCCGCGACCTGCTCGGCGCCGGCGGCGCGCACGGCGAGGTCGACCATGCAGACCGAGTCGCGCCCACCCGAGAGCATCGCCACGACCGGCGCTCCGGGCGCGACCAGCCCCTCCGCAAGCACCCGCTCGAGCATCAGGTCGGCGTCCACGGCTCGAGTGTACGAGCGTGAGATCAGGCGGCGGCGCGGACGACGAAGAGGTCGGTGGGAGCAGGGAACCCCTTGAGGCTGACCTGCCCGATCGGCTCCAGGCCGAGGCCCTCGCGCCGGGCGATCGCCTCGGCGACACGATCGGTGACCAGGACCTCGCCGGCGAGAGCGCGGTTGACGACGCGATGGGCGAGGTTGACCTGGCTGCCGAAGTAGTCGCCGTCGCGGTAGACCGCCTCGCCGCAGTGGATGCCCACCCGCGGCCGCGGGCGCTGCGGGAAGCGGTCGAGGAAGCCGACCGCCCACTCGGTCAGCGAGGCCGCGTCCGGCGAGACCACCATCACCTCGTCTCCGATCGTCTTCACGATCGTCGCCTCGCGCGGCAGCGTCGACTCGACCCCCTCGACGAAGTTCTCGACCACGTCGAGCGCCTCCATGTCCCCCTCCTCCTCGGTGTAACGGGTGAAGCCGGTGAGGTCGATGAAGCAGAGGGTGACGGTGACCTGGCCGAGCTCGATTTCCGCGGTGTCCATGCCCAGCCCGGACTCCATGTGGCCGACCACGTCCTGCTCGATGAAGAAGCGCAGGTAGCGGTTGTGGAGGTACTCGGTAAGCGGCGCCGCCAGCGGCAGGATGTCGGCCGCCAGGTCGCCCATCTCCGCCGCCATCTCCAGCTCCGGCACGGCGTCGCGGATCAGCGGCTCATGAACGTAGAGGTGGAAGAGACGGACCTCGGCGTCGGCGATACGGCGCATCGACTGCACGTAGACCCGGACCAGCTGCAAGAAGGCGACGAGGGGAAAGCCGGCGGCAAGGACGCGGGCGCAGTGGCGCAGCGCCGCAGCGTCTTCGGGGCTGACGTCGCGCTGGCGCCCCTTTGGCGTGCCGAGGATGACCAGGATCCGTTCGATCAGCTCGGCCTCCAGGCCGGTCTCCGCCGCGACCGCCGCCACCGAGACCTTCTCGTCCGTCTCGGAGAACAGCTCCTCGGCGAAGCCGAAGGCGAGCCGCCCCTCGCGGCCGGCGTCGCGCAGGTCCTCCAGCGAGTAGCCGCGCTCACGCATCCGCGCCACGACCCGGGCCTGGGCGGCCGCGGTGGCGGTCCAGCGACCCCGGCGGACCGGCACGATCTTCTCCTTGGCCCAGCGTTTGAGCGTGCTGGCCGGAACCCCCGACCGCCGCGCCGCCTCGCTCAGGCTTATCCGCTCATCAGCCATCGTTGAGCGAGGCTAGCCGCTGGACAGGAGGGAGCGGATACCCCTCCCCGGAGGCTCAAGAGCAGACAACTCGAACTGCCGCGAGCGACCAGCTGCGCAACGGCCTCCGGGGAGGGGTATCCGCTCCCTCCTCCCGATCAGAGCCGAGCCGGCCCTGCTGCGCGACGGCCTTCCGGGAGGGGTATCCGCTCCCTCCTCACGACCAAACGACGAGCGGGGCAGCTCTCGCCACCCCGCTCGCACACTGGTTGGTTGTCTCGATCCAACCGCTAGGTCGGAATCTCCGACTCCTCGTGCAGCTGCAACACCGGCTCTCCGCCCTCACCGGTGCGGATGCGAATCGCCTCCTCCACCGGGATCACGAAGATCTTGCCGTCGCCGACCTCGCCCGTGCGGGCGTGTTTGAGGATCGTCTCGACGACAACCGACTTGTCTTTGTCCTCGACCACGATCTCCAGCTTGACCTTTGGCCGGACGTTGACGGTGAGAGTCGAGCCGCGGTACCGCTCGACTATCCCTTTCTGACGCCCCGAGCCCTTGGCCTCGAGGATCGACAAGGAGGGAAATCCCTTGTCGAGCAACTCGGCCCGGATCGGCTCGAACGCCTCGTGGCGGATGAACGCCTCTATCTTCTTCATGCGCTCAGCCCTCCTAGTTGGTCTCGGTCGCGGTCATCTGAGCAGGCGCCGCCGCGGGGATCGCGGCACCGCTGCCCATCGTGTTCGGCATGCCGGTGGAGTACTCCGGCTGGGGGATGAACTGCTCCGGGTACCCGTACATGCCGTGGGAGCTGATGTCCAGCCCAGCGTCCTCCTCCTCGGCCGGAACCCGTAGCCCGATCGTCGCCTTGATCAGTGCGAACGTCGCTATCGAGATCGCGAACACGACCACGAAGGTAAACAACACCGCCACTCCCTGAACCCCCAGCTGGCCGATTGCCGTGCTGAAGGAGGCGTCGCCGAAGATCCCGTACCAGATACCTGGTCCAGCGCCTTCGACGATCAACCGCGGCGAGGCGAAGACGCCGACCGCGAGGGTGCCCCAGATGCCGGCCAAGCCGTGCGCCGAGAGGGCGCCGACCGGGTCGTCGAGGAGCTTGTCGATCGCCAGCACCGCGTAGACGACGATCAGGCCGGCGACGAGGCCGATGATCGGCGCCGCCCAGTACTCGACGAAGCCCGACGGAGCGGTGATGCCGACCAGGCCGGCGATCGCGCCGTTGCCGGCCATGCCGACGTCGAGCGTCCTGCTTTTGAGCCAGACGGCAAGGGAGGCGCCGATGACGCCGGCCGCGGCCGCGAGCTGGGTGTTCAGCATGACCTCGCCGAAGAACGAGCCGGCCGTTTCGAAGGTCGAACCGCCGTTGAACCCGAACCAGCCGATCCAGAGGATGATCACGCCGAGGCCGACCAGCGGCATCGAGTGACCGGGGATCGCCCGTGGCTTGCCGTTGACGTCGTACTTGCCGATACGCGGGCCAAGCAGCAACAGCGCCGCCAGCGCCCCGACCGCACCGGTGAGGTGGACCACCGAGGAGCCGGCGAAGTCCATCACCGGCTTGCCGCCGATGTCGGACAGCAGGCCGCCGCCCCAGACCGCGTGGGCGATCAGCGGGTAGATCACCGCGCCGAACACCGCCGCGTAGATCACGTAAGCGCCGAACTTGATCCGCTCCAGGGTGGTTCCCCAGACGATCGCCAGCGAGACCGCGCAGAAGGCCAGCCCGTAGAGCATCAGCATCGCATCGGAGCCAGCCACGTTGAACGCTTCTTCGCCCTGGCCGACCACCTGGTCGAAGTGGAAGAAGAAGCCGCTGGTGCCGAAGAAGTCGTTGCCACCGCCTTCGGCGACCCCGTAGCCGAGCGCCCACCAGGCGATCGTCACGATCGCGAAGTTGACGAGGATCTTGGCGACACCCGTTCCGGCGTTCTTCTGCCTCGAGAAGCCGATCTCCAGGAACATGAAGCCGGCCTGCATCAGGAACACCAGGACACAGGCGACGGCGACCCAGACCATGTCCAGCTCGCTTGCCTTCGCGGCCACCGTTTCAGCCACGGTTTCCGCCGACGCCGCCGCAGGCAGCACCAGCGCGGCAAACGCCGTTAACGCAACGGCGATCCCCATCTTCTTTCTCATCAAAATCCTCCTATGCCCACCGCAGCTCCAGGCTGCGGCGGTCGCGGGTTTGGCGATTCGCAAGCACCGTAAATTCGGCTCGCCGAGATCCGTTTAGACGGCTGGAGGAAATAACCCCGGCCCCGTTCTCACGAGTGGCAAGAGCACGGCCGCAAGGCCGAGGCGATATCCGACTGCATTGCTCGGATTCAGTTAGGGTTCCCGAAAGCAAGCATTTAGGGACCCCTAAGTAGGCTCCCCTTATTCAGGAGGCACGATTGAAGAAGACCAGAGCACACCTTGCGCTTACCCTCGCCGCGCTGGCGCTGGCCGCGCCGATCGCCGGCTGCGGCAGCAGCGACAGCGGCGACGAGAGCACGAGCGCCGAGGCGAGCGCCGCCGAACTGGCCCCGGTCAAGAGCTACCTGACCGACCATTCCGCGGACCTGGTCGAGCAGGTGGGGCTGCTGAAGGAGAACGCCGACGAGTACTACGCCCTGGCCGAGTCGGTCGACTTCGACTACGAGCGACTGCTCGCCGAGCACGGCGACGAAGTCGAGCAGCTCCTCGGCGACTCCAAGGACGTCTTCGTCGTCGCCAACCCCGCCTACGAGCAGATGGAGGGAATCGTCGCCGGAGTTCCGAGGCTGGCCCACTACGACGTCGACATCGACGCCGGCTCCGACGCCTCGACGCCCGAAGACGCCGTCTCGTTCACGCTGACGACGCCCGACGGCAAGCAACTGCAGCAGCCCGGCAACCTCTTCTTCCTCACCGAGACCGCGCTCTACGGCACCAACCCGGACCTCGAGGCAAAGGGCGTCGAGGCCGATGTCAACGGCAACGGCAAGGTCGAGTTCGGCGAGGGCCTGCCCGACGCCAACATCTATAAGGCGACGCTGGACGAATTCGAGAAACAGGCGAAGAGCCTCGACGCCGACGCCCAGGAGTTCGAACCGACGCCGTCCGACGCACTGACCTCGATCGTGGTCATGACCCCGACCATGAGCGAGTACTTCGAAGCCTGGAAAAACTCGCGCTTCATCGCCGGCGAGGGCGCAGAGGAACTCGGCTTCGTCGCCACCTCGCGGCTCTCCGACATCGCCGACATCCTCGGCGGCATCCTCGTCACCTACGACGGGGTCGAACCGATGATCGCCGCCGAGAACCCACAGCAGGCGAAGCAGACGAAGAAGGAGCTGCAGAGACTGGTCGACTTCGCCGCGGACCTGCGCGACCGCGAGGCTGACGGGGAGAAGTTCACCGCCAAGCAGGCCGACGCCCTCGGCGCCCAGGCCCAGGCCCAGGCCGAGGCGATCGCCGGCCAGGTGACGCAGGCGGCGAAGCAGCTCGAAATCGAACTGCAGGAAAGCTAGAGGGGGCGGTCCGGACGGAGGCACAACCGCACCGCTTTGCTTCCCGGAGGGCCATCGCCACGCTCGTCGCGGCGATGGCCCTCTTGCTCTGCTCGCTTGCGGGCGGGACGGCGATCGCCGCCGCCGACCCCCCCTGGCAGGCGTCGGACGCGATCCGCGCCGAGCTCTTCGAAGCCCAGACCCAGCTTCTCTACGGCGAACGGACTGGCCGTGCGGTCGCCCGCGCCGAGGCCGAGCTGAGCGGGCCCCTGCGCCGCGGCCTCGCCAAACACGCCGCGGCCGAGCTGCGCGAAACGGAAGCGTCGCTGGCCGCCGCGAGGCAAGCGGCGCTCGACCTCGACGAAGGGGCGCTGGCCGCGGCGCGGGGGCGGATCGTCTCGGCTCTGCGCCGGGGCGCGCTGGCCGTCTCAGTCGCCGCGGCGCGGCAAGGCGACGCGGCCGAGGCGCGGACCTGGATGCAGATCCGCGACTTCCGACAGACCACCCGCTTCACCCGGCCCGGAGTCAACGGGACCGCCGCCCTGCAACAGCTCGCAGCGGGCGAAATCAAGCCGCACGAGGCGGTGGTCCAGATCGAAAAGGACCTGCTCGACACCTTCCAGGCCCGCCTGATGACCAACCTCGACGAAGCCTCTCAAGCCGCCGAACGCGGCTTCGGCGGCCGCTTCGCGGAGACGACGGCGACGGTCCGCGGCTACTGGCTGGCGATCGCCCCCGAGTACGGCGAGCAGCGCGGCGCCGAGGCACGACGCGCGACCGGGCATGACTTCGAGCGTCTCGCCGCGGCCGGCGCCGGCTCGAACCGGGCTGCCTTCGAAGCCGCCCGCGAGCGGGTCGAAGCCGACCTCGAGGGCTTCACCGCGGCACCCCTCACCCCCGACGAGCAGGTCAACCGGGCGAGCCAGCTGACCCGCTTCGTCGACCTGGTGCCAAAGGAGTACGACAAGGGAACCGCCGACGGCCGGGTGACCATCCCCTTCGAGGTACAGGAGGGCGTCGCCTTCATGGACGGCGTCGAAGCCGCCTTCTCCGACCTCGAGCCGGTCCTGCTCGAACGCGACCCGGCCGCGGTCGACGAAATCAAAGCCTCCTTCGCTGAACTGCGCGCAGACGTAGACAACGCCCAGCAGGGTGTCTCGGTCGCGCCTCAGGAGGAGCTCGACGCGGCCCGGGACCGCGCCGCGCAGACCTTCGAACGGATCTCCCCGAAGGAGTGGACCGAACCCAGCGACGAAGCCGACTACGAACTCGTCGGCATCTCCCTCGACCAGCTCGAAGCGGCTGCCGGAGCCGGCCGCTACCAGGAGGCCGAGCAGGCCCGGCTCGCGGCCTATGGCTTCTTCGAGTTCGGCCCGGAGCTGAAGCTGCGCGCCTTCGACCCCCAGCTCGCCCTCGAGATCGAGGGATTGATCTGGTACGGCGCCGGCGGCGACGCGGGGCTCGCCGACCTGGTTGCCCGCAACGCGCCGCTGAGCGACATTCGCGAGACCCGCATCGACCTCGACGAAAAGCTCGCCGACGCGCGAGCGCTGACCGGCGACGGGGCCAGCCCGATGACCACGATCACCAACTCGGCGCTGATCGTCTTCCGCGAGGGGCTGGAGGCGATCCTGATCCTCGCCGCGATCACCGCCAGCATGATCGGGCCACGGGCGCCCCTACGGCGGCCGGTCTACCGCGGGGCGCTGCTCGCCCTGCCGGCGAGCATGCTGATGTTCGTCCTGGCGCTGCTGCTGCTCGACTCGCTCTCCCAGTACGGGGAGAAACTCGAGGCGGTGGTCGGCGTGGTCGCGATCGGCGTCCTGCTGCTGGTCATGAACTGGTTCTTCCACCGCGTCTACTGGACCGAGTGGATCAAGGGCCACCGCGACCGGGGCAAGGCGCTGACCGGAGCGGCGCTGGCGGCCGGAGCGGGTGCCGCGACCGTCGCCGGCCTCTACACGCTCGGCTTCACCAGCGTCTTCCGGGAGGGCTTCGAGACGGTCCTCTTCCTGCAGGCGCTGCAGCTCAGCTCCGGCACCGGCGTCGTCCTCGCCGGCGTCTCGCTCGGGCTGGTGCTGACCGGGATCGTCGGAGCGATCACCTTCATGCTCGAGCGCAAGCTCCCTTACAAGAAGATGCTGGTCGCCACGGGCGTGCTGATCGCCCTCGTCCTGGTCGTCCTGGTCGGCAACACGGCGCGGACCATGCAGGGGGTCGGCTGGCTGTCGATCCACCCGATCGACGTCGAACTGCCGCTCTGGATGGGCACCTGGCTGGGCATCTACCCGACCGTCGAGACGCTGTCGGCGCAGCTGCTCGCCTTCTGCTTCGTGATCGGCAGCTACTTCGCCGCCGAGTGGATGCGCAAGCGTGAACTGCGCCGCGCGATCGCCGCCCACGAGGAGTCGCTGCGAGAAACCGCGGTGGCGGCTGACCCCGAGGCTCCGGTCGCCAACGGGAACGGCAGCGGGGCCGAGCAAGATCCCGGCGCAATAGGGTCGGCCGACGATGCCGTCCCGCCTTCGCCCCACCACCTCAGTCGCCGCTGAGGCGATCCTCGTCGGCGACCCCGGGCGGGCGCTGATGCTTGCCCAGGAACTGCTGGAGCAGCCGAAGATGTGCAACCACGCTCGCGGCCTGTGGGGCTATTCGGGGCGGACGCCCGAGGGCCGGGAGCTGACCGTGCAGTCGACCGGGATGGGCGGCCCGAGCGCCGCCCTCGTCCTCGCCGACCTGGCCAAGCTGGGAGTGCAGCGCGCGATCCGGGTCGGCACCTGCGTGGCGCTCGACCCCGGCCTGCGGCCCGGCGAGCAGCTGCTCGTAACCGAGGCCCACGCTTGGGGCGGGCCGGACGGCGGCAGCGGCGAGGCCATGCACCCGGACTCCGGCCTGTCGGCGCGGCTGCAAACGACGCTGGCGCAGGCAGCCCGGCCGGGCACCGTCGCAAGCCTCGACACCCTGCCCGGCGACGACACCAAGCCGCCGGTCGAGGGCGGCGACGCGGCCGACATGCAAACCGCGGCGCTGTTCAGCCGCGGTCGCTCGCTCGGGATCGCCTTGGCGGCGGTACTGGTGGTGGTCGAATCGACGGACGGAGAGAAACTGGGCGACGAGGGCCTCGAACTCGCGGCGAAACGTGCGGGGCAGGCTGCTACAAGGGCACTCTCAGCCTAAGGTCGAGGGTTAGTCTTTGCTTTTTTTGGCGGGTTTCTTGGCGGCCTGACGGCGGATCGCGCCGACCTCTCGGCTGAGGTCGTCGACCTGCTCCTCGACGTCCTCCAGCCGCTGGGAAAGCGACCGCAGGCGCCGCTCGATGCGCTCCAGGTCAGTGGCCGAGGAGAGGTTGAGCGCGCTCATCGCCGCCTGCTGAGCCTCGATCGCCTTCTCGCGAGCGCCGAAAGCGGCGCCGATCGCGTTGTGGAGAGTGGGGTTGTCGATCAGCGCCTGTGCCAGCTCGCCGATCGCCTGCTCGCTGCGCGCGCGCAGGCCGTCCTGCTCATCCTGCTCGTAGGTCACGTCCCCCGCCTTTCGCAGTTCATTCACGTCAGCTTAACGAGCATGTCCGGTTCGGCTGAAACGCTGCCGGATGCAGGCATGACGTCGACCTTGATTAAGGCCTTGTTGGGGGGCGGCCGGCGCCGTTGCGCCCCCCTGGGCGACCAAGTAGCGTGGACTCGCCTGTTGCGCGGGGGAGGACGCGGATGCCGCAAGCCGCAGCGACGGGTACCGATGGGCACTGGGATGAGAGCCAAGATCGCACTAATCGTCGTACTCGCCAGCTTCCTGGTGCTGTCAGCCCTTGGCGTGGGCATGGCCGGCGCCGAGCCCCTGGCCGACAACGCGCCGACCGATCCCGCCACGGCGACGACCACCACCGCGGTCCCCTCGCTGCAGGCACCGGCCTGCGCCAACGGCCTCGACGACGACAACGACGGGCTGGCCGACCTGGCCGACCCCGACTGCCTCACCCCCACCGGGATCAGCGAGGCGCCGGCGCCGACCGAAGCCGGCTCCCCCGTCCCGGTTCCCGCCGAAACGACTCCCGAGAAGAGTGCGCAGGGCGGCGTCGAGCGGGGCACCTCCATCGGCGCCAGCGCCGGCGGCGTCACCCACAACCAGAGCCTCGGCGACAGCAGCGGCGGTGGTAGCGCCGACGGCGGCGTCAGCGCCCCGAGCGCAACCGGCAACGGCGATCAGCCGCTCGCCGGGGAGGCCGACGGCGGCTCGCAGTTCTCGGCCGGCGGCACCCCGACCGCGGCCAATCCGACGACGACGATCGCGCCCTTCGGCCCTGCCCCCATCGGCGTCCCCAACTTCATCATCGACTCCTTCGAGATCCCGCCCTTCCTGCTGCCGATCTACCAGGCCTGCGGAACCGAATACGGGATCCCCTGGGAGGTGCTGGCCTCGATCAACAAAATCGAGTCCGGGTTCGGCACCAACCTCAACGTCTCCAGCGCCGGCGCTGTCGGCTGGATGCAGTTCCTCCCTTCCAGCTGGGAAGCGTATGGCGTCGACGCCAACGGAGACGGGCGCAAAGACCCCTACAACCCGGTCGACGCGATCTGCGCCGCGGCCAATTACCTCAAGATCGCCGGCGGCGACAAAGACCTCTACAACGCGATCTTCGCCTACAACCACGCCGACTGGTACGTGCAGGAGGTGCTGCTCTACGCCCGCGCCTACGGCAAGCTGCCGTCCGACCTGGTCGGCTCGCTGACCGGCCTGACCGAGGGAGCGCACTTCCCGGTCGCCGCCGACGCTCGCTACGCCGACGACGTCTCGGCCCGAGTCGCGCTGAAGAGCTCCAGTGGCGACTCCTACGGCAACGCCGGGGAAATCGTCTCCTCCTCGCCGACCCGCCGCGGCATCAACATCTTCTCCAGCGAGGGGGCCGCGGTGGTCGCCGTCAACGACGGGGTGATCCGCAAGTTCGGCAGCTCGCCGCGTCTGGGCAAGTTCATCGTCCTCGAAGACACCTACGGCAACCGCTACACCTACGCCGAGCTCGGTGAGATCGTCCGCGACCATCGCCTCGTGGTGATGCCGACCGGCAAAGAGCAGCGGATCCCGGTCGAAAGCCAGGACCTGCGGCCCCGCCTGCGGGCGCTGCCGAGTCGTGCCGACGGCGGGCAGAGCGATGCGACCGCGACCGACAGCGCGCAGCCGGCGCCGGCTGACGGCACGCTGCGAGTCGGCTCGAAAGTGATCGCCGGCACCGTGCTCGCTCGCATCGGCGGCGACGGCGACAGCGTCGACCCCCACATCAACTTCTCGATCCGGCCGGCCGGGCGCGGCGCTCCGCGCATCGACCCGAAGCCGATCCTCGACGGCTGGAAGCTGCTGGAGGCGACGGCGATCTACCGGGCCAAGGGCAAGAACCCGTTCACCTCGCGCCTCAGCGGAGCCGGCGTGCTGTTGCTCTCCAAGGAGGCCCTGCAGAAGCGGGTGCTGGCCGACAGCGGCCTCTCGATCTACACCTGCGGTCGCGAAGACATCGCCACCGGGCAGATCGACCGCCGCGTCCTGGCGGTGCTCGCCTACCTGCGCTCCAAAGGCTTCGAACTGACGGTCACCTCGCTCAAATGCGGCCATGGCTTCCTCACCGCCTCCGGCAACGTCTCCGAGCACAGCAGCGGCGACGCGATCGACATCCCCGTCATCAACGGCGTGCCGGTGACCGGCAACCAGGGGCCGGGCACGGTGACCGACGAGCTGATCCGCACCGTCCTCCAGCTGCAGGGCACGATGCATCCCCACCAGGTGATCTCGCTCGAGGACCTGCCAGGCGCGGCCAGCATCGCGATGGCCGACCACTACGACCACGTCCACATCGGCTACCACGCGGCCGAAGGCGCGTTCGAAGACCAGTTCTCGGCCTTGCTGAAACCCGACCAGTGGCAGCGCCTGATCAACCGCCTCGGTCAGATCGAGAACCCCGAGGTCCCGATCAAGCCCTCGCAGTACTCGTTGCCGGACGAGAAGAACAGCGGCGGCGGCACGGCTGCTGCCGGCAGCAACGAGGACTAGATCTCGTTCGCCAGGGCGGTGCGGAAGGGGTGCCGACCCCCTCCCTGGGAATTGAGTCGCGTCCGCTTCGCGGACAGCTCCGGATGTTTGTGCGCGCCTATGGCGCGCAGGAATCGGATTGCATATCGCCGCTTCGCGACATTCCCAGGAAGGGGGTCGGCACCCCTCCAACAAGCGCCTCGCGCAGCTCTACAGCGAAGGGAACAGAACCTTCCTCCCATCTCATGCCGTATCGCCTCCAGCTGCCGTCCCCCTGCCGATGCTGATGCGCGTGTCGTGGGAAGCCGGTGGCGGCTCTGGGCGAATGTCGCCGAAGGCGGCGAAATGCAATCTGTCATCTGCGCGGCGTAGCCGCGCTCCAGCCTCGGCGCTAAGCCCGAAGGGCGTGCGCCCTCAATTCGCCCGGAGCCGCCACCGGCTCCCCCTGCCACCCCCAACAGAGCCGCCCAGCATGGGCTACGCCCGACCGGGAGAATCACCGCTTCTGTCCAAGCTATTCGGATTCGCGCAGCTCGACTTCGCCGGCACCCTGCCGCTGGCCGACGGCCGCTACCTCGCCCGGGAGGATGCGGCAGAGCATGTCCTGGTGCTGCTGACTCTGGGCGCCCCCCCGCCCCCCGCCCGGCGCCGGCGCCGGGCGCACGAGGCCGAGCCAGGGGCCGAGCCCTCCTCGCTGCCGCTGGCGCGGGTGACCGCGGTGCGGGCCTTCGCCCCCTTCGCGAACGCAGAGGAGGCCGTCCACTGGCTCCAGCGGGCGACCGAGGCCGAGGAGGAAGCCGATGAGATCGTGGCCGACGGGATCCGCCTGCTCAATCGTGCCCTTCACGTCAACGCGGTCGCCGGCGTCGACCCCCAGGGCCACACGCTGACGCCGGAGCGGGCGGTCGCGGTCCGCATCGGCTATGGCAGCGGCGAGGAGGTTGCCGACAGCCGCTTCACCGCGGCCAGCGAGATCGACGTCTGGGCCAGCGGCACCTCACGCCGGCACCAGCGCCAGGAGGGCCTGCAGCCGCAGGAGCGAGTCGCCGCCGTGCTCGGCGGCCGCGAGCGGGTCGACGCCTGCGAGACGCTGCTCCTGCGCGCCCGCGCCGATCTCGACGCCGGCCGTAAGCGCGAGGCGGCGCTGCAGCTGCGCGTGGGCCTCGAGGCGCTGCTCGCCGAGCTGAAGGGCGCGGAGACGGGCCCCGGCCACAGCGAGGACATGGCGACCCTGGCCAGCCGGCGCTCCGAGGTAGGAGAAGCGGCAAACGAGGCCCTGAACGGCGAGCTTGGGGCTCAACGAGCGGAAGCGGTCACGGAGCTGCTCGAGATCTGCGAGCGGGTGCTGCGAAGGCGTCGAGTCCTGCGCGGGTAGCGCATCTCTAAGCCTGTACTTGAGGGTTAGAGTGAAGCCCTAGAGGGCGAGTCGGAGGCCGACGACCTCGTCGAGCAAGGACTCGGCCAGGTGATGGGCCTCCTCGAGGGCGACCCCATCGACCGAGGGGACCCCGATCACGGTCAGCCCCGCCGCCCTTGCCGCGGCAACCCCGGTTGGCGAATCCTCGAGGGCGACGATTCTGGGGCCGGGCTCGACCCCGAGCCGGCGACAGGCCTCCAGGTAGGGATCCGGGGCGGGCTTTGGCGCCGCTACTTCGTGGGCGCTGATCACGACGTCGAAGTGGCTCTCGAAGCCGACCAGCTCGAGCGACCTGGCTACGAAGGCGAGCGGCGAGTTGGAGACGAGGCCGATCGGCGTCCCGCGCCGGCGCAGCGAGCCGAGCAGCTCGCGGGCGCCGATCATCGCCTCCACCCCATGCTCCAGCTCGGCGACCACCAGCGCGTTCAGCTCCTCGATCAGCTCCTCGGCGCGTCCCGGCTCACCCAGGCGCCTTTCCAGCACCCCGCCGGCGATCTCGGCCGACGTCCCGACCAGCTCCCGCTTGTCGGCCGGGGTAAAGTCGGTGCCGCGGCGCTCGAAGAGGTCCTGCTCCGCCCTGGTCCAGACCGACTCGGTGTCGAGCAGCAGGCCGTCGTTGTCGAAGAGGACGGCGTCCGGCAGCGGGGCGATCTCCATCGAGCCATCATCGCGAACGTGCCCTAACTTCGCGGCACGCCGTTTCACGTCCCGGCCCTGAACGCTCCCCGGCCTACGCCGACTGGGCGAGCGCGGCCAGCACGGCGCCGAGCTCCTCGACGACCTCGCCGTCCAGCTTCAGCTCGGCGTCGGCGTCGTAGGGGGTCTCCCCCTTGGTGACGATCGCCAACCGCCCGCCCCTCTCGAGGGTGACCTGGGGCAGCCCGGCGACCGGGTAGACGGCCAGCGAGGAGCCGATGCAGATCATCAGGTCGGCCCGCTCGGCGAGGGCGCTGGCGCGGGCCATCGCGCTCTCCGGCAGCAGCTCGCCGAAGAGGACGACGTCCGGTTTGACCGCGCCGCCGCAGCTGGAGCAGATGGCGACGCCGTCGGCGTCGAACAGGGCCTCGACCTCGTCGATCTCGAAGGCGGCCGCGCAGCGGGTGCAGGAGGAGGTCTCGATCGAGCCGTGCACCTCGACCACGTTGCGCGAGCCGCCGGCGCGGTGCAGACGGTCGATGTTCTGCGTGATCACGCCTTCGATCAGGCCGCGATCCTCGAGCTCCGCCAGCGCCTCGTGGGCGGCGTTGGGCCGTTTGTCGCCGAGCGACTGAAAGCGCGGCCGGTAGTAGGACCAAAAGCGGGCGGGGTCGCGCTCGAAGACATCGATGTGGGCGACCTCCATCGGGTCGACGTTGGCCCACAGGCCGGTCTCCGGCGTGCGGAAGTCCGGGATCCCGGATGGCACCGAGACGCCGGCCCCGGTCAGCGCGACGGCACTGCGCGACTCGCGGATCAGCTCCGCCAGCCGCAGAGCCCCTGCCGAGGGCCCGGAAGCGTCGATACGGCTGACGCCTCCGGCCCGTCGGCGGGCTGTTTTAGCTACTTGCCGCTCCATTTCGGGGTGCGCTTGCCGAGGAAGGCGCCGATGCCCTCCTTGGCGTCGTCGCTGCCGAAGGCGGAGGCGAAGCCCTGCTTCTCGGCCTCGATGCCCTCGTCGAGGTCGCCCTGGTGGGAGACGGCCTTGATCTGTTCGACCGCCAGCGGTGCCTGAGCGGCCAGCTTGCGGCCCCACATCAGCGCCGTCTCGAACAGCTCGTGATCGGGGACGACGCGGTTGACCAGGCCCAGTTCGAGCGCCTCCTCGGAGAGGATCGCGTCGCCGACCAGGTTCATCTCCAGGGCTTTGTTGGCCCCGACCAGGCGCGGCAGGCGCTGGGTGCCGCCGAAGCCGGGGATGATCCCCAGCTTGATCTCCGGCTGGCCGAAGACGGCCGCCTCGGCGGCGATCCGGACGTCGCAGGACATCGCCAGCTCGCAGCCACCGCCGAAGGCGATCGAGTTGACGGCGGCGATCGTCGCCACCCGGGAGGCGCCGAACTCGCGCAGCAGCGCGTGGCCGGCGTCGATCAGCTCTTTGCCGGAGCCTTCGTCCATCTGGGTGAAGGCCTTGATGTCGGCGCCGGCCGAAAAGACGACCGGGATTGAGGAGGCGATCACCATCGCGCCGATCCCCCCATCGGCCTTGACCCGCTCCCAGACCCTGCCGAGGTCGCGGATCACGTCCGGGGAGACGGCGTTCATCGGCATGTTGGCGAGCCAGGCGATCGCGACTCCGTCCCTGGTCTCCAGCTTCACCGTCTCCGCCTGCTCGCCCTCGTCGGGCTGCGGGTAGGGGTAGAAGCCCTGGCCGGAGGCGAGGCCGACCCGGCCCTGGGCGACCAGGCGCTTCAGGGTGACCGGCGGCGCGAAGCGCTCGCCGTACTTCTCCTCCAGCTGCTCGATCCGCTCCAGGGCCTTGTCGAGGCCTTCGACGTCGGCTTTCCAGAACGGCGGCAGCAGGCCGCGGCGGGGGTCGAGGCCGGCGCCGGCCATCATCCCCAGGTCGACGTCGCGGACCGAGCAGATCCCCTCCTCGACCAGCAGGATCGACTCGATCAGCGCCCGGCTGGTGAACAGCGCCACCAGCTCCTCGGCGTCGGGGGCGGCGTCGCCCGGAATCGTCTGCTCGCCGTCCTTGAAGAAGCCCTCGCCGCCGCTCTTGGCGCCGAGCTTGCCGTCGGCGACCAGCTGCTTCAGGCCCTTGTGGACGTAGAAGCTCTCGCCGTAGGACGCTTCGAGGTGCTCGGCGACGTGGAGCACGGTGTCGAGGCCGAGCAGGTCGGTGAGGAAGAACGGGCCCATCGGGGCAGCTTTCGCCTCGGCGATCGCCTCGTCGATCTGCGCCAGGGAGAGCCCGTGCTCCTCCTGGGCGCGCCAGACCTCGCCGATCGTCGCCATCAGCACCCGGTTGACCACGAAGCCGGGGACCTCGCCGCAGACGATCGGCTGCTTCTTGATCGCCTGAGCGAAGTTGTAGGCGGCGGTGGCAGTCTCCTGCGAGGTCTCCTCGCCGACGATGATCTCGACCAGCGGCATCACCGAAGCCGGATAGAAGAAGTGAAAGCCGACGACCTTGTCGGCGCGCAGCGTCGTTTCGCCCATCTCGGTGATCGAGAGCGAGGAGGTGTTGGAGGAGAGGATCGCGTGGCCCGGCGTGGCGGCGTCGAGCTCGCGGAAGAC
>Ga0193706_1000430_pt1 | contig 24859 bp, 27 predicted proteins | sample U3c1metaG_FD_160130 | JGI IMG/M metagenome (GOLD analysis project Ga0193706, IMG submission 160130) | Soil microbial communities from a riparian zone of the East river system, Colorado, United States - U3c1 | ecosystem: Environmental > Terrestrial > Soil > Riparian zone | place: USA: East River... | reverse complement strand
AATATTCTTTTCCATCTCAAAATGCTCAAACCCAAGGATCGAATTTAAGATCGTTGCGTTCCGATAAGGACCCATTCCAAGATCTGGTGATGTAAATCCATGACTGTACAGATCCATATTCTGTACAAAAATATCTTCATTTGTATTGATGGAGTAATTCCTCTTAATGATAAATCTATTTTTACTATTCCATTTCAATACTCCTTCAGCACTCTCTACAATAAAAGAAAGATGATTACGATAACCCGTAGCCAGGATAACTGCATCTGTACAAACAGAAAAGCTCTCCTCTAGCTCAATATGCAAAAACCCAAGTTTAATGCTGCCATCCTCACACACTTTCAATCCATGCAACTCACAATTACTAAGCAATCCTGGTTTGCAGTCTTTGGTTTCATATTGTTGGTCATAAAGCCGGTCATAAATAGAATTGATCAGCGAAAAATTAATGCCCTTAAAAAGCATATCCTGTTTTGTAAGAGTTGCAATTTTCTGTTGGGAGCTTAATCCATAAAAGTGATCAATGTAATCCGGCGAAGTCATTTCCAGGCTCAACTTACTGTATTCCATCGGGAAGAACCGCTCACTTCGTGTGAACCATCTGAGTTCTTTAAACGAAGAAGAATGATTTAAAAGGTCATAATATATTTCTGCAGCACTCTGGCCTGAACCGACAATACTAATTGACTTTTTTTCTAAAACTGCATCTTTGAATTTCAGGTATTCAGCTGAATGAAAGACCAATGGATGTTTAACACCTGCAGCACATTCCGGGATATACGGTATAGTACCAACACCGATCACTAAGTGTTTACACCGCATCATATCAATACGGCCATTCCTGGTATCAGTTATGCTTACTACATATAATTTGGAAGTCCCATCGTAATAAACAGCATTACAGGCATAACCAAAGTGCAAAGAATTTAATTGCCCGGCCACCCACCGGCAATAATCATTGTATTCTCTTCTGCTGATAAAATTATTTTCATGGATTGCAAACCGGAATAATCTTTTCTTGTGCTTAAGATAATTCAGAAAACTGTATTTGCTTTGTGGATTTACTACTGTAACAAGGTCAGCATAAAACGGCACCTGCAGGCTTGTGCCTGGTATCATCATTCCCGGGTGCCAGTTAAATTCCGGTTGCTTATCAATAAAAGCACATTGCAAATTCTCAATACCATCCGCCAGGGCTGCCATTCCCAAATTAAACGGGCCAATCCCAATACCAACAATATCATATACCTTTTTAGTATCCATTTTTTGTAACTCTATAAGTTGAATAATATCCAATCGTTGATTTGTAAGGTCTAATGCTTGGACCAGTACTACTGTACCGTCCCTCTCCCTTTTGGAGAGGGATAAGAGGGTGAGGTTGCATCAATGATATAAACAATCCCCCAAACATTAAAAGTTGCCAATACCATCAACCCCACTGACCCCAAAAAACCAATACTCTGAAATCCAAACACCGGCAACAGCCAGAAAATAAAAACCCACTGTACAAAATAAATAACTGTGATATGCTTACTCAGCCAGCACAGCAAATCAAAGAATCTGTTCGCCGGCACCCATTTACTAATAAGCTGCCAGGCATATAGCCAAACCAGCACAAGCAATAAATGAAAGCATGTATCAACCGGAAAAGTTCTGTAAAATGAACCTTCACTTTTACTATTCAGGAAATGGTAAACAATTATTCCGAGGCATGCGATAATGATAGTACCGATCCAAAGTTTCGGGATTCGAATTTTAATACCACCTTTTAAAAGGTATCCTATGTATACACCAAACACAGGATAAACCAGCCACGGAAATAAAGGAAAGAATACCCTTGGTGGTTGGCCGCCAACTAACTGGAGAAAAGCATTGAAAACAAAATGATCACTTATAAGATCCCAAACAAGTGGAGAGACAAAACAGATAATTACTGCAAAGACAAAATATAGGAAACGGTAAGCAAACAATTTGCTGCATGCCAGCAATACAATAAGTGAGATACCTGCAAGCTGAAGAATATCACCGGTGAACAATAATTGTATAAAGCCATGCCGGTCATTACTCACTTCCAGGTATTTCAGTAAGGACTCTGGTAATAACCCGAAGATAAAAGGTAGACCGAACTTTAACAGGTTGAGCAAATACCCGACGGCTAAGATTTGAAAAGCTCTCTTCATTACAAGTTTACTTTCTTTCTTACCACTCAAGGCAAAAGAAATCCCCATCAACATCATGAACAGTTGAGCGCCCGGACCTTCAGACACAAACCTGAATATCCATCCTAACCATGATTCATGTACCGATGGTCTACTAAACAGCAACATCGTATGCACGGGCGCAATAAACATCACCGTAAAACCCCTTGCCAGGTCAAGGCTTAAAATTCTTTGTTTCATATTTTTTGTATTGTCATGCTGAGGTACGAAGCATCTCATTCCATGAATTGTGAGGAATCTTATTTTTCAAGAACAAAAACATGCGCTCTCTTATAACTCATCTCCACAGTCTTCATCCTTTCAAATCCGCATCGTTCAAGCAGCTCAATGGATTTCTTATTATTGATATCAGGTTCAGCATACATTCTTTTAGCTTCTGTAAAACTGAAATAGTACTTCAGGAAGCTATTTACAATTGCTGTTGTCAACCCTCGAACTGGCACTTTGTTTGGCGACATAAGCAAATGGAATCCGCAGTCATTGTCTTCATGCTCTATGTGACTTTTCAGTTCATCAGCAAAAATGGAATACACATCAAACTGGCAAACCAGCATACCATTAAAGAACCCGGTAAAGGAATGTGAGTAAGGATTTAGTTCCATGCATTGATAGATCGCATAGAGTTGGCTGTAGTGGCCATTCATCTGCCAGTATTCCTGGGTATAATCCATGTTAACCCATTTATGAATTGCCGGCAGTTCAGTTTTCAGGTTAAGCGACTTGAAAGCGATGGTTCCATCGATACTCTCTACAAATTCAGAATGAACCATTTCATTATTCGTGTCTGTTGGCTTGCAGAAAAGAGGAGGAGCATTTTTAGTTAGCATGGTGGTGACTTTTTGTACTACCGCAAATTATACTCGCCACCTTCCAATAGTATTCTGATTATCGGATACTGTTTTATGCAATCAGGATTATATGTCATCCTGAGCAAAGCGAAGGATCTCAAGAATTAGAATAAACAAACCCTAAATATCTAAACCCAAAAAATTCTCTAAATGGAATTCAAGATCTTCGCACCCGGCGGAAACGAGATCCAAATCGTTTCCGAACTTCCACCAGCCCTCAGAAAAGAAAACCTTCCTTTTACCGAAACCATAATCGGCAAAGCCGAATTTGGACAAATGGTATTTCGTAACTACAAAGGAGAAGGCTTCAACATCTGGTACAGCAATTATCTCATCAAACACGATACTGAATTCAAAGCCCGGGCAGACATGATGGTACTTGAATTACATATCCAGTTTCAGAACCACATGGTAATAGATTGGGATAAAGTCAGTAAAAATGATTTGCAGCCCTTCCAGTTTAACCTTACCTACACTCCCTTTGTAAACAACTGGGCTAAATTCTTGGGAGGTAAGGATTGCCACACCTTCGATATCCATTTCACAAAGGAATATCTTCAGCAGCTGTCGCCATTCTTTCCATTGCTCGATAAATTCCTGGAACAGGTAGAAAGAGGAGAGCCGGCCAACCTTTCAGAAATAGACCATTTCCTTTCTCCAGGTATGATAATCCTGGTTAATCAATTACTGGCTTGTTCGTTTAATAAAGATGTGGCCAGGTTTTATATCGAATCAAAAGTGATGGAGCTCTTAATTCTGGCACTGGACCATATTTCAGGTAACCACATAATAGCGCCGATCAAGTTGAGTGCCTATGATATCGAAAAGCTGCATGAAGCAAAGGAGATCCTGTTAAGTGATTTCGAAAATAAAATATCCCTGGTACAGTTATCCCGGAAAGTAGGGATCAATGATTTCAAACTAAAGAAAGGCTTCAAGTATTTATTCGGCTCAACCGTATTCGACTACCAGCAATCTGCTAAAATGGAAATGGCTATGAAGGAACTTAAGGAAACCAATAAACCGGTCGAAGAGATCGCTTACTCGATTGGCTATGACTTTGTTTCAAATTTCAATGTCGCTTTTAAGAAGCATTTTGGATTTTCTCCGGGCTATTTAAGAAAGAAATAGAAGCTTCCGGCAATTCCTTTACTGATATTTTTTTCAATAGGTATATCCCCTTGCTAAGTCTGTTCCTGGTAATTCCATAGCTCAGGTTCAGCTGCTTGGCAACAGCCTTTTTTGTAAGGTCGCTAAGGAAATAAAGCAATAATACCTCCATATACAGGTCTGGAAGTTGAGATACTTCCGCTCTGAATTTCGATTCGTTTATTTTTTCGTTTCTTTTCATTTTATTTATTGTCAATACTAAGCTATAGCTGATTGTTTGAAACCCTTAAATCATTCATCTTGCCGTTACTTCTAAAGTAGGTGATGAAAGAAAAAATAGATTTATACGTAGTTAACAAAGTCAAAGAGAAGAGGCTTGAGAAAAAGATATCTCAGGCCAATTTGGCAAATGAACTTGACGTATCAATTGGTTTTATTGGTCAATGTGAAAGCAAGAACTATGCAGCTCATTACAATGTTAAACATCTCAATCTTCTGGCAAAAATTCTTAAATGTAGTCCACAGGATTTCCTTCCTGTTAAACCAATCTAAACTTTTCGCAAAATTATAAATTATCATTTTACTTAGTCATAAGTAAGTGGTTTATTTAGTAAATAATCCGTATCTCATAATTTCCCCTCCCAATCTAACAACACATTTTTCTATTCCATTCAGAGATTTACAGCCTCTTCATTTAATCATTAAATCATTTCTCATGGCTGTTAACCTAATTACCCAGGAAGATCTGCAGAACTTCAAAACAGAATTATTCGCAGAACTTAAAACCCTATTCACTGGATCAAGCCCGGCGCCTCAGAAAAAATGGCTCAAATCTTATGAGGTCCAGCAAATGCTTGGTATTTCTCCCGGTACAATGCAAAACATGCGCATTAACGGAACTATTTCCTTTACAAAGATTGGTGGCCTTACTTTCTACGATTATGATGATATCCTCAAGTTGATGGAAGGAAAGAAAAAAGAAGCCCGTCATTGATTCTTTCATCGTGAGCAAAGTCGAAGGGGCTAACCTGGTGTCACACTGAGCGCAGTCGAAGTGCGACTAATGTAATCTCCCTTAGTACTTGTCATGCTGACGCAGGAAGCATCTCATCATCAAATTTCCATATCTCCAAATCAATTCCATGTTCACCAAATACCGTGGCCGCTGCCACACCAAAAAGCAAAACTCAAAGAAACCTAAACTAAATACTGCCGGTAGCAATGCCGGCACAAAAAATATTTTCCAGCATTTCATCTCCCTTAAATTTCCCCGTTTGGTAAAAGGGCGGGACCGGAGGCCATGAACTATGTAAGGCACCTCAACGCCTTCTTTTCCTTCATTCGTAATGATGGACGGCTCACATCTTCGCATGTGAGCCTTTATATGGCCCTCTTCCAATACTGGAACTTCAACCGCTTTCAAAATCCATTTCCTGTTTACCGGGATAATATCATGAACCTTAGCAAGATCGGTTCAAAGAACACTTACCACAAATGCATTAAGGAACTGCATACAGCAAAATACATCTACTACCAGCCATCTCCATCCAAATTTTTGCCGGTCAGGATTAGCGTAATCCGTCTGGATGTCCAGGAAGAACCACCTGCCAGATACAAACAATTGGATCTGTTCGGAAAGGAAAACAGTGATCCTATGTGTCCCAATAATGGGACTGATGGTGTCCCACTTTTGACCGTTACGTGTACCGATTTTGATACTGGTACAGTCCCAAAAATGGGACGCAATATAAAACCAAACTTTAAAGAAGATAAAACTGTGTCAGACACACCCACAAAAAATTTTTATAAAAATGCAAAATGCACCAACAAAATAACTGGCCAGCCCGGTGTCCCAAATTTGGTACTCACAAGCAAAGAAGTCGAAGAATTTTTTATTTCTGCTAATTACCCAATAACCGAAGCCCAGAAATTCTTTCTCTACAACAAGGGTAGGGGATGGATGCTTCGGGACAAAGTTCCAATTAAAGATTGGCAGGCCCTGGCTCATAAATGGATGTTGGGCATTGGTAAAACCAACACCAAGAAAAAGCAGACCGATGCGACCGGTTCAGATGCTGAAGAGTTGTTCAGACAATTTTCTACAGGCCAAAAGATCTTCAACCTGATAACTGCAGAACATTTCCAACAACTACAGCTGGAGTTAACAGAATCAATAATGCAGGAAGCCTGGAAAGAAAGGATCAATCAGCTCACCGGCACCAACCAACATTCTCTTAATCAAATATGGGATGCCTATTTGCAAGGCAATGAAAACAATGAACTCATTCAAAAGGACCAACCAAATCTCATTAACCTGGCAAAGCGAATCGCTGTCTTAAAACATTTTCAAAATGCACACAATTAACCTGATGGAATTCACCGCCTACGAGTTCAAAGACATCTACACCTACCTGATGACGAATAATGAAACTTCATTTCGCATCACGATGCCCCGGGATCCAGAGGTACAACAGGGAGACAAGATGTCAATTGTAACAGAGTATTACGATGCACTCTATTTCGGTCAAAAGCTTTCAGAATTATCCAACGATTTCTGTTACAATGTACCATCTGAATATTGTTCCGCACCTTTCACCTATGAGCTCATCACAACCGACATGGAAAAACTTGCCGACACCCTGTTTTACCTGGTAAGAGGAATTGTCCTTGATACCGAAACAACAGAGATCATGGAAAAATATTGGGACGACAAAGAACAGTTCTGGGCTCAATACTGCAGCGACAAAATTGTACCGGTCTGCCAAGGCCTCTTACACATCATGGAAAACAATTTACAAGAATAATAGCCCGTTAAACCAAAATCAATGAACATCAGAAACTACACATCTACGGTCGACGCCAGCCGTTCAATGGCAAAAATTGAAGAACTGCTTGTCGAGATTGGGGCAACCAACATCAATAAGCAATACGAAAACAAAGTATGCACCGGCATCACATTCCTGCTTTACGATCAGCAGTTACTGCAGACCCTGCCATTCCATCTAAAAGCCCAGGTTGATGAATGTTTTCAAATACTCTGGAAAGATGTAAAGCGTCCCCGACCAGACACCAAAGCCACCCTGCAGCACCAGGCCAACAAAACCGCCTGGAAGATCCTTTCCGACTGGACCGAAATCCAGTGCAGCATGATCCTCCTCGGCCAGGCCAAACCCCTGCAGATGTTTCTACCCTTCATGTACGACATGAAAACATCCGAAACATTATTTGATAAAGTAAGCAGTGGTAAATTCAACCTACTTTTAGGCAGCCCCCAACAAATTTGAAAATTGTACCCTAAATACTTGGAAATGTCCAAAGTTTTCATTTGCTTTATACTACACATTTCGTAGTAAATCGCAAACGCTTAAAATAGTGAAAAATTCGGATTCATCATATACTCATGTTGAAGATTTTTTAAAGACGGTCAGATCTCAGGGTAGGTATGCATTTACCTGGACAGAAGTTAAAGCCCAGTTTGATATTTCGGATAAAGCATTAAATCAAAGCCTGTATCGCTTAAAGGTTAAAAAAGTAATTGCTCAGATACGAAAAGGCTTTTATGCAATTATAACCCCTGAGTACTCAAACCAGGGCATGCTGCCGGTAAATTTATTTATAGATGATCTGATGAAGTCGTTAAATAAAAGATATTATGTTGGCTTGCTTTCAGCCGCTGCATTATACGGTGCAGCACATCAACAGCCAATGGAGTTTTTTGTAATTACTGAAAAGCCGGCGTTAAGGGATATTAAAAACAAAAAATTGAAGATTAATTTTTTTGTAAAGAAAAATTGGGAGGATGAGGATGTAATACAAAAGAAAACAGATGCTGGCCATATTAATGTTTCAACTCCCGAGCTTACTGCACTTGACTTATTGTATTATCCAAATAGTATTGGAATAAACCAGACAGTTACAATTTTAAAGGAATTAGTTTCAGAGATTAAAGTGCCTGAGCTGATAAGAACAGCAAAGTACTATCCTCAAACAACCGCTATTCAACGCCTGGGATATTTACTGGATAAGGAGTTACAAAATGAAAAGCTTTCAGACGCTTTGCTAAAAGTTTTAAAGGATAAAAAAATGTTCCCTGTATCACTCTCAAACAGTAAAGACAAAGTTGGAGAATCCGATGACAATTGGAAAGTTATTAGGAATATGGAAATTGAAAGTGACATATGATATCAAGAAGATTTATCGAAGAATGGAAAACTCATGCACCTTGGCCTGATAATGCGCAGGTGGAACAGGACTTAATTATCGAAAGAGTTTTAGTCGAAATATTTTCTGATGATTTATTAAAGTCTCATTTGGCTTTTAGAGGAGGAACTGCTTTTCATAAGTTGTATTTAAAACCACAGGCACGGTATTCAGAGGATATTGATTTGGTTCAAATAAAAGAAGGCCCCATAGGTCCACTGTTAACCAGGTTACGTGAAAAATTAAGTTTTCTGGGAACTACAAGAAAAATAGAGCAAACAAAGCATAACAATACTATTATTTATCGTTTTGAATCCGAGATTCCGCCGGTCATCAATATGAAAGTCAAAATTGAAATAAATACAAGGGAGCATTTTAATATTCTGGGTTTGAAAGAAATGGAATTTAAAGTAGAAAATTCCTGGTTTACGGGAGCATGTCAGCTAACTACTTATGAAATAGAAGAGTTGTTTGGTACCAAACTGAGAGCATTGTATCAACGAAAAAAAAGCAGGGATTTGTTTGATATATATTGGGCATATGCCCACCATAAAATTGATACAAATAAGTTGTTGCATTGTTACAAAAAATACATGGAATTTGTTGTTGATGAGTTACCAACAAAAAAAATGTTTATAGCTAATATGGAAGAGAAAATGAAGGACAAAGAATTTACTAATGACATACATATGATTTTACGCCCTGGAATTGAATACGATAATGAAAAGGCGTATGAATTTGTTAAAAAAGAATTATTGGAAAAACTATAGAATGAGTACAGAAAAGGTATTATATAAATTACCGAAAGGTTGGATTTTGACTACCCTGGGAGAATTATGTGTTATTAACAGTGGAGGAACACCTGATAGAAGAAAACCAAGCTTTTATAAAGGGAGTATCCCTTGGGTAAAATCTGGAGAGCTAAACTTTAATATTATTACAGAAACAGAAGAACACATCAGTGAGATTGCAATTCAAAACTCCAGCGCAAGGGTCCTACCTAAAGACACTTTATTAGTTGCTTTATACGGCGCTACTGTTGGGAAATTGGGGATCTTAGGTATTGAAGCAGCTACTAATCAGGCAGTGGCTGCAATTATTACTTCTGAAAGTATTTTAAATAGGTACTTGTTTTTCTTCTTGTTGCATAACAAAGAAAAACTTCTTCAACAAAGGCAAGGAGGTGCACAACCTAACATCAATCAAAAAATACTTAATGATTTTATCATCCCCCTTCCACCTCTCAATGAACAGAAACGTATTGTTTCAAAAATTGAGGAACTTTTTAGCAGCCTTCAAGAATCTGAAATCTCTTTTAACAAAGTGCAAAAACAATTGGAAATTCAAAAACATTTACTATTAAAAAATGCTTTTGTAGGAAAACTGTCTAAAAAATGGCGTAGAAACAATAGCCCGGATTCTGCTGCAAAACTATTAAAGAGATTTTTTTACGAAAGAGAAAAGCAATACTATATTCAGCTAAAAAAATGGGAAAAAAGTGACAAAGAGAAGAAATCAGAAAAACCTTTCTTGCAAAAAAAAACACTGCCATTTACAAATCAAGAAGTGAATGAACTTCCAAAAATTCCTTCAACATGGAAATGGGCCAAATTAGGCGATGTTGGCAATTTAGTATCCGGGCAACATATTTTAGCAAAAGATTATTACAAGGAGCCAAAAGGTATTCCATATTTAACAGGGCCTTCAGATTTTGGGGACAAATTTCCAATAATTTCTAAATGGACTGTTGCACCCAAGTCACTAGCAAAAGAAAATGATATTTTAATTACAGTTAAAGGTTCGGGAGTAGGAAAGATAAATATAATGAATATTGAAGGCGCTATAGGCAGGCAACTAATGGCTTTTTCTACATTCTCTAAAGAAAAAAGTTTTCTCTTTTTTTATTTACAATCAAAATTACAGTCCTTTCAAAACCTTAGTACTGGCACAGCTATTCCCGGAATTGACAGAGAAAGCATTTTGAATCTTGCTTGCCCGATATTGGATGAAAAAGAACAAACATTTATTGTTCAAGAACTCGATTTTCAATTTTCAGTAATTAAGAATCTTGAGGAAAGCATAAGTACAAGCATTAAACAATTGCATATATTGAAGCATAGTATTTTTAAAAAAGCCTTTTCAGGGCAATTAGTTTTCCAAGATAGTGAAGATGAGGACGCAAGTATATTTCTTGAAAAAATGAAACATGAAAAAGATACTTATTTAAGCGAGCAAAAGATTGCATTAAAAGATAAACCTAAAATAATTAAGTTTATGGAAAATACCAAGACCATTATAGAAGTGCTTAAAGAAGCCAGTAATCCCCTCTTATCAAAAGATGTTTGGCTAAATTCGATTTATGAAAAGGATATAGATGCATTTTATGCAGCCCTGAAAGAGCATATTGAAAAGGGTGAAGTAAAAGAAATATTGCCAAGAAAAGGAAAGGAATCTTTACTAAGTATAAATTAAAGCCAATGAGAATTGATAAAGTATACATTAAGCGTCATAAAAATTTGGTTGATTTCAATATAGATCTTAATCAGAATCAAATGAAAACTGTCTTGTTAGGGCAGAATGCTACAGGAAAATCTAATTTCATCGAAGCACTAATCTTAATATTTAAATATCTTGACTTAAGTACGGAAAGTAAAAGGTTATTTCCAGGGTTCGATTTTCAAATTACGTACAGAATTGGATCATATAGTATTGATGTTGAAAGCAAGATGAATAAGTATAATATTCTTATTGATGGTCAAAATATTAAAAGCCTTAAAGATTTTTTTTCTAAAGAGGGCAAACAAAAATATCAACCAAAATATGTGTTTACTTACTATTCAGGATTAAGTAATAAACTGAAAGAACATTTTTGGGATCACCAAAATAAATTTTATGAAGAAATTATAAAGGAAGATTTTAAAGAGGATAACCTTGATTTACTCAGAAAACTCTTCTATGTACAATTAGTACATTCCTATTTTGTTCTTTTGGCATATTTTTCATTTGAAGATGAGGAAAAAGAATCCATTGAATTTCTTAACTCTGTTCTACACATAAAGGATATCGACTCGATATTGTTTGTTTTAAAGAAACCTGACTGGGCAAAAAATAGAAAAGAAAGCCTTGAAGATATATTTTGGACAGCCAAAGGCCTGGTCCGCAATTTTTTAGATAAACTTTGGGATTGTTCAATATCTCCTATTTATAATCATGAGGATATTAGAACAGATTTCAGAACGTATGATCCACAAGATAGACTTTACCTATTCATTAAAGATAAGAAGCAATTAAAAGCTCTTGCCGAAAATTATAAAAGCAATACAGAATTTTTTAAAGCATTAGAAAGCACATATATTTCAAAACTTATTTCCGAAGTTAGAATTAAAGTTAGGAAGGAGGATGTTGATGGTAGTGTTACTTTTAAAGAACTCAGTGAAGGAGAGCAACAATTATTAACTGTTTTAGGATTGTTGAAATTTACTAAAGATGAAGATTCTTTGATCTTATTGGATGAACCTGATACACATTTGAATCCCATTTGGAAATGGCGTTATATAGAATTTTTAGACAAAGTTGTAAACCATCCTGATACAACCCAAATTATTATTAATACCCACGATCCTTTACTAATAGGGAGCTTAATGAAAGAAGAAGTAAGAATATTCAGAATTGATGAGAATGGTAAAATTTACACTGAAGAACCTAGCATTGATCCTAAAGGATTAGGTGTTGAGGGTATCTTAACAAGTGAGCTATTTGGTTTACCAACTACTCTTGATGAAGAAACTCAGCAGGATTTAGATAAACGAAATGTATTGCTAATTAAACAACAGGAAGGTAATTTAACAGATACTGAACAAATCGAGTTAAATACGCTTTTCCATAAGTTAGATGAACTTGGCTTTTCATCTACATTTAGAGATCCATTATATCAGAAATTTATTGTTGCATCTAAGGATCAGTTAAAGAACCGGAAAAAAAATTACACGAAAGAAGAATTAGATGCTCAAGACAAAATGGCTTTAGAAATACTAGAAGAGCTTAAAAAAGAGGAGGAAAAGCCATGATGTATATTGATAGATTAAATAAATCCCCTGAACAAGGCTGGCTTGATCGGGCCGATCAGGCCACCAAAGATTTATTGAATGCTGCAACCTCTGCGGATAGGAATAACATTATAGATGCAAATGAAAATTTATGGGGTGAATTAAAAATATTTTTACTGGATATTTCTTATCAAAAATGTTGGTACTCTGAGTCTAAGGATTCCTATAACCATTTACATGTAGATCATTTCAGGCCTAAAAAAATTGCATTAGGCATAGATAAAAAAGATCATGGTGGTTATTGGTGGTTGGCATTTCAATGGAAAAATTATAGAGTATGTGGTGGAGTTGGTAATGTGAGGAAGAAAGAGAAATTTGCAGTAAAAAATAATAAAGCCACAGATCAAAATTCCAATATTGAAGACGAAATGATTTATTTTCTTGACCCAACTGATGAAGAAGATACTTTCAAAATAACATTCAAAAATAATGGTGAAGTTATGCCAATTGTAAGCGAAGGCTGGGATTATGAGAGAGCAGTTTATACTATCACCAATTTAAATCTAAACTTTAAAGCATTAAAGGAAGCGAGAAATGTTTTGTGGATTAAATGTTCAACATTGGTTACAGAAATACAAACTTTGATGGCTGAAAATAATATTAACTATAGCGCATTTAGAAAAGGACAAATCAATGAAAAATTGAAACATTTAAAAGAATTAGCGGACAAGAAATCCGCTTTTTCTGCAACTGTTAAAGCTTGTTTAAGAAGTACTGGAGTTCATTGGGCTGTATCTTATGCAGCATAATTAATTGAAAATTTTATAAAAAAACTTCACATATGTCAACAGGTAATTTGGTTCAAAAAATATGGTCCTTTTGCGATACACTAAGAGACGATGGATTAGGGTATAATGACTACCTGGAACAACTCACTTATTTGTTGTTCCTTAAAATGGCAGATGAAAATGAGAGTAAGTATAAATTGCCGCAAATCTGCGATTGGCAAACTTTAGTTTCCAATAAGGGGGGTGGATTAATGGATCAATATGAAAAAGTTTTAAAAACTTTAGCAGAAGCCGGAGGAATGTTGGAAAAAATATTTTCAGGAGCACAAAATAAAATCCATGATTCAGCAAAGCTTAAGAAATTAATTGCACTTATCAATGAAGAAGATTGGACATCCACAGGTGCCGATATAAAAGGAGAAATCTATGAATCTCTTCTGCAAAAAAATGCAGAAAACAGTGGAGCTGGACAGTATTTTACTCCTCGGCCAATAATACAAGCAATGGTTGAATGTGTACAACCAAAACCTCAGGAACCTATTGCAGATCCTTCATGTGGTACCGGAGGGTTCTTTTTAGGTGCTTTGGATTACCTGGAAAAACAACAAAATGTTTCCAAAAAGGATAAAGAATTTATTAAGTTTCGTGCATTTCATGGTTGGGAAATTGAAAAATCGACTGCTCGTTTATGTTTAATGAATCTTTATTTACATGGCATAGGAGATTTAAAAAAAACACCTGATATACATATAACGGACAGCTTAAAAGTTACGTTGAAACAAAAAGTAAAAATAGTATTAGCAAACCCACCTTTTGGAAAGAGCAGTAGCGATGTACCTACCACAGACGAAAAACAAGCAGGTAAAGAAGGTTACTTTTTAAGAAAAGATTTTTGGGTTACTACGAGCAATAAACAATTAGCATTTTTACAACATATAGTAACCATGCTACAGGAAGATGGAAGAGCTGCAGTAGTACTACCCGATAATGTGTTGTTTGAAGGAGGTGCAGGCGAAACAATACGAAAAAAGTTATTAGAAGAGGTAAATCTACATACCATTCTACGTTTGCCTACCGGTATTTTTTACGCACAAGGTGTAAAATCTAATGTGTTATTTTTTGATAAACAGAAACGATTAAAAAAGCGAGGTACAAAAGAAGTCTGGTTCTATGATTATAGAACTAATGTGCATCATACTCCAAAGAAAAATCCATTAAGTTTTGATAGTTTAAAAGACTTTGTAAAAAACTATGCTCCTGGGTATATAGGAAAAAGAAAGGAAACCTGGAGTGAACAAAATCCCGAAGGCCGTTGGAGAAAATATAGCTACGCTGAAATAGTAGCGAGAGAGAAAACCAATCTTGACATTTTTTGGCTTAAAGACGATAACCTGATTGATTTAGATAATTTACCTGACCCAGATGAACTAATCAATGAAATTGTCGAAAATTTGGAAAGTGCATTATCCAATTTTAAGACTATCCGAGATGCAATTAATTAATCTGCCTTTATAATGCAATTATATACAGCTACCACTTTAGATGAGTATTCAAATATTATTGCCGAAATTAAGAAAAAGGAAAGCTTAGTTTGGTTTAGAGGCCATTCAAATGCCATATATAGATTAGAACCTACTTTATATAGACTCAAAGTAGAAATACCGAAGACTGAAAAAATGAGAGATTTTAGGCTCTCAAAGGGTAAGTATATTATGCCCAATGATATTAGATCATTAGAGACCTTCAAAACACGATATCAAAATGAGCATGACTGTAAAAACTTTACTGAGATTGATTATTTGTATATCATGCAACATTACGGCATCTTAACAAGGTTGTTAGATTTTACTTCCGATGAATATGTTGGATTATATTTTGCTGTATCAAAAAATTTACCATCAAATTCTAATAAGGTAGTAAAAGAAATAGAGGATTTTAACGAAAATGACGGATGGTCTGAAGAAGGAGCTGCTGTCTATTGTTTAAATCCATTGCAAATGAATAATGGTACATTTCAGACATCTGAGATAGTAAATTTGTCTAAATATAAATTTGATTCTTTAGGTAATATAGATCTTCCTATTGCTATAGAAACAAGTAATAGTAATATCAGGATAAAAGCCCAAAAAGCTGTCTTTATATATTTTAGCTATATTGTTAAAAGCCTGGAAGAATACTTTCCATTAGAAAAAATATTGTATAAAATATTTATTCCTAATTCTTGTAGAAAAGAAATATATAAGCAACTTAAGGAAGAGAAAGGAATTACTCATTCAGTCATTTTTCCGGATATGGATGGTATCGCAAAAGAAATTAATGAAGAAATGATAGAGCATTTTATGAATCAAAGGAAAATGATACTGGACTGAATTTTGATATAAAGATTAAATAACTCTTCACGTAATCGTTTTGTCCTCATATGCAATTTGTATATTGAAATTTATTATGAATTCTAAACAACCTGAAAAAATTAGATTAAAGCAAGGTGAAATGCTTTCCACAACTACTATTAGGATTGAAGGTGTTGATATAAATGGTAATTCAAGTTCGGGTACTGGTTTTTACTATAGCATCGATGAAGGGGCTTATTATTTTCCTATGATAATAACCAATAAGCATGTTTTAAAAGATATGCAAGAGGTCAGGTTGGTTTTTACAAAGTCGGATTCAATTGGGAATAGGATTAATGAACATTTTAAATTCACTATCAATGATGTAAGTACAGCAATAGTTGGTCATCCAGATGATAAAATCGATTTGTGTGCATTATCTCTTTATCCAATTATTGCAGACTTAAGAGCTTCAGGAATAGAAATTCATACCTATTACATTAATAGTGCGATAATTCCAGGCCTGAAAGATTTGGAAAAACTTGATGCTATAGAAGAAATTCTTATGATCGGATATCCCAATGGTTTATGGGATAAAATAAATAATATGCCTTTGGTTCGTAGAGGAATTACTTCTACAAATCCAAAATTGAATTATAATGGTAATGATGAATTTTTAATTGATGCAGCATGCTTTCCAGGATCAAGCGGGTCTCCGGTATTTTATTTGGACAGAACTTATAAAACTGAAATACAGGAAAATGTCATGGGGCATAAAATTTATTTACTTGGAATTTTATATTCCGGCCCACTGCAAGAAATAATTGGCCAGGTTATAGATCCGAATGTTTTGATTAATACTTATTCACAAACGACAATAAATTTGGGAAATGTTATAAAATCTTATAAGTTGATAGAGTTAGAAGCCCAGGTTAAAAAGCAATTCCAGGCTTTTCTCAAAGAATAATAAAATAAAATGATTTAATTTTCTAAAATACTCCTGCAGAGATTAGTTATGATGTAATTCCTTTCTAATATTCCCCCATTTCTTGTCTATTTCATGATTCAAAAGCACATTAAACATTATATCCTCATCACTAATTCTATATAGGTTGTTCCATTCATTGAATCGTTCTTTATTCTCCAATTTTAAAATTGGAACAATTTCTATACTATTATTTTCTTGGCATTGAAATTTAAAGGCGTTAGTGAGTTTGTCGATTTCATAATCGGAAGCTTCAAAAAAAAATAATGATCCCGTAGGCTTATTAATTTCATCTTGTTCTTTTTTCAATCTGAATATCATTTTATAATACCCATAATATTTTTTTATTGATAGCACATTATTTATAAAATAGATCCTGGCATCATAAATAATAAAAAAATTATTGTCTTTTTCTATCATCCCACCATTTTCTAAGAATTCTTTTAAAGAAATATTAATCATTTCTTTTTCTGCTATTCTTAGTTTCCGGAGTTCAATATCTTCGTAAGTATCATTTATCAAATCCACACAATGTGCAAATATTACCATTAACCCAAAACCTCCTCCAAAATATTTTTTGGGATGAGACTGTTCATTCCTCATGTTTCTAAGTGCGTCCATAAGTTCCTTTCTGAAGAATTCAAAATATCCTCCATCATTAAAATAGTATAGTAAATGCTGAAGATTTTTTTTCCATTTCTTTCCGGTAATCTCTGTATATCTATATTTCAAGGCCATTTCAAATGAACTCAACGCTTTGGTCATTGCTGGATCCAATAAATCATACTCATAATAACTGTGTACAAGTAATTTTTTTACAATTCCGAAACTTTTCAGTACTTCTTCTTTAACCTCGTTTTTAAACTTAAATAACGGGACAAAATTTTTTTTAAAACTTTCTAGGGTCTCAGCCCCTATAACACAATCCCAGAAAGAGTCCTTTTGCAATTCCATCAAAACTATTTTATTTAAAGATACTATTTCGCCTATTCTCCCGTAGCCATCCTAAGTAACATTTCTATCCTAGAAAAAAGCAAAAACTACACAAAGTTAGCCATTGGCACCCCACACAAAGCCCGCCCGGACGCATCCAATTTTTTTTAGGCATAAACACAGCCCCATCTCACAGCCCCAACATTTATACTAAAAAAATTTGGAGTGACGCCGATGCCCAATGGCTGCAACTGTACCGTATTTATATTTTTCATTTCTTAAATTTTATGTTATGTATCATCTAATCTCCAGTTATCCACTTATGCAGGTATGGCAATCTTCTAATGGTTGGCGTGTTACTGTTATTCGTGGCAAGTTTAGTTCTCGTTGTCGTTATCCAGCTCCAGGTTCCAAGCGTTGGTTAGCATTGCTTCCTTAGTTAAAGCCCTTTTGGGGCTTTTTTTGTTTAACGTCATTGTTTGATAAGGCTGAAAAAATCAGGATAAAACATTTTGATTCAATTGTATGATTCGTTGTAATTAAAAATCGGCAGGATTTTGTGTGGCTGCGCCACTTTCTTTTTTTTGCTGCGCTCATTCCATTCTGCAGCAAAATCCGGTAAATCGGTGTTCGTCAATCGTCGTCAGCAAGTAGGTATGCCAAACCAACCCACTATTACAATTTTCCTCGTTAGAAACTTTTAAGGCAATTGTAAAAGTGGGTTGCCCTGCGGGCTGCTATCGCCGATTTGTCATACTACTTGCAGTTCCTCCTCTTTCCTCACGGCAGCTCCTGTGTCCTTCAGCCAGCTTTATTCAACCGCTCCTCATTCGTTCCATTCCACCATGCTCACTGCCATGCTGTTTGCTTCAGGGCCTGGCATCTTGCCGCCAAACACAGCCCAAAACAGGCAGGATGCACAGTCCCTTTCACAAGCCCGCTACACGGCTCACTGGGCTCCATTCCACTTCTTCCTCGCTATTTCATTTCAGCAGGCTTCAGTCCACCCGCTGCCAATTTTTATTTTGCTCGCCGGCCGCCCCACTTAGGCTTCGTTCACCTTGCGGCTGCTATTGCTCATTCGTCCCTCATTTCACAAAGCATCGCTAAGGTTCACTTGCATAGTTCAGCCCCCTTCGTACCCTGCGGGAAATATACTTAGGGGGCTTCCTATGTAGCTGCCATCGCCTTCGTTCCTCATGCTTTACTGCCAGCACCTTTGTGGGGGCTCGCCGTCCGCCTCCATTACGTCGTACCTCCTTATTCCGGCGGCCGTCAAACGGCTCGCTATCCCTACAGTGCGGACAAGTGTGCCGCACAGCTATGCTTCTTTTTTGCCGCAGGCGCTTTTACCGGAAATCCTAAGAAATCTTGTATGGGTAAGGATTTTAAATGCCGTTTTCATCTGTCCTTTTCTGGGAATACCTTAAATCCTACCATTGTGACAAATTTTTAATTATGGACAATCAATATTATTTCAACCATCGTAATTATGAGAATCTAATTAGCAGATCTCTTAGACGCCCAACTACAATTCGTGACGTTAAAAGGCTTTCAGCTTACCTGAAATTTGTACACATCAGGGACGGTTTCAGTTCTAGGAACGATAAACTTGAAGTACAATTTGAGCTTCTAAAAAAGTATCTGTTTGATGCTTTTAAAAAGTTCCTAAAAAGGAGATTGAGAGCTGACGAAAAAGCTGGTATAAACGATCTGATTGATGCTGTTCAATCAGCTAACTACATTGAACAAATCGATATAGTTATCCAAAAAGGATTAGAAATTACACTTAGGTTGAAATAAAAAACTCAGCAAAGTTAAGCGGCTGTCCACGGACCTACTCTAATTGGCCCGGCAAGGAACTACGGCATAAACTCAGCCCATCCGCACAGCGCCATCATTTATTCCGTTCCTCCTTGCCGTTCCAGCCACGCCGCTTGGTGAATGAGCTTTCTTTTTTTCTCTTTTTTCTTTTGTTTAAAATTTTCAAAAGGGGTTGAGAATGACTTAAAGCTCATGTTATGATGTTTCCTCAAATTCGCTGTTATCATGTAGGCGCCAAAATACCGCCTAACAGCTTCTTTATTCTTTGCAAAGGTTCTAATGCTGGCAAGCCAGGCGTTCAGCCCTGGACAAATTCTTTTATTGTAGTCTGTCCTCATCAGGAGTATTTTGATTTTTTCTTCTGGCTCATTCATGGCCTGCACATATCAGGTAAATTTAAAGTACGTCATCGTGGTTCAGTTATTCCCTTTATTAATCTGGAAGATGTGCGTGATACACTCCGTGAGATGGCACCATTAATTCACCCGGATTGGTCCCGTTATCGGGAAATCCTTTCCTCATTGGATAAGCTTAGTAAACTAAAAGAAAATCTGCAACAGCAAATAACTGCTACTGATCAGCTACAGCGTTGCTTAATTCAAAAATATTTTCTGGATATAAAGCACGTACCTATGTAAACCGGGTCTTGATTTGAAATTCCACCGGTAATAAACTACAACCAGGACCCACGACTGACACGACATACTGGCTTTCCATTTAAAAAAATAAAATAAACTGCAAGGTAGCACCGGCACAAAGCTCGACTGCGCAGCATAAACACAAAACCCATCGCACGAAGCCATCATTTATACAGCCACCCACGACCCGGTTGCTGGAGAGAGGCAGTTATTTTATTTTTTTAATTAAATGTTTCGTTATGTCAGTTCTCGTTAATCATTGGTTGGTTGGCAGCATTTGGGTTTCCTGCTGGTTCGTTTCCCCTGGGGTGTTCGTTTTTTCATCGCAGTTGGGCCACTCGTTCACTTCGTCATGTGAGCCTCCTTGGTAGGGGGCTTTCAAATTAAAAACCCCGGCAATTATGCCAGGGCTTTCTTTATACTTCGGTCACCACAATCGAAGCATTACTTTTTGAAACACTTAATTAAGAATTTCAGGAACAGCGTAACTGAAAAGCTAACAACAGCACCCACGGCTGCAAGGATGCCTGTTTTGACTAAATCGCCGCCCTTAATGTTAACCAGGATGGTCAATAAAGTTCCGCTGATCGTTCCGGCCTTCGTACTGTTGTCAAAATAATGCTGGTTCATGTTATTCTCCTTTTACAGTAACCTGGCTGATGCCACCTGCAACAGTTCCTGCAACGGCCAGGTATCCTGCAATCTTAATAACCATTGCCGGCAGACTAACAGGAGCTGCCAGAACTGTTGTTCCTATCGCCGCAACCGCAAGTCCTATATTTCGGATCTTCTTAAAAAAGGGCGGAGTAGGTGACTTTATTCTTTGTTTAATTTTCATATTGCAGGGTTAATTTAAAAATCAGGTTTCAGTTAGCTAATAAAGCTTAGCAAGGCTGAGGTTATCACCTCCATGATTCCGTTGAGGATAAATGGGAATTTTTAACGGTTAAAAAATGGGTTTCCTTAACTCAAAAGGGTTGATAAGGCTGAGTTGATTGCCTCGATTATTCCATACACCATGGTGTTTCTCGTTTAAAGGGTTTAAAAATTAGGTTTCTAAGTTGATTGCCCTATTGGGCAATCAGGCTGATCAAAAGATCAATAAAGCCAGAAAGCATGCGATTAGGATTTAATGGTTAAAAAAACTTGTTTCTTTTGGTCGATCACAGGAAACACAATGCCCGTAATTTTATTTAAGGCTTTGCGGGATTCTAAACCCTTGCCTTCTGCAGTTAAACGAGAAACCGGGGCGATACAACCCTTTAATTCTTTAATGGCATCATTGGCCGCATGTATCAATATTAATTGACGATTGGGCACATTATTCAATTGCAGATGCCATTTATGTTTTGGGCTGTATCGCTTCACCAGTTCATAAGTTCCTTCCGGTATGCATGAAATGCGTGACAGGTTGTTGTGCCAGGGTAACTCAATGGAGTAGCACAAGATATTTCCGTTCAGGAAGATGCTTCCGTTCGTACCATCCGGAAAATATGTTCTGATCAATTCCAGTTTCATTGTTTCAAAGGGTTTAATAAATTACAGACCTGAAACTTTCACCAGGTTCAGGGCATTAAATGCACCATTTTTCAGAGGGTACATTTGCCCGTTCACTTCCTGGTAAAATTCAATGCCAAGCGCTAAGAACAAAGGATGAGTGCTGGCAGCGGTTACTGCATTGGCCAGGTTGATTACAGCCGTCGCTACATTGTTCCATGGAAGGATTGCAGTTTCATTAGTATCCACGATAAAACTTTCGTTCTCAAAATCGATCTCAGCACCACCCGACATGATTTTGAAATGGGTAGTACCTCCTGGTGCAGCGATCATGTTTGCCGGAATGAATGCCGGCAGGTCTACTGTCAGCGCTCCGGTCACACGATTAATAGCAACTGTGAAAGGAGCATAAATTGTTCTCCCCAGTTTACCGTTCTTGTTAAAATCAAAACCTTCCAGTAATTCTGCTTCACCGTCAATTACATTACGTAAGCCACGGGGATTTGTAGCGTCTGCCTGGATCACTTTAACCATTTTAGAAGCCAACCGGCCAACCATCCTGTTGTCACTTGCATTTTGCAATAGGCCACGGATAGCAGTGCGGAGAGTTTTGCCAGCTTTGCCGGCATTTCCAAACTCTGCACCGTTCTCACGGGTCCTCACAAAATTTGGGTCGTTTGCAATTCGGTCCGCAGGAATACCTCCTTTGCCTTTGGCCAGGAATCCGTCCTGCGATTTGTAAAATGTGATATCACCAATGGTTCCTTCCAGTTTGATGATACCTTTTTGTTTTGCCATTTTTAAAGGGTTTAAAGATTAATGTTGATGCAAAAACATTTACAGTGCACTGTTAGAAATATTTTATTTTTGCATTTCACCACAATAATAAAATGAGATTTAAAACAAAAAAAGCAACGGTTCCGAACGTGCAGGGTTATGCAGCAAACGATTCCAAAACGCATAGTCATTTATGCAAAAGACATCATGAATATTACCGGCCGTAAGGAACGTGCCGCCAGGAAGCTGCTTGCCAAAATCCGAAAGAAATACAAAAAGAAGACTGGAGATTTTTTAACCGTAAAGGAGTTTTGTGAATTCACCGGGTTTGATGAAGAAAGCGTCAAAGAATTTCTTGCTGCGTAAAGCACCCGGGAGCTTGGGGAAAGGTATATGTAAAGTATGAAGCCATACTTTTCTTGCTTGATTGTAAGCCATTTTTCTTAATAGAATTTAGGTCATTTTACACTTAATTGTCGGGCTTATTTCGTATCTTTAACTATTGATAGTTCTTGAAATTTATTGTCACTTGATGTATTAAGCGAGGTCACGTTTTCGGTAACCTATAAAAAGCAAGATCGCTGAAATACTGTACCGATGCGGCTTCAAAATAGTATATATAGTCCTGGCGAGGCCACAAATAACTGTTTATGTTCTATGCTTACGTAATAAAAAGCGTGGATCACGATTTTTATTATAAAGGACATTGTGAAGATCCGGAAGAAAGGCTGAAACAACATAATTCTGGTATGACAGGCTCGATCCGACCATATATTCCATTCATATTGATTTATAAAGAAGGATTTAATACAAGGGAAGAGGCTGTTTTAAGAGAAAGATATTTTAAATCATCTGCAGGAAGAAGATATTTAAAAAACAAACTGTCCTCGTAATACAATGCCCGCCCGGCTGAACACCGTTCGGACAGGGATAGTATAAGAGTTTCCGAAGCTCCAGATCCATTAGTTCCCCGCCCGTACCGAACGGTACGTTCGGGCGGGGATTCTTGGCGAGGCCACAAATAACTGTTTATGTTCTATGCTTACGTAATAAAAAGCGTGGATCATGGTTTTTATTATAAAGGACATTGTGAAGATGTGGAAGAAAGATTAAAACAACATAATTCAGGTATGACAGGCTCGATCCGACCATATATTCCATTCATATTGATTTATAAAGAAGGATTTAATACAAGGGAAGAGGCTGTTTTAAGAGAAAGATATTTTAAATCATCTGCAGGAAGAAGATATTTAAAAAACAAACTGTCCTCGTAGTACAATGCCCGCCCGGCTGAACACCGTTCGGACGGGAATAGTATAAGAGTTTCCGAAGCTCCAGATCCAGTAGTTCCCCGCCCGTACCGAACGGTACGTTCGGGCGGGGATTCCTGGCGAGGCCACATTTTTTATTTCTTCTTCGGTACTAACTGCAGCTTTGTAAACAGCAATATAAATGGAGATCCTTGGATACGTTTTAGCAATAGCAGTTGGTATATCACTCGGCTTGATCGGTAGCGGTGGTTCTATTTTAACAGTACCCATCCTGGTCTATATCATGGGCGTCAACCCTGTGCTGGCAACAGCTTATTCTTTATTCATCGTTGGTTCAACTGCATTGGTGGGTGCCGTACAAAGCGCCTTTCAAAAACGGGTTGATCTTAAGACCGCCATCGTATTTGGTATCCCATCTATTGCTGCAGTATATATTACGCGAATGTGGCTTCTCCCGTTGATACCCAGGGAGATATTTACCATTGGTTCCTTAACAATAACAAAATCCATAGCACTAATGTTGTTATTTGCCGTGGTAATGATATTTGCTTCGGTAAGCATGATCAGGTCAGGGAGAAAGAGGCAGCAGGATGACAATGAACACTGCGTTTATAATTATCCCATCATCCTGCTGGAAGGAGCTGTTGTAGGTTTACTTACCGGCCTGGTAGGTGCGGGCGGCGGGTTCCTGATCATACCTGCATTGGTATTGCTTGCCCGTATGCCGATGAAAATGGCAGTAGGCACATCCCTGTTCATCATTGCAGCAAAATCCCTTATCGGTTTTATTGGTGATCTCCAGGGAAGCGAAGTGATAGATTGGAAACTCCTGATGATCTTTACCGCATTTGCGGTTGCAGGTATTTTTATTGGCATACTGTTATCAAAAAAGATACCCGGGCAAAAACTAAAAAAAGGTTTTGGCTGGTTCGTATTGTTCATGGGCATTTACATTATTATTAAAGAACTGTTTTTTAAATGATCAATGGTCGTGCAATCTCAAAACAAAAAGAATATTGTTGTATTTTGTTAAGTGAAATAAAATAACCAGATAAACCATGAGTATTTTAGAATTTATTAAGCAACCCTGGCCTTGGTGGGTTGCGGGACCCTTGATAGGATTAACCGTACCTGCGCTGCTCATCATGGGCAATAAATCCTTTGGCATCAGTTCATCGCTGCGTCATATTTGTGCAGCCTGTTTCCCCGCCAATATCCCCTTCTTTAAATATGAATGGAAGAAAGAGGCATGGAATCTCTTTTTTGTATTGGGAATTTTCTTAGGCGGTGTAATTGCTGTTAAGCTCCTGGGTAATCCCGAACCCGTTCAGATCAGCAATAAACTGGCCACTGACCTGGCAGGTTATGGCATAACTGATCTTACGGGCCTTGT
>Ga0193706_1000429_pt1 | contig 24892 bp, 16 predicted proteins | sample U3c1metaG_FD_160130 | JGI IMG/M metagenome (GOLD analysis project Ga0193706, IMG submission 160130) | Soil microbial communities from a riparian zone of the East river system, Colorado, United States - U3c1 | ecosystem: Environmental > Terrestrial > Soil > Riparian zone | place: USA: East River... | reverse complement strand
AGCCACGATGCCAACGGCAAGGAGCAGGCGAGCATGGGCATCGCCTGCGGCGATCTCGACAGCGACGGCCGCGAGGATTTGCTGGTCACGAATTTCTCGGGCGAAGCGATCTCGCTCTACGCGGCGAAGGGGCCCAAGGGCTTTCGCGAGCGCTCGTCCGCGACGGGGCTCGCCGGTCCTTCGTTGCGCATGCTGAGCTGGGGAACCGGCTTCGCGGACCTCGACCTCGACGGCGATCTCGATCTGTTCGTGTTCAACGGCCACGTGTATCCGCAGGCCGATCTGCCGGGCACGGACACGACGTATGCCCAGGCGGATCAGCTGTTCCGCAACGACGGCGCTGGACACTTCTCGGTCGAGACGCTCTCCGATTCGAAGCCGCGCGTCTCGCGCGCGTCGACGTTCGGTGACATCGACGGCGACGGCGACGTCGATATCGTCGCGCTGGAGTTGAACGGCGAAGTGCGCGTGCTCAGGAATCAGCTGGAGGCAATGCGCGCGCCCGCCGATGCCTCGAGCGAACCAACGCGTGCCCTGCACTGGACCGGAGTGCGGCTGCGCGCGCGCGGCAAGAACACCCAGGCGATCGGCGCCAGGGTGCGCGTCGATTGGGAAGGCGGAACCCGCTGGTGCGAGGTGCGCACGAGCGGCGGCTACCAGTCCGCCGTCCCCGCGGAGATCCACGTCGGCCTCGGGAGCGCGGCGCGCGTCAAAGCGATCGTCGTGCGCTGGCCCGACGGCACGGAATCGAGCCTGCAGGACGTCGCGGCGGATCGCGTCCTGACCATCGAGGAAAAAGCGCCGTGAGCCGGATCATTCCGATCGCCTGGTGCGGCCTGCTCTGGCTTGCCACGTCCGCCGGCGTCGCGGCGCAGCAGCCTGCTCCGCCCGCGAAACCCGCCGCGGCGCAAGTCAGCTTGCGCGAGCGTGCTCAGGCAGCCCTCGCTCGCGATCCGCGCAGCCTTGCTTTCGCGCCCGAAGGTCGCTGGTCGAAGTGGAGTCCAAAGGACAAGCTGCCCGACGAGCTCGCCGGCGACGTCGTGGCGGGCAAGCGCGCCTACACGGCGGGGGACTACGCCGCTTCGCTCGCGTACCTCTACGCGCTGCTCGATCGCGAGAGCGAATACCCGCCCGCTCTCTACCAGGCCGGCATCTGCTACTTCCGACTGCGCCGCTACGGAGACGCCGCGGTCCTGCTCGAGCGCTTCGTCCACGTCGTGCCGCAGGAAATCGGCGCCACCCAGGCCCTGGGCCATTGCTATTACTCACTCGGCGATTACGAGCGCGCGCGCGACCACTACGGGAAAGTTCTCGCGGCTTCGCCTTCGAGCCCGGAAGCCGTGCGCGGACTGGCGCTCAGCGAGATGCGGCTGGGCAATTCCAAACGAGCGACGGAATTGTTGAACAAGGTCCTCGAGCTGCGCCCCGATCACGCCGACGCCCACGCCTGGCTCGCGCAGATTCTCTACGACGAAGGCGAGACCGCCGCCGCGCTCCCGCACGCCGAGCGCGCGCGCGACCTCGAGCCCTGGGAGCCGCGGCCCTGGTTCCTGCTCTCCCACATCTACGCCGAATCCGATCGCCAGGCCGACGCCGACCAGGCTCAGCAGCGCTTCGAGTCCACCAGCCGCATCGCGCAGCAGATCCTGCAGCAGCAGGGCCTGCTTCTGCACGACCCCGCCAAGGTGGACACATGGCGGGAGCTGATCGCCCTGCAGCGCTCGGTCGGGAATCGCGAGGAAGTGCGCGACGCCCTCCCGCACCTGGTCGCGCTCGGAACGTCGGAACCGAGGACGGCGCTGATGATCGTCGACATGTACGAATGGCTCGGCGACAAGGAGCGCGCGAAGCTCACCGCGCGCACCGCGGAAATCCTGGCGGGCGCGGACAAGCAGAGCTGGCTGTGGCTCGCCGATTTCTACCGCCGCATCGGCGACGCCGATTCGGCCAAGCGAGCTCAGGCAGCGGCGGACGCGGGGAAATAGGTCCTGCGGGAGCGGGAGGGTGCTGCGCCCCGCAATCGGGGTGACACAAGTCCATAGGGGCTACGATCTTGCGCGAGCCCCTGCAGCACTTCGGATCGACGCGTGTCCTCGAGCTTGGCACCGCCACTCACAGGAGCGCTCGTCATGACCAGTCAGAATCCAATGCTTTCCCCGGAGTTCCTTGCCGAGCACCAGCACTTCGTGCAGCGCCTGGCACGCGGGCTCGCGCGCGACGAAGCCGCCGCGCTGGACCTCGCGCAGGAGACCTGGCTCGCGACCCTGGCCAGCGGTTCCCAGGCGATCGTCCGTCCGCGCGCCTGGCTCGCGACCGCGATGCGCCGCAGGGCTTTGAATCTAGCCCGCTCGGAGAGTGTGCGGCGCGAGCATGAGACCAGATCGGCGCGGGATGAGGCTTCCGAGGACGCGAGTCTGCACGATCGAGTCAGCTGCCAGCATTCGATCGTCGCGGAGGTGCTGCAGCTCGATGAACCCTATCGGTCGGTGGTGCTGCTGCGCTATTTCCAGGACCTGTCTCCCGCGGCGATCGCGCGCCGGCGCAAGGTTCCGGCCGCGACCGTCCGCTCGCAGCTCGCGCGAGCTCACGCGCAATTGCGCGAGCGGCTCGAGCGGCGCGAAGGCGGTCGCGAAGCGTGGTGCCTGGCCCTCGCGGGATTCCTCGAGCATTCCAAGCCCGCGCTGGTCTCGGCCAAGGTGCTCGCGATTGCGGCGGGTGTGTGCGTGTCGCTCGGCGCCGGAGCTACGGCGTGGATGGTGATGCGCGCAACAACGACGAGGGCATCGGAAGGCATTGTGATCGCCGAGACGCCTCCGAGTTCTGCAGGGGAGCTTCAACCCGAGTTCGCATCTTCACGTCATGCGATTCTCGGTATCCCGGAAGCCCCGCCGCCAGTCGCGCTCGTTCTGGAAGACCCCTCCAGCGAAGTCCTGGAAGGGAAGTCCGTCGACGAGCTTCGCGACATGTTGATCCGGGTCGAGGATGAGTTGCGCCCACGACTGATGAATCCGTCGCCGGAAGTCATCGCAGCCTGGCGCTCGGCACATCCCGACGACGAGATGGAATTCGCGCGCGTGCTCGACCGGCCGACATCAGCAGTCCGGAGCGCGTCTGGAGTCGTCGGCCTGCGCGGCGAGGGAGCCTTCTTCTCATTCGCGACGCGCAGCAACAGCTACGACGACGGGCCCACGATCTACTGGGAACAAGGTGCGCTGAAGAGTCTCGGAAACTCGGTACTGGTCGACTTCGGTGGCGTCGATCCCGCAGGTGTTCCTGCCGGTTTGAGTCCCGATGACGCCGGATTGTTCACAACACTCTCCGCAGGTCCTGCCCTGCCCGCCAACAGCGCACAGCCAGCGCTCCGCGAGTTGCTCGCGGATCGCAGCCGAACCCGCTGTCCGATGATCCTCCAGCACACCTACTTGATCCGCCATGCCTTGGCGAACGAGCACGATGTCCTGGCCGTGTTCGTGCCCATCCAGCAGGACGCATTCGGAATCACCTTTGCCTGGCGGCTCCTGAAATCCTGGCCAGTGCCGGACCTGCGCACCGTGCCCTTGAATATCAAGCCGCGGGCGAATCTGTCACCCGAGCCCTGGACTGCTCCGATGTCCATCGAAGGGCTTCTCTCCCTGGTTGATCGCATCCGCGCAATCACGACTCGGAGGCTGATCACAATTCCTGACGCCTTGCGGCAGGAGTGGCCGAATCGTCCGCTCGGTCGCGTGCTGCGCGACTACTGGGCAACGCGCTACGTCGACATCGATGGAGGCGGCCGCTTCTTCAATTTCGCGACGGAGTCCAATTCCTATCAAGGCGAGCCTGAGATCGACCTCTACGACGAGAACTTCGGAGTGCAGTTTCATCCAGACGGCGCCGCATGGATCTTCGACGTCGGAGAGACGAGCGTGCTGGCCGTCGGGCCGTCATTCGCTTTGCCCGAAGACGAGCACGTGCGAGTCGGATGGGAGCTCGCGTGGACTTTCGAACGAAGGACGCCGGCCGCTTCAGGCTCGGGAGCGTTGATCGTCACTCCCGCCGAGCGCCAACAGTTCCTCGACTACCGCCAACCGGTTCGTGCCGTCCTGCACCACAGCTACGTCGTGCGCAGCATCATCCCCGGCTCCCACGACTACCTCGTCGCATTCGAGATCCTCGCCGAGGACGAGCACGGCATCTTCATCACCTGGCGGGTCCTGAAGACCTGGCCAGCTTGAGCTAGAGCTTCGCGCCCCAGCTCGCCCTTCTCAGGCCGATTCCTTCTTGTCGCGGCGCGGGCGGCCGCCCTTGTTCTCTTTGCGCTCGGCGAGCTTCTCGTTGAACGTCGCCCAGTCCTGCGTCGAGAACAGGCGCACGGGCTTGCCGCACTGGGCGCAGTACGAACGATCGACACTCATCAGATAGGGCACGTAGCAGTCGCAAGCCGTGCAGAACTTCCGGTCGGAGTAGTAGTCGAATTGGTCCATGGTGCTTGGGAAGATCGAGGGTGCGGAGCGCGTGGTTCAGCGGGCAAAGAGCAAGCGGATGGCCAGCTGGTTCCGGGGCACTCTGGGCACAACGCAAGCCATGAATCCACAAGCGCTTGCGCTGTTTCCGGAGGACCGCGAACCGCTGCCGACGGGTGGGGTACCGGTGTCTTCGCGTTTGGACGTGAAGACCCGCCGTCAGGTTGCGTGAATTGTTGAATTCAGGTCCCGCGGGCCGCGCCTACCTAGGGGTTTCCGGGCCTCGACAGCACGCAAAGCCCTGTGGCTGAACGGTTTGCTTTTGCGCCAGGCCAGCCCCGCCTGACCCCTGAATTGAGACAATCCGCAGGACGTCCTCGGATTTGCACGCGTCTCGGGGGCGTTCAGGACTTTGCACACCCGGCTGAAACCTGGGTCGCGGCCTGATCGAGGGTCAGGCGCATGTCCCGCGATGCTTCGGGGTCGGGCTCGCGATCCGCGGCGGTTTCGAGGGCTGCACGGACCCCGCTGTCCTGGCGGTGGGCGCGACCCAAGCTCCAAGCCGCCGAGGCTCGGACCATCGGGCTGGCGTGGGAGGCGAGCGCACGCAGGAGTCCTTCACGTCCGACTTCGGACGGTTGGGCGGCGAGAGCGATCGCGGCGTTGCGAGCCAGCCCGTCGGGGCCCGGGCGGCGCAGGGCGGTCGCGTCGGCCCACGTGGGTCTGGCTTCGGACTCGGCGAGCCACTTCAGGAGCCCGCCTTCGACGAGCGAAGAGGAATCGCCCCAGGTTCGCGAGGTGTCCGGGGCCGCGCGACCCCAGGGGCAGACCTCGGAGCAGACGTCGCAGCCGAAGGCCCAGGGTCCGGTGCGCTCGCGGATCTCGCGCGGCGCGAGCTGGTGCGATTCGATGCTGTGATAGCTCAGGCACTTGCCCGCGTCGACGAGACCCGGCTCGAGGATCGCCGATGTCGGGCAGGCGTCGATGCACAGGCGGCAGGTACCGCAGGAACCCTTGGGCGGAGTCGGCGTCGGCTCCAGCTCGGAATCGATCAGGAGCTCGCCGAGGAAGAACCAGGGGCCGAAGCGCGGGTGGAGCAGGTTCGCCGCCTTGGAGAGGAAGCCGATCCCGGCGCGCGCGGCGTGGGAGCGCTCGAGAACCGGGCCCGCGTCGGCCACGGGCCGGCGCCGATCGCCGAGCCCTTCCTTCTTCAGGCCGCGCGCGAGCTTGCGCAGCATCTTGAGCATGCGGTTGTGGTAATCGCGGCCCGCGGCGTAGCGCGCGACCCGTCCGCCGCCGGGAATTCCGCGCTCGGCGAGGTCGACCGCGGGGCGCGAGTGGGCGAAGCCGACCACGAGGATGGACTTGCCCGATGGGAGCAGGCGGCGCGGGTCGACGATGCGCTCGCGGTCGGCGGCCAGGTAATCCAGGCCGGCGTGGTAGCCGTGGTCGAGCCAGGACTCGAATCGCGCGGCATCGGGCGGGGGAGTGCAGGGGGAAATCCCGGCCAGGTCGAAGCCCGCTTCCCGAGCCAGTTCAATTGCGCGCTCGGTCTTGGACACGCCAAGAGTCTGACGCCCCTTTGCCGGACTGGAAACCGGCCCGGTCGGCGTCCGAACGGGCGGTTCAAGTTCACGCCCGAAGCTGAATTCTTCTTAACCCTTGACCCCGCCATGTTTAGGCAGTGTTTGGTCGTTTTGACGCAGGTTTTTCTTGGCGATGACGGAACCTTCCCAGTTACACGGATCAAATCCGATCTAGAATCGGAGTCGAGCCAGGGCTCAGCGCACTCTCTCCAGTGCGTCTGCCGTGGCGGGAAGTCTGTCCCCTTCTTCCGCAACGTCTGCTGAGATCACGACCGGATGCTGGACGCCGAAGCAAACGCGCTTGGCCACGCACCGAATGCCGCGCTCGATCGCGCAGGCTTGAAGGCTCGGGTTCTCGCGCTGCGCAAAGAGCTTCCGAAGCCCGAGTCGAACCTGATCCTGTCGTGCATCGACGATCTCGCGCGCAGTCCTGATTCCGTCCGCGACTCGATCTCGACGCGCTTGATGGAGTCCTTCCGACTGCAGTCGGGACGCGCAACGTTCGGGCTGCTTTACGAGCTGAATTGCACGCACCTGCTGACCCAGGTGTCGAGCTGCCTGCGCCGCTACGGAAGTCGTACCGATCCGCGCGACGTGCTGCAGGAAGTCTTCTTCAACGTCTACCGCTACCCGCATCGGTTCAATTGCGAGCGCGAGGACGCCTTCCGTGTCTGGTCGGCGATGATCGTGCGCAACACGGTGCTCAAGCACCTGCGCTCCAGCGGCCGCAGCGGCCACTCCGAGATGCCCTTCGAGGATCTGTCCGACCAGCCCGAGGTGCGCAACAGCGGCCCGCTCGGCGGCGCGATCGAGAAGGAGGCGCTGCGCGAGTGCGGCAGGGTTTACCTGACCTACTTGCACCTTTATCTCGAGTTCTACGCGATGCTCTCGCCACGCGAGCAGCAGGCGATCAACCTGGTGGAAGTGGAGGAGCTCAGTTACCGGGAGGCCGCTGAGCGATTAACCATCAAGCTGGAGAACCTGAAGATGGTCATTTTCCGTGCGCGCAGAAAGATCCACCGCTCGATGCGGCGTGTCTTCGAAGGTCTGCCCGCGGATTGCCGTCCGGCGCGGGATCCCAAGCTGCTGGGCAACGGATTGGAACTTTCCATGGCGGGACGACTCGGCGGTGAGGACGAGGACGACGATCTCGACAGCGAGGACGATGCGCGCGGGTTCGACACGGAGGACGGTTCATGAGCGGCAAGAAGGAATGGTGGAACGAGGGGCTGGAGGACGTCTGTGCCCCCTTCCAGATGGACATCTCGTGCCTGGTCGACGGCGAGCTCGACGAAGCCGCCGCCGCGCGGGCCATGGTGCACCTCGAAGAGTGCACGACCTGCCGCACCTTCTTCGACGACACGCGCCAGTGCATGCGCTTGCACCTCGATGCCACCGATCCCGACCGACTGATCGCGCGCATCTCGACACTGACCGGCGCCGACTTCATGCAAGAGGCCCAGGCAATCGAGCACGTGCACCGGCTGGCGACGATCTTCTATCAGCTGGGCAAGGCCTATCTGCTCTCGGCCATCGATCCTGATTTCCGCACGCGCGTGTTCGAGAAGGCCCTGCCGCTCGATTCGACGCAGACCATGGGACGCGGGTTCGTCGACGGCGTGCTCCACGCTCACCCCGAAGCCACCGAGGACGACGGCGTGCTCGAGAACGGCGGCCTGTCGCGGATCGACTGGCGCAATGCGCGCGCCCTGTTCAACGGCCGGCTCAAGCAGATCGCGAGCCCGCTGGAGAAGGGCCGTCGCCTGCTCGACGAAGCCGTCCACGCCGATCCTTCGCACGAGGAAGCGCGCCTGTACCTGGCCTTCCTCGCCGCGCGCGATGGCAAGACGCTCAAGGCGGCGCGCGAATACCGCGAGCTCTTCCAGACTGCGATGAGCGAGCAGAACCGTGGGCACGCGGCCATCCAGCTCGGACTGCTCTACGACCGCGAAGGCGATCCGCGCAAGGCGCTCGCCTGCTTCCGCTGGGTGACCATCAGTGGTCTTGCCGATCGCGACGAGCGCTTCTTCTTCGTACGTTTCAACCAGGCCCTCGAATATGCCCTGCTCGGACGCGCAGAGCGCTCTCTGTCCGCGATGCGCTCCCTGCTCGACAAGCACCCTGGCCGCGCCCGCGAAGTCGCCGACATGATCTTGAAGTCCAAGAGCCTGCAAGGCGCCATCGAATCACTCCCCGGCTACGGGGAATCGTTACTGACCACCTGCCCAGAGCTATTCCAAATCCCCAACCCCGGCGAGGGTGAACAAGATTCCGCGCACCGCGCAGACGGGCGCCCGGAGTCGTCGCGTTGATTCCCAATGCAACGCCACGTTTGGCCGTGGGGTTGATCGAGCACTGACCATGAAACTCTCTCCCAGAAACACCCGCGCAGGACTCTCGCGCGTCTCGGCCGGCCTGGCCCTGGCGGCGGCAGTCTTCGCTTGCCTCTCGATGGGCGCTCGCACGCTCATCGCGGGCGACGATCCCCCCATGTCCGCCGGCGGCGGCGACGCGATCGGCAGCCTGCCGTTCCACCACGGCGCCCCTCCGGAGCTTCCGATCCATGGCATGTCCCCCTCGATTTCCTTCGAAGGACCCAGCCTGCAGGTGATCCAGGAGCAGATCGTCGATGCCTATGGCGCCGGTTACTGCGAGCTGTTCAACCTGCCCTCGGGCGCCGTGCGCGTCGAGATCCAGGGCCCGGTGACCCTGGTGCTCGACCGGAATCTCCTGGGCAGCCACGGAGTCACCACCGGGCTGGACGTCACCCAGGGTTTCTCGGCCGGAATGGCGATCATCACCCAGGCACCGCGGCCCGTGCGCACCCAGCTCCTGCCCGGCCAAGGCGACTTCTGCCTGCCCCTCGCGAATCTCTCCGCCACGGGCGCGCTCGATTCGGGCCCGATGAACGTGCACTCGGTCAGCCTGACGGGCCTGCACCACAACTTCGATATGTCCTGCTCCGGCGGGACTTTGCGCCTGGTCACGCACTGAACCCAGGGCGATTGTTTGCGCCACGCCGGCGACCTGTCCCGACCGGGCAGGCCGCCGGTGGGCTTTTCAGGGCCTGACGGCAAAGCCCGGCGGGGGGGAGGCGGCAGGAGCTTCAGGCAGCCGCGGATCGTCCGAGAACCCAGGCAGGACTTCTCATGGACGTATTCCCCCTGCGGCCGATCAGCATCCAGGCGATCCAGGGCTCTGCCAAGGCTTCGCAGGAGCAGCTTGCGGAGGCGAGGCTCTTCGCGGCCGAAGTGCTGCAACTGGGCGATGGCGGGAGCGTGATCCTCGGCGTGGGCCGCGAGCGCATCGCGGCGACCAACCTGGCCGGACTGCAGGTCGGCCAGCGCTTGCTGCTCAAGCTGCGCGGCACGGGAACGTCGCGCGTGATCGAGCTGGTCAGCCAGGACCCCGCCGAGGCCACGGCCGGAATCGTCGTAGCCGAGGATGGAGCCGGCGAGAGCCACCCCTTCCGTCTGCTGGCTCAGGGACAGGGGGTGGGCGAGCTGCTGGGGGACCTGGCGCAGGCCTTGGCTTCGCGCGGCGAAAGCGCCTCCGCCGCGGCCAGGAAGCTCGCGAGCGAGCTGGGCCGATTCGCCTTCCCTCCCGGAGAAACCGGCAGCGAGCTGGCGCAGCACATCGCGAATTCCGGCCTGTCCCACGAGGCGCGCACCCTGGCCCGTTCGATCGAGAGCCTGCCCGCAGCCGCCCTCGCATCGGCCGCCGACGAGCTGATCGCGGCGGCCTTCGCCGCTCTCGGAGAGCCCGAGGAAATCGCGCCCCTGCGCCTCGCGTTGACCGAGCATCTGGCGCGCCTCCTGGATGATCCCTCCGCCGTGGAGCGGCTGCTGCGCAGCCTGCCCGCGACGGGCGATCGGGTGGGCGCGGCACTGGATCAGTTGCTCGGGCGCGCCCTCGAGCAGAGCACTGGCGCTCGAGTCGCGGCGAGCGTCCAGGCCGAGATCCTCGAGCGAATGCTCTTCGCGCGCATCTCTCCCAAGCTGGCGGCGGCCGTGCTCCGCGCGCTGCTCGGCGAGCGCGCACTTTTGGCTCGCGCCCTGGAGTCCGATGCCCCGCCAGGACGCGAAAACCCTGCGCCTGATCTGAAGCAGTGGCTGTCGCAGGCGATCGACGCGCTGGAACCAGGGCCGGAGCGCCAGGCCGTCACCGCGGCCTTGCACTCCCTGGAAGCCGAGCAGTTCCTCGCCCTCGCTCGCGCGAGCCAGGGCGACGGCTCGAACTTCGCGTTCGCTTTGCGCGAAGGCGCGGCGTTCTCCGACGCGCGCCTGGTGCATCGGCGACTGGAGGAGAAGGACGGCGGCGAGGCGAATCCCAAGCGACCGCGCGGCGAGCGCGCCGTGCTCGGCTTCGAGTTCTCGCGCACTGGTCCGGTGCGCGCCGACTTCGGCCTGGACGGCGCCACCCTGCACGTGCGCCTGGGCGTCTCGCGCAGCGAAGTGGCCGAGCACTTGAACGCCAGGCTCGGCGAATTGCGCGAGCGCCTCGAAGCGAGCGGCCGCAGCGTGCAGATCACCGTCGGCCTGCGGCCCGCCGACGAATTGCGCGTCCCGGGACCTGAGTCCGACGAGCACCTGGCCGACGGCCGCGCCGCTGTCGATCGATTCGGCTGACCATGGCGACTCGCGAAGACTCTAGCGCGCCGGGCGGGTTCCGCGCCGGCCTCGAGCGCGCGGTGGCCCTGCGCTACACGCCCGACGCGGGGCGCGCGCCCGTCGTCGTGGCCAGCGGACGCGGCATGATCGCGCGCCGCCTGGTCGAGATCGCCGCCGAGCACGGCGTTCCCGTGCGCGAGGATCCCGACCTCGCCGCGCTCCTGTCCCTCGTCGATCTCGGCCACGAGATCCCGGCCGAGCTCTATCTCGCCGTGGCCGAGGTGATCAGCTTCGTGCACCGCGCGAACCGCGAGCTGTGACTCTCGTGTCTTTTCCAGAAACTCGTTGAGGAAGTAGAGCGACTCGAGCGACGCAGCAGCGTCGATCAAGTCGCTCGGGACCTCGGAAACCGGACCTAGCTAGTCCTGGACCGTGTACTCCAGCGCGTCGCTGAGCGTCGTGCTGTTGGGTGCAGGGAAGCCGGGATCGCGGCCCCAGAACTGGCAAGCGATCGCGCGGCCGACCACCGAAAGCACCGGCGATGGATTTCCGCCGAGCGCCCCGGAAGCGAAGGCGTTCATGTCGAGCTGGTAGACGCCCGTGCAGTCATTGCCCGAAGGGCTGCCGCCGGATTGCACCGCGATCGAACGCTGGAAGGGCGAGCGCAGGCACAGCACTCCGCTTGAGAAGGGAACGGCGTTGCGGCCGCCGCCGTACAGGAGCAGGCCGGGCTTGCGATTGCGCACGTTCGCGGCATGGATCGTGAAGCCCGACGACGAGGACGCGCTGGGAAAACCGCTCCAGCCGATCGAGGGCAGGCAGCCGAGCGAATTGAGCTTGGCCGTGCAGTAGGTCGAAGGATCGATCTTCATCCCGCGGCTGCATTGAGCGGTGGCCCCGTAGCCCGAGACCAGCACATCCGCTAGGCCGTCTCCATTCGCGTCGAAGACTTCGACCTGCTGCGGCGCGCCCGAGCCGCTGAAGAAGGCCCGGGGAGTAGTGAACTGCCCCGCGGATTCTCCCAGGGAGACGCGCATGAACTCGGAGCCAGAGACCACATGCACCACGTCGTTGAGCCCGTCGCCGGAAAAGTCCGCGGCAGCACAGTCCTCGCCCGCTCCGCCGCCTGGCAGCGTGAACCCAACGCCGAATCCGATCAGGCTCGTTCGCGGGAGGATCTGCGTCGGACCGACGTGCGAAGTGAGCAGCAGATCCGGGAGCGAATCTCCCGTCAGTTCTGCCAGGAACATGGTCCTGGGGTTTTGGACGCAGGGGAAGCTCGCGTGGGTGAAGTGTCCCGTCCCGTCGTTGGTGAGCACGCTGACATCGTTCGATTGGAAATTCGGCGTGAGGATCTCCAGGTCGCCGTCTCCATCGAGATCCGTGAGCAGCAGGTCGAATGGGTCGCTGCCCACGCCATGGTAGACAGGAGCCAGCAAGCTTCCATTGCCCGTGCCCGCCAGGACAGCAACGCGCTGAGCGTACACTCCGAGGTTGTAGGTCCCGTCCGAGATCACGACGTCGGCGATTCCATCTCCCGTGACGTCGCCGATGGCGATCCCCGTGATGCCGTTGAACGGCATCAAGATGCTCAGGTGGAGTTGAAGTCCTCCGTTGCCGTTGCCGAGCAGCACCGTGATCGTGCCGTCGGTATTCGCCGTGACGACGTCCAGATGCGCGTCCGAGTTGATCCGCCCCGTGGCGGCGTGGGTTGGGGAGTGGCCGATCGGAGTCGTGGAAACGAGGGAGAACGATCCCAGGCCATCTCCCAAGCGCACTTCCACCTTTTTGGAGTCGGTCACCGCGAGCACCACGTCCTGAATGGTGTCTCCGGTCATGTCGGCGGGAATGGCACGCGCGAGTTCTGAACGCACGAGCATCGAAGTTGCCAGCAGTCCTCCCTGGCCGTCTCCGCGCAGCCAACCCACGGCCTGCCCGATGTTCATTCCCATCAGCGCATCGAAGCGACCGTCGCCGTCGATGTCTTCGATCGCCAGGTCGTACGAGCCTCCACCGCTGTCGAACAAGTGGACCGGGCCGAGGGAGCTCCCAAGATTGTGGAAGACGGCCACCGAATCGGGCTGAACTCCCGCGAGCATGATCACTTCTTCGAGCCCGTCGCCATCGAGGTCCGCGGCGCGGGGATCCCATCCCGATCCCGCGAAGGTCGCAGCAGCTCCGAGCGAGTAGGCAACTGGAGGACCGAATCCTCCCAGTCCGTTCCCGGTGTGCACGACGAGGGATGGGGATCCGCCGATGAGCACGTCGGTCAGTCCGTCTGCATCGATGTCGCGCGCCATCAGATTGCCGTCGACGATCGTGGGCAGGCTGGTCGCGGGAGTGAACCCGCCGTTTCCAAGACCATGGCCCAGAAAGAACTGATTGGACCCGACTCCAGCGAGGGAGGCCACGAAGTCGAGCCTGGCGTCGCCGTCGATCAGGGCCAGGTCCACATCGCCCACGATCCCGAAGTTCTGTGTCGAGAACGAAGTGAAGCCGCCAAGCCCGTCCCCCAGGAAAGTTTCCAGCGGCGATCCGCCCGCGACCAGATCGAGCTTGCCGTCAAGGTTCAGGTCGCCCAGGGCGAGCGAGGTGACGATATGCGCGGCCGCTGGGAATCGGATCGGTGAACCGAAATTGCCGAAGTTGTTGGCCAGCAGCACCGAGATCTCGTTTGCCCCTCCGATCACGAGGTCAGGCCTCGAGTCCCCGTTCAAGTCCTCGCTGACGATCGAGTAGAGGTTTCCCCCAGGCGGATTGAGGAGTGTGACCGCTTCGAAGCGACCCTGGCCGATCTGCCGCAGGAGCCCGACGTCGCCAGATATGGACACGTAGATGACATCCGCCCGGCCGTCCCGGGTGAAGTCCTTGCAGACGAAATGGAAGGGGCGGCTCGGAGTCTCCCAGCAACGCCGAAGGAAAGGCCCGAAGTCGAGGTCGCCGGCGCGCGCCGACGAGCTCGAGAATGCCGTTGCGGACGCGAGCGCGACTGTCCGAGTTACGACCGAGAACTTGCTGGTCAACATCTCGTCCTCTGGCGGACCAGCGGGTCCGCGTATGGTGATCGAACCCAAGCGGTGGTCCTGCCACATGGATCCTACCGCGACCCGAGAGATCCGTGTCGCCCGGGGAGTGCCAGCGCGGCTCGATGGTGAACTCTCCTCGATCGTCCGCAAGCTGCAACCGCGAGTCTTGAAGTCAGCTCCATTTGGGTCCAGCGAACCGAGGAGATCTCGAATGCCGCTGCCCATCGCCGACTACGCCTTGATCGGCGACTGCCACACCGCGGCGCTGGTCGGCAAGGACGGCTCGATCGACTGGCTGTGCGTTCCGCGCTTCGATTCCGGCGCATGCTTCGCGGCGCTGCTGGGGACACCGGAACTAGGGCGCTGGCTGATCGCGCCGCTCGATCCCGTCCTGCAAGTCCGGCGCAGTTACCGGCAAGGCACGCTGATCCTCGAGACGGAATTCGAGACGGAATCGGGCGTCGTGTGCCTCGTCGATTGCATGCGGCTGTCCGACGAGCGCTGGGACATCGTGCGCTGCGTCGAATGCCGGCGCGGGCGCGTGGAAATGGGCCTGGAGCTCGTCATCCGCTTCGATTACGGCTCGATCGTTCCGTGGGTGCGCATGGTCGATGGCGCGCTGGTCGCGACCGCGGGCCCGCACACGCTCGAGCTGCGGACCGAAATCGCCACGCGCGGCAAAGGCAAGACCACCGTCGCTGAGTTCTCCCTGCGCCAGGGCGAGCGCGCGAGCTTCACGCTGAACTATCGGCCTTCTCACGAGCCGGCCCAACCCGCGATCGATGCCGAGCAGGCGCTCGAAGAAACGCAGGAGACCTGGCGCGCCTGGAGCTCGCGCTGCACGTTCGACGGCCGCTGGAACGAGGAGGTCCAGCGCTCGCTGATCACGCTGAAAGCACTCACGTACAAGCCGACCGGCGGGATCGTCGCCGCGCCGACGACCTCGCTGCCCGAGCAACCGGGCGGAGTGCGCAACTGGGATTATCGATACTGCTGGCTGCGCGACTCGACGTTCACGCTCAACGCGCTGCTGCTCGCCGGCTACACGGAGGAAGCTCTGGCTTGGACCGAGTGGCTGTTGCGCGCGGTGGCGGGCAGCACCGAGGACCTGCGCATCCTCTACAGCGTGAACGGCGAGCGGCGGCTCGACGAATACGAGTTGGATTGGCTCGCCGGATATCGAGGTGCGGCCCCGGTCCGCGTAGGCAATTCCGCGTCGCGACAATTCCAGCTCGACGTGTTCGGCGAAGTGATGGACACGCTGCACCTCGCTCGCACCGCCGGCCTCGAGCTGCCCGAGCACGTCTGGCAGGTGCAGCGCGCGCTGCTCAGGTTCCTGATCGAGCATTGGCAATTGCCGGACGGCGGCATCTGGGAGATCCGCGGACCGCCGCAACACTTCACGCACTCGAAGAGCATGGTCTGGGTCGCCTTCGACCGCGCCGTGAAGTCCGCGGAGACCTTCGGCCTCGAGGGTCCGCTCGACGAGTGGCGCGCGGCGCGCGATGCAGTCCATGCGCAGGTCTGTCGCGACGCATTCGACCCTCGGCGCAACACCTTCGTGCAGCGCTACGGCGCCGGCGATCTGGACGCGAGCCTGCTGCTCATCCCGCAGGTCGGCTTCCTCCCCGCGGACGACCCGCGCGTCCGCGGCACGGTCTTGGCGATCCAACGCGAGCTGCACGTCGACGGCCTGGTGTTGCGCTACACGACGGACTCGGGCGTGGATGGCCTGCCGACGGGCGAGGGCGCGTTCCTGGCCTGCAGCTTCTGGCTGGCCGATGCTCTGGCCTTGATCGGGGAACGCGAGCAAGCCGAGCGGCTGTTCGAGCAGCTCCTGGCGCTCGGCAATGACGTCGGCCTTTTCTCCGAGGAGTACGACCCCGTGTCGCGGCAGATGCTCGGCAACTTTCCGCAGGCCCTGACGCACATCGCGATCGTCAATACGGCGCGCGTGCTCTCGCTCCCCACGCAAACGATCCAGCGTTCCAGTGAAGCAGGCGAGCGTCCCGCTGCGGCGAAGCCGGTACCCGGTATTCCACCACCATCCTGAACACGCTCGATACCGGCGCCGCGGCGCCGGTATCGAGCGTGTTCAGGATGGTGGTGGAATACCGGGTACCGGCTTCGCCGTCGCGGCGGCTGCCAGGAATTCCTGAGCGGTACTCGCGCTGGCTTCGACGTGCTCGAGGCCACGCCGCCACCGCTGAGCGTGCGCTTCTTGCCGCTCGGACTCCCGCCGTGCTTGCACGGCACAAGGACCAGATTCGTGACGACCATGGGCTCAGCTTCGCTCCGCGCGAATCCGCATTCACCTCGGTACCCGGTATTCTACCGCCATCCTGAACACGCTCGATACCTGGTCCGGAGTCAGGTGAATTCGTCCGGAGTCGTGAGCCATGTCTCGCCTGCGCGGCGCGAAGGCGAGACATGGCTCACGACTCCGGACGAATTCACCCAGTTGGAAAATGGAGCCCGGGGAGCTGTCTGGAATGCTCGGATCGCCAGTTTCATCTACCGGGGACGCGCGGCGAGCGCGGTGGGGAACTGACTCCGGACGCTGGCATCTCGGCGCCGGTATCGAGCGTGTTCAGGATGGCGGTGGAATACCGGGTACGGTCAGGTTCCGATCGTGAACTCGAGGCCGTTCGAGAGGGTCACGTTGTTCGGCGCGGTGAAGCCGTTGTCGCGTCCCCAGGCCTGTGCGTCGACGACGGTTCCGGGGATCGACAGGAAGGCGGCGGGAGCTCCGCCGATTGCGCCGGCGGCGAAGGCGTTGAAGTCCAAGGTGTACACGCCCGAGCAATCGTTCGGTGGAGCGTTGCCGCCGGAGCTCATCGCCACGCTGCGGCGCACCGGAGCGTGGACGCAGAGCACTCCGCCGCTGAACGGAGCCGAAGCGCGGCCGGCGTCGGTGTAGAGGTAAAGACCGGGCTTGTTGTTGATCACATTGGCGGTCCGCAGGCTGAAACCGCTGGTCGCGGAAGCGCTCGAGGTCCCGGTGGAAGCGAGGACCGGCGTGCAGCCCAGTGAATTGAGCTTCGCCACGCAGTACGCCGTGGGCAGTCCATCGGGGGCGAAGGGAAGACCTCCATCGACGCCGACGGAGGTGAGCATGTCGCCGATCGCGGTGGCGTGGCCGGTCGCAGGATCGACCGAGTAGAGACCGTTCGCGGAAGCGCTGAGCGAGCCCAGGCTGTACAGCGTCCCGTTGTCAGCGAAGGCGAGGCCGCTGTACGCGAGCTGCCTTCCCGTCGTGACGCCGTGCGAGCCGATCTCCGTGGCGAGCCCGCTCGCGAGGTCGAGCGTGTAGAGGTAGGAGTCGTTGGACGGATTGTTGCTGACCGTCATCCCGTTGGCGAACAAGGTTCCATCGCTGCGAAAGCCCAGACCGTACAGGTGGATTCCCCAGGGAGGTGTGCAGCAGGGCGCACCGTTCTGACCGACCAGCGTCGCCGCGCCGGTCAGCTTGTCGATGGTGAACAGCCCAGTGCCCGGACCCGCATTGCTGCCGACTGCGTACAGGACTCCCGTCACCGGGTGGATCGACAGGCCACCCTGCGAGACGTTGAGCGTCGTGCTCATCCCCGGGAAGGTCGTCACCGCCCCCGTGAAGCGATCGATCGCGAACAGCCTGCTCGTCCCCGTGTCCGAATCGAGGACGCCCGTCGCGTACAAGGTGTCGGTCGATGGGTCGTAGGTCAGGCCGCCGCCGTAGATGTGGATGGCGGGGAAATACCACTCGAGAGTCGCCAGCCCGGTGGCGGTGTCGATGCTGTAGAGGCCGCTGATGCCGCCGACCCCGCCGACGCCTGTCGCATAGAGCTTCGTCCCCGCGCGAGCTGGTGCCGCGAAGCAGCAGAGGAGGACGGCGAAGGCGCACAGTGCGTGCAGCGCTCGGCCGAGAGGATTTCGGACAAGCATCGTGGCGGACGGCGAGAACTGGCTGGGCTTCATGGCGGGATTTCTTGGCAGCAACGAGGGGCGGCCAGAAGGGGGGTGGGGAGGCTCGCGCAGGGACTGCACTCAGGGACACGCACTCCGCGCCACGAGCAGATCATCCGATCGATGAATCGCTCCCTGGGCCGGCGGCCGGCGCGCGAAACTTCGGAAGTCGATGCCGAGGCAGCTTGCCCGCGACCGAGACGGGCCTGTCGCGCCGCGTAGAATGCCCCTGCTCCTTGTGTTTTTTCTAGTTCCAGCCAACGCCGGGGCGGACGACTGCATCGGGAGGTGCCATGGAAGCCGAGCCGATTCGCTGGAGCACCGAGGACCTCCTGGGGGAGGCCGAATGGCTGGGCAAGCTGGCCCGCCGCCTGGTCTCCGATCCCAACGAAGCCGACGACGTGGTCCAAGACACTTGGATCGCCGCCATCGGGACACCGCCCGCCCGCGAGCGTCCCCTGCGACCCTGGCTCGCGCAGGTCGCGCGCAATTTCGCGCGCATGCGCAGGCGCTCGGGCGCGGCGCGCGAAGTCCGCGAGCAGTCGGTTTCGCGCAGAGCAGAAGCCCCAGGGCCGGAGGAGCTCGCGCAGCGCCTCGAGAGTCAGCGGCTGCTGGTCAATGCCCTCGCGCGACTGCGCGAGCCCTATCGCTCGACCGTACTGCTCGTCTACTTCGAGCACCGCACTTCAGAGGAGATCGCGCGCCAGCAGGGGATCAGCGCCGGGACCGTGCGCTGGCGCCTGTCGGCTGCGATCGAGCAACTCCGCGAACAGCTCGACCGGGACAACGACAGTCGCGGCGACTGGGTGAGCGCACTTGCACCTCTGGCGCGCGCGCCCGACACGCTGATTCCCGCGGCGTTGCATGGAGCCATCCTGATGTCCACTCTGATGAAAGTTGGCGCCGCCGCGGCTGCAGCCGTCTTGCTGTTCGTGGCTCTTTCGCACTCGGGGCTGTGGCCGTCGGACACGCCCGCGCTTTCGACGGAGCCAGTCGCGGTCAGGTTCAAGCCGCTCGAGACCGAGCCGCCGACGCGCGCACCGCAGGGCGAAGAACAGCGCGCCATTGCGCCGGTTCCGGCCGAGCCCGCTGCACCCGCGGCCACACCGAAGACCAACGAGCTCGCCCAGGCATCGATCCGCGCACGATTCGTCGACGAAACGGGGCGCGCGATCGCCGGCGCAACTCTGGCGACCTCGCCGCACAGCGCGTCCGAACCTGCGCAGGCCTCGAGCGGCATAGACGGTCGCGTCGAGCTCGCGATTCGCTTCCCTCGCGCCATTCTCGCGGTGCGCGCGAGCTGGGATGCGCATTTGGAGTCCCGCTGCCTCGGGTGGACGCGCGCGGTGCATCGGATTTCCCTGCAGCAGGATTCCACGGCCGAGCTCGGCGACATCGTGCTCGCGCCGGGCGGAGACATCTCCGGTCGTGTCGGCGGCAAGCATGGTCGCGCGATCGAAGGCGCCGTGCTCAGACTCGAAGATTCGGACATTCCGCAGTCCGAAATGTTCGAGCTGCGCTCGATGCCGGTCTTCCAGAGCGACGAGGAGCCCTGGACCGTGAGCCGGCCCGACGGCTCGTTCGTGTACTCCGGCGCGCCCGTCGGTTTCGTCCGGCTTGCCGCCGGCCTCGAGGAATACCGCACCACCTTCAGCGCGCCGATCGAAGTGCGCGCGGGTCAGGAGAGCGGCGGCGTCGAGCTGATCCTCGAGCCCATTCCGGATTCCAGCCGCATTGCCGGCAGAGTCATCGATCCGAGCGGTCAACCCGTTCCCCACGCGGGTTTGAACTGCTCCTATCATTCGATGTTTGACAGTGGGTCTGCCTCCTTCATCGCCGATGAAGACGGCCACTTCTCGCATGTGATCTCGAAGAACGTCGAGCACGATCTGGAGGCGGCTGACTTCGAGAAGCGCTTCGGCGTCGCACGCAAGACTGGGATCGAGCCGGGCACGCTCGACGTCGTGCTGCAGCTGCGCGAGCTGGTCGTGATCGAAGTATCCGTGCGCGCCGCCAACGCTGGGCCGATCGAGTCGTTCACGGTTCGCGCTTTCGATCCCGACCATCCGGGCGGTCGCGCGTCGACAGGGGCGGGCCCGCACAAGGACGGGGTCGCACGCTTTGCGCCTGCTTCCGAGCGTTTCGTGGTCGAGGTCGAGGCCCAAGGCTTCGAGATCGCGCGGCAAGGACCTTTTTCGAATGGCATTCCGGCGCACCTCGACTTCGCGCTGCAGCCGCAGCCAGGCATTCGCGGGCGCGTGACCGGCGCGGGGGAGGGCCTCGCCGGTGCCACACTGATCGCTTACTCGCGCGGCAAGGGACACCACATCAGCAAAGGTTTTCGCCTGCGCTTCGACCCCGAGGAGCGCGCGCGGACGGGCAGTGCCGACGCGGGCGCATTCGAAATGACCTTGCGGCAACCTGGCGACTTCACGTTCCTCGTCGAAGCCGACGGTTGGGCGACGGCGGAAGTCGAGATCGATCGCTACGATCCGAAACTCGGCCGTCCTGGGCTCGACGTCGAGCTGGTCCGCGGCGGATCGATCGAGGGGCGCGTGGTCACGCGTGGCGGTCGCAATCCTGCTGGCCTGATCGTAGGCTTTTCGCGCGGCGATGGGCGCGCCTTCACGCGCCGCGTCGCGAGTGACGGCGCCTATCGCGCGGAGAACCTTGCTCCCGGCCGATGGGACGTCTGCCGTGTCGACGAGGAGATCCGGCCAAACGTCGGCTCGACACAAAGCTGGGGGCGCGGCAAGTGGGACGAGATTCCGAGCGTGTGCACGGTCGCCGATAGTCAGGTGACGCATTTCGATCTCGACCTCGAAGGCGCGAAGGCCGCTGCGATTTTACTCGGGCGCATCCAGGTCGACGGCGCGCCTCCGGGTGCCTGGACCGTCTCGTTGGTCTTCGGCTCGCTGGGCAGCCCGCAGCGAGACAATGAGTCGGTCAAGCTGGATGCGGAAGGCCGCTTCCGCCTGGAATCGGAGCGCCCCGGCGACGCGCAGGCCGTCGTCACCGCGAGCGGCGGGACACTCGACGGCCTGCGCGTCGTGCAGCCCGTCAACCTGCACTCGGGCGAGAACGATCTCAGCCTCGACCTGACCACGGCCAGGATCGCGCTCGAGGGCATCGTCGTGGATCCGCCGATCGGCCTGGTGTGGATGGGGGAGCGCGGCGTGTTCGCGATCCGGCCGATCCAGTCGGCAGGCAACTCGACCCTCGCCGTGCCCAGCGGCCGCGTCAAGCTCTGGCGCTTCGATCCCGAAACGATCGACATGGATCCGTCGCACTGGAGCGCGCTGGCCGAGACAAGGGTCGAGCCCGGCGCGACGGCGATCCTGCGCATGCCGTGAGCTACGCCTGCGCGAGCTTCGCCGCCGCACGCAGCCCAAGAGGATCCCTGGAACGGCGGGCGCTTCCTCGTGAGTGACGCCCGGGCGAGCTTCTCCGCCACATGCCGCGCAAGAAGATCCCCGTAACGGCGCGCGTTCCCTGCGGATCTGGTTGCGAGAGGGTGCAGAGGCTGCACCATCCTTCCAAGCCAGCCCACGGATCGCGAGCCATGCAGACCCGACTCCTGCGTTCGATCGTCAATCTCCTCCGCCACGCCGCGCTCCTCGCGCTGGCCGCGCCGGCATTCGCAGGCGGCCGCATCGTCGTCGACTTCGACGACTGGACCCTCTCGAACCATGCCTTCACCCAGGCGCCGACCACGGGCACCTACGCGCTCAACGTCGCGAGCTGGTTCACGGGTGGCTCGCCCGGACACTTCTTGGTGCGCACGAACAACTTCGGGCTGACGGGGTCGACCCTCGCCGGGGTCATGACGGGCGCGGGTCACACCTGGACCGTTTCGACCTCGGGTACCTTCGACCTCGCCCTCGCCCTGCAGTACGACGCGATCTTCGTCGGAGGAGTCGCGCTCGACACGAGCGTCCTGACCGAGTACGTCAAAGCCGGTGGCAACGTCTACATCCTCGGAGGTACGGGCGGGCTCAACGAGTCCTCGGCCTGGAACCCATTCCTCAATGCCTTCGGGCTCGCGTACGGCGCGGGCTACGTTGGCGGCGCCGGCGTGATTCCCATCTCGTCCTCGCATCCCGTGCTCGCCGGAGTCAACGGTCTCTACACCAACAGCGGCTCGAAGATCAGCGATCTCGATCCCTTGTCGCCGCGACAGCAAGTCATCGCGACCACGGGCACTCCGGCCTACGGCATCTGCGCGATTTACGACGGAGAGACCCCGAGCGTGTACTGCACGGCGAAGGTGAACAGCCTGGGCTGCACGCCGTCGATCGGGTTCACGGGCACGCCGAGCGCGAGCGCGACCAGCGGTTTCGTCGTGCGCGCGACGAACGTGATCAACAACAAGGCAGGCCTGGCGCTCTATTCGCTCAACGGCGCGGCGAACAGCGTCTTCCAGGGCGGTCACCTGTGCGTCGCGAATCCGATCAAGCGCTCGACGCCGCTCAGCTCCGGCGGAAGTCCTCCGCCGAACAACTGCTCGGGCATCTATCAGATCGACATGAACGCCTTCGCCCATGGTCTGCTCGGCGGGACGCCGGCTCCCGGGCTGCTCGTCGCGGGCAACGAAGTCTGCTGCCAGTTCTGGGGACGCGATCCGGGTTTCGCCGCGCCGAACAATACGTCGCTGTCGAACGCGCTGCGCTATCGCATCCTGCCCTGAGCTTTCCTTCGCACGCCGCCTCGCGAGCGAGCTATCCTGGTTCGACCAGGACGGTCGATGGAACGCAGACACTTTTTGCGCTGGAGCGGAGCATCGATCGTCGGCCTTTCGGCGGGTGGCTGGCTGGCGGGCTGTTCGGGTGAGGAATCGGCAACCTCCGTCGAGGACCCCGACCACCCGGATCGTCCGCCGGAGGAGACTTTCACGGCACTGCTGGAGCGCGCGCGCTCGCTGGGCAAGCCCGTGCTCGTGTTCGTCGCTCCATCCCCGGAGGGCTCGGATGTCGAGCGGCGCCGGACGCTCTTCAGCGACTTCGTCTGGCTGACGGATCAGGGCCTGTGGAGCGATCTCGCGTTGTGCGAGCTGGCGTGCGCGTCCCTGGAGGAAATTCAGGCCTCCGTTTCGAACCTCGATTTGCGCGGCCAACCCTGCTTCGTGCTGATCGAAGACGGCAAGGCAGGTCTGCGAGCGCGCTCGCTCGACATCGTCGAGCCGGAGGGTTTCCCGGAGACCTTCTCGGACGAGGATCGGGACGAGCTTCCGGCTTCTTACGCGCTCAAGTACGCAGCCTGGGTTTCTGGCTTGCACGCGGCGATCGCGCCCGACCGGGCGGCGCTCGCGCACCGGGCGGAGCAGGCGCGAGCAGCACTCGACAAAAAGTTCATGGCTTGGGCCGAGGAGTGCCTGAGCACAGGAGAGGCCGCTCAGCCGCAATTGTTGTCGGATGCAGCAGCTCTGTTTCGCCTCGCTGCCGCGGACCATCCGGACAAGTGCGGCCGGTTCGAGGAACGGCTCGCGGTGACCACACGCAAACGCGTCATCCGGATCGGAATCTGCGGCGCAGGCTGGGCAGTCGATTCAGGCTGGGGGTGCGGCGCACAGATCCAACCCGAGAGACACACGCGAGCAGCGCCTGATCCTCGACTGCTGAGCGTGCTGTGCGGAATGGGATCCATCGACGAAACGAGCAAACGCTTCCTGTGGTTCTACACGGACGCTGATCGTTAAGGCCTGGGCGCGATAGCGATCGAATGGACTCCAACCTGTCTCGCGCGTGGAAGGACGCGGCTGCGCCGTTCGACGGCGTCACGGTCTTCGACGACTCCGAGGAGGATGCTGGGCTTCCGGTCTTGCGGCAGGCGGTGATCGCCGTGATTCACATCCTGCAGGAGAGCTTCCTCGATCCCGAGCTGCTCGCCCTCGATGATTGGCATCAGCACGATGGCTTCGGAACTTCCGGACGGCGAACGAGGTGGTCGAAGATCTTGGAGCACTGCCAGACGGATCAGGCCTTCCTCTACTTCAAGACTGACGATTTCATGGTCTTTCGTGGGATCTATCCGAAGACGATGCAGTTCTATCTGCGGGTCTACGTCGACGAAGACAGCACTGCGGCGGAGGGGATGGGGAAGCTCGACGTCACAGTCCCTGCTGGGCTTGGGGCCGCCATCTCCGAGGCAATGAGAACCGCAGGAATGCATCCGAGCATCGAGAAGGCCAAGCCATTCTTCGATCAGCGAGCGTCGTAACCGAGCCAGGCTCGACTCCGACATCCCGGTGAGCCGCGCGAGCGCGGATCACCGGGATGTCGGAGTCGAGACTCGCTCGGTTACGACTACCAGACCAGCGCGCGCTCGGACTTCGGCCGCAGCACTTTCGCGTCGTCCTTGAAGCCGAAGGCCTCCTGGAACGTGTCGAGATTCGACAGCGGCCCGACCGAGCGGAAGTTCGCCGGCGAGTGCGGATTCGTGTTGACCTGCAGCTTCAAGCGCGCGGGCGTGTAGTTGCAGCGCCACTGCCGCGCCCAGGCGATGAAGAAGCGCTGCGCCGGAGTGAATCCATCGATCTTCGCCAAGCGCTGGCCCGCTTGCGCGTGCTGCAGCGCGTCGTAGGCGATGCACAAGCCGCCGAGGTCGGCGAGATTCTCTCCCAGCGTCAACTTCCCGTTGACCTTCAAGTCGCCGATCGCGACGTAGCCCGAGAACTGATCCTCGACGACCTTGATGCGCCGCTCGAACTCCTCGCGGTCCTTGGGCGTCCACCAGTTGGCGAGATTGCCCTGGGCGTCGTACTGGCTGCCGCCGTCGTCGAATCCGTGCGTGAGCTCGTGGCCGATCACGGCTCCCATCGCTCCGTAGTTGAGCGCGTCGTCGTAGGCATCGCTGAAGAACGGCGGCTGCAGGATTCCGGCGGGGAACGTGATGTCGTTGTTGGTGGGGGAGTAGCTCGCGTTGACGATGTACGCGGGCATGCGGAACTCGCTCTTGTCCACTGGCTTGCCGATTTTGTCCAGGTCGTAGCGGATGTTGAACGCACGCGCCCGCTTGCGATTCGCGGCGTAGGAATCGCGCCGGATCTCGAGGCCCGACCAGTCGCGCCACTTGTCGGGATAGCCGATCTTGCATTTCACCGCCGCGAGCTTGGCGAGCGCCTTGACGCGCGTCTCGTCGCTCATCCACGGCAGCTTCTCGAGCCGCGCGCGGAAAGCGGTGATCAGGTCATCGACCATTTTCTGGCAACGTTGCTTCGCCGCGGGAGTGAAGGTGCGGGCGACGAAGGCCTGGCTCAGGACCTCGCCCATGGCGCCGCCGCT
>Ga0193706_1000428_pt1 | contig 24938 bp, 21 predicted proteins | sample U3c1metaG_FD_160130 | JGI IMG/M metagenome (GOLD analysis project Ga0193706, IMG submission 160130) | Soil microbial communities from a riparian zone of the East river system, Colorado, United States - U3c1 | ecosystem: Environmental > Terrestrial > Soil > Riparian zone | place: USA: East River... | reverse complement strand
GCCTGAAGTTGCGTAGCGAACCCGTGACCTGAAGAACCGTATGCGGTAGTCCCGCACGTACGGGTCTGTGGGGGACCAGGGTGGGTAACCACCCTGGTCTACCCGGCAGGTCCTATACGACACCCTGCGAAGGCCACGGGGACCGCGGAACGTCTCCGCCGGAGGGCAGGGCGTCGCCGGTGGCAATGCTTGACCGGGGCAGAAGGAGGCCCCCAGCTGCTGAAGAGAGCCCTACCTCCCGATCGGCCGTTGGTGGCTTCCTACGCGGGAAGCGGCAGATGGAGCGGCAAGCTGGACGGCAAACGACTGGCACCTCGCTCCCGCTCCTGCGGCTACTGGGCGAACCGACAATTCCCCGGACGGGACTTACACCCGCTGGCCTTCGAGCTCCAGGAGGTCTCTCCCTCAACTGAGCTCAGCTCACTTCAGATTTCCTTCCGTGCCGTAAGGCCAGCCGGCTCAGCGGCCTCACGAGGCTCAGGCCGGATGACTTTTGCTCAATCTTCGCAGGTCCGCGTGGCACCTATTTTCCCCATTCCGGCGCCACCGACGGCGCAGCATCTATTTCGGCTCACGTCAGTATGCGACTCCGAATTTGGTTGGGCAGGAGGCGGCGTAAACGCTTGAAACAGAGATACTGACAAAAAGCAATTCTCAGCCGGGCGGAAGATAGGTGCGAGAGTTCATCTTCGGGAGCAAGATAGCCGAAAGGCATACTGACTGCTTGGTAGGACGAGACAAAAGTCGACAGTCCTCGCGAATCGACGCGGACACCAGCAAGCGACATGAACAACGCAACTTGCACTGCCGCCGGGATGTCGTGTGCGCCCATCCACCGATAAAGAGCGAGTTCTAATGCCTGGAACATGTACCGTTTATCTCGCGGCGGAACAGCGTCACCCATGCACGCCAACGATATCAAACAAGCCTCATCCAGCGAGAGAGCCGACATGGCACGCGGGTAAACTGAGCTTAGGAGTGTCGAAAAGCGCTGCTGGTGCGTGTGCAAAGCATCTTGGCCTTGTGCTGCAACAGCCAAGGTGAGTCCGATCCGCGCTAACCTCAGGTTACTCCACAGCGTTGCTACCGGTACATCAATGAAGTCAAGTGCCGTTGGGTCTAGAGCAACACCTCTTCCGACTAGGACCGACCGCAGAAGAAACCAGTCCGCTGCCCTAGTTACTGTCACCGGGTCCAGTAGGCAACTTGCGGGTGAGATTGCCATATCTCCCCGCAACATACCGTGATAGCATCTTTGCAAGTGGCTGCAACTGCGCGCACTCACGAAGCTACTATCGTGAATTGCTCCGGGCTGAGCCTCGCTCAGGCTCTCTTTCAGTTCAAGCTTGGCTGGCGCCACATAAGTGGCGACCATGGCATTCCATGCCGATACGGCCTCTCGGCACACTAGCGTTGTATGATAGTTAAGGAAGAAAGACCAGTATTTCGCGGGAACGCCTTCCTCACGCATTTTTTCGGACAAGTCCACAGGGCCTTCCCACCAGCCCTCCAACTTCTGCGCCTGGCTTATGGCGTCGAGTTCCAATTGAACAGGTTCTATGTCTGCGTGCAGGTAGCGTCGAGCGAGTAGGAACTCACCCCGTAAATCAAGGTTGTCCGCCTTTCCGGGATGGGTCCTTAAGTAGTCCAAAATCTTGTCGACCACGGCAACTTCGGCCAAGCCCATCCGGATAGGCCACCTGCGAACTCCAAAATCCGTCACGTAAAACACGGTATGTGTTATAGCATAGTCATCATCTGGACATATCGTGGCGGGAGTGGCACCGCCTCGAAGGCATCCCTGTCGCGCGGCATCGTGCATTCCGTCCAGGAATCCCCGAGTTCCGGTTATCTTCCAAGCCACATACCTAGTATCCAGTTCCCTGAATGGGATACGCTCCTTGGTGTAGACCATCGCGGCGCGAGCCAGCCGCTTTATGTCAACTAAGTGGGCGGAGCGTAGCTCCAGTCGGTGTTCGCATGCGAACAAGAGCGGTAGAAAGAGATTCGCATGCTTAAGATTATGTCTCGCCCAACTGAGCAGCGCACCGTTTGCCCATACGCATCGGAGGCAGGAATCTGACGACCGCACGACATCCGGGGCGTACGCGTTTGGTTTGATTGAAACAAAAAAGGCGATCTCACAGATCGCCTTTAGGTATCGTAGCGAGTCTGGTTTTTCTAGGATCGCGGGATGGAGATAGTCGGAGATCCCAGTTGCCAACCATCTATCAGACTCTTGGACCCGAGCAGTTGGAGCTCGATATAGCATCGACAATTATTGCCTTAGCGACCAGGCTGCCTGATCAGTATCTCTGGCTCCGAAAAGTTAGCACTCACCACAAGCACATATCGATCCCATGCTGCGACGTAACCAGCGACTTCTTCGATGCCTCCAAACTTCTTGATGATGTCTGGAAGCGTGGCCCGCTGGTCGATCAGACTACTGTCCAGGGCGATCTCAACGATCTTGTTCACCGCAACTTTCCTCGCGGAGCGCTCGTCCATAAATACCTCCTTAGGTGAGAGCGTTACCGAACCTCGCTTAAGCTGCGCACTGAGCAACAGCCCAAAGCAGTATAGCACCAATAGCTTACGCTAGCATTATATGTTGATATACGCAATTGCTAATTCCGAATGCCGGGGCTGGCTCCGGAGTATGAAGAGTGGGGGGGCGGCGGGCTCTCCTCCTCGTGGAGCAGCTTCCCAGAAGGTCGTTAAATTAAAGCGTGCCGAGCCAAATAGGTGCCAGCCGACCCGACGAAGGTACGGACACCGCGGGACGGGCCTTGATCGATATCGACGGCAGCGGCCGGCCGGCGGACGAAACAGCCCTGGCGGCCCTCTCGATCACCACGGACGAGCCCCGCCAATTAGATGCCAGCCGACCCGACGAAGAGTGAACAAGGAGTCACCGAACCGAGCCTCTTTGCATCCTGGCCTCGACGTTGAAAAGCACCCCGGAGCCTCTCGAAGAGGCCATCCGCCTCTCTGCAGAGGCCAAGAAGTCGCCGAGTCGTCGCTTTTGGGAGGGTAGAGTCGGCGGCGGGCGCGGTGGCTTTAGGCTGAGGGATTAGCTGTTGCCGGCGGCTTTCGCCTTGGTGCCGGTGCCTCAGACTCGGCCGTATCTCCGTTTCCCACCGCCGCTCATCGAACCGGACTTGCGGATTTCCCGCATCCGGCTCTCGGACGGGCTTCACAGCCAAGCATGCACGGAGACGCGACAACCTGGTCCTTCGCGGCGAAGACCTTGCGTTCCCATTTGGCACGGTCGTAAAGCTTCTTCCGGAAGTGCTCGACAAGTTGGGTTCTAGCCTTTCGGCAATGCCCAGTCTCCGCCTCCTTCCAAAGCATGCCCGAACCAGGGCTCCGTCCCTCCACCGGCGTTAACCGGCTTCTTCGGTACCATGTGTCACCGATCGTCCTAAATTCCCCCCCGTGGATCACCTAAAAATCCCCCCCTCCTCCCAACCGTGAGAGCGAGGTGTGGGATGGACAGCAGCGTGGGAAGCGAGATGCTAGCCGTGGTGCCTGAAGGCGCCCCGCCAAAAAGGTGCCGCCAAAAAGGTGCCAGCCAACCCGACGAAGAGTGAACAAGGAGTCACTGAACCGAGCCTCTTTGCACCCTGGCCTCGACGTTGAAAAGCACCCCGGAGCCTCTCGAAGAGGCGATCCGCCTCTCCGCAGAGGCAAAGAAGCCGCCGAGTTGTCGCTTTTGGGAGGTTGCCCTCGACAGATATTGCCCTCGGGACACACTTGCCCCGGCCTCTTCGAGAAGCTAGCTCCAAAGTCTGTGGTCCGCGCAACCCGGAGAGAAGCTATCCTCCCACGAAGGGCAGCGCCGGAGGGAAGCTGCCGAGCGGAAAAGCCGCGTTGCGGTCTCCCGCTCGCAGCTTTTCCGAGGCGTCCCGGAAGGCCGCGACGAACCAGGCGTAGGCTTCCCAGAGTTCGTGGCGCACCTTGGAGCTCCAGGCGTGGAACAGCGGGGCGGGTGATTTCTTCGGGCGCTTCGGACGATCATGGGGATGTTGACCCCGGATGGCCGCGGCCCCCAACGGCTGGCTTCCCGTTCTGGACCTCCGGACGGCGGCCTCTTCTTCGATCTCATCGATCAGGTTGAGGGTTCGCCCTTTCCAAGCTTCCGCCGGGAGGTCCTTCCAACAGGGCAGCGGTGAAAGGTGCAGTGTCTCGGTCGTCGCATACTTGAGACGGTCGAAGTCCTCTCCCCGCCGCCGTGCGGCGTACTCCTGGGTCCGGTCGAACCAGGTGCCCGTAAGGGCTTCTCCTGCGACCAGGACGCGGGCGGCGTGCACTCCCGGCCAGTCCTGAGGACGTGCGACGAGGTCCTCTTTACAGCCGTTCGCGAGGACGTACTTCAGCCTCGCGATCTGCGCTCCTTCCTCCCCACTGACGATGATCGCCTGGTATCGCCGCGACCAGATCTTGTCCTCCCAGCCGTAGAGCCGGCCGACCTCCCGGGCGAGGTTGGAATTGAGATACGCCATGAAGCGGGCGAGCTGGCGGACATTGTCGACATCGAGCAAAAGGTGAAAGTGATTGGAGAGGAAGGAGAAAGCACAGCAGCGAACTTCGTAAAGCCGCTGAGCGCGTCCGAGGACGCCGACGACGATGTCGTTGAGCTCCGGACTGGGCCGGAGAAGGAAACGGCTGTGGATGGTTCGGCAGGTGACCTCGACCAGGGCCCCGCCTTCGGGGATGTAACGGAGTCTTCGTCCCATGCACAGATAAGACGTAAAATCGCCCCCGAATCTTCTTCGCCCTAGAACGGCTTGAGTTTGCGAGGGGGGTTTTGGGCTGCTTTCGCGGTTCGTGAAGTACAGCCAGCCGGACGAGAGGTGATCGCGCCAGCCTTTCCGTGAGGAGGCTGACTGGCTCGTCATGGGTATTTTTCCTGGCTCGCCGCCCGCGAATCGCCTGGCACCTCTCGAGCGGGGGCACTTTTCCCCTACTTCCCCCCTTCCCCCACTTCTCCTGACGGTCTGGATCTGGATCGAGCAAAGCTGTCTCGCTATTTCTTCAGCAAGCACCCTAGAGAGTAGACAGAAACGAGCCGGACCGGACTGGATTCCGTGGCTCAAAGGAGGTCCAATGCGTAAAAAGATGTCTAGGCTGGCATGGGCGCTGCTGATCCTCGCCGGAGGACTCACGAGCACCCTCACTCCGAAGAACGTTGACGCCCTGACCTGCCGCCAGCTCCTTGAGCAATGTTCAGCGGCATGCGATCCCCAAGATCAGTTCTGCGGCCAAGATTGCCAGTGCCAATTTCTCAATTGCAAGGGCTATCAGTGCAACTGACCTGCTTTCCTGAAAACGGCTGATCACTCCGAGGGGGAGGTCCCATGGGATCTCCCCCCAAGAGTGCTCGCCAAATAGATGCCGATTCTGCGGCAAGCCCTTTGAAAGGTCATGGATCACTCGCCTGGCACAGGGCCAGACGTAGATCCTCAAGAAGCACCGGCTTGCTCAGGAAGTCATCCATTCCGGCGGACAGACAGGTCTCGCGGTCCTCCTGCAGGGCGCTGGCGGTCACCGCGATGATCCGCGGGCGCTCTTCGGCCGGCCATTCGTCCCGGATGTGCCGCGCCGCCTCGACCCCGTCCATTCCGGGCATCTGGACGTCCATGAGAATGACGTCGTAACGCTGCCGGCGGAGCGCGGCCAGAGTCTCCTCCCCGTCGGCGGCCACGTCCGCCGCATAGCCCAGCCGTTCCAGCAGGAGAAGCGCCACCTTCTGGTTGATCACGTTGTCCTCGGCGACAAGGATGCGTAGCGGCGAGAGCCCGGCTCCCTCGATCTTGCCCGCGCCTTCACTCTCGCGCGGGACTTGCGGCAAATTGGCGCCGACCCGGCAGCGGATCGTGAACCAGAATGTGGAGCCCTTCTCCGGCTCGCTCTCCACCCAGATCCGTCCCCCCAGCCCCTGGGCGAGCCGGTGGCAGATCGCGAGGCCCAGTCCGGTTCCGCCATACAGCCGGCTGGTCGAGGAGTCCGCTTGGCTGAATGGGCGGAACAGGCGGTCCATACAGTCCGCGGCGATGCCGATGCCGGTGTCGCGCACGGCGAAACGGAGCTCCATCGGTTCGTCCTCCACCAAAGCGTCCTCCACCAAAGCGTCCCGCGAGCCTTCCGGCGGCGGCGGGGAACAAGCCTCGACCAGGACGATGACCCCTCCCGAGGAGGTGAACTTGACCGCGTTGTCCAGGAGGTTGACCAGGATCTGGCGCAGCCGCGTGGCGTCGCTCTCGATCAGGGGCGGCACCGCGGGATCGACCAGGCAGCCGATCTGCAGCCCCTTGCGCGCCGCCTGGACGGCGAGCAGGTCGACCGCCTCCTCCACGCATTGGCGGAGAGCGAACGGGGCCGCCTCCATGACCAGCTTCCCGGCCTCGATCTTCGAGAAGTCCAGGATGCCGTTCAACAGGGCGAGCAGCGACTCGCCGCTGCTGCGGATCGTCCCCAGGTATTCGTGCTGCTGGGGGGTGAGCGGGGAGTAGGCGAGAATGCTGGTCATGCCGATGACCGCGTTCATCGGCGTGCGGATCTCGTGGCTCATGTTGGCCAGGAACTGGCTCTTGAACCGGTTGGCGCGGTCCGCCTCCTCCTTGGCCACGCGTGCCTCCTTCTCCGACCACTCGAGCTCTTTGACCGTCTCGGCGAGGCGCCGGGCTCTCTCCCAGGATTCGGCTTCGGAGCGGGCGAGGCTCTCGGTGCGCTCCTGGACGAGGTCCTCCAATTGCCGGGCGCGCCGCTTCAAGGCGACGATCCGCCAGCGCACCCCCCCTCCGATCAGGAGACCGGCGGCGGCGACATAGAGCAGATAGGCCCAGCCGGTCCGCCAGGGCGAAACGGGGATCACGAAGGGGACCTCGACCGGCCCGGAGACGACTCCCGCGGCGTCGCGCCCCCAGACGCGAAACCGGTAGGAGCCCGCGGCCAGATTCGAGAACCGCTGCACGGGATCGGAAATCCAGCCCGAGGGCCTGTCCTGCCATCCCACGAGTTGGACCCGGTAGCGGGTGTCCGGCTCGCGGAAGTAGCTGAGCAGCGCATATTCGAAGACCACTTCGACCGGCTTCTCGCCGAGACGCAACGGTGCGCCGGCCGGCGCCAGCTCCCGGCCGTCCACGGTGATGCGCTCCAGGTGCAGCGGGCTGGGACCGAGCCTCGGCTCCGGCACGGATGGATCGAGCCACGACACGGCGGTGCTCGTCCCTACCCAGAGCCGGCCGGTGCGGTCGACCAGGGAAGCCGACTGATTGCACTCGCCGAACGACAGGCCGTCCCGGACCGTGAACGAATAGACGTCGTACCCGTCCGGATCGCCCCGCCGGGGTGTCAGGCGCGCGATCCCCCGGGCGCTGGCGAGATAGATCCGTCCGCGCGCGTCGTCGACGATCTGATAGATGACGTTGCTGGGCAGGCGGGCCGGGCTGCTCTTCTCATCGAGCACCAGCCAGCGGGAGTTTCCGGCGGAGAGATCGCCGGAGAGATTGAGACGGACCGCTCCACCGTTGGTGCCGATCCAGAGAAACCGCTGTCCTCCGGACCGGACCTCGCGAAGGGCGTTGATCCAATTGTGTCGCAACGGCGAGGTCCGGGTGCTGTAGATCGTCTTCCGACCGGCGCCGATCGTCTTCTGGCCGAGGCCCCAACGCACCAGCCCGCCATCCCAGGTGCCGACCCAGAGAACGGGCCCCTCAGCCTCCTGGGTCTCCAGGAGGGTGTAGATCCGGTAGTCCGGCAGCTCGGAATTCTTGGGAGTGAAGACTTCGCATCGGCCCGCGGCGCAGCGCACCAGGCCGGAGCGGGTGCCGACCCAGAGGACTGGGCCGGCCGGCGTCCGGCGTTCGACCATCGCGAGCACGTTCGCATCCTCCGGAAAACCCGAGGCGATCTCGCGGATGGGCGTCCACCGCCCCCTCTCCCAGCGCCACAGGCCGCGGTTCGTCCCGACCCACAGAGCCGAGCCGTGAGGGCCGGGGGTCGGGAGTGTCAGGTTGACCTCGAGATTTTCCAGAGGAGTCCCAGCCCTGAAAACGCTCCAGGTCCCCGCCTCCCAACGGACGAGCCCCGCGGTCTCCGTGGAGAACCAGTAGGTGGGCCGTTCGGAGGGACCGCTCTCGGCGATATGGTAGATCCAGGCCTGCGGCAGGCCGGAGTTGCGGAAGTCGAGCGCCTTCCACCCGCCCGGATAGAGGACGGCCATCCCCCCCGCGTTCATCCCGATCCACAGGAGAGGCCTCCCGCCGCTGCGGCCGGCGAACAGGCGCACGATCTGCTCGGATGGCAGGCCGACATTCTGGGAGTTGTAGACGGTCCAGGTTCCATCGGCCCGGTGGGCCAGACCCTCGACGGTGCCCACCCAGAGCTCGTCCCCGGCCCCGCTGTCGAGGAGGGCGAGACTGAGCACACGGTTGCTGGGGAGCCCCTCCTCCGCCGTCCATTTCTCTCCGTCGTACCGGACGAGACCGCCGCCGTCTGTCGCAACCCACAGGAGGGAGCGCCCGCCGGAGTGCTCCTCGGCCAGAGCCGAGACTCTCGCCTCCGGGAGCCCTCCGCCGGCAGGAAACGCCGTCCAGCGGCCTCCCGCCCGGCGCGCGAGCCCGAGGTCGGTACCGACCCAGAGAACCGGGCCCTGCTCCGTCTGGAGAGCGAGGAGCGACGTGATCCGTTCGTGCGGAAGGCCCGTCGCTCGGACGTCGAACACGCTCCAGGTCGAGCCGTCCCACCGCGCGAGCCCCTTTTCCGTTCCCACCCAGAGCACATTCCGGGAGCCGTCCCTCTCCTCGGCCAGACAGAGGATCCGGTTGGAGGGCAGGCCTGTGTTCACGCCGAGCAGGGTCCATTGGCCATTCTGGAGATGGGCGAGGCCGATGGTCGTCGCAAACCACATCGAGCCGTCCGCGCTGACCAGGATGTCCTTGATGGTGTTCGATTCCTCCCGGTTCGGCATATCGACCGCCTTCCAGACGCGGCCGTCGTAAACCGCCGCGCCGTCCTGGGTCCCGGTCCAGAGAAAGCCCCGCGCGTCGACAGCGAAGGCCTGAGGGGTGATCTGGGGAAGGCCCTGCTCGGAGCCGAAGAAGCGAAACGCCGGGCGGCCGGGGACGCCGGAGGGACCGGCGGCGATACCGGCGGTCAGGCCGGGAGCCGCGGCGAGCAGGCTCAGAGCCGCTCCCGCAAGGAGGCGGAGAAAGACCCGTCCCAGGGCCGCATGGCGCCGCGCAGAAGAATACATAGTGAAATAAAAGTGGCTCCCATTGTGGGAGCCTTTCATTGAAGGTGTCAACAGGCGGGGTGAGGGAGGGGACGAGCCCCTTCCCTACGTTCTTTACCCCAGCGAGGGTGCAGCCGGCTTCACATGCTCGTGCGCGTGGTAGCTGCTGCGCACCAGGGGGCCGGACTCGCAGTGGGCGAAGCCGAGCGAGAGGGCGAAATTGCGGTAGGCGGCGAACTCGTCCGGGTGCACCCAGCGGGCGACCGGCAGGTGCTTCGGGGTAGGCTGCAGGTACTGCCCCAGGGTCATGATCTCGACCCCGGCGCTCCGGATGTCGGTGATCGTGGAGTAGATTTCGTCCGGCGTCTCTCCCAGGCCCAGCATGATGCCCGTCTTGACGCGGCCGGCGTACTCGCCGGCGTCGCGGCGGCGGGAGGCCTCGGCGAGGAGCGCGAGGCTGCGGTCGTAGCGGCTCCCCGGACGTGCCTTGCGGTAGAGGCTCGGCACCGTCTCCATGTTGTGGGAGAAGACCTCCGGGGCGGCGCCGAGGACGATGTCCAGAGCGTCAGGAACGCCACGGAAGTCAGGGGTCAGCACCTCGACGGCACAGGTTGAGCTCTTCGCGTGGACGGCGGCGATCACCCGGGCCCAGTGGCGCGCGCCGCCGTCCGGCAGGTCGTCGCGGTCGACCGAGGTGAGGACGGCGTGGCGCAGCCCCATCACCGCGACCGCCTCGGCCACGTGGCCGGGCTCTTCGGGGTCGGGGCCGGCCGGCGGACGGCCGGAGGTCACGGCGCAGAAGCCGCAGCGGCGGGTGCAGACGTCGCCCAGGATCATGAAGGTCGCCGTTCCGTGCTCGCCCCAGCACTCATAGATGTTGGGGCAGCGGGCCTCCTGGCAGACGGTATGGAGATTCAGCCGCTCGACCAGCGAGCGGACCTGATGGTAGGACGCGGGAGTCGCGAGCCGGATGCGGAGCCACTCCGGCCTCCCCTCCCGGCGGGGAGAGGACGCGCTCGGGGCGCCGCCGATCTGGACGAGGGTTTCGTTCATAGGGTTCCTAGTTTAACCGCAGCAGGGACGAGAGAGGCATGGCATGAAAGTCGCAGTAGGGGGTGACCACGGACTTGAGACCAGCAAACAAGCGGGGTGCCGGTCAAGTCGCTACAGGGAGATAACAGCCATGTCCGTAAGACATTTCCTCTTTTTCTTTCTCGGCGCGCTGATCGCGGCCGTTCCCTCTTCCGCCGGCATCCTCGAGGGGAACTGCCGGCTGGCCGATCAGCCGGCCGCGACGATGCTGATCCCCTACTTCGAGGTCGACCTTGGCGATCCCGCCGGCCAGACCACCCTGTTCTCGGTCAACAACGCCTCGGCCAAGTCCACCCTCGCCCGGGTGGTGTTGTGGACCAACTGGGGCGTCCCCAGCCTCGCCTTCGACGTCTACCTGACCGGTTACGACGTGCAGACGATCAACCTGCGGGACCTCTTCGCGGGGAAGCTGCCGCAGACCGGGCCGGACACGAGCAACTCCGGCTCGCTCTCGGAGACGGGGACCCTCTTCGCGGGCTGCGGCAACACCGGCTCGACCGGCGTCTCGCCGCAGCTCGGCGGCACCGACATGGCCTGGCTCCGTGCCGCCCATACCGGCCAGCCGGTGGCGACGTCGCCCACTACCCAGTGCGCCGGCGGCGCCGCCGCCGGTCCCGACGTGGCGACCGGCTACATCACCGTCGACGCGGTGAACCGCTGCTCGCCGGCCACCGTGGGAACGCTGGTCAACACCCCGGCGAACGGCACCTACTTCGCGACCGGCGGCACCGGTCTGGCGAGTGACGCCAACGTGCTCTGGGGGGACTACACCTACATCAACTCGAAGCGAAACACGTCGGACGGCCAGACGGCGGTCGCCATCGTCGCCGACCCGGACGTCCTGAACACCGGTGGTACCTATACCTTCTACGGCCGCTACGTGGGCTTCGACGCGCGCGATAACCGGATCCCCCTGTCGAGCCTCTACTACGCGCGCTACGTGGACGGCGGCACCTTCTCCGGCGGCACCGACCTGGTCGTCTGGCGGGACAACCGCCGGGCCGCGGTCGCCCCCACCTCCTGCGACACGGCGCCCAACTGGTCGCCGCTCGGCGAGATGCAGCTCGTGATCTTCGACGAGGAGGAGAACCCGCGGGAGGTCGCCAACAGCAACGCCTTCCCGCTGACCACCCAGAAGGTCCACGTCGGCGGCGCCACCCTGCCCGTCGCGCAGCCCTTCGGCTGGATGATGCTCGACCTCTGGCACCGGGACTCCACCCACGCGCAGGCCTGGGTGAGCGTCATCATGAGCGCCGAGGGGCGCTTCAGCACGGGGAACGAGGCGGTGCGGGTGGACGATCTGTGCAACTTCGGGCCGTAGGTGTAAAGGATTCCAAACGGGAGGTCCCGGCGTTGGGTTAAGGACGATTAATATTCATTGTAACCTCACGAAAAGACCTTGGAGCAGAAGAACCCTTCACGATCTGCTTAAAAACGATCTGCTCTCTCGAGATCGAAACTACCTCCCCATCGTAGAGCTGGTCACCCTCTTTTAGCAAATAACTTTTCTTTTGATCTTCGTAGACCACCTGCGCAACGAAGCCTTTGCTCGTTTGAAAGAGCCCGGTCAATTCTATCTCTCCAATAAGCAGGCCAGGGACTCCTTCTGGACGAGTTTCGGAGATTCTAGGCGATATCTCCTTCTCTGCCAATAGGATGCGAAGCGGTTCACGTGAGAAATTAGGAATCTTAGGCCTAAACCTCTCTATTTCCTGTTCCGGTTCGGCAGTGGCCGGCGGCGGAGGCTGGACACCAACCTTCAGGGTAGGAATTTCAAGCAGTAAGTCCGCGACAATCTCTTTTTCGCTTCGTGAAATTAAAAATCTTTTAAGAGAAACGGACTTTGACAATTGCTCTAATTGATCCAAAAGCAGCACGAGCTGACGGGTCGAGGCTGCTCTGAGCTTCAGGGACAAAGGAACTATTTCAATTCGGTCATCAGCTTCCTGTCGAGCCTCGGCCTTGAATTCCAAGATTTTTATATTGGCCGCTTCTTCCAACAACTTATGGATCTGCGTCAGAACCTCGTTTACTTTCTCGTTGCCGGCGAGATGAAGCAGCAGTCTGCCGCGCTCCTTTTCTAATAAGCCGGTCATGGACTGAGGAGCTGGCAGTCCCTCGCGCTCAAAGGCTAAGGCAAAAAAGTAGAGTCCACCCTGTCGTTCCTCAGTTCTCTCCAGAACGGGTTCGGAGAAACCATCCATCTTGTCGAGATTCTCGATAAAGTTAGCAATCGCATTTGCATTATAGGACTTCCCTTCAATCGAGATACGGCTTGCATTAAGGGTCAATCGGTCGAGCCAGAGGAGATTGGGTAAGGCTTCAACAATGCCCACGAGCAGACGTACGCCTACCCATTTTCGAGCCTCGAAATCCTGCAAAATGCTCAGCTCTCGCAGGTCTCGTGCAGTTGAGATCCGTCCTCCCAGGGAGCGGTCAACTCGGCTCTGTGTAGAGCTCTCAGGCTTGACGGTCGATGACGAAGTTCGCCAGTCAATAATTGATAACCACGCCAATACGCCGAGCAGGACCACCAGTGCAAGCATCACGAAGAGTTGGGGGGCACGATTCACCTTCGAGTGAATGGCTCTAGATGGCCTTGTGCTGGAGTCCTCAGAATCAGGAGTAGCGTTCTTCCGCACCGTAAAAACTGGCGCCGAGTTGTTTCCCACAGGCGCAGAAGATTTTCCAGACTTGGCCTTTTTCTGGTCATTCCGCACTTGCCTGTAAGGGACGCTCGAATCGATCTCCGTTCGCCCCGTCGTTGGCCGCGCCTCCTGCCCTGTTTCCTCAGTTCCTCCCAACTGCTTCCTGGACGAAGATGCCTGGTTCACCCCACCCGACAGTTCGCGCAGGAAGTCCCGAAGACTTCGTTGGGAGCGCTCGCTATTGTCAAGGGCTTCGATCTCCTCGAGCAGCCGTTCGGCCTCGGGACTGGGCTTCTGTTCTGGTAGTAAGACCACGATATGGTCCCAGAGCGCCCCGGTCAGCACTCTTCCCTGGTTTTCCTTGACCCGCGCGAGGGCGGCCTCCCGTCGCACGCGGTAGCGCCGCCGGTCCCTAATGGCCTCCGGGTGCGATGCGAGAGGTAAGCCCTCGGCCGTGGCCTCAATTCGTCGCGCAATTCCCAGGGATTTCGCGGCGTGGTCTGGCCGGTTGCGGCGCACCCATCCCGCTACCCGCTGCTGGACGAAGTCTGCCAGTGTTTGGACTGTGATCCAGCCCTCGACGGTGGCCTTCGCCTCGCCATGCAGGCCATCGAGCACCGCCGCAGTGAAAACACCATTCTTGCGCTCTTGGTCGTCGTATGCAAAGCCGCCGAGGGTCGAAGCCGAGAGAATAACCGAGCCCTGGGTACGAGCAATGGCACCGGCGAAACTCTGCGTCATGGCCGACTCGGCCTCGCCCCGTGTCCCCTGGCTGAACCGCTCTCGGCAGGCATCCAAGAGAACAAGCCGACGCTCAGCACCAGCGCGTGATACATCATCGAACAACTCGTCTACCGCGATCCCCGTACGTAGCGTACGCTCCTTGAGCGAGTCCGTTGCGACCAGGAAATCTCCGCCCTGATCCGAAACACCATGGGTTGCTGCCGTAAGGACGAAAAGACCACGCTCCTCAGTGCTTCGCGCCATCTCTCCCAAGTAGCGATATACATCTCGCATTCGGGCACTCCGGCGGCGCGCCCCGCGCCCAATGAGTACCGCCAGCCTATCCATGCTTTCAGGCTTTCGAGGATCCCCCGCGAGAAGGAGAATTATGCGTTCTGGCAAGATGAGACCAAGCTCGAGGGTGAAAAGGTGGGCGAGGTCGACGGCGTCGTCTACCGCGAAAGGCACGGCGTTAATGCGTTCATCCTCAAAGTTCGATATGCCCACGAAGAGTCCCGCCGACGCCCTGGGGTCGAAGGCTCCCGAGCACTCAGCTATCAATCCGCCTCCTGGTGGTCACAACCAGCGCTCCTCCAGACGTTGTTTCTTCACGAAGACACCACAAGTGTAGCGTCTATCCGGTAATGCAGGAAGTCCTGGCCCTCGCCCACACAAGGGCAAGAACAGCAAAAAACTGCAAGAATCTTCACTATGGAGAGAACCCTGCCGCCGGAGATCCCCGTGGAACCACTCGCCGATTTCTGCCGGCGCAACGAGGTCCAGGAACTCGCGCTCTTTGGCTCAGCCGTGACGGGCGCCTTTGGAGAGGAGAGCGATCTCGACTTCCTGGTGACCTTCCAGCCTGGAGCCCACGTCGGATTCCTGACGCTCGCGAGGATGCAGAGAGAGCTAGCGGGACTGCTCGGACGCAAGGTGGATCTCGTCCCTAAAGGAGGGCTCAAACCGGTGATCCGCGACTCCGTACTGGCGAACACACGGGCGCTCTACACGGCCTGATAACTTCTACCCAACATCCAGCGCCACGTCGAGCGACGGCGCGCTGTGCGTCAACCATCCCATTGAGAGGAAGTTCACCCCCGTCGCGGCGATCCCGGCCGCCGTCCTGGGATTGATCCCGCCGGAGGCTTCCGTGATCGCCCTCCCCTTGGCAAGCACTACAGCCTCCCGCAGCATCTCTACAGGCATGTTGTCGAGAAGCACCACGTCCGCGCCCAGGTCGAGGGCCTCGCGGAGCTGATCCAGGGAGTCCACCTCGATCTCGATCTTCACCAGGTGACCAACCGCACGGCGGGCGCGCTCGAAGGCGGGACGGATGCCGCCGGCTAGCGCCACGTGGTTGTCTTTGATCAGGACGGCGTCGTCCAATCCGAAACGGTGGTTGTGCCCGCCGCCGCAGCGGACGGCGTACTTCTCGAGCGCGCGCAGGCCGGGCGTGGTCTTGCGGGTGCAGACGATGTGGGCGCCGTGCGGAGCGACCAGCGCCTGCATGTCGCGCGTGGCGGTGGCGATGCCGCAGAGGCGGCCCAGCAGGTTGAGCGCCGTGCGCTCGGCGGAAAGGATCGAGCGGGCCGGACCCTGGACGGTGGCGAGGACCGTTCCCGCCTCGACGTCCTGGCCGTCGACAGCATGCTCTTGAATCCGGATGGAAAAATCGAGCAACCGGAAGGCGGAAAGTGCCGCCGGGAGCCCCGCGATCCGGCCGGCCGCGCGGGCAACGACCCTGGCTTCGGCCATCAGGTCCGGCGGCAGGATGGCGTCGCTCGTCAGGTCCCCGGCCCGGCCCAGATCCTCCTCCAGCGCCCGGCGGACCAGAGGCTCGTAGAGGATCGGATAGAGCGGGGGGACGAGGACGGCCGGAGCGATGATCGCGGCCGGCTCACTCACGATGAACGGCTCCCTGCCAAGGCGAAAAGAGGAGCATCGGCGGCCTCGAAACAGGCCGAGCCATCGGGCGTGGCGGTCAGGAACAGCCGCCGCTGCCAGGCGGGATCGCTCTCCGGATAGTCGGAACGGTAGTGGCCGCCCCGGCTCTCCCGCCGCTCCAGCGCCGCCTCGGCGACCAGCCGGCCGACCGCGAGGAGGTTCCGCGCCTCTCCGGAGGCCTGAGGGTGGGCTGTGGCGAGGCTTTGCAACTCGGCGACGGCGGCGGCGAGGCCCGCCTCGTCGCGCATCAGGCCCGCCTTCTCCCACATCAGCCGCCGCACCGCCGCGGTCAGCTCCGCGTCGCCGGGCGCGGCTAGACCGGAGGAGGCGCCACCGGCCAGCCGGCCGCGCGGAGTCTTGCCGGAAGCCGGAGGCGCGGAGCGCAGGTCGTCCGCCACCCGGGCGCCAAACACCAGCGCCTCCAGAAGCGAGTTGCTGGCCAGACGGTTGGCGCCGTGGGCACCGGTCGCGGCGACCTCGCCGCAGGCCCAGAGGCCGGGGAGCGAGGTGCGGCCGTTGTCGTCCACCGCGATGCCGCCCATGTGGTAGTGCGCGGCGGGAGCGACCGGGATCGGCTGGGTCCGCGGATCGAGCCCATGCTCCCGGCAAAGATGGAAGACGGTCGGGAAGTGCTCCGGGAACTCCTCCCCCACCGCCTCCCGGGCGTCGAGGAAGACGCCGTGCCCGGCCATCGACTGCTTCCAGATCGCCCGCGCCACCACGTCGCGCGGGGCGAGCTCCGCGTCCGGATGCTCGGCCGTCATGAAGCGCAGGCCCTGGTCGTTGATCAGGACCGCCCCCTCGCCGCGCAGCGCCTCGGTCAGCAGCGGCATGGGATCGGCCCCGGTCGCCAGCGCCGTGGGGTGGAACTGCACGAACTCGAGGTCCACCAGCCGGGCGCCGGCACGCGCCGCCATCGCCAGGCCGTCGGCCGTCGCTTCCTTCGGATTGGTGGTGTGGAGATAGAGCTGCCCGAGGCCGCCGGTCGCCAGCACCACGGCGGGGGCGAGATGGAGCACGCGGCGGCCGTCGGCGTGGACGGCGAGAAGGCCGACCACGCGGCCGTCCTCCAGGGCGAGGTCGATCGCGAACGCCTCATCGACCACCCGCACCTCGGGAGCGCGGCGCACGGCCTCGACGAGGGTGCGCACGACCTCCGCCCCGGTCGCGTCGCGGGCGTGAAGGATGCGGCGGCGGCTGTGGGCGGCCTCGCGGCCGAGCGAGAGCGAACCGGTGTCGTCGAGATCGAAGTGGGCGCCCAGGGCGAGCAGGGCCTTGACCCGCTCCGGCCCCTCGGCGGTGAGGATGTCGACTACGTGCGGATCGTTCAGCCCCGCGCCGGCGGCCATCGTGTCCGCGGCATGGAGGGCCGGCGCGTCGTCGCGGCCGACGGCGGCGGCGATCCCCCCCTGCGCCCAGGGGCTGGAGCCGCCGATGCCCAGGCGCGTCTTGGTCAATACCGTGGCGCGCAGGGGAGCGCAGCCGAGCGCCGCCGTCAGGCCCGCCGCGCCGCTCCCCACTACCAGGACCTCGGAGCGCGAGACTCCGTCGATCCCTGAGCCGTTCTGCTTGAAGCCGCCGCCAAATCCGCTCATTTGCCTTCCCTCCTCCCAACGGCCAGCATTCTCTCGACCGCCAGCCGGGCGCGCGCCGCCACCTCGGGGTCGACCTCCACCTGGAACTCCATCGTCTGCAGCGAGTGCAGGATCTTCGGCAGAGTGATCCGCTTCATGTGCGGGCAGAGATTGCACGGGCGGACGAACTCGACGTCGGGGAACTCGACCGCCACGTTATCGCTCATCGAGCACTCGGTGATCAGCACCACCCGCCGCGGCCGGGCCTGGTCCACGTGGCGGATCATCGCCGCCGTGGAGCCCACGAAGTCGGCCTCCGCCAGCACCTCCGGCGGGCACTCGGGGTGGGCGAGGATCTGGATCCCCTCCCCCTGCGCCGCGCGGTAGTCGCGCAGCTCCTGGCCGGTGAAGCGCTCGTGCACCTCGCAGTGCCCCTTCCAGAGGATGATCTGGACCTTGGTCTGCGAGGCCACGTACTTGCCGAGGAACTCGTCGGGCAGGAAGATCACCCGGTCGACGCCCAGCGACTCGACCACCGCCACCGCGTTGGCCGAGGTGCAGCAGATGTCCGACTCCGCCTTCACCGCCGCCGAGGTGTTGACGTAGGTCACCACCGGCACGCCGGGATAGCGCTGCCGGAGCAGGCGGATGTCCTCGGCCGTGATCGAGGCCGCGAGCGAGCAGCCGGCCCGCAGGTCCGGGATCAGCACCGTCTTCTCCGGCGAGAGGATCTTCGCCGTCTCCGCCATGAAGTGGACGCCGGCCAGCACGATGACGTCGGCGTCCGTCTTCGCCCCCTGCTGCGCCATCGACAGCGAGTCGCCGACGAAGTCGGCCACGCCATGGAAGATCTCGGGCGTCTGATAGTTGTGGGCGATGATGACGGCGTTCCTCTGCCGCTTCAGCTCGTTGATCGCCGCGATGTAGGGAGCGAAGACCGGCCACTCCAGATCCGGGATCACCGAGCGCACCTTCTCATGGATAGCGGCAGTGGCCCGCGCCACTTCCGGGGTGTAGTCCAGCGAAGCGTACGACCGTGGAGCTTCCAGGTTCATCCGAGTCCCCCTATGCTCTCGATGAGCATATCAGGTCTATAAGAAAGGGCCGGTCTGGCCGGCCGAGGCTTATACTAGACTTGAGTATATCGGCTTGTCAAGAGGGCGCGTCACTTCCTCGCCCGATGGGTACAACAGGGTCAGGAGCGGAAATCTGCCCGGGCGGGGAAGGCCCTGAAACTTTCCATACTGTGTGCCGTATAGTATGCGTCGCATAGGAACCAGAACACTCATGGACACCGATCTCTTCGAACACCTCCGCCTCGAGCTCCGCCGCGGCTGTCTGATCCTGGCCGTGCTGGTGCAGCTCCGGGCCGAGCACTACGGCTACACCTTGCGCAAGGCTCTCGCCGATCAGGGGCTGGAGATCGACGAAGGCACCCTCTACCCGCTGCTCCGGCGGCTGGAGAGCCAGGGCCTGCTGGTCAGCGAATGGCGGGAAGAGAACAAACGCAACAAGCGCTTCTACCGCCTCTCGCCTGACGGCGAACGGATCCTCGAGCAACTGCTGGACGAGTGGCAACGCATCAACACGTCTCTGAACCGAATTCTCCAGGAGGCATGACCATGAAGCTCCTCGACCGTTATCTGCAAGCCGTCCGCGGTCTCCTGCCCAAAGGGCAGCAGGACGACATCATCCAAGAGTTGTCGGACGCCATCCTTTCGCGGATGGAAGACCAGGAAGCCGAGCTCGGCCGGCCGCTGACCGAAGCCGAGCAGGAAACCATTCTCAACCGGTATGGCAGCCCCATGCAGGTGGCCGGCCGCTATCAGACGGCTCAGCACAGCGTCGCCTTCGGCCGCCAGTTGATCGGCCCCGTGCTGTTTCCGCTCTATATAAAGATTCTGTTGCTCAACCTGGCGATCACGATCGTGGTCTCCGGGGTCGCCGCGGTCGCGTTCGCCAGCCACCAGCCGATGCTGCAGACGGCGATGGCGATGCTCTCCCATTTCGTCTTTCAATTCGCGATCATCACCGGCATCTTCACCCTGGCTCAGAGGTCCGGCGACAGGTTCCCCTGGGGCTGGAAATCGACCGCCGCCTCTCGCCCCACGGCGAAGGATGAGCGGCGGATTCCGCGCTCCCAATCGATCGCCGAGTTGATCGTCCTCGTCGTCTTCCTGCCCTGGTTGCCGACCCTGCCGTTCTACCCGCGCACGATCTTCGGCGACGGCATCGCCCTGCTGAGATTCGGGCCGGGCGCGCAAATCCTGTTGAACGCGGTATTCCCGCTCATCCTGCTGGGGGTGATCCGCTCGTGCATCCTGCTGGTCCGCCCCCGCTGGGTCCGGTTCTACTGGGTGATGCGCCTGGCGGCGACTAGTGCCTCCCTGGTGGTCCTGGGCCTCTCCCTCCGGACCGGCGAGTGGATCGTGCTGGCAAATCCGGGTGGCGGCGATCCGGCCCACAAGCTTGCATGGCTGGCGGAAAAACTGAATCGTGGAGCCGGCTTCGGCCTGATGGCCATGCTCGTCGGTTGCGCCATCGTCTGGGCGGTGGAGCTCCGGCGGCTGGTCCGCCTCCAGTTTTCTGGTGAAGAACCCGGTGAAGGACCCAGCCAGGATCTGGCCGAGCCTCTACACCCGCAGGGCCGCCAGGCCTGATCCGATCGCGGCGTCCCACTCCGCGCCGGCAGCCACCGAGGCGATGTCCGCCAGGGCTGCCGGCGCCGTGGAGTGGTCCCGCAGCGCGAGCTGCCACCACCCCACGTCATGCCACCGGCCGTGCTTGTAGCCCACCGCGTGGTAGACCCCGACCGGCTCGAACCCCATCGCCTCGTGAAGGCCGACGCTGCCCGGATTCGGCAGGGTGACTCCGGCGTAGGCGTTGTAAAAACCCTGGAGCCTGAGCACCTGGAACAGGGACGTATACAACGCCTTCCCGACCCCATGCCGGCGGAGCTCTTCGTGGATGTAGACGGTGACGTCCACCGACCACCCATAGGCCGCCCGCTCCCGGTGCAGGCTGGCGTAGGCATAACCGATCACTCCGCCGTTCCACTCGCAGACCAGCCAGGGCAGGCGCGCCAGGATCTTGAGAATGCGGGAGCGCATCTCGTCGACGCTGGGCGGCTCCGTCTCGAAAGAGACCGCCGTATGCAGGACGAACGGCGCGTAGATCCGCTGAATGGCTTCGGCATCGCGCTCCTGGGCGAGGCGGATCGTGGAAGACATGAGCGAATTACATCACAGGGCGCGCTATGCTTGGCGCCGTTCCTGACCCGCTTCTTTCCACCCAGGAGGACCGAAGATGAGCGACAAGCTGAACCGCCGTGAGCTGATCCGTGCCGGCGCCGCCGCCGGCCTCGCCGCGGCCCTGCCGCATGGAGCCTTCGGGCAATCGCCGGGCCAGGCGCCGGCGGTAGTGGCCCCGAAGAGCGCCAAGCCCGTGGTCATCTCCTCCGCCAACGGCAATGTCTTCAAGAACGGCGGCGACGTCACCTGCGTGCAGAAGGCGTTCACCCTGATGACTCAAGGGTCGGACGTCCTCGACGCGCTGATCGCCGGCGTCAACCTCGTCGAGCTCGATCCCACGGACGACAGCGTCGGATACGGCGGCCTGCCGAACGCCGAGGGGGTCGTGCAGCTCGACTCCTGCTGCATGCACGGGCCGAAGAAGCGGGCCGGAGGCGTCGCCTCCCTCGAAGGCGTGCGCACCCCCTCGCTCGTCGCCAAGGCGGTGATGGAGATGACCGACCACCACCTTCTCGTCGGCCACGGCGCGCGGGATTTCGCCCGCTCGCTCGGATTCAAGATCGAGGACGACCTCAATACCGAAAAGTCGCGCGGGCTCTGGCTGGAATGGAAGCGCCGCACCGACCCGTCGCACTATCTCGATCCCAAGGACCGCGCCGAGGCGGGCTTCCGCGCCGGCGTGCAGATGGCCCGCGAGGGGTTGATCGATCGCGAGCACCTCTGGGGCACCATCAACTGCAACGGCATCAACGCCAGGGGGGAGATCTGCGGCGTGACGACCACCAGCGGCCTGGCCTGGAAGATTCCCGGCCGCGTCGGCGACTCCCCCATCCTCGGCGCCGGCCTCTACGTCGACGGCGCGGTCGGCGCCGCCGGCTCCACCGGACGCGGTGAGGCAAACCTTTACAACCTCTCCTCGTACCTGATCGTCGAGGCCCTGCGCCGCGGCGCGCACCCCAAGGACGCCGGCATGGAGGCGCTCCGGCGCGTGGTCGCCAACACCGTCGAGAAAAGATTACTGAATGACCGCCGGCGCCCCAACTTCGGGCTCAACTTCTACGTCCTGAACGCGCGCGGCGAGCACGCCGGGGTCTCGATGTACCCTGCAAAATACGCCGTCTGCGACGAGAGCGGCCCGCGGACCCTGCCGACCGAGGCGTTGTTCGAAGGGGAGCCGTAAGGGGCGCTCTGGACGAGCGGAATCCTGGCGCAGTGCTTGGCATCCAAAGCTTTGCTAACAAACCACTTGCGATGATGTTTGCGCGGCCGCTCTTTTCTCCAGAAAAGATGCGTACGGCGTTCCGGGCTGCTATTCTGAAGACCATCGAGTGCCATGCCAGGCCGAGACACGGCCGGCGGTCGATTGTGAACCGCCAGATGACTCCCGGAGACTTGCCTTGCCAACCCGCGGGGGTCTCCTGGAAACATGACAAAGGAGAACACTGATGAAAGCCAGCCACACTCTCGCCTTCGCCCTGCTGCTGATCTGTACCGGTACCGGTGCCGCCCTGGCGAAGACTCCGGACGGCATGCCTCCCTCCCTCGAGACCGTCTGCGACAACGAAACCGGCGCCGCTTACGGCCTCTGCACCGCCTACTGTGAAGCGATGGACTGCGAGAGCGCAGATCCGCACGCCTCGGCGACCGCCTGCGGCAAGGTGCGGAGCAAGTTTCAGAACGTCACTGGCCGCGACGTCCCCTGCGAGCTGACCTGCCCCTGTACGAGCATTCCCGAATTCAACACCGTCCTGGCAGGCGCCAACTCGTGCATCGATACCGGCGACACCCTCTCAGCCTCCAACGGCACCGGCGAAGCTTTCTCTGACGCACCTGAAGAGACAAGCCATTTCTGCGGGTACATCGGGTCCCCGGCCAACACCATCCTGCCCATCACTGGGGAGGATTCCGCGGCTTGCATCCAGATCATCCGCAACGCCATCGCGAGCCGTGGCTTGACATGCCAAACTCCTGAGTAGTCTGGCGGGGAGCGCTGGCCTGTAGCGTCGACCACACCCGCCCGCCCGACGAGCCGCAAGGCCTCGGGCGGGGGGTTCAGCAGGGTACCTTCTTGCTCAGTACGAGGTAGTTCCAGGAGAGATGGCGCGTCCAGCCGGCGCGGTGCGAGATCACGTGCATCTCGAAGCCGCCGCGCGGGAACTGCCTGGCGATACCCCAAGTCGTCCCGTAGATGTGGGTCACGTTGTAAGGAACGTCCGGCCGGAGCCATCTCGCCACCACGCGTTGGAGGAAGTCAGGCAGCGTCACCAGGAACGGGACCTGGAAGTGGGGATCCGGGCGGCGGGCAAACACCAGCCGCGGGGGAGTGCTGATCAGACAGACCCCTCCGGGCTTGAGGATACGCATGATCTCGGCACCGGCCACTGAGGGCTGGGCCAGGTGCTCCAGGACCTCGGCAAGGATCACCACGTCGACACTCTCCGAGGCCAGCGGCAGCGATTGAGCCACTGCCCGGAGTTGACGAACGCCCAGTTGGGAGAGGCGAACGAAGCGGCGGAGGTCCGGGTCCACATAGGTATCCACCGCAATGCAGCGGCCGATGGTGGCGAACGGAAAGAGCATGCCGCCATTCCCGCTGCCGAGGTCAATGATGGTCGGATGATCTGTCAACAGCGTTGGGAAGAGGCGGCGGAGGAGCTCGACAGCGCGCTCGCCTTCGTCAAACCGCGACGCGGCGAAGGCCGCTTTTGCATCGCCGAGGCCACCCCGCGACGCTCGGGCCACCTGATCGAATAATGATCGCAGGTCGCTCATCGGAACGACGGTGTCATGGTCGCCAGCTCAGCTCTCGCCTACTTCGAGGCCAGAAGAGCGTTGAGCTTCTTTTCAAACTCCTCGTACGGCCAGGCACCCTTGACGAACTCCAGGATCTGGACCTTGTCTCCCCCTGGAACCCGGCGTCCGAGCAGGTAAAACGGCGTGCTGCCGATGCCGAGGTTCTGCGCGACCCGGATGCTCTTGCGGATCTCGCCATCATGTCCCCTTCCGGAGATGCACTTCTGGAAGGCGGGCATGTCCAGCTCGAGCTCCTCGGCATAAGCCGAAGTCTGGGCTGGAGCGAAATCCCCTCGATCCTCGAACAGGAGGTGATGCATGTCCCAGAACTTGTTCTGATCATTGGCGCAGGCGGCCACCTGCGCGGCCCTGAAAGCCTGCGAATGCATCTGAAGGGGCATGGCGAGATAGATGAGCTCGACCTTGCCGGTCGCGACGAACTTCTTATAGACCTTCGGCAACACATCACGGGCGCCTTGACGGCAGTAGGGGCACTGGAAATCCGAGACTTCGATGAAGACGAGCTCCGGCGAGCCCTCCTTCATCGAGGGATAGCCCGCGACGGAGATCTTGGCGCCCTTCTGGGCGAACGCCCCGGACTGGGGCCCGAGCACGAGGACGACGGCTGCCGCGACGATCCATCGGGAGATGCGGATGCTGCCTGCCATGAGGGGACCTCCTATGGCCGTGTTTCCACAGCGTTCCCTTGATTATACAGCCGGACGTCGCCTCGCCTGGCAGCGCATCCCCGACGCGCCATGTCGCCGCCGCTCGTCCGGAGTCGGCCTCAGAGTCCCGGGCCGACAGGTTGCCCGAACGTCATCCAAAACCGGTTGAGGTCGCGAATGATGAGCTCCCGCATACCGTAAACGGTGTCATGGGGCTCCTCCACGACCTCTACGAGATCCTTGAGGCGCAGATAGAGATCGTCGACGTCGTCGACATGGACGTACAGATCGACCTCCCGACGGTGACGCGTGCTGGGCTGCCCGCCCTCGTTGAACATCAGCTCGCTGCTCCCGAACGACAGCAGCGCCCAATTCATCCCTCCGTCTTCCTCGTTCGTGCGGGTCACCGTGAAACCAATGGACTCGTACCAGCCGGCGGCCGCGCGCACGTCGGGCACGTGGATCATCGGTACGACTTTCCCTGTGAGTTTCGTCACATCGGCTCCTTTGGCGGCAACCTATCCTATCCCTTGGCCGCGCAGAGGCAGAAGTACTTCTGGCTGTACGAGCCCTTGAGGTCGAGCCCGGTCGTGTAGCAGGCGGCGCGGGCGTCGAACTGGCTGCCGTAGAGCCAGGTATCGATGTTGCCATTGGGTTTCCCCGCCACGCGGCAGACGAAGGCCCGCTTGGTCGGCGGTATGGGGCTCGCCTCATATTCGGCGAGGGTGCCGGGTGCATTCTTCTTGCAGGTGTCGGAACAGCTCAAGGGACCCTGTGGGCCGGTGTTCGCGAACCAGCCGGCACGGTAGGACGCGAGGGCGCCGTCCTGAATGGGATCGGCTTGGACGCTGGGAGCGAGAAGCGCCAGGATCGCGGCCGCCCCTAGGAGCCTGCGCGCCAGGAATCCTGAGGCGAGATGTCCCCCTGCTGGGCGAGCGATCGCTGATTTCTCTAGGATGCTCTCCGTTCGAAAGAGCAGGGGGCCGAGCGGTTGGAGGAGAGCAAGT
>Ga0193706_1000427_pt1 | contig 24942 bp, 23 predicted proteins | sample U3c1metaG_FD_160130 | JGI IMG/M metagenome (GOLD analysis project Ga0193706, IMG submission 160130) | Soil microbial communities from a riparian zone of the East river system, Colorado, United States - U3c1 | ecosystem: Environmental > Terrestrial > Soil > Riparian zone | place: USA: East River... | reverse complement strand
TCCTCGAGCTCGGCGCGAGCGCGCGGAAGCGCCGCATCGCGCAGCTCGGCGAGCAGCTTGTCGACGGCGGCGACGCCGGGCGCCATCTTGGACGCGAGGCTCACCTCGGCAAAAGAGCTACGCCCGAGAATCTTTGCTTTCTCCTGACGCAAACGGAGAATCGTTTCGACGAGGGGCAGGTTGTTGCGTTCACCCGACGAGGCGCGCGTGATGTTGGCGCGGTAGAGCTTCTCGCGGAGATCGCGCCTCTGGCCGTGCTCCATGAAGGGAAGGAACACGGGAGCGTCGAGGGTGATGTTCCACGGTCCCTTCCCGCCTTCGCCCTGCGCCGTCGCGGCCAAGAGCGTGGGAGGCAGCCCCGCGATCTCCTCGGGCGTCGTGAGCAGCATCGAGAAGGCTTTGGTCTCATCGAGCACGTTGTTCGTGAAGCGCGTGGAGAGCTCGGCCAGCTCGAGCTCGATCTGTTGGAAACGTTGCTTGGGCTCTCCCGAGAGACCCACGCCCGATAGCTCCGCCTCGCGCAGCGCGCCCGTCACGATGCGCCGCTGCGCGTCGTCGAGATCGTTCCAAGCCGAGCTATCCTTCAGCGCGAGCATGGCGCGGTAGATGGGCTCACTCTGGGCGAGCCGCATCGACGCCTCGACCACGTCCTTTTGAACGGCGTCGTGCGCGGCGCGGAGCTCGGGGCTGTTTTGCACGCCCATCAGGTGTTGCACCACGCCCCACGCGGTAAAGAGCGGCTCGGTGAGCGACTCGATCGCCGCGATCGTTCCTTCCCAGGTCGGAGCGGCGTTCGCCTCGACCTCGGCAAGACCTGCGAGAACGCGCTCGCCGAGGGCTCGAATGCCTGGTTCGATGTGGGAAGGCGCGAGCGATTCGAAGGGGGGGACGCGATCGTGCGCGCCGGGGGCGAGAAGCGGATTGGTGCTTTGGGGATCGTGGCTCACGATCCCTCAGCCTAGCCCGCCCGCACTCGCGAGCTACGTCGATTTTTCGCCACCCGCCTCAGTGGCGCAATCGCTCGACGATGGTTGCAATGCGGTGCCCAGCGCGCTTGGCGGCGTCTTTGTGGCCCATGGTGACGAACGAGAGCGCTTCGTCGCGAACCTTGGGCTGTTGCAGCACGTAGGAGCCGCCCGCGAGCGTACCGACGATCGCCAGCGCCCCGAGCACGCGGATGGCACGCCTTCGACGCGCGAACCGCTTGCTCACGCGAATGTCGGACACGTCGTCATCGTCGTCCGACGGTTCGCCATCCCATACTTCGTGATGTTCGGCGTTGTCCAACTGCCGGCCAAGGTCGGCTAGCGAGTCACGCGAGGGGGCCGACGGCATCGACGCGACTGCGATCCCTGAAGATGAAGGGGGCGGCGGGAAAGAGCTTCGACGCCGCGTGAGTAAATAAACCGGCTCTTCCGCGTTGCGAAGATCATTCGATTGGGAACCGACTCGGGCCATGGCACTCATGACACACCTCGCGCAATCTCTAGAAGAACGCAAGACACGCGCCTTCACACGTCCGCCCAAAGGAGGTGCTCGCACAGGCAAGTGCCAACGATTTCCGCTGATAACGGCAATCGCGACCTTGGGTGCTGCGCTTCGCGATTACGGCATTGGCGGGATCGCGGTCGTCGTGAACGTGCCCGGTCGGATGATATACGCGCCCGAGCCGATCGTTTTGACGACGTCGTTCACTTGGACTCTCGCCGTCACCAAACTCGCCCGGTCGGTCGGCAAATTGATGTAGCCACCGATACCCGATTGCGCGTCGGTTTGCGTCGTCGATCCCGTCTTGGGAATACCTTGGACGAAGTAAAAGACCGTCGTCTTCTCGTCCTTGGTGTCGGCCTCGAAACTGACGCCGGGAGCGGCAGCGAAGTTGCAATCCTGTGCCGCAGCGGCGAAGTGACCCCGCGTCGGATCGATGATGGCGCCGGTAAAGATGGCGAGCGATTGGAGACTCGCGTTGGAGACGAACTGCACGCGACCCCTCCACCCCGCCGAGACGATGTTCGGCGACGGGTACCAGATCGCTGGGTAGATCGCGCTTCCGTCACCGGGATCGACGCCGGTGATATCGACGTACCCATCGAATCCGACCGAGCCCGCGGGCACGGTAAGCGCGCCGAAACCATCGGCGTCCGTGATCGCGGTCGAGAGCGGATTCGCGCAGTCCCGGTCGAACTTGCTGCACGCTTTCAGGGTGTGACCGACGAACGGTGTCTCGCTCAAGATTTCGACGATGCTGAGCGAGAACGTAAACTCACCGGCCGACTTTGGCTTGAGCCACGGCGTCTTGGTGTCGAGACACTGCCAATTGCGACCCGGCTGACAACCCTCGGAGCACGTATTCTGCAGACAATCGATCCAGGAGGCGAGCTCTTCGACGCCGCCGCTGTACGTTCGTTCGCACTCGGGCGGGCAGCTGCTCGACCCAGCGATGCAGTTCGTGCGACACAGGTCGAGCTTGACGCACTCGCCGTTCTTGGCGCAATCGCTCGCGATGCTGCAGCAATTCTGCTTCACACAGCCGCTGCAGCCGGGCGCGTTGTAACCGAAGCCCCCGCACAAGAGACCGCACTCGGCACGACAATTGTTCTCGCGACAGACGTTCACGTCGACGAGCGTGTCGGGGCGGGTGAAAAAGATGTTGCAGCGCGCGCGGCAAGCGCCGTCGTCGCCGCAACTCATGTTGCAGTCCCAGGCCGGATCGCACGCAGGGTCACCGTTGCAGGCGGTTGCTTCCGTGCAGCAATTCTGGTCCATGCAGGCCGCGCACGATGCCGAAGGATGACGCAGCATTCCGCATCGACCGGCCACTGGTTTGATGACCTGGGTACCGCCGTCGTCCGAAACCTCCGCGCGATCGTGCAGTCCGAGAATCTGTTTGCAGCCGGGCAGCGCGGCCAGAACAAAAGCGACGACTGCGACCCCGAAGTCCCGTCCCGATAAGGTCATGTCAGGGGGAGATTATTACTTCTGGTCTCCGAGCGGATCATTTCCCGTCCGCTCAATGTGCGCGGGACCGGGTGTAGGTGCGGCACGCGCGGGTGTCGGTCGCGCAGCGGCCGGCGGCTCCTTGCGTTTGCCTGGGGCAGGAAGCGGCGCGGCGACTGCCATGACGCCCGGTTTGGCGCTCGCACCGGCAATCTCGGTAGGCAGGACGTCGGTGGACGCGGCGGGAGGAGTGGGCGCGGGCGGCAGGGTGCTGGTGATGACGGCCGGCGCCGGGACTTGCGCGGCGAGGACGGTCGGCGCGGGCGCCGGTTCCTTTTTCGAGAACATCACGACGCCGATGACCAGGAGAAATGCCGCAGGAATCATGGTGTAAAAGACGGCCTTGCGTCGCGATGGATTCGCGATGCGGCCGCCAGTCGAAGTAGAAGACGAAACCAGCGTATGCCCGCTCTGGGCGATGGTCTCGGTCCCGTAGCGTCCACCGGGGCTGAGCTGGGTGCCGGGCCCGATGAACGTGTCGGCGCTCGCGCCGGGATTGGAACGGAGCGCGTCCAAAGCGTTGTCGGCGGTGGGTTGCCCGATGGCTCTCGCGAGCATCTCCACCTGCTCGAGTGGCGACGTGAACCTGAGCGACGAATCGCGGTTACACGCACGCAAAAACCACTGATCGAACTCGGGGCCAAGCGGCGACCCACGCGTCGAAGGGGGCGCCATGGGCTCGTAGAGAACCTGGCCGATGATTGCGGCCACGCTCGTGGCGTCCCAATAAGGTGTCCCGATAAGCAGCTTGTAGGCGATGAGCCCAAGCGCATAAAGATCGGAGGACGGGCCGATACGCGCCGGGTCGCCGCGCGCTTGCTCGGGCGACATGTAGAGCGGCGTGCCCAAGATTTGACCGGATTGCGTCGTGCCCGTCGATTCTGCGGCGATCTTGGCGATGCCAAAGTCGAGAATCTTGATGAGGGGACGGCCGTCTTCGCGGTACGTCAGAAACAAATTTTCGGGTTTGAGATCGCGATGCACGATCCCGATGCGATGTGCTTTCTCGAGCGCGCGTGCGATTTGGCGCAGCCACTCCATCACCACCGCGGGAGGCACGGGTTGATCGTCCGCGGCTTTCTCGAGGTCGGTGCCCTCGAGCAAGTCCATCACCAAGTACGGCGCGCGATCGAGTTCGGGGGCCACGTCGGCGTCGATGATTCGCACGACGTGCTCGCTTTTGATTTTAGCCGACGCTCTCGCCTCCCGTTTGAAGCGCTCGATGGCATCGCGGCTTGCGCCTTGGTGGGCGGTCATGACTTTGAGCGCCAGCTGCTCGCCGGTGAGGATGTGCTCAACGGAATACACGATGCCCATCGCCCCTTCGCCGATGATACCGAGGGGACGGTACTTGCCGCCGATTAGTTCCGGCAATTCGGGTAGAGTCATCGCGATCTTCGATGTTAGAATGGTCAAACCTTTCAGGTCAACGGATTGAGGGGGAGCCTACTCCAAGATGAATGCGCATCGACCTCCTAGTGCGTGCCGGGTGTTTCTCGGCCTACGGGTGGCGTGCCTCGGCGTGTCGCTTGCCGCGGTCGCCCTCGCCGAGCCTACATCCGCCGACAAATCGCTCGCCACGCAGCTCTTCAAGGAGGGGCGCACCCTCGTTGATCAAGGCAAGTATGCCGAAGGTTGCCGCAAGCTCGAGGAAAGCCAGCGTCTCGACCCAGGCGGCGGAACGCTCCTCAACCTTGCCCTCTGCCACGAGAAGGAGGGCCGCTCGGCCACCGCTTGGACCGAATTTACCGAAGCGCTCGGCATCGCTCGCAAAGACGACCGGCCACAGCGCGCCGAAATCGCGCAGCAACATATTGAAGCACTCGAGCCCACCCTATCGCGGCTCATCGTCCAAGTCCCTCCGGCCTCGGATCTACCGGACCTCGAAATCAAGCGCGATGGTACCGGCATCCGGCGGGCCGCCTGGGGGACAGCCATGCCCATCGACCCGGGTGAGCACATCATCGAGGCGTTCGCGTTGGGGAGAATTTCCTGGAAACAGACGGTCACGGTAGGGGGTAAGGCCGAAACCAAGACCATCTCCGTGCCAATCCTCGAGCACGCGCCCGTCGTACCGACGCCGAGCGCCGCGACGGGCTCGAGCCAGATGCCGGCGACGTTCGTCGAAGTACGAAAGCCGGTCAACCCGGCGGCTTGGATTGCCTACGGAATGGGCGCGGCCGGCATCGCCGTGGGTACCTATTTCGGGGTTCGCGCGATGTCGGACCAAAAGACGGCCGACGACAACTGCACGAATGATGGTTGCCGGAACTCGAATGGAACCTCCGCCAACTCCGAGGCCATCAAATCGGCGAACATCTCCACGGTGGGCTTCGGTGTGGGCGTGCTCGGCGTCGGGCTCGGCACGGTCCTTCTTCTCTCGCGCGGTACGACGACCGTGCCGAGCACGCCGGCGAGGTCGGGCTCGTTCGCACCGCGCAGCGTGGCGGTCGATGTCGTGGGACAGCAACTCACGATCAGCGGCGCGTGGTAGGCGACGGGACTGCGGCGCCATGAGCGTCCACCGGTCGGCGACATTGGCGCTCGCCCTCGCTTTGATGAGCAGCGGGTGCAGCAAGCGGTACACGGAGATCGAGGTGCGTGATCCAGGGCGCGTCGGCGTCGGCTTGTGGACTTCGCGCGGAGCGACGACGGTATTGCCCGGCGATGGCTCGCAGCGCGCAGTCCCTCTTCCCGTACCCGGCGTGATTGCGGCGCGGCGAGGTCGTGAAGTCGCGATCGCCTGGGAAGATCGCGCTCCCGTGGTCTTGATCGACGAGCGCGGGATCTTGCCACGTACGCCACCTGGGCCCGGCATCGAAATTCGCGGGCACACGCTGTGGGCTGCCTACAACGTCACGCCGACGCGGATCCTGCCGCAACGCATTCAGCCGGACGATTCGGTTCCCATCCTGCTCACGACCGACATGACGAACGTGATCGATGCGCGTGAAGTGCGCGAAGTGCGGCATTGGCCTGCCTACGTTCTCTTGCCGCCCGGTATCTTGTTCACCGTGCTGGGAACGGCGCTCTTGTCGTCGCGCGACACGGGCGCCAAGGTCGGCGGCGGCGTGTTCCTCGCGGGAGCCATTCCGCTGCTCGTGTTCAGCGTCCTCAATCTGACGTCATCGAACGAGATAAAGCCGCTCGACATCCCTGCCGGGGCCGCGCCCGTGCCCTAAGCCAAGGGGCAATAGGGGGAAGACCCGGTGGCCTAAGATGGGTAATCGGCTGCATCTGCGGGCGATTGCCGCACCTCGGCGGCGCTGCGTCGCTATCGCCTATTTCACCGATTCGGTTACAATAGCAACTCCTAAGTGTAGAGTGGACGTATGGGTATAGGAGTGCGCGAATCGGTGCTCGCTGACGTTGGACGGGGAGGGTGAGCGGGCGCGGTCGCGACGGTCGAGAAAGAGGACGATAAGGGGCGATGCAGATTCGATGTAACGTCTGCTCGACGATCGTCGCCATCGGTGACGACGTTGCTCGGGCGCTGGCCAAGAGGGGCGGCAGCGTCCCCTGCCGGAACTGCAAGGCGCCGATCCCCATCTCGTTGGCCGGTGCGGGCGCTTCCACGGCACAGCATTCTGCAGCGACGCGCCCACCTGGGCAGCCTACCGCGACGGCGCCGAACGCGGCATCTGTCGGGTCGAACCAATCGAGACGCCTCACGCTCCCGTTTGGTCCCACGCCTGCTTCGCCGCGCGCCCCCACTGCCGTCGGCGGTGGCACGGTCGCTCCGGCAACTGCCGCGCGCGTAGCCACAGCCGCGATCGCGGCGACGGCGCCGTCGCACGGCGCGCGAAACGCGCCCGCTGCGGCTGCCAAGCAAGCAGCCCCCGCGCAGGCGCCAGCGCCTCTTTCTCCAGCCCGTCCAGCCATGCCCTCCGTGGCTGGCAAATCCGGTGAGCCGATGAGGGTCGCCGCACAACCGACGGGCAAGCCCGCGCCCCAAGCTGTAGCGGCGCCTCCCATGGCGGCAGTGCCTGCTCCGCGACGAGCGGCTCCCCCGCCCCCACGATCGTCGATCACCGAGACAGTACCCGCGCGAACCGATCGCACCAGTCACCGGCCCATACCGCCGCTGCCCGATTCAGGTCCCGGGCGATTACGGGCCTGGGTGCGCGCGCAGGCCGATTCCCCCGCGCAGCCCCGCATCGAGCAGCGGCCAGCGCAGAGCAGTCGAGCTTTCGTCGAAAGCGCCGACAAGGGAGACGACGACGATCGTCCGACGCGCCGCCCGCCGCCGGTAGCGGAGCTGGCCAAAGGGTTCGAGCAGAGCGTTTCGCGCGCCCGCACCGAACCGGCGACCATCGAGCCTGACGCGTTCGAAGAAGAACCCGAGCCGGGGAGCGTCGAGCCCGACTTCCGCAACCACGCACGCCCCGCAGATGACGATGAGTTTCCCACGTTGCCGCCGACGCGCGCGGATACGGAGGACGACGACACCGACGACGAGCCCACCATCGTGGAGCCGTTCGCGTATTTTGCACGCGATGCGTTCGCGGATTTATCGAGCGATCGCCCGAGCGACGACCGACCTACCGATCGCTCTTTTCGGGCGGCGGCTCCCGTCGACGTCGATGCGCCTACGCCGCCACCTGCCATACCCGTCCGCCGAGGTAGCGAACCGCGCCGTGCGCCCGATCCGCCGGCCGCCCGCGTTGCCACGGCGAGCCATGTCGTAGCTGCGCCCATTGCCTATCCAGGATCCGCGGTGCCAGACGTTCGCGCCATGTCGGCGCCCGCAGCGGCTCCCGCTTCCATGTTCCCCGTATCCGATCCGGGGGGGGCCCCAGCCATCGCCCATCCGCATGCGACCGCGGCGCCGCTGACGAGCCGCGCCGTACCCTCGACGCCAGAAGCGCCGGTGCTTTCGAGCCGCATGTTGCGGTCGAGCCAACGCCCGAGCGAGCGTCCGAAGGCCACCAACTTCGCAGCAGGTATCGCGGCCCTGATCGTCGTCGCTGCAGCGGGTTACCTGGGGGCGATGAGCGGAAAATCGACAGCGACGACATCGGACTCTGCCTCCCCCGAAGAGAGCGCCGTCGCCAAGATCGAGCCTCCGCCGCCACCGGCCGCAACCGAGGTGCCGCGCCACGATCCGCTGCCCGCTCCACCCCCGCCCGTCGAAGCGCTGCCCGCGCCGCGTGCGCGGGAGGTGCCGACCGAGGCGCCCTCGCCGTCGCGCGAGAACGTGCGCGAGTCGCCGCCGCGCCGCACCACGCCGGAGGAAGAGGCGCCGCGGCCGCGCCGGACGACGTCAGACGAAGACGCCCCGCGCGTGCGCACGCCGAGCGAGACCTCGCGAGCAAGCCGAACTCACGCGCCGCGGCCGCCTGCCGAAGAGGAAAGCGGCAACACCGCGCCCGAAACCCGTCTGCCTGATTCGAACGACGCGCCGGCGGCGCGTGCCACCATCGATCAAGGCGCGCTTCGATCCGCGTTCGCCGAAGGTGAGTCCAAGGCGAAGGCGTGTTTGGGCGCGACCAGCCCCACGGGCACCGCGCGTTTTTCCGTGACCTTCGCGCCTTCCGGCGAAGCGGTGGGCGCGGTCGTGTCCGGGGCACCCTTCGCCAATACGCTGGAAGGGCAGTGCATGGCGGGGAAGTTTCGCACACTGCGCGTGCCGCCTTTTACGGGCCCCGACGTGATCGTGCGAAAATCGATCAGCTTCCTCTAGAACGGGCCGACGGACGCTAGAATTCGAACCCCACCAGGTCACCGCAGAACCTTCCGGCCACCGAATTTCCGTTCTGCCGCAGGTCGAGGGCGCATCCCGTCTTCGTGTAGGGGATGGCGGGGTCGTAGACCGTTCCCGCGAGCGTCACCGATTCGCTCTGCATGGTGAGCGCCGTCGGCGTCGACGGCTGAACGGCAATGTTGCCCGTTTGGGTGATGGTCGCGTCGAGAGCCATGAGGTAGTTCTGGTCGGGCTCGTCCTGTTTCTTCGCATAGGCTGCTTCCGTGAAGACGTAGGTCAGGTTCACCTCGGTGACGCCCTGCTCTCCGTTCGAGAACGCCGTTCCGAAAACGCGCGCCGAACCGGGCAGAAACTTGTCCGTCGTCAGATCGTGGAAGCCGACGGGCTTCATCTGGAACGTCGTGTTGAAGGCAAACTTCATCATTTCGCGCACAGCACGCATCGCTACGGCGTCCTGACAATCGCGTTCGCACGGCGGATTCGGGGGCGGCGCTTTGTCGCCGCACCCCGCCGAAAGAACACCGGCCAGAGCGATCGGCGCGAACGAGGCCCACACCTTCTGGACGCGGCGCAGAGAAAACGCGCGCGACCGGAGCACCTTTTCGCTGCGCGCCGACGGCGAGAGCAAAGGACAGGACGATGGTTGCACGGTCAAAAACCTCCTTCGAGGCCGAGGCTCGGGATAGTAACTGGTCCGATCTCCATGGAAGAGCAACCCTGGAGATTGCATGACGTGGACACCGCTTCCTTGCTGAGCGTCGCGTTCATCCATTCCGCGACCACCGAGAGCCAGGTCTTTTCGCCGAGCTGCCAGCGTTTTTCCAGACGAACGTCGACGCGAAAAAAGGGAGGCAACCGAGTCGATGATGGGTCGGTCGGGTCGGGGGCCTTGGGCAGCCCGGTGTAAAAGGTGACGCGCGTGCCGGCCCGCCAATTGCGCCCGAGGTTGTAGGCGAGGGCGGCATTGAGCACATGCGTGCGATCGAACGTCGCCACGAATTGTCTGCGCTCGAAACTGCGCACCGATCGCGACAGCGTGTAGGAGAAGAAACCGCCGAGCTTGCTGGTGAGGCGGCGCTTGAGAAAGAGCTCGAGCCCGTAGGACGTGCCCATCGTTCGCACCTGTATCGCTTGGGCTGTTCGTTCGGCTCCCGACGAATCGGCGCCGTCGCCGCCACCGCCGCTGCGATCGCTTCCAATTTCGCCGGGGTCGATGCGACGAATGCAGCTCCCATTGCCCATCGGCTGCGCACCGCGATCGCCGGCAATGGTGTCGGTAGGAAACGAGCCCGGTGGGCATCCGCCAACCATGGGGGTCATCGTGCCGAGCGGGTCGCTCATGTTGAAAAAGGCGTTGTGGAACACGGTACCGGTGACCGTGGTGGAATCGCCGAGGTCCAACTCGAGTCCAACGCTCTCCTGCAGTGCGCGCTGTAAACCGCCGCGCAGCCCGCCTGGCTGTACACCGGGAAGCGGGACGACGAATGAAGGCGGCTGATGGGCGATACCCATCGAAGAAAGAAGCGCCAAGTCGCTGGTGACCTTGAGCCGCGTCGAAAGGCGGGGATCGAAGCCGGTCGCCACCGCCCCCTTGGAGCCGAAAAAATCGAAGCGTAGGCCAGGCGTGACCTCGAAATCAGGACGAAGCGCCAGCACCACGTCCGCGCGCGCGCCGAAGGCGATGTCGGGCCGCGACGAAAAAAGCGTCAGGGCACCGGCCGTCGACGCGGCAAGCTCATTGGTATTGAGCTCCACGTCGTAAACGTCGAGCTGCGCATCAGTGCCGACGCGCAGCAGCGCTTTGCGCGAAAGGCGATACTGGATTTCGCCACGTGTCCCCAGGCTGCGATCGCGCACGAAGCGGTCGCCGGGAGCCCGCGAGCGATCGATACCGCCCGTTACCGCGACGCGCAGCGTGCCGTCTTCGCTGAGACGGCGGTCGTAGCGCAAGTCGACCCGATGAAATTCGGTGCCGAAGAGCGTCAACGTCTGCGTCGGCGTGTACTGCGCGAGATAATCGTAGGAGCCGAAGGAAAAAACGCCGATGCGATCGCGGTCGGTGACGTCGTAGGTAGCGCGCGCCTGATAATCCCAATAGTCGAGCCGCGTGTCGGAGGAGAGGAGCGACAAAAGCGCAGCCGTATACGAATACCGGCCCCCCGCGAGGACCGTGCCGCGACCGTCGGCAAAAGGCGCCTCGACGAGGGCGCCCGCGTCGAAAACGCGCGCATTGAATTCGCCGCGTAGCTGGGGAACGGGCCCCAGCGTTTCGCCGGCCACGATCCCGCCGCTGAAACGGCCAAAACGCGCCGGGTAGCCGCCGGGATAAAGATCGACGCGGTCGATGAGCCCCGGGTGAATGACCGAGGGCCCGACCCCCACGTGGAAGAGAAGCGGCACTCGAATGCCGTCGAGAAAATAACCGACGTTGCCCGGTGGCGCGCCGCGCACGAAGAAGAACGGAAGTCCCGACACGATCGGCGTCACGCCGGGCATGATCTCGATCGCGCGAAACGGATCTCCGAACGTGCCTGGGATCTGCCGAACTTCGGCGCGCGACAACGTCGCCGATCGCGACGGCTCGACGCGCTCACCGCGAATGATGATTTCAGACGGAGGAGGCGGAGGTTTCGGCGGCTCCGGCAGAGAACCGTACGGATTTTCTTCGGGAGGGGGCGGCGGCAGCTCCGGCACCGGCGCGTGGAAAACGACTTCGAACCGGATTTTGGCGGCCACCGGCGCGCCGTTCCTCATCGCGGGCTCGAATTGCCACGTTCGCGCGGCCGCGGCGGCCGCGCTCGAAAATGGCTCGACCACGAGGACGGGGACCGCTTCGCGCACGCTGCCATCTGGCGCGAGCGTGAGCGTGAGCACGACCGTCGCATCGCCCGACGCTCCTTCGGGGTACGCCACCGCCGCCTCGGAAAGAAGCTTGGGCGGGACCACCGCCGAACTCGGAGAAGGACTAGGCGCCGCCGATGGAGGCTGCGCTGCAGGAGGCTCCTCGGCCCGCACGGGACTCGCCCCGAGCAACGCTGCGCCAAGGACGCGCGCGAGCCACGGGGTGAGTCGTTTTCCGAGAATCGCGCGTCCTTCCAGTTGGGATGAAGGGGCTTACGGCTTGACGAACTTGAGCGTCATGCGATCGCTCTCGCCAATGGCAAGGTACTTCTCTTTGTCGGTATCGCCGAGCTGCAAACTCGGCGGGAGTGTCCATACGCCCTTCGGGTATTCCTTAATGTCCTTCGGATTGGCGTTGATCTCCGAGGCGCCGGCCAGCTTGAAGCCAGCCTTGTCGGCGAGCTTGACGACCACGGCTTCGGGCACGTAGCCGCTATCGCCGATCGCTTTGGGATCGGACGGCGCGTCAGCCTTGGCGCGGTGCTCTTCCACGCCCAAGACTCCGCCTGGCTTCAAAACCCGAAAAGCTGCGGCGAGGACCTTGTCGGCCACGCCATTCGCGATCCAGCCGTGGAGGTTGCGGAAAGTGAGCACCATGTCCGCCGAGCCGTCGGGACCGAGCGAGACCTCGTCCCGCTTCCAGTTGGTGACGATCGTCGACACTTTTCCGAAGGCGGCCGGATCTTTGGAGATTCGCTCGAGGAGGGACTTCGCGTTCTTCGTTCCTTCCGAATCGGGCGGCCCGTTGGGGTCGGCGTTGGTCACCGCCAACTTCCCCTTTTCGCTCAAGAGCGGCCCGAGGATGGCCGTGTACCAGCCCTTCGCGGCCGAGAGCTCGATGACCGTCATGTTCTCGCGCACACCGAAGAACTCCAGCGTCTCGCGCGGGTGCCGGTAACTATCTCGTGCGCGCTCTTCCGACGTCCTCTGGTTGCCGGTGAGAACGGTGGCGAGCTTCGCCTCCGTGGTCGGCAAGGGCTGGGACGAGGCCGACTGGGGCGCTGGCGAACTGCCGCCGCAAGAGATGGCGGCAAAGGAAAGGGCAACGAAACAAAGGTGGCTCGTTTTCATGGGCGACCAGCCTATCACAGCGGTCGGCGCTCGCAGTGCTCAATGCTCGCCATTTCGCTGCAACGTGCGGCGTTTTGGCGCGAGCAAGACCGCCGTGTTTACGCTCGAGGTCGCTCGGGTAGACCAGCCAAGCGGCGGAGAAGCGCGCCGTCGAGATGCTCGCGGGCCGCCGCGGCGAGCCGATCGTACTCGGCGTCGCGGGAGGGCGCTTCGCGAGCGGCGGGGAGGGCAATCCCTTTACGCCGGCAGAGGTACGCGAGCAGCGAACGTCGAACAGTGGCGTTTTCGAAGATGCCGTGAATCATCGTGCCGACGACGTTGCCTTCTCCGCTGACCGCCCCGTCGACCGCGTCACAAGGGGCCCCATTGCGCAGCTCGATGCGAAAGGCGGGGCGCGCGCCGCCTTCGAGGGCGAGCATTCCCATGTGGATTTCATAGCCCGACAAGGCTTGATTGGCCGCGCCGGCCTCGCTCAAAAAAGAGGGTACTGCGGGGCGCGCTAGAATCTGGGCGGTGAGCTTTTGCGGCTCGAAGCGCGTTCGAATCGGCAAGAGGGCGAGGCCGGGCGCCCCCTCTCCGCTCGACTCGACGTGATGTGGATCTTCGACGGACAGACCGAGCATCTGGCACCCGCCGCAGATGCCGACGATGGGCTCGCCGCGCGCGGCGCGCTCCTCGATACGCCGCGCAAAGCCCGTTTCGCGCAGCCACGCGAGATCGCCGAGCGTGCTTTTGGAGCCGGGCAAGATCACGAGATCGGCCGTTTCGAGGTCGGAGGGATGTTCCACGAAGCGCAAAATGACGTTCTGCTCCGCGGCCAGCGGATCGAAGTCGTCGTAGTTGGCAATGCGGGGGCAGCGCACGACGGCGATATCGATAGCCGAAGAGAGCGGCCCGCGCGGCGCGCGCGGTTTGTCGTCCAAGGAGAGGGAATCCTCGTCGGCGATACGGAGCGCACGCAAGTACGGCATCACGCCGAGCACGGGGACGTGGGTACGCGCCTCCAGCATCTCGAGCCCCGGACGAAGCAACGCCACATCGCCGCGGAATTTATTGATGACGAAAGCAGCGATGCGCGCGCGCTCCTCGCGATCGAGTAGCTCCATCGTGCCCACGAAGGACGCGAATACGCCGCCCCGATCGATGTCGCCGACGAGCAACACCGGCGCGTCGGCGTCGCGCGCGACGCTCATGTTGACGATGTCGCGGTCCTTCAAGTTGATCTCGGCGGGGCTCCCCGCCCCTTCGATCAGCAAAAGATCGCAATCTTGGCGCAAGCGGTGGAGACATTCGCGAATGAGCTGGCGCAGCTCCGGTTTGCGCGCGTGGTACTCGACGGCCGACATGCTTCCGATCGATTTTCCGAGCACCACCACTTGCGACCGAGAATCGCCTTCCGGCTTGAGCAGCACCGGGTTCATGTCGATACGACTGGGCACGCCGGCAGCCTCGGCTTGCACGGCTTGCGCGCGGCCGATCTCTCCACCGTCGGAAGTCACGGCCGAGTTCAAGGCCATGTTCTGCGCTTTGAAGGGGAGCACGCGCCGCCCCTCGGACGAGAACATGCGGCAGAGCGCCGTGACGAGCAGGCTCTTACCGGCCGAGGAAGCCGTCCCCTGTACCATCAGCGCCGGCGCGAGACGCCGATCGCTCGTCATTGGGGGAGCTCCTCCCGCAGCGCTTGCACGAGCCGCTCGCGATCGGCTTTGGGGCGGGCGGCGACGCGCACGAAACCAGGCATGCCGAACGAGGAGCAATCGCGGATGAGGATCGCTTTGGCCAAGAGGCGGCGGCGCAGGGTGGCCGCGTCGGGCACGGCAAAGGTGAGAAAGAAGGCAGTCGACGGTAGCGGTGGACGCCCGAGATCGCTCAATGCGGCGGCCAGCTCGTCACGGTCGGCGCGCAAGAGCGCGCGGCTCTCTTCGACGAAGAGGTTCGCGCGCGCAGCGGCGATACCGGCGGCCTCCGCGACCGCATTGGTCATCCAGGGCGGGCGGCGCGCTTCGAGACGCCCCGCGAGCTCGGCCGAAGCGAGCACGTAACCGAGCCGCAAACCCGCGATGGCGTGGTCTTTGGTGAGGGAGCGCACGCGCACGACGTTGTCGGGCACGGCAACGCGTTCGTCGGCCGGGTGGTCGCTGAGCGAAACGAAGGCTTGGTCGAGGACGACCGTCGTCTGCGGGAGTCGTTCGGCGAGCGCTGCCACGCGTTCGACGGGGACGCGCGTCCCCACCGGGGTATTGGGCGAAGCGAGGTAGATGACCGACGCGCCATTCGAAAAAGCGAGCGCTTCGAGAGCGTCGATGTCGCAGGCGAACCCGCGCTCGGCGGTAGCGCGCGATTCGATGACTTCGGCACGCGCCGTCACGGCAGCGCTGCGAAACTCGGCGAACGTCGGCTCGGCGATGATCACCTTGGCGCCGGGTACAATGAGGAGGTGGGCGAGCGTCCAGAGAAGGTCGGCCGCGCCGTTACCGACGACGATGCGATGCGGCGCGATACCGTGTGCGCCCGCCAGCGCGCGGCGAAGGCCGGCCGCCGTGGGATCGGGGTAACGATCGATGGGACAAGCCTGCACGGCGTGGAGCACGGCCGGACAGGGGCCGTAGGGATTGATGCTGGCGCTGAAATCGATGGTCTCGCGAAGGTCGACGCCGATGGCGGCCAGCTCGTCGAGGGAAATGCCGCCATGCACGCGCGGCAAGATGCCGCTCTCATGGATAGACATGCCGTGCCCCGATCCATAAGAAGATCATGCTCGCGCCCATGAGAGCCGCAATCTGCAGCACACCGCAAGCCTCGCGGATCTTTTCTACTGAAAGGGGCTCGAGGGGATCCCCGAGTCGGTATTGACCTGCTTTTTCGAGCTGCACGCCGAGAAGGCCGGCCATGACGGCCATGGGCCGGCCCGCGTTTGGGCTCTCGGTGGTATGCCCGTCCCGGCGCCAAATGGACCACCCCCCGCGCGCGCGGCGGCCGCGCAGCCAGCCGGCGCACAAGAGAAAACACGCGGTCAGGCGCGCCGGCACGAAATTCATCGCGTCATCGAGGCGCGCCGCGACCTTGCCCAGGTACTCGTAGCGTCCGTGGTAACCGATCATGGCATCGAGGGTGTTGACGGCGCGGTAGAAGAGAGCACCCGGTATGCCGAAGAGTGCATAATAGAAAAGCGGGGCCACGAAGCTGTCCGACGCGTTCTCGGCGACTGATTCGATCGTCGCCGCGACGAGCTCGGAGGGTTCGAGGGCGGAAGCGTCGCGGCTGCAAAGGCTGCTGAGCCCGCGCCGTGCGCGCTCGATCGCACCTTGCTGGAGCGCGCGTTCGACCTCGGTGGCCGCTTCGGCGAGCGCGCGGAGAGCGAAAGTCGACTTCAGCAGGATCACGCCGGTCACGAACTCGACCACAGGGTACGGCCGGAACGCGACCAGAAGGACAGCGCTCGCGCCGGCAAAGGCCGTCGGTACCAAGGCCGTGATCAGGGCACCGGCGATGAGCTGGACGCGCGGCCCCGACGCGGGAACGCATCGTTCGAGGAGCGCTATCGTCTTTCCCATCCACACCACGGGATGGACGGCGTTCGGCCATTCACCGAGAACGCGATCGGCGACAATGGCTCCGGCGACCGTCGCGAGCTCGACGTTCAGCTGCACGCCGCGCCCCTTTCGCGGTGCTTGGCGCGGTACGCGGCAGAGGCCGCCACCAAACCGGCGGCGATCCGGGGGTTCGACGCAAAGTGCGCATGCACGTAAGAAGCGAGCACCTGGCTCGAGGAGGGCGCAAATCCTTCGCGACTGGTTTCTCCGCCGCGGCGCTTACGTATCGTGTAGACCTGCGGCGCGGTCGCGCTGAACGGTCCGAGCTCGGAGTATCGAAATTGATGCCCACGAAAGCGCAATCCCGCAGGGCCGAGAATGGTCGGCTCTTGCGTCTCGACTTCGACGTAACCGAGCGCGACGAGCCGTTCTTTCATGATCGTATCGGCGGGTAGAAGGCCCACCATGCCGTGCGCGACGCCATCGCGCGTCACGATGGCGCGCGACAGGTACATGAGACCGCCGCATTCGGCGTAGATAGGGCCCCCGGCACGCGCGAACCCTTCGACCGCCTCGCGCATGGAGGCATTTTGCGCCAGGCCGGCAGCATGCGCTTCGGGATATCCGCCGCCGAAGTAGAGGCCATCGACGTCGGGAAGGTGCGTGTCGCGAATGGGCGAAAAGCGTACGATTTTTGCGCCGAGCGACTCGAGACGCGCGAGGTTGTCCTCGTAATAAAAGTGAAAGGCGTCGTCCCAGGCGAGACCGATGCGGCAGCGTTCCTCGGCGCGGGGGTCGTGACTCGCCGGCCCGGGAGCCGTTTCGACGGCGGCACTTGTGTCCGGTTCCCGCGCTCCCCGCGCCAGCTCGACAATGGCGCTCGTACCGAGCCATTCCGACGCCGCTTTGCCCCACCCCGCAAGCTTCGACTCCGGCAGCACGCGTTCATCGGCGGTGAAGAGACCGAGATGCCGTTCGGGAAAGGCGAGCTCGGGCTGCTTAGGAAATCCGCCGAGCACGGGCGGCGTGTCGCACGCGCGGCGCAGCAGATCGAGGTGACCGCGGCTGCCCACGCGGTTGCAGATGATCCCTGCGACGTGGAGGGCGGGGTCGAAGCGCGCGAATCCTTGCGCGATGGCGGCCACGCTGCGCGCCATCCCCGATGCGTCGACGACGAGCAGAACCGGTGCCCCGAGCCATTTGGCGATCTCCGCCGTCGATCCCTCTTCGCCCGTCGGTGACGCGCCGTCGAAAAGGCCCATCACCCCTTCGATAATGGCGATGTCTGCGTTCTCGCTGGCGCGCCGAAACGTGGCGAGCACCGCGTCGCGCCCCATCATCCAGCCGTCGAGGTTGTGGCAGGGCCGGCCGGCGGCGCGCGCGTGGTAGGTCGGATCGAGGTAGTCGGGACCGCACTTGAATACGGCAACCTGGAACCCCTCCGTCGCCAGGGCGCGCACGAGCGCGACGACGACGCTCGTCTTTCCCACGCCGCTGCTCGTGCCGGCGACGACGATGCGCGGAATCGGACCGGAAGCGGCCATCAAAAGTCGATCCCGGGTTGAGCGGGCACCCCTTTTTCGAATGGATGTTTCACCGATCTCATCTCCGTCACCAGATCGGCCATCTCCACGAGCTCATCGGGAGCGTTGCGACCGGTGATGACGACGTGAACGTGCTCGGGCCGAGCTCGGAGAGCGGCCAGGACCTCGTCGAGGGCCACGAAATCGTAGTTGATGACGTACGTGAGCTCGTCGAGCACGACGATGGAATGCTCGCCGGCGGCGATGAGCGCGGCGGCTTTTTGCCAGGCCGCGCGCGCCGCTTCCTTGTCGCGCGAGAGATCATCGCTCTCCCAGGTGAAGCCGCGCCCCATGATGAGGAACGTCAGCTCGGGGAGTTTCTCGGCGAAGCTTCCCTCCCCTGTCTTCCACTTGCCCTTGATGAACTGAACCACGGCCACGCGCAGGCCGCGCCCCAAAGCGCGAAACACGATGCCGAGGGCGGCCGTCGTTTTGCCTTTGCCCTTGCCTGTATAGACGATCAATAGACCGCGCTGTTTGTCGCTACTCATGCTTCCTCCGCGCTGGCCTTGCGATAGCCGTGCGAGAACGTGGCGTCGTAAAGGCGCGAGTCGGCAAAATCCGTGGCCGTGAGCACCCGCCCGACGAAGATGATGGACTGCGTCGTGATCTTCGCTTCCCGGACTTTGGCGAAGATGTCGGCCAAGGTACCGCGCACGATCACCTGGTCGGGCCAGCTAGCGCGGTGGATGACGAAAGCCGGGCAATCTTCCCCGTAGATGGGAGCGAGCTCCCGCGCCACTTTGGCGAGCAGCGTGATGCTGAGAAAAAACACGAGCGTCGCGCGATGACGCGCCAGATCGGCGAGCTTCTCGCCGTCGGGCATGGGGGTGCGGCCTTCCGCGCGCGTTAGAATGATCGTCTGCGACAGCTCGGGCAACGTGAGCTCACGCCCGACCGCCGCGGCGGCGGCGCTGAACGACGACACGCCGGGCACGATTTCGTAGGCGATGCCCAGCGCTTCGAACCTTCGCATCTGTTCGGCGGTGGACCCGAAGATGAGAGGATCGCCGGTGTGCACGCGGGCAACGTCGTGGTCCGCGTCGCGCGCGGCCGCGACGACCTCGACGATCTGATCGAGCGTCATGCCCGACGAATCGAGCACGCGAGCGTCGGCGCGCGCGTGCTCGATCACCTCGCGCGGCACGAGTGAGCCGGTATAAAGGACGACCGGGCAACGCGCGATGAGCTCAGCGCCGCGCAGCGTGAGCAGCTTGGGATCGCCCGGGCCTGCACCAATGATGTAAACGCGCACGCTACCTCACGAGCACCGAAGAACGGTGTCCTGCACGACGCGCCAGACCGCGAGCGGCATTTCGCCGAGCCAGCGCGCGTCGATGACGCCGGCAGCCGGTTCGTCGTCCCCTTCAGCTGCCCCGGTGACGAGCCGCCAGAGTCGCTCGCTCACCGAGCCGGTGCGACGGATGACGAAACACGCCGACAAACGCTCGGCGAGCTCTTCGCCCTCGAGCTCGAGGGTGAGGCTCGTGGGACCGAGCGGGACCGAGGCACGCGCGACGAGCGCCAAAAACGGCCGTTTCAAAGCGTCGATCTCCGCCGGCGGCTCGATACCGAGCGCGCGAAAATCGCAGGGTTCCTTGGGATTGCCGACCAAGAAATAGCGCCCGTTCGTTTCGGCGAGGAGCGCGCCGGCGAGACGCCCCACCCGCGCCATCATTCCTCCTCCGACGTGGTGGCCGGCGCGACGTCGACGTCTTCGCGCGGCAGGACGAGCGAATAACCGGGACGCTGGCCGTCCCGCACCGTGCCATCCCACTCGTACTTGTTCGTATATCCACGCGGCGTGACCATGTACCCCTCGAAAACGAAGGTCTGGCTCGATCCAACGAGCACGGTGGTGAGCATACCGATCTCGTACTCCAAGAAATGATCGACGTCGGTAAGCACGGCGTGTTGGAGCTTGCGATACGCGCTCTTGACGAGCGCGACCGGTGTGGTCCCCTCGCGATACTTGCGGATGATGGCCTGCGCCTCGACGATTTGGCGCGTGCGACGACCACTGGCAGGATTGTAAAGACCGATCACGAAGTCGGCGGCGGCCGCGGCGTCGATGCGCCGCGCGATCACGGGCCAGGGCGTCAGCAGATCGGAAAGCGAGATCGAGCAGAAATCGTGCACCAGTGGCGCCCCGACCAGCGACGCGCAGGAATTCAGCGCGGTCATTCCGGGGATGATGCGCAGCTCCGGGGACTCGCCGCGTTTCCACCCCATCTCCTTCAAGACTTGGAACACGAGCCCCGCCATCCCGTAGACGCCGGCGTCGCCCGACGAGATGAGCGCGACTTTGCCGCCGCTCTTGGCTCGCTCGACGGCGGCGCGGGCGCGATCGATCTCCTCCGTCATCCCGGTCTTGATGATTTCTTTGCCTTCGGTGAGGTGACGAACGAGCTTGATGTACGTCGTGTACCCCACGACGAGCTCGGCGTCGGCGATGGCGCGTAGCGCAGCCGGCGTGGTGTGCGCTTCTGCCCCGGGCCCGATCCCGACGACATAGAGGATGCCAGGTTCAGCCATGACCGCGCTCCTCGCTGGGACGTAGGTTGGTTTGCCGCTTACCGAAGGGAATGCGCGCCACCGCCAGGGTCATCGATCGCCCCGCGCCCGGCTCGGTGTAGATGCGCTTCGGAACGAGGAGCTCGCGCGCGCCGGCCGCAAGGAGCGCCGAGGGTTCGGCGACGCCCGGCGTTCCCACGTGCTTTTGCACCACATCGGACGGGTTTTGCGTGCCTGGCACGGCCGCCAGCTGCTCGGCCGTGTAGACGACGAGCGGCCATCCGCATTTTTCCGCCAAGCTGAGGAACGCGAGCTCGTCCTTTTTCTTGTCGATGGACGCGATAGCCTTCACCGATTTCGGCGAAAGGCGATGTTCGGCGAGAAGCTGAAAGACGCCGCGCTCGACCATCTCCGGGGCGGCGCCCTTGTCGCACCCGAGTCCGAGCACGAGGCTCTTCGGCCGATAGACGACGGCGTTGTCCCAGCACGCGTGATCGCTCTCCCCGATCTCGCGATCGGTGGCGATGAGCAGGATTTCGTAGGAGCCGGCGTCGACGCCGTCGAGCGACGTCGCGTACGTGACGCCTTCCGGCAGCGGTTTATCCTCCGGCCAGAAATTCGGCTCGCCGGCCTCTTGAACGAAGAGGACCGGCGTCGCATTGACGACGGCGGCGCATCCCCGCGTGACATTGCGATCCATGTCGTCGAGCGTCCAACCCAAATCGCGCCCGAGAATGTCGACGGTGAGCGTTCCGATGGCGTCCGACGCGGTGGTGACGACCGAAGTCGCGCCGAGCGCGCTCGCCACGCGATCGGTGAGCAAGTTGCCACGCCCCACGTGTCCGGAGAGGACGCAAATGGCGAAGCGCGCCGCGTCATCCACGCATACGACGGCGGGGTCGATTTTCTTGTTCTTGAGGTAAGGTGCGATCATGCGCACGACCGCGCCAACGCTGATGATGAAGACATGGCAGTCGTAGGCGGCAAATGCATCGGCCAGCATGGGCCCCATGGGCAGCGGCAACGGACGCGCCCTGCTCGGTGCCTCGGCGAAGAGCTTTTGCGAAACGTAGAGGTCCGCCCCGGCAAGCTCGGGCATGAGGCGCCGGGCGATCTCGATCCCGTGGCGCGTGATGGCGTAGACGGCGAAAGGTTTGCGCGCGTTGCTCATGTTCCAACCTCCGGAGCGGGGGCGCGCTCGGCGAAGGGCACGTCCCCCACCAGCACGCCGCTGCGCTGTTTTTTGGCCACCACGATCATGGCAAAGCAGTCGCCGTGCTCTTCTCGCACCGCGCGCACGTCGCGCACGATCCGCTCTTCGCTCATGGTGGCTTTGGAAACGTAGACCGCCTTGTCGGCGAGACCGGCGCGCTCGAGCGCGTCGATCACCCGCGGCATCTCCGAGCCGATTTTCATGAGGATCGTCGTATCGAAGGTGGCGAAGATGCGCTCTAGATCGGCGGCGCCGTAGTTGGCAGGAACGATGGCCACGCACTCTTGGCCGTCGGCAAGGGGAATCCCAGTCACCGCCGGAACCGCGGCGATCGATGACACGCCGGGGACGACCTCGATACGCACGCCAGGCCAGCGACGCGGCGCTTCGCGATGGAGGTAGATGAACGTGCTGTAGAGCGAGGCGTCGCCCTCGGTGACGAAGGCTACCGAAGCACCACGCAGCAGTCGCTCGCCGATGGCCTCGAACGCCTTGTCCCAAGCTGGGCGCAGTCGATCGGGATCTTTGGACATCGGAAACGTCAGGAACAACCGCTCTTGCCCGGCGCGCTCGCCGATGACCGGTTTGACGATCTTCCAAGCCATGGACGCGCCGTAGTCCGAGCTGCGCGGCAGGGCGAGCACGTCGGCGCGCTTCAGCGTATCGACAGCCCGCAAGGTGAGCAGATCGGGCGCCCCCGGGCCGACGCCCACGCCGTAGAGCGTGCCGTACGTCACGAGGATGCCCTCTCATCGCCGGCCGATGCGATTGCTCTGGCATGCGTTTCTGCGCCGTCGGGCTTCTCGACCGCGAAAATCTGGATGGGGTTCATGGCTTCGTAACGCATGTAACGCGCGAGCGGCTCCGCGCGCGAGGTTTGTAAGAGGGTCACCTCCGGCACGAGATCGCGTCGCCGAAACGCCTGGTACGCCTCGGCGGCATTCTCGAGCGTGATGGCATTGGCGACGAGCCGGCCTCGTGGTTTCAGGCGTTCGAGCGCGACGGCGATGATCTCTTCCATGCTCCCTTTGCTGCCGCCGATGAAAACGGCGTCCGGCGCTTCGAGATCGGCGAGTGCTTCGGGCGCGCGTCCGGCGATGACGCGCACGTTGTCGACGCCATGCGAGCGCACGTTCTCGCGGCAGATCTCGACGCCCTCGGGGTCGACCTCGATGGCATAGACGCGCCCGTCATAGGCCAGAAGGGCCGCTTCGATGGACACCGAGCCGGACCCGGCGCCGACGTCCCACACGACGCTGTCGGGGCGAATGCCGAGCGAGGCGAGCGACAAGAGGCGCACTTCACGCTTGGTGATGAGCCCTTTCTTCGGCATCCGTTTGGCGAACATGTCCTCGTGGAGAAACGTGATGGCCGGAGGGGCGCGCCATGCCGCATCGCTGCGCACGAGGAGCAGCACGTTGAGCGGTCCTACGTCGGTCGCGGCCAGCTCGACGAGTGTCAACTTGCGTACGCGCTCGCCGGGCCCGGCGAGGTTCTCGCACACCCATGCGTCGAAACCGGTTTCGCCGTGCTCGAGCAGGTACGCCGCGAGCCGCGGCGGAGAATTCTCGGCGTCAGTGAAAACTGCGACCTTGGAAACGCGCTTCAGCCTGGTGAGAAACCCTTCGCGCGGTCGCGCGTGGAGCGAGATGATCGCAGCGTTTTCTGCGCTGATACCAGCGCGCGCGAAGGCCCATTGCGCGGAGCTCGGCTGCGGAATGACTTCGACGTGCTCGGCGCCGCATTTGGTCACCACGAGCGAGCCAATGCCGAAGAACATCGGATCGCCCGAGGCGAGCACGCACACGTTCGCTTCCGCGGCGATCTCGGCGATGCGCTCGAGGGCCTTTCCGATCCCGCTCTTCAAGACGATGCGTTCGCCTGCAAACTCGGGGAAGAACGCGAGCTGCCGCTCCCCACCGGCCAGCACCGCAGCGCTGGCGACGGCGTTCATGGCACGGCTGGAGAGCCCTTTGCAGCCATCCTCGCCGATGCCGATCACGGTAATGGCACGACGCCGGTTCATGATGCCTCCGCCGACAAGAGGAGCAGCGCGTGCAAGATGGCGACGGCGATCGGGCTGCCTCCCTTGCGCCCCTCGGTGACGATGAAGGGCAAGGGAAGACCAAGCGCCGCCGCTTTCGACTCGGCGGCCGATACGAAACCGACGGGTACGCCGACGACGAGCGCGGGGCGCGCCCCTTCTTCGCGTACGAGACGCACCACCTCCAAAAGCGCCGTCGGCGCATTGCCGATGGCGACGACGGATCCATCGAGCTTGCCGAGGCGGTGCGCCTTTTTCATGGCTTCGATGGCGCGCGTCGAGTTGTTGGCTTTGGCGGACGCGATGACGTCGTCGTCGCTGATGTAGTTGACGACCGCGCAGCCGTAGGCGCGCAAGCGATCGGCGTTGAGCCCCGCCTCGATCATGCGCACGTCGACGAGGACCGTGGCGCCGCCGCGCAACGCCTTGACCCCGGCGTCGATCGCTTGCGGATGTACGCGCACCAGCGACTTGAATTCGAAATCGGCGGTGGCGTGAATGATGCGGCGTACGACCTGCCACTCCTGCGCCGCGTAGCCGTGCGCGCCCGCTTCGTCGTCGATGATAGCGAAGCTCTTGTCCTCGATGCCGCGCCCGAGGGTCGTCATCTGTCGCATGTCGTTCATGAGTGAGCGCTCCTCGTCATGCCAGCGACTCCGATTTCGTCTCTTCGGTCGGGTACATCCCCAGGAGCGTCCCGTTGAAATCCACGAGCCGCACGTGAATCTCGAGGTTTCCGCCGGCGTGCCGGGTCGTGTGCTCGGCGACGCGCTTGCAAATGAGCGACGTGATCCCCGTGAACCCTGCCGCCGCCGTGAGCTCGAGGACGTGCCGCGCCGTGTTGGCCGCCATGATCTGCTCGAGAAGCTCGCGCGACGCCCCGAGCTCCGACGCCAGATCGGCGAGGAGCTTCATGTTCACCTCCGAACCGGCGGCATGCGTCATCATCTTGCCGTCGGCCATCTTGGAGAGCTTGCCCATCATGCCCACGATGTGCACGAGGCGGATCTTTCGCCGCGCGGCGTGTTTCACCCCCACACCGATGAAGTCCCCCACTTGGATGAAGGCCTCCTCCGTCGTCAAGTGCGGCAGGAGTGCCATCGCATACGCTTCCGATTTGCCCCCGGTCGTGAAAACGAGCTCGTCTTGACCGCGCGCGCTCGCTACATCGATCGCTTGAACGACGCTCGCCTTGTAGGCGGCGGTCGAATACGGCTTTACGATCCCGCTCGTACCGAGGATCGAAATGCCCCCGAGCAGCCCCAGACGGGCGTTGGTGGTCTGGGTGGCCATTTGCTCGCCACCTGGAACGCTCACCGTGACCACCGCGCCCTTCCAGGCGCTGCCGCGGATCTCCTCGACGACCATCTCCGTGATGTTGC
>Ga0193706_1000426_pt1 | contig 24961 bp, 30 predicted proteins | sample U3c1metaG_FD_160130 | JGI IMG/M metagenome (GOLD analysis project Ga0193706, IMG submission 160130) | Soil microbial communities from a riparian zone of the East river system, Colorado, United States - U3c1 | ecosystem: Environmental > Terrestrial > Soil > Riparian zone | place: USA: East River... | reverse complement strand
CTGGGGCGAGGACGGCCTCGCATCGATCGAGGAGGCGGCGATTGCGGTCGCCGCTCTTGGCGCCTGGACGATCGAGGATGACCTTGACCCGTGAGGATCCGCGAGCAGCGCGAAGGCGGCGGCGAGTGTCATCGGGAGATGCGATGCTGGGGGCATGGATCCTGTCGTGCGGCCCAATGTTCACGACACCTATTGGCGCTTCGCGGCGAAGCGCCAAAAGCTCTTCGAGGTGCGAGTGCGCGAGGAGCTCGGACCATGGAGCGAAGACAGGATCCTCTCGACCTTCAAGTTCTGCAACACCTTTCGAGCCGCCGATCGGGTGTCGCAATACCTGATCCGCGAGGTGATCTACGGACCCGAGGGTGAAGGCCTTGACCCCGAGGACGCCTTTCTGCGAATCGTCCTCTTTCGCCTCTTCTCCAAGGAGGCGACCTGGGAGGCACTCGAGGAAGCAACTGGCGGGCTGCGCCGCTCGACGCTCGACGTCGACACACTCGGCGACCTACTCGAAGACCTGCGCACGCGCCAGCCGATTTACACCGCCGCCTTTATCCTCGCCGCGCCGAGCAGCTACGGCCACAAGGCAAAGCACCGAAACCACCTGGCGCTGGTCGCCGACATGTTTCGCAGCGGTGGCCTCGGGGCGCGGCTTGGAAGCGCCGGCTCATTGGCCGAGGTTTACGAGGCGCTCACGGAGTACCCGATGATCGGCCCCTTCCTCGGCTACCAGATCGCAATCGACCTGAACTACTCAGAGCATCTGGACTTCGACGAGAACGAATTCACGATGCCCGGTCCCGGGTCCCTCCGCGGAATCGCCAAGGTCTTCCGCGATGACGGAGGCAAGACGCCCCAGGAGCTGATCATGCGAATGGTCGAACGTCAGGAGACAGAATTCGATCGCCTCGGCCTCGAGTTCGGAGGCCTTTTCGAGCGGCCACTCCACGCGATCGACTGCCAAGGCCTTTTCTGCGAGACCGACAAGTACTCGCGCGAGGCTTTCCCCAACCTGAAAAGCAACCGGGTACGGATCAAGCAAGAGTTCCGGCCGAGCACCGAGCCACTCGATCCGTTCTTCCCGCCGAAGTGGGGCCTGAACGAGAGGGTCGCAGCTGTGATCGCCGGGCGGAGTGCGAATCGGCCTGATCCACCCCCACTTCGCGTAGAAGAGGAGCAGCTTGAGCTCAGGGGAGGCGAAATCGGGCTGCGCCCCGTCGACCCCGAGAAGAGCTCCGCGAAGCTTGCCGCGTCGAGCAGGCTTTAGGCAGATGGCCGAGTTCTCAAGCGCCACCGCGCTCACGCAACTGAGCACCCTGCACACTCACAAGAACCGGGGCTACGGTGATGCCTGGCGAAAGCGCGGTGAGTTGCTGGCGATCTTTACCAACCTTGCGCGTAAGTATGACCGGCTAGTCGTCGCTCTCGATGAGGGCACTGACTCAACCGATGAGCGCCTGCTCGACACTTCCGGAGACCTCTGTGTCTACGCGGCGAAGTATTTGACGTGGCTCGCCGAGCAAGCGCCCGAGGCCTTCGACTCTGCCTCAAGCGTGAACAGTACCCAGTGTGCCGATGACGGCGGCAGCGAGGCGCTCGATCGGGTGCTGGGAGCGATTTCTGCAATACATGGCGATGTCGATCATTGCTGGGCAACTCTGAAGGCGGCCTTCGTACCCCTCGACAATGGTCTAACCGCCCAGATCGGAGTGCCCGATCCCCCGCTCTCCTGGGAGCGAAAGGTCGAGCTTGCCTGGGCGGTGGCTGGCGCCTCAGCTGGCCTGGTGGTGGCGCTTGCCAACGAGCGACCCGAAGAACTGGCCGCGTGGCGGAACGAGATCGAGGCGATGAAGTGAGCGATCTTGCTCAACAGCTAGGCGAAGAGGCCGCGTCGCACCTCGCCGCGGGTCGCACCGAGGTGGCGGTGATCGGCTTGACTCCGGAGGCCATCGAGGTGGTGGCAGCGCTCGAGATCCTGGGCGCCCGCGCGCGCATCTTTGACCCCGCTGATCCCGATGGCTCCCATCCAACCCTCGAGAACTGGGCAGAACTTGGGTCGAGCGGTCCGTCACTGGTGGTGATCGGTTCTGATGAGCGCAAGGAGGAGTTGCTGCGGGCCGCGGCAGATGTGCTCGACAGTAAGGACCCCCTTCCCAGGGTTGTACTTGCTGGTCTCAGTCACCAGGAGGCCCATGACGATCTGTTCGACGAGCTGGAGGCCCCTGCCCTTGTTCCTTCATATGCGACCGGCCACCCCCACACCCGTCGCCACCTCTATGACTGCCTGCGCTCTGCAGCGACGGCAGGGCGATGTGGCGCAGTGGTTGAGCTGGGGGCCTTTAAGGGCGGCACCAGCGTCTGGCTCGCGAAGGCGATCGCTGGTCTAGGGCTGAGCGACTGCCCGGTGATCGCCTTTGATGCGTGGGATGGCTTCCCACCCCGACGCTCGCTGCTCGATCTATACGAGCACCCGCGCTGCGTCTTTCGTGACCTCGAGGCGGTACGCGCCTATACGGAGCCCTACGGAATTGAGCTCGTCGTCGGCGACATTCGTGAAACCGCTCCGAAGCGATTGGCCAAAGACCCGGTGCTTCTGGCCTTCATCGACACCGACAACTACAGCGGCACGCGAGCAGCCCTCGAGCCGATCCTGGCCAACCTCGTCAAGGGCGGGGCGATCGTCTTTGATCACTACTACACGACCTCCGACTACCCCTACACGGTGGGGGAGAGAATCGCTGCCGAGCAGGTTCTGGGAGACGCCGGTCTGCTGCATCTCCACGGCACGGGCGTCTTCGTGAATCTGGGTTAGAGCGAGCCGCAAACCTACTCGGCGCTGGTGGGCTGCTCATAGTCGATCGTCCGCGCCCTAAGGTCGAGGTGGAGAGTCCCGCCACAATGGTCGCGCAGCGCTCGCCAGATCTCAAAGGAGCGAAATATTGCTCGTTCCCATTCAGCGACCGTGCGCGTGCGGACCTCCAAGTGGGAAACCATGCCGGTGATGTTGCGCAACAGCTCGGAGTCCAAGTGAGGCACTCCTTCGAGAAATTTCTCTTCTGTGGCGTAAGCAAAGACATGGGCCGAGATCGCCTCCTCGATCACTCCAGCACGCCCGCCATCCTCAATTTCCTTGAACTGTGGGTTGCTGCGGCGCTTCGTCTTAAAAAACTCCCTCGAGATCGGCGACCAGCCGAGAAGCGCAGCGTAGGTGAGGTGGAATGCATCGTGGAAGCGATAGCCGTCGTCGTCGTAGTTCATATCGGTGAGGTAGTTGCCGAGCTGACTGCCCTCGGCAGAGATACGGAGTTTCATCTCCCCCTCGACCTCAACCTCCTCGAAGAGGACCGAGACCTGGCGGGGAAGCTGCTCCTCGACAGGAAAGTCGTCGTCGAGCAGTTTTGCTGGCTGTAGTGAGCCGTCGATCGGCCACCGCTCTTCTATCCGCTTGAGGTTGAGGGCAGCGATGTCGTCGAGCTCGACGCCGGCCTTATGTGCGAAGTTGGCGACGTACCAGAGAATATCTCCGAGCTTCTCGGAGATGCGGTCGGTGAAGAGGGAGTGTGACTCGCCATCGCGGACACGCTTCTTGTATTGGGTTACGAGCGAGCCGACCTCGGAGGCGATACCCATCAGAGGAAAAGCGAGGACGTCATCACCCTCCTCGGCGACCTGTCCAGGGCGCTGATCCGTGAGGTTGGCGCGACGTTGGTAATCGTTCAACTCCATGGTCTTCCCCTCCGTGTTTCAAATCACGAGATCCATCGAACGCTCGAGTTATTTCCGGTCTCGCAACCTTACGGTACGTACGTCCTCTTGAGAGGTCCTCCTGGATGGTCTACCCGATGCTCCTCCGGACCAGCGGAAAGCTGCCTCCTCGAGCGTGCGTATAACGCGCGAGCATCGTCTCGACCCGATGGCCGACGATCTCGGCTAGATCGGCATCGTTGACGTCCGCGGCCCGGAGGTGAGTCACGTAGCTGTGGCGGCACTCATGGGGGCGGATGTCTAGACCGGAGGCTTCCTGAGTTGGCTTCCAGACGTCGCGATAGAAGGTGCGCTCGCGCCAGAGGCGGCCTCGGGGAGTTGGGAAGAGCAGGGCGCAGTCGGGGCCGTTGAGATTGATCTGGGCTTCGAGCATCCAGGCGAGGGTCGCGGGGGCGGGGACGACGCGGCCAGCGTCGGGCTCGCCGTGGTCGGTCTTGGTGCCCTCGAGGATCTGGCCCTCGTGGGCGGTGCGGCGGACATGGAGGGTCTCGCCGTCGAAATCTTCGCGCTGTAGCGGCAGCACCTCCCCCAGTCTCAAGCCGGTGTCGGTGAAGACGCGGACCATTGCCTCGTGGCGACCGGCTGCCTTGGCGAAGGCGTGCATCTGCTCGAAGGTGAAGACGCGGATCGGTCTCGGCTTCTTCTTCGCCCTTGGGTCGTTGGCACGGATGCGAACGCCCTTGAAGGGGTTGAGGTCGCAGACTTCGTCGGTGATCGCGTCCTCGGCCATTGCCGAGAGGGAGCGGAGGATGCCGACGGCGCCGGTGGTGGCTCGACCTTCGTTCGTCAGCATGTGGTCGACCAGGACGAGGATGTGGCGGCGCCGTAGCTCGCGGAGGGGCCAGTCCCGCAGGGGGATGCCCTCAACCTCCACGTCGGCTACGCGGCTGATCCGGTGGTTGTAGGTGTCGTTGGTGCGCTCAGCTCTCGGATGGCGCTCGATCCAGGTCTCAAAGTAGTCGCCAAGGGTGTCGGGCCGATCCGAGAGGCCGTAGGCCTCGTCGATGGCGCGTTGAGCGTCGGCCTTCCTCCTGAAAGTGCCCTTGCCGCCGTTCCAGGTCGGCTTCGCCATCCGACGTTTGCCATCGCGGCCGGTGTACCTCGCCATCCAGACAATCGCGCCCGACGGGTTGCGACGTTTGATGGGCGACTCCCGCCTCATGCCGCCTCGTCTCTATGGCGGGCGAGGAAGTCCTCGACGTCGGCGGGGTCGATCCGTCTCGCCGCGCCGAGCTTGTAGCTGGGCAGCTCTCCTCGGCGGATCCAGTTGCGGATCGTGCGGTCTGAGATCGCGAGGTAGGCGGCGAGACTGTGCTCGGTGAAGAAGGTCGGAGTGGGGGCTTTCCTTGCCATGCCCCCTATGTCCGTGGAGGGGACCTTTTGCATCGGGCGGCCCTCGAAAAGTGCCGCTGGGAGACCGAAGGTCATGGCCCCACCAGCCCCTCCTACCGGCGGCCGTCGCACGGCGGAGCCGTGCCACAATCGGCCGCCCGGAGGGGCGGTCGGACACCGACAAGCCCGCCTCGAACCCTTGCTGACGTTGACGATCAACAAGGGGCGGCTCAGGCACGGAACCGGAGGGTTCGTAGTGTGTCGGGGGGTGAGGTTGGTGCCTTCGGGACGGCTCTGGGTAACCCGATCCGACGCTTGGGCCGTTGGGGTGCCTCTGGGGTCTGATCGCTTCGGACTGGCTTCGTATCGAGGTGGCTGCCTCGCCTTTCTTTGTCTTGGCTCGGTCATGCCTGCTGTGGTGGGCTCGTGCTCACCAGGAAGCGACCGATCCGCGGCCCGCCAGGAGTCCAGGCCATGCCTTTGAGGAGATCGCCGGGCGGCACCGAGAGGGCGCCGGAGAGCTTGATCACCGTGTCGATGCGGGCGAGCCGTATGCCACGCTCCAGCTGCCCGATCTCGGTCCGGTGCAGCGAAGCGCGAAAGCCAAGCTCTTCTTGAGAGAGGTCGGCCCGGCGGCGGTAGATCATCAGGTTCTCGCCGAAGCGCCGGGCGACCTCTTGGGCGTCCATCAGCCCACCTCCAAAGAGTGGAAGTAGAGCGCCGCTCGGGTCGGCCGCAGGAGGCCTGCAGCGATGTGCAGTAGACCGGCGCCAACGAGCTCGCGGATCGGCCGCTCGATGGCGTCGTTGCGGGAGAAGTCGCCCGGTCCGTAGTTCATCGCCAGCGACAGTTCGGGGATCGTCAGGTGAGATGGGTGTTCTTCGAGGACGAAGCCAAGGACGCCACTCTCCGTTCGCGCGTCTTCGGAGGCGGGGTCATCGGACCGACTGCACGTAGGGTCTTGGGTAGCCATGAGGAGCGCAATCTCCTTGTGGTCAGGCCCTCGGTTGGCGTTCCACCGCCGGCCGGGGGCCGCTTCTTTGGAGCCGGCAGCCAGCTACCGTTCCCGCTGCGACCGGACCTCGGAAACTTGGCCGGTCGCCACGGGGCCGGCGACTCCACTCGCGCGGCCCCACTTATGTGGTTCCGAAGCTAGCAGACCTAGCAACATACTTCTAGTCCCTGGTTTTGGCCGCTGGTTCTGAAAACGTCCCGGTGAGATGCGGAAGTCGGAGCGACCCCAGCCGGCCCTCGGCGCAGCAATCCATGAGCTTCGCGAGAAGCGAGAGCTGTCGCAGGTCGTGCTCGCATCAGACGCCGGACTCAGCGTGCGGACGCTGTCTGCCATCGAGACGGGCACCGCGAATCCGACCTGGGCGACGGTGCGCGATATCGCCGCTGCTCTCGGCGTCTCCATCGGCGAGCTGGCGAAGCTCTCCGAGGAGCACGAATAGCTCTCCTCGCGGGCGCTCCGATGTGACCAGAATGTGACACGGAGGGCGCGGAACGCACCGGAACCGCTCGGCCTCCAACGGAACGTCTCCGCAACCGAAAGCCGAGCATTTGGCTCTGCAACAAGCAAAGCCCGGCACTTCGCGGAACAGCGAGGAATGCGCCCGACGGGAGTCGAACCCGCGACCTTCGGCTTGAAAGACCGACGCTCTTTGGCCCCCCGTAAGGAACCGTTGACCACTGAGCTACGGGCGCCCGACTGGAACCTTACCCGCGCAGCCGTCTTTGAGCAGTTCCGTCCTAGGATGGCGGCTATGGATCTTGGGCTGGAGGGACGTGTGGCGCTGGTGATGGGCGCCAGTCGGGGCATTGGGCGCGCGATTGCGGCGGCGCTGGCGCGGGAGGGCGCGCGGGTCGCGATCGCCAGCCGCTCGCTCGAGCGGCTGGAAGAGGCCGCCGCCGAGATCGGCGAGCGGGCGACGCCGTTCGTCGCCGACGCCGCCGACCCGGAGGGTCTGGCGGCGCTCCCAGCCGAGGTCGCCGCGAAGCTGGGCCCGGTCGCGATCCTCGTCGCCAACAGCGGCGGCCCGCCGTTCGGCGGGGCACTCGACCACGAGCAGGAGGCGTGGGAGAGCGCCTATCGCTCGCTGGTGCTGGCGCCGCGGATCCTCGCCGGCGCGGTGGTGCCCGGGATGCGCGAGCGCGGCTGGGGGCGGATCGTCAACGTCGGCTCGACCTCCACCCGCGAGCCGATCGCCAGCCTCAACCTCTCCAACTCCCACCGGATGGCCGCGGTCGGCTTCCTGAAGACGCTCTCCCGCGAGGTCGCCGCCGACGGGATCACCGTCAACACGGTCGCCACCGGCCGCTTCGGCACCGACCGCCTCGCCGACGCCGCCGGCTCACTGGAGCAGGCCGAAGCGGCCGCCCGCGCCGAAGTCCCCGCCGCCCGCCTCGGCCGCCCCGAGGAGTACGGCGACCTGGTCGCCTTCCTCTGCTCCAACCGCGCCGCCTACCTCACCGGCACCGTCATCCCGATCGACGGCGGCCTCCTGCGCTCCGCCTTCTAGCTGGGAGGCCGCAGCTCCCCGGCGCTGATCCGCGCCGCCATCTCCTTCGACTCCTCGCGGTAGACGGTCCCGTCCTCGAACTCGATCGCCGGGTACTTGCGCTGGCCGGAGACCTGCTCGAGCGCGTCCCGCTTACCGGGACGGACCGGTCCCTTCACCACCTCGTACTCGATGCCCTGCTCGTCCAGTGCCTTCTGCACCTTCCAGCACGGGTGGGCGTCGAACTTCGCGAACATCACCGGGCACCTGTGAAGTTTCACCGCCATTGCCTCAACCCTACTCGCCTTTCAGCTCGCGCATCGCCGGATAGATGATCACGTCCCGCAGGGTTGTCGAGCCGGTCAGGATCATCAGCAGGCGGTCGATGCCGAGGCCGCAGCCGCTGGCCGGCGGCATCCCGTATTCGAGCGCTTTGACGAACTCTTCGTCGTGGGGATGGGGATCGTCCTCCGCCCCCTTTTCCTGACGTTCGCGCTGCTGCACGAAGCGCTTGCGCTGCTCGATCGGGTCGTTGAGGTCCGTCCCCCCGCCGACAATCTCCATGCCGGCGACGATGCCGTCGAAGGCCTCGCAAACCTTGGGGTCGTCGGGATGCACCTTGACCAGCGGCCAGATGTCGATCGGCAGCACCGTGACGTAGGTGGGCTGGATCAGGGTCGGCTCGACCACCTTGCCCTGCAGTGTGTCGACCAGGCCGGCCCAGTCGTCGTTGGGATCGGCGTCGTCGCCGGCGGCCTCGGCCAGTTCGTCGCGGCTCGCCTCGTAGATGTCGATCCCGGCCAGGCGCAGCAGCTCGTCGCGCAGCTTCACCCGCGGCCAGGGCGCCGCGAAGTCGATCTCGACCCCGTCGCGCATCACCTTGGTCGTCCCCAGCACCTGCTCGACGACACTGGAGACCAGCGTCTCAATGAAGGCCATGACGCCGTTGTAGTCGGCGCCGCCGACGAACATCTCCAGCATCGTGAACTCGGGGTTGTGCTGGGGCGACATCCCCTCGTTGCGGAAGAACTTGCCGAACTCGTAGACGTCCTCGAAGCCGCCGACGATCGCCCGCTTCAGGTAAAGCTCGGTCGCGGTGCGCAGGAAGAGGTCGCGGTCGAGCGCGTTGTGGTGGGTGACGAAGGGCCGCGCCGCGGCGCCGCCGGTGAGCCGCTGCAGGACCGGCGTTTCCAGCTCCACCCAGCCGCGCTCGTTCATGTGGTTGCGAATCGCCGCCAGCAGCTTCGCCCGCAGCTTGAAGACCTCGCGTGAGCCCTCGTTGGCCATCAGGTCGAGTTCGCGCTGGCGGTAGCGCGTCTCGACGTCGGAGATGCCGTGGAAGAGGTCGGGCGGGTCGAGCAGGGCCTTGGCCAGCAGCGTGCACTCGCGGACGCCGATCGCCAGCTGCCCCCGCTTGGTCACGTGGAGCACGCCCTCGACCCCGACCAGGTCGCCGACGTCGAGGTCTTCGATCCGCTCGAAGGCCTCCTCGCCGAGCTCGTCGCGGCGAGCGTAGGCCTGGATCGTGCCGGTGATGTCGCGGACGTCGAGGAAGACGACCTTGCCGTGGCCGCGCTTGCCGGTGACCCGGCCCATCACCCGGTAGGAGAAGTCGCCGTGCTCGCCCTCGCCCAGCTCGGCGGGGTCGTGGGCGGCGAGAATCTCCTCGACCTTGGTGCGGCCTTCGAAGGAGTGCGGGTAGGGATCGATCCCGGCCTCGCGCAGCCGCTCGACCTTGGCCCGGCGCTGCGCCTCGGTCGAGACCGCGGTCGACCGGTCGCCCGAGCCCGACTTCGGCTCGGCCTCCGGCGGGGCCTCACTCATCGCTTGCAGCCGGGCTTCATGGAGCGAAGCCGACAGTCACCCGCTCGTCCCCTTCATAGTCCTGAAGGGTAGCCGCGTCGCGCAACATCTCGCGCATCGCGGGGCCGTGGTGAGTGTCGTGCTCCATCGCCAGCTTCCAGCCGGAGGGCGTTTCCCCGATCAGCCCGCGGATAACGCCGAGGCCGTCCTCGCCGCAGGATCCGGTGACCGCGATCCGCGGCTCCTTCTGGATCTCGGGCGAGCGCTCGAAGATGGTGGAGTCGGTGACGTAGGGAAGGTTGGCGATGACCAGGTCGACGTCCTCGAGATCGTCGGGGAGGCCGGTGGCGACGCTGACCTCAAGGCCGAGGCCGAGGCGCTCGGCGTTCTCCCGCGCCGCTTCGACCGCATCGGGAGAGAGGTCGGAGGCGGTGACTCGCAGGTCCGGCCGCTCGGCCAGCAGGGCCAGGGCGATCGCGCCCGAGCCGGTGCCGACCTCGTGCACGCGGGCGCCCTCGGGCAGTTCGACGCCGACCTCGACCAGCAGCTCGGTCTCGCGGCGCGGCCACAGCACCCGCTCGTCGACGGCTACTTCGAGGCCGCGGAAAGGAGCGCGGCCGAGGATGTAGGCGATCGGCTCGCGCTCGACCCGGCGCGCCACTCGCGCCTCGATCTCCGCGGCGGCCTCGGCCGGGATCTCACCGGCGCTGTCGACCGACAGCTGCTCCGGCTTGACGCCGAGCGCGTCGGCGACCAGGACTTCGGCGTCGCGTCGCGCGTTCTCGACTCCCGCCGCCGCGATCCGCTCCGCCGCCGCGTCGAGCACAGCGCTCACGGTGCGCGCCGAGGGCCCCTCCTGACTCTGAATGTCGACAGCCGCCATCTACCCGCCAAGCCTCCCTAGATTTACCGCTCCAAAGTTCCTGCGCGAGATTAACATCGTTGACTCCAATCCCCTCAACCTGCCGGCTGCGCGGCGGCTGCGGCGGAAGGCCGGGCAATGCCGCCGTGGCGGCGTCTGACTACGGCGATCCAGATCGCCCCGGCGAACATCATGCCAAGGCTCTCGAGCTGGGCTGAGGTCAAGCCCAGCGCGACAGCGTCGTTGCGCCGCAGGAACTCGACCAGGAAGCGCTCGGTGCCGGCGTAGAGCAGGTAGAAGGCGAAGAGGATGCCGGCGCGGACGCGGTTGCGCAGCTGCCAGAGCAGCCAGGCGCAGAAGCCCATCGCCAGGGTCTCGTAGATCGGCGTCGGGTGGACGGTCTCCTCGGTCGGCACGGTGCCGTCCGGATAGGCCATCGCCCAGGGCCCGTCCCAGGCCTTGCCGTAGTCGCCGTCGCCGGAGAGCTGACAGCCGATGCGGCCGATCGCGTAGCCCAGGGCCAGCGCCGGCGCCGCCAGGTCGAGCAGGGCAAGCTCGAGGAAGTCGCGGTACCAGGCCCATGCCAGCACGCCGAGGGCGCCGCCGATCAGGCCGCCGTACCAGACCAGCCCGGCGCCGGAGAAGAGGTTGCCGAGCAGGTCGTCCTTGACGTCGCTGTAGTTCTGGGCCAGGAAGTAGGCGCGGGAGCCGACGACGCCGCCGATCAGCGCCGCGAAGCCCATCTCGTAAGCCCAGTCGACGGGCTTGCCGATCTCCCCCAGCCGCCGCCAGATCAGCGCCCCGGCGGCGATGAAGGCGAGGGCGAACATCAGGCCGAAGGTCTGCAGCGTCACCGGGCCCAGTTCGAGACGCGGGTACATGGTCGGGCGCCGCCGGGGCTAACCGGCGAGCAGCGCCTCCAGCAGCGCCTTCTGGGCGTGGAGGCGGTTCTCCGCCTGCTCCCAGACCGCCGAGGCGTCGGAGTAGAGGACGTCGGCGGCGATCTCCTCGCCCGGATGCGCCGGCAGGCAGTGGAGGACGATGGCATCGTCGTTGGCCGCCGCCAGCAGGTCGCCGTCGAGGCAGAACGGGGCGAGGTCGGCGCGGCGGCGCTCGGCCTCCTCCTCGTCGCCCATGCTGACCCAGACGTCCGTATAGAGAGCGTCGGCCCCGGCGGCGGCGGCGCGGGGATCGTCGGTCAGCTTTACCCCGTGCCCCTCCTCCAGCGTGTAGCCGGGCGGGGATGCGACGACGACCTCGACCCCGGCCAGCTCGCCGAGGATCGCCAGCGAGCGGGCGACGTTGTTGCCGTCGCCGACGTAGGCGAGGCGGCGGCCGCCGAGGTCGCCGAAGCGCTCGCGCATGGTGAGCAGGTCGGCGAGCGCCTGGCAGGGGTGGTGCAGCGGGGTCAAGCCGTTGACGACGGGGACCTCGGCGGCGGCGGCCAGCTCGGCGACCGCCTCGTGGGAGCCGGAGCGGATAACGATCGCGTCGACGTAGCGCGAGAGCACCCGCGCCGTGTCGCCGATCGACTCGCCGCGGGAGACCTGCATCTCATCGCCGCGCAGCACGACCGGCGTCGCGCCCAGCTCGGCGACCCCGACCTCGAAGGAGATCCGCGTCCGCGTCGAGGGCTTCTCGAAGACGAGGGCGACGCTGCGGCCGGCCAGCGAATCGGCGCCGAGGCGATCGCCGCGGCCGGCTTTCAGCTCCAGCGCCCGGTCGAGCAGCTTTCCCAGCTCGAACGCGCCGAACTCTTCGCCGGTGAGGAAGTCCCGCTTCAAGCAGCGGATACTACGGCCCGTGGAGTTCACAGCGATCGCCTGGAACCTCTTCCACGGGCGGGATTTCCCCCCCGACCCGGAGCTGCGCAGCTGGCGCTCGCGGCTGCTGCGGATCGACGAGCGCAACGAGACCCACGTCCAGGTCAACCGCGACCTCACGACCGAGTTCGCGACCCTCCTCTCCAGCGCCGCCTGGGACGTCGCCCTGCTGCAGGAGTGCCCGCCCCGCTTCGCGACGCCGCTGGCCCGAGCCTGTTCCGCCGAGCCCCACCGGGCCTTGACCTCGCGCAACGCGCTGGGGGGGCTGCGGGGGTTCCTCGCCCGCCAAAACCCGGACCTGATGGCCTCCGGCGAGGGTGGCTCCAACCTGACCCTGGTCCGCGTCCCCGGCCGCCTCGGCGGCATCGCCGAGCGCCGCGAGCTGGCGATCCACGAGGGGGCGCCGGAGCGGCGCTCGATGGCCCTGACCCGCACCGCCTCCGGCCTCTGCCTCGCCAACCTGCACGCCACCAACGACCGCCCGGACCTGGCGGAGGAGGACGTGCTGCGCGCCGCCCGCGCCGCCGCCGAGTTCGCGAGCGGGGCGCCGCTGATCTTCGGCGGCGACCTCAACCTGCGCCCGGCCGAGAACCCGGGCATCTTCGAGCGCCTGCGCGAGGAGTTCGGGCTGGCGGCGCCGACGGCGCCGCGGGCGATCGACCATCTGCTGGCCCGGGGCCTCGAAGTCGTCGACCCTCCCACCCCCTGGCAGCCGGAGCGGCGCGAGCTGCCGCTCGACGGGCGGGCGCTGCGGCTCTCCGATCATGCACCTGTGCAAGCACGATTCGGTCTGGCAGAGCCACTGATGCTGCGTAGTTGACATAGTCGATTCCACACCCAGTCCCAACTTCTGCCTGGAGGCACGCCGAGATGGCCGAGAAAAAAGCAGCTGGCAAAACGAGCAAAAAAGCCAAAGTCGCGAAACCGAAAGCCAAAGCTAAAAAAGCTCCGGCCAAAAAAGCGAAAGCAAAAGCTGCGAAACCGGCCGCGGGCAAAAAGTCCGGCGCCAAAAAAGCTAAAAGGCCGGCTCCGAAAAAATCCACGCCGAAACGCGCCGCCGCCACCGCGACCAGCGGCCTCGACAAGAGCGTCGCCCAGTTCCGCGAGAGCCTTGAGCAGAGCGTCACGCTCAGCCGCGACCGCCTGCAGGAGGTCGTCGACGACGCCGTCAAGCGCGGCCGGATCACCCGCGGCGACGCGGAGAAAATGCTCACCGACCTCGTCAAACGGGGCCGCAAACAGACCGACTCGATGCTGCGCGAGCTGGAAAAACTGGTCAAACAGGCGCGCAAAGAGGTCGGCGGCCGAGCGAAGCCGGTGCGCACCGTGCGCAAGCAGGCCACCCAGGCCGCGCGCCGAGCCGCAAAAAAGCTGGGCTAGGTGGAGCAAGCCTCCGGCACCAAGCCGGCGGCCCGCGGCCCGCGTCGGGGCGAGCAGCTCGAGGTTGCGATCGACTCGCTCGCCTACGGCGGGCGCGGCGTCGCCCGCGCCGACGGCTTCGTCGTCTTCGTCGCCGGCGCCCTGCCGGGCGACCGGGTCCGGGTCGAGGTCACCAAAGCGAAGAAGCGCTTCGCCGAGGCACGCACGGTCGAGCTGCTCGAGGCCGGCGCCGACCGCATCCCCGACCGCTGCACGCACGGCGGCGAGCCCTGCCCCGGCGCCCCCTGGCAGGGCCTCCCCTACGAGCGCCAGCTGGAGATCAAGAGCGAGCAGGTCGGCGAGGCGCTGCGCCGGATCGGCGCCCTCGAGGGCTTCGAGCAGGAGGAGATCGTGGCGGCCGCCGAGCAGTGGCGCTATCGCAACAAGCTCGAATACTCCTTCGGCGGCAGCCGCGAGGAGATCGCGCTCGGCTTCCACGCCCGCGGGCGCTGGGACCTGATCGTCGACGTCGACGACTGCCAGCTCGCCTCCGAGGCCGGCAACGCCGCCCGCAACGCGGTCCGCGACTGGGCGGGGCTGGAGTCGATCGCCCCCTACGACAGCCGCAGCGGCAAGGGCGTCCTGCGCAACCTGGTGGTCCGCGAGGGCCGGCGCGGCGGCCAGATCCAGACCCGCCTCGTCACCTCCCCTTCGCGCGTGCCGCGGCCGCCGGTCGACCTCCACACGGTGATCGAGGGCGACTCCGGCGACACCGACGGGCCGACCGGCGTGCTCGGCGAGGAGCGCCTGCACGAGGAGCTTTGCGGCCTCAAGCTGGAGATGTCCCACGGCGCCTTCTTCCAGACCAACACCGAGATGGCCGAGCGCCTCTACGCGGTCGCCGCCGAGTACGCCGGCCTGACCGGCACCGAGAAGGTCTTCGACCTCTTCTGCGGGATCGGCACGATCGGCCTGACCATGGCCGCCAACGCCGGCGAAGTCTGGGGCCTGGAGATCGTCCCGGAGGCGATCGAAGACGCCGAGCGCAACGCCAAGAGCAACGACGTCGGGAACATCCACTTCCTCGCCGCCAACGCCCGCACCGGGGTGCGGCCACTGCTGGTCCAGGCCGGCAAGCCCGACGTCGTCGTCGTCGACCCGCCGCGGGCCGGGCTGTCGCAGAAAATCGTGCGACGGGTAATCGAGTGCGAAGCGAAGAAGATCGTCTACGTCTCCTGCAACCCGACCACGCTCGCTCCCAACGCCGCCCAGCTGGTCGAGGCCGGCTATAGGCTGGCGCGGGTGAGGCCGGTCGACATGTTCCCCCAGACCCCGCACATCGAGTGCGTGGCGCTGCTGGAGAAAGTGTGAGCCGGGGCTTCGGAGTCGCCGCCGGGCTCGACCCCGAGGTGGCGCGGCCGCTGGCCACCCGCTGCGCCGAGCTGGGCTACGGCTCGATGTGGTCGAACGACCACCCCGGCGCCAAAGGGCTGGAGACGCTGGCCGAGTTCGCCGCCGCCGCGCCGAGGATCGACCTCGGCGTCGCCGTCATTGCGCTCGACCGCACCCCGCCCGAGGCAATCGCCGCCGACATTGCGCGGGTCGGCCTCGACCCCGCCCGGCTCTGGCTTGGCGTCGGCGCCGGCTTCTCGAAGAAGCCGCTGACGAAGATGCGCGAGTCGCTGCCGGAGTTGCGCGAGCAGCTGCCCGGCATCCGCCTCGTCCTCGCCGCGATGGGCCCGAAGATGTGCGCCCTGGGAGGAGCCGAGTACGACGGCGTCTTCTTCAACTGGATGACCCCCGGCTTCGCCGCCGGCGCCCGCGAGAAGGTCGAGGCCGGCGCCCGCGAGGCCGGCCGCGACGCCCCGCCGGTCTTCGGCTACGTCCGCACCGCCGTCGGCCCCGACGCCGCCGAGCGCCTGGCCAAGGAGGAGTCCTTCTACCGCGACCTCCACAAGGGCTATCGCGACCATTTCGACCGCCTCGGGGAGCCCGAGGGCACGGTCGGCGTCGCCGCGGCCGACCGCGACGAGGCCCAGGCCCTGCTGGCCGACTACAAGGCCCTCGACACGATCGTTGTCAGAGGCCTGGCCAGCGCCAAGGTCGAGGTGATGGCTGCGGTTGCCACTGCCGCCGCGCCTTAGCGCAAGCGCTTAAAGCTGCGTCGCGAACAACCCGACGATCGCGGCGATCATCAGTCCGCAGAACTGAATCATCAGGCGGTGCAGGCCGTCGAAACGCTCGTCGAGTCGTTCCTCCATGCGCTCGAAGCCGGCTTTCATCTCCCCGCGCAGAGCCACGAATTCATTCTTCGTGTCCACCCTCAGCATGCGAAGCTCTGCTTCGACCCGGTCGAACCGCTGGCCGATCTGTTCAAACCGCTGGTCTATCTGCCCGAACCGCAGGTCGATTTGTTCGAACCGGTGGTCGACCTGCGCGAACCGGTGGTCGACCTTGACGTTGAGGTCGTCGAGGCGCTTGTCGGTTGAACTCTGCTGCATCAGCTCCATGATGGCATTTTCGCAGACAAAACATTACGCATGGGACGCGTCTTTGCAAAATCTTTGTGACCGGCACCCTTAGGAACTCTTGAGAGAGGGGCCGCTAGGATGCGCCGCCATCATCGCCCAAGCCCACATAGACCGGCCGCTGCCCCGCACCATTGGCAGCACCATCTTCATCAGCCGCTGGCTGCAGGCGCCGCTCTACCTCGGCCTGATCGCCGCCCAGGGCGTCTACGTCTGGCGCTTCATGCAGGAGCTCTGGCACCTGGTCACCGACGTCGGGCACCTGACCGAGAACGAGGTGATGCTGCTGGTGCTGGGCCTGGTCGACGTGGTGATGATCGCCAACCTGCTGATCATGGTGATCATTGGCGGCTACGAGACCTTCGTCTCGCGGATCAACCTCAAGAACCATCCCGATCAGCCCGAGTGGCTCTCTCACGTCAACGCCAACGTGCTGAAGGTGAAGCTGGCGATGGCGATCGTCGGCATCTCCTCGATCCACCTCCTGCAGACCTTCATCAACGCCGCCAACATCTCCTCCGAGACGATGCTCTGGCAGACCGTCATCCACCTCACCTTCGTCATCTCGGCCGTCGCCCTGGCCGCGATCGACCGCTTCCTCTCCCCCAAAAGCACCGCGGAACACATCGCCGAGTCCAACGGCCACGGCCCCGACGGCGCCACCCCCGCCCCGGCTCAAGCCACGACCTGAGCTCAGTAAGGCGGCAGGTCGTCGTACCAGACGCCGAGCGTCTTGAAGGCGCGCCAGAAGCGCTGCTTGGCCCCCTCCTCGTCGAGGGAGTCGTCGATGTCCGGGACGTAGAGCGCGTCGATCGTCGGCGTGAAGGCCTGGATCTCGCCCTCGCGCTGCTCGACCGGGCGGGAGAGGGGGACTTGGAGGCCGTTGAGGATGCGCAGCGCCGGCTCGCCCATGACGACGACGATCTTCGGCTGCACGATCGCCATCTCCTCGATCAGGCGGGCGACGCACTCCTGCGCGGCTAGGTCGGGCTCGGCGATCGGGCACTTGACGCAGAGCGTGCCGTAGACGACGAGCGGGTCGATGCCGAGGCGCTTGAAGCTTTTCATCAGCGCGTTGCCGGAACGGCCGTAGAAGGCGACCCCCTCCTCGATCTCCGCGGCCATCGGCGCCTGCTTGAGCATCAGGATGTCGGCCTGGGGATGGCCGGACCCCAGCACCGGCATCAACTTGCCGCGGGGGCAGTGCGGGCAGTCCTGGATCTCGCGGCTCATCTGGTTGAGCTCACGGATCGCTCGCTCCAGATACTTCTCGCGGATCTCGTCGTCGGTGCCTCGCATCTGCCGAGCTTTCTTTGACGAGGCGGGCACGGCTCCTTTCGGCTCGCCTCGCTGCATCAGCTCTTGCTCGCCGAGCCGCGCTTGCGGGGGCGCCCGCCGCGGACCGGTTTGGCGTCGGGGACGCGCCGTTTCGGGGCCTTCGGGCGGCCCGCCGTCTGCAGCAGCTTCAGCGTCTGCACGTAGACCAGATTCTTGTGCTTGCGGGTGATGTCGGCGTCCCGCATCGCCTCGAGGAACTCGGCCGGCCCCTCGAAGTCGTGGATCCGCACCCGCACGCTGCCGAGCCCCTGGGCGACGTGGCTGTCGGAGCCGGCACCGGGGACGATCCGGTACTTGCGGGCAAAGCGCTCGGCCTCCTCGTTGAAGGCGGTCACCGCCACCCGCGGGTTGAAGACCTCGAGGATGTCGATCTCCTCGACGATGTCCAGCAGGTGCTCGTAGTCGGGCACCGAGTGGAAGCGGTCGAAGGGGTGCGGGACGTAGACGAGCCCGCCCTGCTCGCGGATCGCGGCGATCGTCTCCGCCATCGTCAGCCCCTTGGGGATCTTCTCCTTGAGGAAGAGGCCGATCACCTCGCCCTGCTCGGCGGTCTTCACCTCCTCGGCGACGATCACCTTGATGTCCCCCATCTCGGCGGCGATCCGGCGCGCCTCGATGGCGCCGGAGACCTCGTTGTGGTCGGTGATCGCGATCGCCCCGAGGCCGCGGTCCCGCGCCGTCTGCAGCAGCACGTCGACCGGGGTGGCGCAGTCGGTCGAGTGGTCGGTGTGCATGTGTAGGTCGACCTCGATCAGCGGCCGCGCGGAGATCCGCTCGCGCAGCTCGGGATCGCCGTCCTCGGGATGGCGGCGGGCGACGAGGCGCCGGTAGATCGCTTCCAGCTCGGCCGCGACCGCCGCCCAGTCGCGCCCGCCGTCGCCCGGCTCGATCAGCTCATAGGAGGCCGGGAAGTAGCCGTCGAGCAGCTTCGCCGTCGCCGCGCTGGTCACGGTGCGGGCGTCGATGCGGCCGAAGAAGATCTCGACCAGGGGGCGGGCGACCTGAGTCGAGAGCATCCGCTCCTGCGGCGCGTGGAAGGTGGCGACGTTGAGCGAGAAGGAGTGCCGCAGGGCGGCGGAGGCGACGCTCGGCGCGAAGGGCTCGTGGACGTGGACGATGTCCGGCGGCCGCGACTTCAGCAGCTTCTTGACCTGATCGCCGGTGCCCAACCGCAGAACCTCGTGACCGCGCTGCTCCAGCTCCTCGGAGACGCGGCCGGCGAACTCGGCGATCGGGTTCTCGACGCCGCGCCGGAAGGGCGTCACCTGGGCGATTGAGAGCGGCGCGTCCGGCACGGTCGAAGCCAAGCATAGGAGCCCGCCGATGGCGGGCTCCTCTCAGCTCAGGCTTGGGTGGTGCTCGGAGCGTCCGCGGGGGCGGCGCTCGGCGCCGACTTGCCGCGGGCGTTGGCGGCGATGTACTCCTCGGTATGTTCCCGCGCTTCGTCGTCGGGGCGCTGGGTGTGCGGCGACTTCATCAGGTAGCTGGACGGCCCGTCGAGCTGGCCGGAGATGCCGTTGTTGAGCGCCAGCTTGATCAGCCGCACGGCATCGATGACGACGCCGGCCGAGTTCGGCGAGTCCCAGACCTCGAGCTTCAGCTCCGCGGTCAGCGGCACGTCGCCGAAGGCTTTGCCCTCGAGGCGGATGTGGGCCCACTTGCGGTCGGTCAGCCAGGGCACGTAGTCGGAGGGCCCGACGTGGACGTTCTCGTCGGGCAGGTCGTGGCCCATGATCGAGGTGACCGCGTTGGTCTTCGAGATCTTCTTCGAGTCCAGCCGCTCCCGCTCGAGCATGTTGTAGAAGTCCATGTTGCCGCCGACGTTGAGCTGGCTGGTCCGCTCCAGCCGCACGCCGCGGTCGTGGAAGAGGCGGGCGAGCTGGCGGTGGACGATCGTCGCCCCGACCTGGGACTTGATGTCGTCGCCGATGATCGGCAGCCCGGCCTCCTGGAAGCGCTTGTCCCAGTAGTCCTCGCGGGCGCTGAAGACGGGCAGGCAGTTGACGACGCCGACCCCGGCCGCGAGCGCCTGCTCGACGTACCACTTGGTCGCGTCCTCGGAGCCGACCGGCAGGTAGCAGACCAGGACGTCGGCCTTGGTCTCTTTGAGGATGCCGACGATGTCAGCGGTCTCGCCCGGAGCTTTGGTGATTTTCTCTTTCAGGTACTTGCCGAGGCCGTCGTGGGTCATGCCCCGCTCGACCTTGATCCCGAGGTTGGGGACGTCGGCGAACTTGATCGTGTCGTTCTGTCCCGACCAGATCGCCTCGGAGAGGTCTTTGCCGACCTTCTCCTGGTCGATGTCGAAGGCGGCGACGAATTCGACGTCGCGGACGTGGTAGCCGCCAAGTTCGACGTGCATCAGGCCCGGGACTTCCTCGGCCGGATCGGCGTCCTTGTAGTACTGGACGCCCTGGATGAAGGAGTTGGCGCAGTTGCCGACGCCGACGATCGCGACGCGGACCTTCTCGTCGCTGCGGCCGATGCCGTTGGTGCTGCCGTTTGCTCCGTTGCTCTCACTCATGAAATTGGAAATCCTCCTGGATCGCGCTGGATGGCAGAACACACCCGGCAGCCTTGCTGGTTACAGCTTCTCCGCCTCGCCGCTGGCGCTCGGTGCGCCGGCAGCCTCGCCGGAAAGCTCGTTCCGCACATGCCATACCCGCTGGAAAACGGTGACGATGGTCAGGGCGGCGATCACGTAGATCGACGGCGCCAGCAATTCGAAATCGCCGATGCCGGCTCCCTTGGCGAAGATCAAGCCAATCGAAAGTAGCACCACCCTGACCGGGCGCGTCGCCAAACCGACCTTGCACTCGACTCCGAGCGCCTCGGCCCGGGCCCGCGTGTAGCTGACCATCAGCGAGCCGAGCACGGCGACCACGCACATCGCCGCCGCGAAGTCTTCGCCCTGGGCGGCGAAGTAGCCGGCGACGGCGGCAAGCACGATGCCCTCCTCGATCCGGTCGAGGGTCGAGTCCAAGAAGGCCCCGAAGAGGGTGCCCTTGCCGGACATCCGCGAGTAGCGGCCGTCGAGCGTATCCATCACCGAGCCGAGCACGAAGGCGACGCCGGCGAGGAAGAAGAGACGCTGGGTGACGAGCGCGGCGGCGACCAGGTTGCCGGCCAGGCCGACCATCGAGATCGCGTTGGGCGTGAGGCGGGACTCGATCAACCGCTCGCGGGCGTAGGAACGAAGCTCCTGCCCGTTGCGGCTCGCTGCGCGGCCGTTGCGACGACCGCCGGGGGCCCTGGGGGGCGCCGAAGGTTCCATTGACGTGAGGCTAGTCGGTTCGGAGGAGGTTGGGGCCCCGTAGGGCCAACCCGGCGACTAGGCCTGGGCCTCTTGCGGGGACTTGACGCGGAAGGACCAGGCCGCCGGGCGGGTCCGAGCCAGGCGATAGGCGACCAGCGCGGCGGTGAGCGCGACCATCCAGCCCAGCACCGCATCGACCCAGTAGTGGTTGGCGGTGACGATCGTGACCCAGGCGACCAGGAACGGCCAGGTGGCCCAGAAGGCTTTGGCGAACCAGCGCCGGCAAACCAGGAAGCCGCTGGCGCCGATCATCATCGCGAAGGCGCAGTGCATGCTCGGCACCGCCGCGTAGGGGTTGATCAGGAGCTTCGCCAGCCCCGAGTCGTGGTTGACGTTGGAGAAGTCGTTGATCGTGTCGACGAAGCCGTACTCGGGGAACATCCGCGGCGGCGCGGTCGGGTAGAGCGTGTAGCCGATCAGCGCCAGCCCCATTGAGACCACGAACATGTTGCGGACGAAGTAGAAGGACTCGTTGCGGAAGAGGTAGAGCCAGACCAGGAAGCCGAGCGCGACCGAGAACTGGGCGTTGAGATAGATCTGGTTGGCGAAGTCGACGATCCAGTTGGCGGAGAAGAAAGCCTGCACGTCGGCCTCGAAGAAGGTGTGGGTAGAGCGCTCCAGGTCGATGATCCACTGCCCATGGGCCATCGCCACCGAGCGCTGGGAGTCGGCGATCCCTCGCACCACCTCGTAGACGAGGTCGACGCTGACGAGGATGGCGATCTGGCGCCCGAGGTCGCCCCAACCCTTGGGCAGCCACGCGGAGACGCTTGAAAACGCACGAGACACGGGGCAATCAATTGTAATCCGGGCGTTAACGGGGCACTAGTGTCCGCCGGATGAGCTGGAAACGACCCACCAGGCGCCGCGTCCGGGCGATTCGGGACCGGCTGCGGGAGATGTACGGGCAGCCGCGGAACGAGCCGCACCGCCAGCCGATCGCCGAGCTGATCAAGACGGTGCTCTCCCAGCACACGAACGACCGCAACCGCGATCGCGCCTTCGCCGCCCTGCGCGAGCGGTTTCCGACCTGGGAGGACGTTCGCGACGCGCCGGTGGCGGAGGTCGAGGAGGCGATCCGCCCTGGCGGCCTGGGAAAGCAGAAGGCGCCGCGGATCCAGGCGATCCTCGAGCAGCTCGGCGAGGACCCTGACCTCGACTGGACCGAGACGGCGCCGCGCGAGGAGTCGCTGGAGTTCCTGCTGGCCCTGCCCGGCGTCGGCCGCAAAACCGCGGCCTGCGTGTTGATCTTCACCTGGGGCATCCCGGAGATCCCGGTCGACGTCCACGTCCACCGGGTCGGCGGCCGGCTCGGGCTGTTCCCGGCGAAGGCCTCGTTCGAGCGGGCGCACGACGAGATGCTGGCCGTCGTCCCCCCCGAGGACGCCTACGAGCTGCACATGAACCTGATCCGGCACGGACGCGAGGTCTGCCGCCCGAAGCCACGCTGCGGGGAGTGCCAGCTGCGGCGGATGTGCCCCTGGTACCGCAACGAGCGGGAGCGCCAGTAATATCCGCGCCGCTGGCCGGCGGGATCGACCTCGGCGGCTGGCACCAGATACTCAATGAGCAAGCGCACTTTCATCGTCTTCGGTCTGCTGATCCTGGTTCTCGCAGTCGTCATCCCCTGGCTGGCTTTCCGCTCCAAGGGCGACGCCGAGACCGGCGACCAGCAGGTAGCCGCCAACCTCAAGAGCGGCCAGTCCCTCTTCCAGACCAACTGCGGCACCTGCCACGCGCTCTACGCGGCGGGGACCGACGGCAACTACGGGCCGAACCTCGACGAACTGCTCGCCCCGGCCGGCCCGCCGACCGGCCCCAGCGCCGCGGCGACGATCAAAGCCACCGAAGGCCGCGTCCTCAACGCGGTCGAAGTCGGCATCGACGGCTCCACCACGCCGGGCCGGATGCCCGGCGGCATCCTCAACGAGGAACAGAGCGAGGAAGTCGCCGAATTCGTCGCGCGTACGGCTGGCGAAGGGTAGGCGCGCCGCAGTAGCCCGGGTGGGGGTGTCCCTCCCGCGGCGCTGGGATTTTCGCCTTTAAGCCGGAATTTCTCGCCGACTGGCACTGCGAAAATCATGACGCCGCTTGCGGGAGGGACACCCCCACCCGGTCCTTCTAACGGAACCTCAAGCTGCTGAAAATTCCTGCGTGGTCGGAGTTCCAGAAGCCGTTGACCGGGAATAGGCCGGTGACCTCGGAAGCCTGCAGGGTGATGTCGTCGGGGTCGTTGGTCATCACGTGGTCGACCTGGTGGTCGAAGTCGGCGACGCTGCCGCCGGCGTTCTCGGCCAGCAGGCTCGCTTTGATGCAGCAGCTGAGCGGGTCGTTCGTGCTGCGCTCGACGAAGCCGGCTTTGACCAGCGTGTTGTAGGCCTGGGCGTCGCCGGCCGAGACCGTGTCGTCGTCGGAGTTGAGATCGCCGACCAGCACCACCGGCAGGCTGCCGGTCGCGGGGCCGCCCGGGGCGACCAGCTCGGCCGCCTGCAGCGCGCGGATGCTCGGCACCAGCACCGCCGGGTCGAAGGCCTCCAGGTGGGTGTTGACGAAGCGGAACCAGCCACTGCCACGGACCTTGGCGTCGGTCGCCGTCCAGCCACGTTTGATCGGCAATTTCGTGCCGAGGATTTCTACCGGCAGCAGGGTTTTGAAGTTGGCCGACTGGGGGTTCGAAATCTGCACCCCGGCACCGCGCCGGGCCAGGATCACGTCCCGCATCGTCAGGCGGCCGTTGATCTCGGCGTTGACGATCGGCTGCGGGCCGTCGCCGGCCACTTTGTTCTCGTCCGCCGGCGCCTCCAGGTCGAACTCGTCCTGGACGACGACCACGTCGTAGCGATCGGGGCCCTTGTTCAGCTGATCGAGCAGCAGCTGCAGGTAGTCGTAGCGGACCGTGGTCGCGCTCGGGGGCCACCGAGGACGGGAACGAGGCTGGGCGGCCCGGTGCGCCAGAGCGCCACCTCCTGCAACCCGACCAGGTCGGGCTTCGTCGCGAGGATCTCCTGGGCCAGGCCCTTGGCGCGGGTCGGGAAGTCGTTGGCGCTGACTTCGCGCAGGATCTGGCCGTTGGCGGCGACGAATTCGTTCAGGCTTTTCGCGCCGATCGCCGGGGTCAGGTTCGCGCCGAGGTAGAGGTTGCGGGTCATCACGTCGACTGCCTTGCCGCGGCCCTGGTCGCCGTGGTGGTGGCCGTGGTCGCGATGGTGGCCGCCCCGGTGATGGCCGTGGCCATGGTGGGGGCCGTGGCCTCCCTTGACGACCTTGCTCGGGCCAGTCGAGTGGCCGTGGCCGCCCTGCTTCTGCTTTGCGCCGGCCCAACCGGGTAGCACAAGGGCAAGGACGAATATCGAAGCGATCGCCAGCAACGAGAGCCGGCGGGTCGTAGTGTGACTCAAGGTTCCTCCTCTTCCGCGATCCACGCGTGGATCGAATTGGCGAGGCGCCTCCGACCGGTGACCCTGTTCCCCTTGGCTACCCGGTCTCCCTAGAGCACGAACCACTATAGGCAGCCGATTTGAGATCCTCGATAGATCTGCCATACTGACACTTAGATTTCTTAGTCTCGAACAACGAAACCTTGGAGGTACGCGAAAAAGTGGGAAAGACGATCGGCATCGACCTCGGCACGACCAACTCCTGTGTCGCCGTGATGGAGGGCGGCGAGCCAACCGTCCTGGAGAACTCGGAGGGGGGCCGCACCACCCCGTCGGTGGTCGCCTTCACCGAGAGCGGTGAGCGCCTGGTCGGCACCGTCGCCAAACGCCAGGCGGTGATGAACCCGGAGAACACGATCTTCTCGATCAAGCGCTTCATGGGCCGCAAGGAGGCCGAAGTCAAAGAGGAGGAGACGATCGTCCCCTACAAGGTCGAGGCCGGCCCCAACGGCGACGTCCGCGTCGACGTGCGCGGCAAGCAGTACAGCCCGCCGGAGATCAGCGCGATGATCCTGCAGAAGCTGAAAGCCGACGCCGAAGCGAAGCTCGGCGAAACGGTCGACAGCGCCGTCATCACCGTCCCCGCCTACTTCAACGACGACCAGCGCCAGGCGACCACCGACGCCGGCAAGATCGCCGGCCTCGAGGTCAAGCGGATCATCAACGAGCCGACCGCGGCCTCGCTCGCCTACGGCCTCGACAAAGAGAAAGACGACCAGACGATCCTCGTCTTCGACCTCGGCGGCGGCACCTTCGACGTCTCGGTGCTGGAAATCGGCGACGGCGTCTTCGAGGTGAAGTCGACCGCCGGCGACAACCACCTCGGCGGCGACAACTGGGACAAAGCGATCGTCGAGTGGCTGGTCGCCGAGTTCAAACGCGACCAGGGCGTCGACCTGG
>Ga0193706_1000425_pt1 | contig 24971 bp, 18 predicted proteins | sample U3c1metaG_FD_160130 | JGI IMG/M metagenome (GOLD analysis project Ga0193706, IMG submission 160130) | Soil microbial communities from a riparian zone of the East river system, Colorado, United States - U3c1 | ecosystem: Environmental > Terrestrial > Soil > Riparian zone | place: USA: East River... | reverse complement strand
CGGGCGGAGATCGTGATCCGCTTCGACTACGGCTCGATCGTGCCGTGGGTGACGCACATCGACGGCGGGATTCAGGCCATCGCCGGACCGGATCTGCTGCGCCTCGTGACTCCCGCTCCTCTTCGAGGCGAGAACATGAAGACGCTGAGCGAGTTCGTCGTGCGGGAAGGAGAAACCGTACCGTTCGTGCTGACCTGGTCACCATCGCACCGCCCCATGCCGCAGTGCATCGACGCCGCGCAAGCGCTGGCCGAGACCGAGGCCGGTTGGCGAACGTGGTCGGCACAATGCAGCTACCGCGGCGACCATTCCGACGTCGTCCTACGTTCCCTCCTTACGCTGAAAGCGCTGACCTACGCGCCCACGGGCGGGATCGTGGCGGCGGTCACGACGTCGTTGCCCGAGCAGCTCGGTGGAATCCGCAATTGGGATTACCGCTACTGCTGGCTGCGCGATGCGACCTTCACCCTCTACTCGCTGATGACGGCCGGGTACGTCGACGAGGCGCGCGCCTGGCGCGACTGGCTCCTGCGCGCAATCGCCGGCGATCCAGCCAAGCTACAGATCCTCTACGGCGTGGTGGGCGATCGCCGCATCGTCGAGGCCGAAATCCCTTGGCTTCCCGGATACGAGGGAGCCACCCCGGTTCGCATTGGCAACGCCGCGTTCGAGCAGCGACAGCTCGACGTTTACGGCGAAGTCATGGATGCACTCCATCTCTCGCAGCGCGTGGGGATTCAGGGGATCGACGCGGCTTGGTCGCTCCAGCGAAAGCTCCTCGACTATCTGGAAGGAGCGTGGGCCGAGCCCGACGAAGGCATCTGGGAAGTGCGCGGCCCGCGGCGGCATTTCACGCATTCCAAGGTCATGGCGTGGGTTGCCCTCGACCGCGCGGTCCGCACCGTGGAGCAGTTCGGCGCCGAGGGCCCGATCGATCGTTGGCGACGAACGCGCGCCGAAATTCACGAATCGGTTTGCCGCGGCGGCTACGACGCCTCCCTCGGGTCGTTCGTTCAATACTTCGGCTCGAAAGAGCTCGACGCGAGCCTGCTCATGATCCCGCTGGTGGGCTTCCTTCCCCCCCATGACCCGCGCGTGGCGGGAACGGTGCGCGCCATCGAGGGCGGCTTGATGAGAGACGGGTTTTTGGCGCGCTACGCGACGAACCCCCACATCGACGGTCTTCCCGCGGGAGAAGGGGCCTTTTTGGCGTGCTCTTTCTGGCTTGCCGACAACTATGTCCTTCTCGGCCGGCGCGCGGATGCGCAAGCCATGTTCGATCGGTTGGTTGCCCTATGCAACGACGTGGGGTTGCTTTCCGAACAATACGACCCGGTGTCGAAAAGGCTGCTCGGCAATTTCCCGCAAGCTTTTTCGCACGTCGCTCTCGTCAACACCGCTTTCAACCTGGCCCGCGCCGAAGGTCCGGCGCAGCATCGCAAGATACGTTAGCAAACGTCAGTGTTCGTCTTTGAGCGATCTGAGAATTCACAGGGAGGCGGGGAGGTGGGGAGAAGAGCCTTGTGTGGGCGCGTCGGAATACGTGCACAAGATCGCTGAGTCAAAGGCAGCCGCACTCCAGCTGGCGGGTGACGAAGTCGCTCGTTGCCTGCTCCAGCGTCAGATTGGCTACCAGCGACACCGATCCGCAGCTCGCGTCTTCGGCCGATGCCTCGATTTGCACAGTCATGTGGCGCCAGTAATCGCTCGTCACGTAAGGGATGGTCGCTGCTTCTTGGCCTCGTGCCTCGGTCACGTCGAGCGTCATCACGTCTTGCGACAAAGCGAGCGAGCATGTTGGCGAGGCTTCGAAGCGAACGTTCACCATGGAAACGCCGTTGTAAACGGGTTTGTAGGTAGTTCTGTCTTTTTTTAGCCGGCGAAGATCGCGAAGCAATTCGGCGGCGATCGAGATTTCTCGCTCGCCCGAATGACACACGATGAAGGGCGGAATTGGCGACGTCGCCTCCCACAAAAAGAGCAGCGTCTTGAACTCCGCCGTGCATTCCGATCCGAGGTGATAGGTTTCGGGTTCGGCGCCACCCATGGTCAAGACCACCTCGCCGGAAATCAGACGGGCGGTCGACGTGGTTCGGGGACACGTCGTGATCGGACATCCGCCTTCAGCATCATTGGCACACGCTTGCGATAGAACGATCAGGGCGCTCGACAGAGCGACGCCGAAAATCACGGTTCCGAGAGGTCTCTGGCCCAACATCGTCAGCTTGACTCCCCCCTTGTCGTTGAGCAATCAGAGATTCACAGGGAGGCGGAGAGGCGAGGCGAAAATCCTTATCTTCTCCCCGCCTCTCCGCCTCCCTGTGAATCTCTTACCGTGCAGGTGTCCTACTTGCCGCCGTCGCGGTGAGTTTCGGCGGCGATGGGGTGTTTCTTTTCGAGGTCGCGCAGCTCTTCGATGTTGGCGCGCACGCGCGGATCGGTGGGGTCGAGCTTTTCGGCTCGTTCCAGGGCCTTGTGCGCTCCCGCGCGATCACCGCTCAAGACGAGCGCAGTGGCCAGGTTGATCCACGCCGATACCAGCTTTTCGTCGAGTTCGAGCGCCACCCGGTAGGCGATGATGGCGCCGTGCAGATCGCGCTTTTGCTGAAGCGCGTAGCCGAGGTTCGAATGTAGCGTCGCCCGCTTGGGGTCCTGCTTGATGGCGCTCCGCAGCACGGAGATGGCCCGGTCTATCTGGTTGTCGGCGAGAAGCGCGGTGCCGAGATCGGACAGCGTGCGAGGATCGCCGGGCGCAATGCGGCTCGCGAGCTCGTAGGCTTTGATGGCGTCGTTGACGCGGCCTCGCATGAGCAGCGCCGTACCGAGGTTGGTCTGCCGTGGCGCGCTGCCCGGATCGAGCTCGGCCGCGCGCGCAAGCTCGCCCAGCGCGGCGTCGGCATGACCGGTCGCGAGCTCTGCCACGCCGAGCGCCGAATGCGCTTCTGCGTCGTCGGGAGCGAGCTCGACCGCCTTACGCAGCGCCGCCAGCGCGTCCTCTGCTTTGCCCAACATGAGAAGCGCGCGCCCGAGCTCGATGTGCGCCGGCGCGAACTTCGGGTCGAGGCGTATCGCTTGGCGCAGCTGCTGCGCTGCTTTGTCGACGGCCGGATGCTTGGGGGCGATGTTGTAGTCGGTGACCAAATTGGTTTTGGCGATGGCGACACGCGCCAATCCCACGAGCGGCGCGGCGTCTTTGGGGGAAAGTTTGGCCGCCTCGCGGTACTTCTCCTCGGCCTTGCTGAAGTCGTCGGCGTCGTATGCGGCGTCGCCCGCGGCAAGGGCGGCGTCGGCGGGAGTGCCCGCGCCTCGCGCGAGTTTGGCAGTGGCGGGGAGCGGCGGTGGCAGCGCGCTCGGCGCCGGTGTCTCTTCTTCGGCAAGGGGTGCGTTCGGCGCCGCGCTGTCCTCGGCGATGGCCGGTGCCGGGGGGCGCGCCTCTACGACGGCCGAAGCGGGCGGCGCTGCCACGGCGGCCACCGGCTCGTGCCGCGCCCCGCAACGACTGGTCATCGCCACCGCGCAAACCGCGAGGCATCCTCTCACCTTCTTCACTCCCACGGCGGTCTCCGTGTCGCGCCCGTCAGCCCGACGCTTTGCTCGAGCGCGAGGTGTGCTCGCGGCCGTCGTAGCGGACCACGGTGGGCTTTCCTTCACTGAACGTCGCCACACTGACCGGCCGCTTCCAGACCCGCACGAGCGCGCGCAGCGTTTCCTTGGCGTAGTCGGCGCGCAAATCGACGCCCTGGTGCTCGTGCCGCAGCAAGAGCTCTCCGCGATTTTCGAAGTTGCCGTCCTCCACGTAGATGAAGGGGTTGCCCGCGTTGGTCAGCTGAAAGAGCAGCTTGTCTTTGATCTGCTTGAACTCGCGCGACGCGATCTCGTACCGCTCGTTGCGGTTCGACCACGAGAAGCTGAAGAGCTTGTGGTCACGGCAGAATTCGGGTGTCAAAAATTCGTCGATGAAGGTGACGTCGCTATAAAGAGCGCGCACCTCGAAGATCTTGCGCCGCCCGAGGCCGAGCCGCAGATCCCAATGCTTCTTCGATTCCAGCGAATCGCACTCTTCCCACTCGCGCCCGAATTGCCCCTTGTTCCAGCGCTCCTCGATATGGCGGAACAGCTCGACGCCGAGCTTGTACGGATTGAGCCGCCCCTGCGACGTCGCCAATACGCCGGCATTGTGGTCGGCGTAGTCGATGATCTCCGTCGCATCCAAGACCTTCTCCGTCATCATCTTGGAATGCCAATAGCTGGCCCAGCCCTCATTCATGATTTTCGTCTGCATTTGCGGGAAAAAGTAATAGGCCTCTTCCCTCACCACCGCGAGGACGTCGCGCTCCCAGCGCTCGAGCGGCGCGTGGTTCAAAAGGAACATGAGGACATCGCGCTCGGGCCGCTCGGGAAAGCGCTTTTCCCGCTCGCGCGCCTCTTCGATCTTCTTGCGCTGCTCCTCGAGGTACTCCTCGGGGTTGATGAACGACTCCATGTAGTCCTTCGAGCGAAGGCGCGGAACTTCGATCTCGCCGTGCTCGCCCTCTTCGGGGACCTTGTGGCGCCCGAGGAAGGGGCCCCAGGGGTCGATGAGGTTCTCGAGCGACAGGCACTGATCGATGAACTCCTCGACCTTGGAGACGCCGTGGCGATCGACGGCGCGACGAATGCGCGAGCCGTGGTTGGCCATCTTGTCGATCCAGCGCCGGTTGGGATCGTACCCTTCCACTTTGCGCACCGGATCGATGCGCCCGGTGGCGTCGAGATCGGTGGAACGGAAGGTGAAATTGTTCTTGAAGAAGTCGACGTGGGCGCACACGTGCGCCATGACGAGCTTTTGGTCGACGAGCGAATTGCCTTCCAGAAGATAGGCGTAAGCGGGATTGGAGTTGATGACCATCTCGTAGATCTTCGAGAGGCCGTACTCGTAACTTTTGGCGAGCTGTTCGTACTCCATACCGAATCGCCAATGCGGATAGCGGTTGGGAAACCCGCCATAGGCGGCGATTTCATTCATCTGATCGTAGGTCAGGATCTCGAAAATAATCGGAAAGAAATCGAGCCCGAACTCACGCGCAAACTTCTCGATCTTGAGCTGCTCGGCGCGGAGGTACTGAGGAAGCGACGTCTTCAGCGCAAATTCGGTCACGTCACTTACCCTTTCCGAGAAACTCCTTGATAGAGTTCACGATCGCGTCCTTGTCGCGGATCTCGCTGGTGATGAGGCGGTCTTCTTTGGAGAAGAGCTCGCGCAGATCTTTGATGAATTGGCCGGAGCCGTAGGGGCTCTCTACCTGGCCGTAGCCGAACAGGTTCACTTGAGGGAGAAGCTTCGATTTCAGGAGCTCGACGCAGGTGAGCGTGTCGTCCATCGACCAGTTGTCGCCGTCGGAGAAGTGGAACGGATAGATGTTCCATTCGCTCGACGGGTAGTCGTCTTCGATCATCTTGAGGCATAGCTTGTAGGCGCTCGAGATCATCGTGCCACCCGATTCGCGGGTGTGAAAGAAGGTGTCGCGGTCGACCTCACGCGCTACGGCGTCGTGGATGATGTAGCGGCTCTCGAGCCCCTTGTATTGCGCCTTCAGCCAGGTATCGATCCAGAACGACTCGATGCGCACGATCTCTTTTTGCTCGTCGCCCATCGAGCCGCTCACGTCCATCATGTAGATGATGACGGCGTTGGCGACGGGCTCGACGTCGGTCTTCCAAGAGCGGTAACGCTTGTCGTCGGGAATCGGTACGACGATCGGGCGATCGGGGCGGAAGGTGCCCGCCGAGATCATGCGCTTCAGCGCCTCGCGGTACGTTCGTTTGAAATGGCGCAGAGACTCGGGGCCCACGCGCCGGATCCCGGTGTAGCGATCTTTGGCGCTCGTGATCTTGCTTTTGCCCTTGTCCTGAATGTCGGGCAGCTCGAGCTCCTCGCCGAGAATGGCCGCGAGCTCGTCGAGCGTGACGTCGACCTCGAGCACGTGCTCGCCCGGGTCTTGTCCCGCTTTGCCCTGCCCGCTCTCTTGCCCCTCGTCGCCGCCCATCGGATCGCCGATGTCCCCCTCGCCTTGACCGACGCCGCCCTGCTGGCGATCGCCGAAGCGAAAGCGCGGGATGTCGATCTGCGGAATGGGGACCGAGACGAGGTCCTTACCTTTTCTTCCGATGAGCTCGCCGTGGGAAATGTATTTGCGGAGGTTCTGCCGAATCTTGCCACGGACGATGTTCCGAAAGCGCGAATGATCCTGATCGATCTTGAGGCTCATCGGGCAACCTTCATCCTAGCACCACTCCCCAAGTTTCTCGTGGGCAGATCGCTTTCGAGCATGGGCCCGGGCGCCATGACGTGCTCTTCACGGGACACGCGCACGGCCGCACGCTGCTCGAGCTCGCGTGTGTGCGGATGGATCCTTCTTGCTTTTGCGCGGGTCGAGGTTACGAGAAAAAGCCATGGATCTGGCCGCGCTCGGTAAGCTCGTCCTCGGGCTCGGTTTGGCGCTCGCCGCCGTGGGCGCCGTCTTGCTGCTCGTCGGAAAAGGTCTCGTGCCTCATCTACCGGGCGACCTCGCTTTTCGCGTTGGCAATGTGCGCGTCTTTCTTCCGATTGCGACGTCCATCGTCATCTCCGTTCTCTTGACTGTCGTGCTCAATTTGTTGACGCGGCGCTAGCGAGCAAAGGATCGCGACGCGAGAGCAGGGCGCTGGTCCACTTTCTTCGGACGCGGGCTGACGAGCGGCGCGCAATGACCGGAGCTTGCCGCCGCTGCCGTGGACGGACCCTATCCTCTAGTAAGGGTCTCGGCTTTTCGCCGGGCTTGATACTGCTCAAAAGTTCAGTATGCTGTCGGAATGCGACCTATTCCTGCGGCGAATCCGCGGAACCCGTGGAGCACGACAGAAGTCGAATACCTCGGCGAGCCTCCGACAGTCGGGCTGCAGGTCTTCGAAGATCACACCAAAGAGATTCTCTCGACGAACGACAGCCCCGACGTCGGCTTTCGCTACAGCATCAATCCTTACCGCGGCTGCCAGCACGCTTGCGCTTACTGCTACGCGCGTCCCACGCACGAGTACTTGAGCTTCGGCAGCGGCACTGACTTCGATCGCAAGATCGTGGTGAAGCCCCACGCGCCCGAGTTATTGCGCAAGGCATTCGCGAGGCGCTCTTGGCAGGGCGAGCTCATTGTCTTCAGCGGCAACACCGATTGCTACCAGCCGCTCGAGGCTTCCTATCGCCTCACCCGCGCATGTCTCGAGGTGTGCCTCGAGCACCAAAACCCGGTGGCTATCATCACCAAGGCGCCGCTCATCGAGCGCGACATCGACGTGCTCCTGAGGTTGAACGAGCGCGCGTCGGTAGCCGTCTGCGTCAGCATTCCCTTTTGGAACGAGGTGAATGCGCGGGCCATCGAGCCTTACGTCGCGACCCCGCAGCGCCGCATGACGACCGTCAAACGCCTCGTTCAAGCCGGCCTCCGCGTCAATGTCAACGTAGCGCCCATCATTCCGGGCTTGAACGACGAGGACATGGGTGCCGTGCTCGAAGCCGCCAAGGACGCGGGGGCATCGTCCGCGTCGATGATCGTCGTGCGCCTCCCCGGTTCGGTCAAAGAAGTGTTCGAAGAACGCGTACGCGCCGCCTTGCCGCTGCGCGCCGATCGCATCTTGGCGCGCACGCGCGAGGTCCGCGCGGGCAAGCTCAACGACCCGCGCTTCGGCACGCGCAAGACAGGCGAAGGTCACTACGCCGACACCATCGCCCAGCTGTTCGATCGCACCGCGCGGCGCCTCGGTCTCGTGCGCGACAGCGCGACGGCCCCCGAGCCGCCGACCACGTTTCGCCGACCGGGACAGCGAAAGCAGCTCGATCTCTTCGAGCCCCGTTGAGTGGACCACACGTCACAACATCATGCTCCGTCGATCGCAGCCAGAGCTCAGGACGACAGCGATTGCCTCTCCGGCGGCAGCGCGACGTTCGGCTCGCGTAGGGTGAGGGGTCGTTCGGGGCGTCGCTCCTTTAAGTTGAGTCTCACCGGAATGACGATCATCGGCACGCCCAGGCGTTGCAGTCGCTGCTGGATGAGGAAGGCCGTCTCGTTGTGCAAGACGCGACTGAAGAGGGTGTCTTCTTGAAAAATGAGCTGGCCCGCCACGACCAGCGCTTTCGGATATCTCGCGCACAGGTCGGCCCCGAGTTTTTCTGCCTCGAGCGCGACTTCCGTTCCCGTCGCGTAGGCTGTCGTCGTCGAGAGGCCGAGAGCACGCCCGAAATGCTCGTAACGCGCTAGGTGCTCGCACGTCCGCTCCTCGAGCGCCCGCACTTGGTCGGCGCCTTTGAAGACATCGGAATCGACCACGGCAACGCTGACGAAGGCAACCGCCTTGAAGTGCCCCGGGAACATGCGCAGCAGCGTCAAGAGGGCATGCCGGCCGAGGCCCCCGTAGCCTCCCACGAAAAGCACCGCCACCGGCGACGCGGGGTCCGGCAAGCTTCTCACCACTTCCCGCGCCGCACCCGGGATCTCGTGGGGAGAGGGAAGCTCAACGTCGAGCCGCGCGATCGCCTGACCGACGAGGTTGTAATGCCGCTTGATGACGAAGCAGACGAAGACCAGGGCGGACGTGATGAGGAGCGTGACCCACGCGCCCTCGGTGAACTTCTCCAAGGTCATGACGACGAGGATCGTTGCGCAGAGCAGAAGGCCGACGACATGAGCCGGCAGATGCCGCCACCAGTCGGCGTGCTCTTGCCGATGTTTCACCCAATAGCGAATCATCGCCAAATTGGAGAGCGAGAACGTGAGAAAAACGTTGATGGAGTACATGACGACGAGCTTGCTCACGCTGCCTCGTGTGTAGACGAGGGCAGCGAAGGACGCTCCGGCCATGAGCAGAACGCCGTTGCGCATCGAGAGCCGTTCCGACAGCGCCGCAAACCGGTGAGGAAGCCACGAATCGGTCGCCATGTTGGCCATGACCCGGGGTCCATCGACGAAGCCGGCTTGGGCAGCGACGAAGAGGAGCGCTCCTTCGCTGAAGAGCGCGGTCACGACGAACCACGACCCCACCGGCAGCTTGCCGATGTGCCACGACCCAACGACGCGCTCGAGCAAGACGGCGTTCATCGTTTTGCCTTCGGCCGGGGCGGCATGGACGAGGAGATAGGCGAGGAGAATTCCCGACGCCGTGAAAGCGAGGGAGACGGCCATGAGCGCCATCGTTCGCTTGGCGGTTGCAACACGCGGTTCTCGCATCAGTCCGACGCCGTTGGACACCGCCTCGATGCCCGTGTAGGTGCCGCCTCCGAGCGAGTACGCGCGCACCAACAAGGCGAGCACGCCCATGGCGGTGAGCGTGGAAACCGAGTGCGCGACGCTGGTTCGCACCTCGCTCGTCACGGCGGGGATGCGCTCCAGGTGCCCCCCGATCGCCAACAAAATCGTGACGGCGTGCGTCAGCAAAAAGACGACGAAGATCGGCACGAGCGCGGCCACCGATTCTTTGACGCCGCGCAAATTCATGATCGTCAAAAGACCGAGACCTACCGCCGCGGCGACCATCTTGACTGGGGCGCCGTGCCCGTCGTTCCAAGAGGGCGGCAGAAAGCTGAAGATCGCGTCGGCGCCGGAAGCGATCGAGATCGTGATCGTGAGCACGTAGTCGACGAGCAGCGCCGAACCCGAGATCACGCCGACCCGCTTGCCGAGCAGCTGGGTGGCCACCACATAGCCGCCACCGCCGCTCGGAAAGCGTTCGATGATGCGGCTGTAGCCGTAGCTGATGATGAACACGGTCGCCGCCATGGCGATCGCGAGAAACAAGGCGAGGCCGGTGTGCTCACCGAGCTGCCGAAATGCTTCTTCGGGACCGTACGCGCTCGACGAAAGCCCGTCGGCGCCGAGCCCCACCCAGGCGAGGAGCGCAACCAGCGATAGCTTGTGAAATGCTTGAGGGTCTTTGACGTCCTTAGGGGCGCCAAAGATCAGATGCCGCAGTCTTCGAGCCACAGCCGTTCTCCTTGAAAGACGAGGGCGACGGCCGCGACACGATTGTCTATCGCTTGAAGTCCGCGCGACGCCACCGTCGTCGTACCAAGCGCTATCGCGATGGACAAGGACAGGGCAGGCCGCGCCCCACCGCGTCTAACCAAGCGCAGCACCTCGGCTTTTCGAAAATCTTTATGACTCGCTTATGCGGCGAACCAAAACCTTGACCGAATCTTGATGGTCGCGCGAACGCTCCGCCTACAGCGCGGGCCGAACAGGCAATTGTCACCTCGGCTGCGAGGCGAAAATCTTCACTTCGATGATGTACGCGAGATTGACGGCTTGTTCATGCAAGATGAAGGGCTCGAACTGCCACTCGTACGGCCTGCATCACCGACGCATTGAGACCGTTGATGCCGTGGACGATGCAGCAGTCCTCGAGTGAGCCGTCTTTCAGTATCAGGCATTTTGATGCTGACCTTGCCTTCCACCTGGGTGCGCGCCATTTCCTCGGTGACCTTGGGTGGCACGACACGCACGGCTTTTGGGCGCGGCATGTCCGGTGCAAACTCGACCACGTCTGAGCGTTGCGCCGCGCTTCTCTTGCACAGCAGCGGAAGGTCATCCGGCGAAGGGCCCGGCACGGGCGAGGTGCTCGGCTGGCTGCCAGTTGCTGTCGGGCGACACGCGCCGACGAGGAGGACCAACGCCGCGCCGAGTCGGGTCGCGAACGTCATGCGCGACTTAGAGCTCCATGTACCCGCCCGGAACCACGACCGTGTCGTCGGTGCCGGCGATCGTGAACACGCCCCAACATGCGAGCTTGGTCACGCCGGCAAAGGCGATGTCGTCGCCGTGGGACCCGACAGGGCCGAGCACGGCGAGGTTCGAGCGACGAACGCCCCACGAACCCGGCCCGTGTTGGAGGATGCCCTCGTTCAGCTCTCGTCCAGCTTCGTCAGCGGAGGCGAGAATGGCGACGCGAAGACGAACGGGCCGCTCCGTGCCGGCCCCGCCTAGGTTCAGGTACATGAGGTCGGCGCGCGGGCGCTCGATGCGCACGTCGATGTGCTGCCGCTCGAGAAAACGCACGATGCTGGTCTCGTCGAGACGCGCGTAATCGGGGCGCAGCTCGTCGGCGTCGCAGAGCCCGGAGCGAAAGCGGATGGCGTCGAGCTCGGAGGTCGCGGGAGCGCCACTGCGATGCCGAACGAAGCTGTGCCAATCCGATCCGCTGGTCATGCGCAGGCTCGGACTGCTGCAAGCGAGTGCGGCGAGGGGTGCGGCGAGGAGGACCCACGGGAGCAATCGGTAATCGGTACGCATCACGAGCTATCGCTCGTGCTTACCTCAAGTCGCCCCAGGAAAGAACCCCTGGAGGGCAGTACACACCGTTGCCACGTTTTGCGCGCGTTGGTAGGCTCCCTCGGCTTTGCACCGCCCCCTCCTCTTTTCGATGACATGCGCGTGGCTCGCGGGTTGCGGCGGCGCGCCGGACACCGCTGCCCGCAATCGGACGTTTTACGATTGGACCGCGGCCGGCCCGGGGAACACCGCGGCGCAGTTCGAGCAGCGTTATCCGCCCCTCGATCTGGGGGAGAAACAGCCGAACCCCGAGTACCTCGGCGTCCTCGTCGTGCGCGGCGGCATTCGGCTCTCGCGCCCCAAGGAGTGGATGATCCGCGAGGCGAGCAACGAACCTGGTCGCGCCTATATTCAATACACATCGCCGCGCGCGTATTCGTTCGGCGTCTACGAACGACCGGATTCCCCGAGCGATCTGTGGCGCGACGTCATGACGCGCTACGAAGACGACGTCGCCTCGGTGGGGGCCAAGGCGGTGGGGCGGCGCGTGCCGGTGGCGACGTGGCGGGGCCAGGGGCGCGCGTACTCCATCGAGCGCAAGGTCGAGGCGGCCAAAAAGCCGCTCATCAGCCGCTCGCGCGAGATCCTACTGCGGGGCGAGCACCGCATCGTGATCGTCCAGATCGTGCACGACGGCGAGGACATGTCCGCCATCGACGCCGAGCTCACGCGCGTCATCGGCACGATGGAGGTGCTCTGATGACCGCCCGTAACGCGCTCGCGGCGCTGGGACTGGCGACGCTCGTTTCCTGCGCGGGCGCCGTCGAATCGTCGAAGCTCGAAGACGGCGCGCGACGCACCGTACCGGTGCCCATCTGCTTGAAACCGCTTCCACGTCACGGTGCGAGCGGGATCATGGCAACGCTGAAACCGGAAGACTACTGGTCGACGCTGCTTCCGAGCTTTGATCCGAGCGCGGGGACGGTCGACCGAACGTCGGCCGACTGCTCGGGCCGGCAGCTGCTCGGCGGCCCCGAGCTGCTCCAGGTCGAAGGGCCGCGCACGGGCCCGGTCAAGGTTGCCGAAGGGGACGCCACGGTCACGCCGGGGCCCGATGGCTTCAAAATCGTGTGGCTGCGCACGCACCGTTTGACCGGCGGCGACGCGGCGGGCCTGCTCGCGCTGATGCGCGCCAAGGAGGCGTACGCCGAGGTGTACGCGGTGGGAATGCATCGCGGAAATCCCGCGCGGGCGCGCTTCGCCTTCGAACGCCTCGGCCCGGAGATCTTGGTGACGGCGACCGACGAAGGGTGCACGGGCGTGAAAGCGAACCAGCCGTGCGAGACGATGCTCACCACCTATCTGATGCGAAGCGGTGAGCTCGTGCCGGGCGCGCGATTCGCGATCGATCGCATCGCGTACGGGCCCGCTGCCGGTGTCAGCGGCAACGCACAGTACCGTCTCACGGCAGCGCCCGTCTTCCAGGAGCGATCGATCCGCGTCGTCGAGCAAATCGTCGTGCGCGATTCGGCGCAAGGCGAGATACGAAAATCCGATCTCGAGCGCACGTTCACTTTGGCCAACCGGTCCAGCTTCGTGGCCAGCACCGAATCGCTGTGGGGACAGGTCATCGGCGGGGGGAAACCCGCGGCGAATGGTGGCGCCGCGAATCCGCCGCCGCCGCCCCCTCCTCCGGCACCCCCGCGCTAAGCCCTACGCTGACACGCTAGCGAGCGAAACGCGGTCCGCGCGCCCGGTTACCAGCAGAGCAAGTTACCCGAGTAGCCGCACTCGGGGCGCTGCATCAGGGAATACATGAGCCCCGTTCCGAGGCCGATGGCTGCACCGACGCCGGCCGTCGCCCAGACTTGCCCGCCCGTCTCCCAATTGCCACTCGTGCGACCGACCGCGGTGATGACGGCGAGCACGAGGGGTACCCCCACTTGGCCGGTGAATGCGCCGGCATTGAACCGCCCGTCGCTCCACTTCATCGTGTCGCCGAGGAAGACGCCGGTGCCCTGTCCCAACGCGCTGAACGCGAGAAAAGACTGGCTCGAAAACATGCCGTAGGTCGTGCAAGCCGGGGAATAGCCGTCGATGTCTTCGCAGCCCGGTCGCGGCGATTCGAACGAGTTTTTGAGGTGGTGCTCGTTCACGAGGGTGAGCGTCGCGAGCGTCATGATGGGGGCGAGCGCGGAAAGATGCCAACGTGCTTTCCAGCCGGCCGTCACCTCGGGGTCGGCGTAGAAAATGCGCGGCATCACGAGCTCGAGCCCAAGGGCGGAGAGGGCCATGATCGTCGTAGCGTCGTTCCAGGCGTCGCTGCGCACGATGGGGCCGGGCGCCGTCTGCGCGCGCGCAGGCGATGCGATGGACATGGCCGCCGTGAGCGCCGCGCAGGCGACGAGCAAACCCCATGGGTATTTTCGGCGGGTCGCCGTCATCGGTCGGTTTCGCACGCCGGGCACATTAGTCCCGCCGTCCTTCCAATCGCAACAGGATTAGCTCGGTGCGAAGCGCGGTGTGGCAGGCGTGCCACGAGCGCCCGCGGCGCGCGCGCGCTATCGTCGTGAACTCCGCCGTCGAGAGAACCCTTGGGCGTAGAGAGAACCTTGGAAACACCGCCCGCTCGGGGTGCCTTGGGGCGGGCGGCCGGAAGCGCGTTCGGCCGCCCGACGGGTGGCGGCGATCGTTACGTGCGCCGTTTGTGGCTGCGGAACGCGTCGCGAGCAGACTCGCGACGGGCGCGCGACGGAACGGTGGGCGATGGCGCTGGGGAGAAAGTGGCGGCCTCTCTGCTCCGGCCGCCCGCCCCAAGGCACCCCTTACTGCGGGCTATGCGCGCGGTTGGTCGAGGTTGGTCGGCGATATGCGTTGTGTCGCTGCGTCGCGTTCAGTTCTTGTCTCATGTACTCGAGGAGCATGTCCGTCAACGCGATTGCCGTTGCGTTCGCTTCGATCTTTGAACACTGCCGCCGACATTCGACATTGATCGCTCTACCCTTCGGCCATGACGCTCGAATGCAATCGCAAGTCACTGTGCGTTCGCGCGCAATCTCTCACTGCCGCGCAAAGCCCGCAGTAAGGGGTGTCGTGGGGCTTGGGGACGGAGGGGGCCCCATGTCTGAGGCACCCTCAAACCATCTCCCGCACTTCGTACATCTCCAAACCCACCGCTCCGCGTTGCCGAGTTTGGGGAGGCACCGTCCCCAAGCCCCACGACACCCCGGGCGGGCGGTCCGTTATCGCGTTCCCCGGGCGGGCGGTCCGTTATCGCGTTCCCCGGGCGGGCGGTCCGTTATCGCGTAGATGCCGAAGAGCGCGGCGCCGCGATCAGGTGTTGCCGCCCGGATGGGTGCGGCGATGGCGGTACTCCCGATAGGCCTCGGTGAACTCGGGACCGAAGATGTGAGAAAAAGCCTGCTTCTCTTCCGAAAGCTGCTCGAAGCGCTCGCGGTACACTTCCCAAACCGCTTTGTAGCGCCCCATCGACAAATGGAGCCCGAGCGGCCCACGCGGCTCGCGCGCGTCGAGCAGCTTTTCGATGTTGTCGGGCGATAGCTCGTCGAGCAGCGCACGCACACCCTGCATGACGCCGTCGAGGAGCGCCACTTGATGGATCATCAAGTCCGCGAAAATCCCTTCGATGGCTTTGGGAGCGTCGAACGACGGCTCGCGCCAATGCAAGAGCGCCATCGCCACCGCGCCCGGATGCTTGGCCGATTCGATGGCCATGTAGCCGCGCGATCGGTTCACGCTCCGCTGCATGGCCGCCCGCTGCAGATCCATCTGCGAGACGAACTGCGCGTATCCCTCGCGCAGCGGGATGAAACAACGGCAAAACACCTCGACGGTGTCATGGAGCTTCGTGATGAGCCGCGCGACGTCGCCCGTCGTTTCGAGCGGCACGCCGGGCACGAGCGACGACGTGAGCTCGCGCAAGCCCTGCAGCGCCAGCGCTTCCAAACTGAGCGCAATATGGCCGGTGCCGGCGAACCCCGCTGGTGACCCCCCCGGTGCAGCCGGAGCCGCGGGCGAAGCTCCGTAAGGTGGATAGGGCTGTGCACCGTAGCCCGGTGGAGGAGCGGAAGGTTGCCCGTAAGGTGCGTAGCCGGCAGGACCGTAAGGGGGCGGGCCGGGTGACGCCGCGTGCCCGGGCGGCGTGTAGCCCGGCGGACCGTTCATCGGCGGCGCGCTCGCTCGCCCTCGCGAAGGGTCGAGGGACGGAAGCGACCCCATGTTGGGCAGCGAAGGGAGCCCGCCGGATCCCCCGCCACCGGCTGCGCCGCCTGGATAGGGCACGAAGTTCGGTGGGCCGCCGGGCGCGAACGGGGGTGGCGACGACGCGTTCGGTGTGCCCGAGGCAAACGATGGCACCGACAGGTTCGGCGGTGTTCCGAGGCCTACGTCGAGCATGCGCCCGAGCACATTCGGCCCCATCGAGCGCGGATCGCGTGGAAAGTCCGAATCGGACTCGGTGAACTCGAGCTTCACCCGCAGAAACGGTCCCACGAAAAACTCGTAGTCATAGGCGGCGAGATCGACCGACGCTTGCGACGCAACGCGCGTCGGCGCGCCGGTCCGCGACGTTCGCACGAAGATGCCATTCTTACTGTTGAGATCCCGCACCGAAATGCGCCCGCTCACCTCTTCGATGATGGCGTGAAAATCGGAAATGAAATTCTGGCTGACTTGACAGTCGTTGAGCGGATTGCGGCCGATGCGGATGGGCAACGCAGGAGCCCGCCGTTCGCCCACGGGCGTGTTGTCGAGCGTTTGAAGATACAGAATGAATCCGCGAGGCACTCATTCGATACTAGCACTACGCGGGGGCCTCTCGCGGCTACAGCGCGCCCGCCGCGGCGACCAGCTCGGCGACGCGGCAGTCAGCGCCGAAGCACCGGGCCAAGGCGGGGGCGAGCTCGGGAATCGCACCGAGCTGCTCGTTCGAGAGCGGCGCGGTGAGGTCGCAAAGCTCAGCGTGCTCGGACCCGGGGGTCCAAAGATCGGCGAGGGTACGGCGCGGCGCATCGCCGAGGTGAAGGAGCATGGTCCCCGCGGCACCATCGTGGGACCAGAAAAAGCTGGGGATGGTGGAGCGCCATGCCGCCGCCCGCCGAACGAGGTCGACCCAGAAGCACACCGCCGCGCCCCCCGCGGCTCCGAGCGGCAAGCGCAGGGTGAGCGGCGTACGCGGGCGCTCCGTGCCGCGCAGAGGTCGAACCGCTTCGACCACGAAGCGCACCGTTCCGGCCGCAATCGCCGTCCCTCCGGCGCCATACACGAGCGTGCACAGGTCGCCGAGCGGCAGGGAAGCGGCCCATTCCGTATAAGCGGCGCCGGCCTGCGCCTCGTCGAGCCCCCACGCGAATTCGGTGGGGGCGATGCTTGCCGCTCGTTCGATGGAGCCTGCCGCTTGCACCGCGACGGCCACCTCGCTCGCCAGCTGCCAAAAATCTTCGAGAACGAGCGGAAGGATCTCGGGCCGAGCGCCCATCGCGTCGCCCGCCGCCGGCAAAGGCGCCGCGACGATCAGGGGAAAGCTTCGCCCGGCGCTGTCCCAACTGGCGACGATCGCGCCCCCGAGGACGCCTTGTCCCTTCTTGGGACGAAAGACGAAAGCGTTCACGCCGCCCGCTTGCGAGGCTGCGGAAAAAGCTGCCGCTCGGTGCAACGCCGCCCATTCGACATTGTCCGTCAGCCAAGCATCGAAGCTCGTCAGCGGTTCGCCGTCCCAATGCATCTTGATGTACTCGGCGCGCCACGGCGCTTTGCCGAAGACGCCCATCGCCGTGCGGCGAAGGTCGGTCACCGGCCGTGCCCTCGGCGCGGTCGCGCGTTCTCGGTCGGAGCGGGAGAGCCTTCTTGCAACACTTCGGCGGGGCACTTGAGCCGCCGGAAAAAGTCGGCATGAAACGGGTGCACGGCTTTGGCGGGGCGAAAATCGACGGGCACCGCTGCCAGCCCCGGCCTCGTCAAGCTGAAGTTCGCCACGAGAGATCCATCGGCGCCGGCCGCTTTCAGCCCTCCGCTCGCGGCGAGGAGCCGGAAGAATCCGAAGTCGCCGCTGCGCGCCGTCTCGTCGGTAAAGCCGGCGCCTTTGACTTGGATCGAAGCGGCCTTGGGCGTCCCTTTGCCGGGCCATTGGGCGCCGACCCAGCGCTCGGGCTCGTTGCGATAGACCGTGGCCTGTCCGTCGACGCGGAACGTGATCTCGCTGACCTGCGCGCCTACCGAGTGCATCCGCAGGCCGAACGACACGAGCGGTTCGGGCGCCGTCCCGTAGAGGGCGTCGGAGATCTCGGCAGCATGACTCAAGCAGCGCAGGAAATCGGGACGAAAAGACCCTGCTTCGACCGTCGCCTTCAGCGCAAACGCGTTGCCTGTTCGATCGAGGTACTCGGTCAGGTTCTTGTCGTAGAATTTCCACAGCGCGCCCCCCGTGGGGCGAAAAAAATCGGAAAATTCGGCGAGCGAGACTTCTTCGCCGGCGCCATCGGCAAAGGGATAGCGCGGAGCGAGCTTACCGCTCCAGAGCTCGTAGACTTCCTTTTGCCACTTCTCTTGAAGAATGGCGTTGCCGGTGGTGATGACGCCTTGCCGGCCGCCGCGGATCGGATTCATGAGAAGCGGCTCGAGCAAGAGGCGCGTCCCCGCGTCGACGCCGTTGAGCAGTCGCTCCACGCCGGCCGCCGTGCGCGCGAGCTCGGATTGAAATTCGGTGGTCGCCTGGGACTTCGATTCGGCGAGCTGCCGCAGGGCGATGGCGAGGTTGCTCACCTGTCCGAGGTATTGAGAAAGTCCGGTCGACGCGATATCCGCTTTGCCCCCGCCACCATCACCGGAGCCAAAGCGCAGAAGCGATTTGAAATAGCGTTCTACCGGAGACACCTTGCGCTCGCCGGGCGCTTCGGCGTCTTTGCCCATGACTTTGTCGGAGGCCGCGGTGGCAAAGTCTTTGCCTTTGTCGAGTAGTTTCCCCGCCAAGGTCGGCGGCTCCATGTCGAGGCGGACATTCTCGGAGATGGCGCGAAAGAGCCGCGTGTACGGCCCTTCCGTTTCCGATAGCGCGGTGAGCTCTTCGATGGCCGTTCTGATCTCGCTCGGCGTCTGCACCACGATGCCGCCGAGAAAATCCGACCAGGCCTGCTCGTAGCGGCGATAGTACATTTCGCGCAGCTGCTCGGTGCTCATCCGCTGTGCCTCGTCGGCGTCGCGCATGACGCCGCCGATGACCCACGGCTCGATGACGAGACGGGGAGTCGAGCCCTCGAGCAAGCCCCGGATCTTGTCCCAACCCGCCGCCGTGTACGCGCCCGGCACTTCGACGTCGCGGCTGCGTGCCCCGATGAACTGGTCGGCGGGGCCGTAGAAAATCTTTTCCGGCCGGATGGGCGCAACTCCTTCCGCGCTGCTCAAGAGCCAGCCGTACTGCAGCTCGACGAAGGGAAGGCGCGAGAGCCGGCTGCGAGCGCGGCCGAGGATCGATTCGTCGCTCGCCCAGACCCAGGTGCGATCGGCGGCCAGGCTCTCGACGTAAAATCGCGACGGAGCGACGAGCTTCTCGGCCGCCACCTCACCCTCCCCGCGCAAGGCACGCGCCCATTTGTCGGCGAGGTGACTCGTCGCCCAATCGACGTCGAGATGGTCGGGCGACGCCATCATCACGTAGAGCTTCAGCGTTTCGTAGGAAGTTTGAAAGCTGTCGGCGTCGGCGCGCGTCGATTCGCCGATCGCGCGCACGTCGTCGCGAATCTGCTTCTTCACCGCTCCATCGACGATCTCACGCACACGCGATGCGTAGAGCGCGCGCACCGGCTCGTAGAGCGGCGCCGCGGCCGATGAGCCGACGAACCCGGGCAGGCGAAAGCCGGATCTTGCTTGCTCCAGAATTTTCATTCGTTCCGAAAGGACGCCGAGCGCTTCTGTGACCGCGGCCGACCCGCGCCCTTTGGCCTTTTCGAGCCGCGTGACTTCGTCGACGTCGCGCGCGGTGGCGCGCACGAGATCGCTGTCGTTCAGGTAGGTGATGGCCGCGGGCAAAACCAGCATCATGGTGAGAAACAGCGCCCCGGCGCCGTACAGGATCTGTCGGCGGGCGTAGCGCTGGAGGAGGCTCGTCGACCGCACCGCCAAGTGGCGATCGGGGAAAACGATATTGCGAAAGAGATCGGTCACGAAATAGCTGACCGATTGCCCTTGCGGCATCTGCCCGAGCGCCGGAAGCGGTCCCAAATCGAAACCGCGCGCCATGCTGGCGAGCACCCGGTCCATGGGGCGTCCCACCTGAGTTCCGCTGGTGAAGTAAAAACCGCGCAAGATGGGCGTCTCTTGGTACGGGTTCGGCTGCACCAGCTGCTCGATGAAATGGGCGATCGGCGCGCGCAGAGCCGCGAGCTCGATGGGGAATTGAAGCACGCGCGCGCGCACTTCGGGCAAGGGCTCGCGCGCCAGGCGCTCGATCATGCGCGCGTGAAGCGTTTTGACGAGCACGTCGAACTCGGCATCGCAGGCCCGCGCGGCGTCGGAAAGCCGCTCGTCATCCATCAAAAAGGTTGCGCCCCAGGGCTGCCCGCGCTGCTGTTTGCCGAGGTCGCCGAAGAACTCCGCGAAACCGGCAACGAGGTCGGCTTTGGTGAACATCACGTAGATGGGAACGACCATCTCGAGGCGGGCCGTGATCTCGTCGATGCGGCTGCGCAGCTTGGCGGCGAGGTCCTCGAGCTGGGCATCACTGGCGCCGGCGAGATCGGCGGTGCTGAGCGCGACGATGACGCCGTCGAGCGGCCTTTCCGAGCGAAAACGCTTGATGGTCTCGAGAAAGGCGATCCACTCCTCGCGATCGTCGTCGTCGGTCGCGAAGCGTCCGGCGGTGTCGAGCAAGATGGCCTCTTGCGAGAACCACCAGTCGCAGTTGCGCGTGCCCGCCGTCCCTTTGATTTTTTGGGGTGTTCGCGACCGGCGAGCTGAAGGCGAGCCCCGATTGCTCGAGCGCGGTGGTCTTGCCGGCGGCGGGCGGCCCTACGATGACGTACCAAGGCAGGGCGTAGAGCGCGGTCTTGCCCCCTTTTTTGGCCAGCTTGCTGCGCTTCAACGCCTCGATGGCCTGCTTCATGTTGGCCTGCAGCGCGAGCACTTCCGGGCGGCGATCGGGGCGCGCCTGGTCGGCGTGTTGGGCGGCCTGGCGCATGAGCTCGCGCTCGAGAGCGGAGGCGCGCGCTACGGCGCGCAAGCGGCGAAACACGAGCACGCCGATGATGATGAGGATGGCGAGCGTGGTGGCGACCAGACCTACCCACCACGGCAACGGCAAGAGCAGCACCGTGAGCCAGCTGCCCGCGACGAGAAAGATGGAGAAAAGAATGGCGGCGAGCAGCACGGTCTTCTCGCGTTCAGTGCGCCGGGGGGGCGGTCTTGGCGGGCATGGCTTGAACGGCGTCGCGAATGCTGGTGGAAAGCGACACGCGCAGCCCAATGAGCGTGGCCAGCACGACGACGGTGCATCCCGCGATGAGACCGATGAGCGCGCCGCGGTTGCCGCGCGCCTCGCGCGCGCGATCGCGCGGCAACGCGCTCGGGCTCAATTTGGCGGCCGAGGGCAAGCGCTGCACGATGCGCTCGCGCGCCGCGTCGGTGAAGCTCGCGAGCGCCGCCGCGTTGCCGCTCAAACCGAAGGCGCCGCGGAAACCGAGCGCCAGGCAGAGGTAATAGATCTCGAGGGCGCCTTCGTGGCCCCCGTGGTTCAAGAGAGCGCGCAGCCGACCGAAGAAGTTTTCTCCGGCCGTGACCTCCCGATAGAGGGTCAATTGCAACGGCTGGTTCATCCATTCCACCCGGCCGGGCCAGCTCGATTTCAAGATCTGCTCGTCGATGAAGGCGACCAGGGCGTAGCGTGCCTCGGCGATTTCTGCTTCCGGCACCCGCGCCTCTCGCGCCGCGCCGACCATGCGATCGAGAACGTCGATGATGCGCTGGCGCAAATCGTGCGGAGCGGGGAGAGCGCTCGCCACGGGGAGCTGGGTGGCGAGGATCAGCGCGGGAGCGGACGGCCAGTAGATCGCGTCGCTCATCGCTCGCTCAACGAAGATGCGCCGGATCGACGACGTAAATCGAAACGGTCGCCTCGCGCCAGTCCGGCTCGTTGGGCATATAGAGCGCGATGGTGAACGTCTTGGTGATCTCTTCCCAGAACGGACCTTCGCGCCGCACCCGGAAGAACAAGATGCCCGGCTTTACCGGGAGCGCCCCCGACGGCGTCCATTCGATCTCGACGCGCACGCCGTGCCGGGCTTGCTTCACCACGTCGTAGATGTGGTTCCACCCCGCCATCTTCATGACGGCGGGAAACCGTTCGCGTACGAGCGCATCGGCGAGACTCGCCTTTACCGCGACGAAGAACTCGTGCGACAGGAGCTTGGGATCGGGCACCTTGCCGATGAACATTCCGTCGGCGCGATGCTCGAGCGGAATCTCGGTGTAGTGCTGCTCGATACTGCCCGAGAGGAGCGAGAGCACGCGGGCGAACATCACCTCGAAAGCATCGCCGAGCTCGAGGTAGTTGAACTTGGGCAGGCTTCCGGGATCGGCGTCGGCGGCAAAGCTCGACAGCTGTCCGATGAGACCAGCCAAGAGCAGGTACGCCTCTTCCGGATGAACGCGCGGCGTTTCCAGCAAATGCGTGAGCAGGGGAATGGCGCCGTTCAGCGTGTGAAGAAGCCAGAATTTACGCGTATCGGTGGCGTGGAAATCGACGCTGCCCGTCTGGCGCTGTTTGCGCTCTTGCACGAGCTGCCGCTGTCGCGCCGTGATCGCGGAAAGGACGCGGTGAAGCCCGCTGTGAAGAAAGGGAGCCGCGCTCAAGTGGAGGACGGGCGGCACGTAGTTGTCGCGCACCATGGGTTGCCCATTGGCGCGACGCACGAGCTCCGCCAGACGAATGGTGGCGAAACCGTCGTGCCGCTCGTTGCCGAAGAAGATCCGCACGTTGGGGCGCGCCGTCTCGACCTCTTGCGGCGAGCCTCCCGCGTTGACGTCGGAGGCGGTGCGCGCCGCGCGCGTGTAACGTCGCCCTGCCGTGTCTTCGCCCGCCGCGACGTTGCCCGCCGCGTCACTTTCGTGGGCGAGCGCCACGAAGATATCGAGCTTGGCGGCATCGGCGGCAAAATGCGCTTCGAAGGGGCGGGGCGCGGGGGCCGGCTCATCCGTCCCCTCGCCGCAGCGAACGCATTCGCCGTCGGGCCAAATGGCCGCGAAACGCTTGAGGCGGAAGTTGCCCGACACGAGGGCCTGTTCATCGATTTCGAGGTCGGTGATCCCCCAGCTGTAATGAACGACCGCCGACAGCCGATCGCGCAGCAAGGCCTCGTGGTACCGATCCTGCTGCTGGAAATGGTGCTGGCTGATGAGGAGCCCTTCGGTCCAAATGGGCTTGTTCGGCATCTCAGTTGCCCTTCGCGCCTTCTCTTCCACGATCGGAGGGCGGCGGCTCGGCCGAGGGGGTTTCCCCTCCCCGCCCCTGCCCGTCCTCGATTTGCATACGGTCCACCCACACCGATAGATGCGGTTCGCTCGGTGGGCAGGGGCCCTCTTCTTTGGGCGCCGCGAGCTCGTAGGTGAGAAACCAGCTCTTGCCTTGAGGCTCGCGAAAGAGCGCAACCGCGGCGAGGTTCTGTGCCTCGGGGCTGCGCGTCACCTTGACGGATTTCGTCTCACCCGGAAAAAGCGTGTACTCGTCGACCTTGACGAGGTCCGTCGCCAGAGTGGCGGCGTCGTTTTGCCAAACATCCTCGAACTTTGCGCTTTGGAGACGCGCGTCGCTCTTCAGCTGATAGAGGCGAACCTGCACGGGGCGGCCCTGACCCGCGCTGGCATTGACGCGATCGCTGGCGATGATCGTCAAAACGGGGTTCGGCAGCGTACACGCGGCTTGCGGTTCTTTGGCGGCGGGCGCGCGCGACGAGCAGCTCACCGGCCAGGCCCCGAGCACGAGCAGCGCCACGAACGTGGGCAGACTTAACAGTTGAGCCCTTACTCCGCGTTCCATCGACGCCTAGCTTATACACCGATCGAGATCGACTGCCGTCAAAGACTGAAGCTTTACAACCGAGCATCGTTCCTTGACCGAACGGCGTCTTCATTCTACGAACGAAAGTGATCACGCAAAGGCATCTTACGTCGCCAGGTCGGTTGCGTAAGGCGCATGGTTGTGGGTCTACTTCGACCAAGTTCTTCGACCCAAGGTGCCGGCGTGCTGGCGGTGCCTCTTTCCAAAGGAGTGAGCAATGGCCGTCGACATGTTCATCAAGATTGGCGACGTTAAGGGCGAATCCACCGACGACAAGCACAAGGGTGAGATCGACGTGCTGTCGTGGAGCTGGGGCGCCTCACAGGCGGGTACGTCGGGCATCGGCGGCGGCGGCGGCGCGGGCAAAGTCCAGCTGCAGGACCTGACGATCACGAAGTACATCGACAAGGGTAGCCCCACACTTTTCAAAATGTGCTGCGACGGCACCCACATCGCGAGCAGCATTCTCACGGTGCGCAAAGCCGGCGGCAGCGCGCTCGAGTACCTCAAGATCACGCTCGACACGGCCATCGTGACTTCGATCACGACCGGCGGTAGCGGCGGCCAAGACAGGCTCACCGAGAACATCACGCTCAACTTCGCCAAGATCAAAATGGAGTACACGCCCCAGACTGGCAAAGGCGCGGGCGAGGCCAGCGTCACCCAGGGCTGGGACGTCGCGGCCAACAAGGCGTGGCAGTAAGGCGCAGCCCCTAGGGGGTGGGGGACGAGCGTGCGGCGGCTGCTCCGAGCCTCCTCCTGCACTCGTCCTTCATCTCCGGCGTAAAGCGCTGCTTGCCCCAGTCGAACGTATCGGGCACGCACTGATCCTCGTACGCTCCCTGCGCGCGCAGGTCGTCGAGCGCGTCGCGCGCCTGCCACACCGTGTCGTGCGGCACTTGAACGATGAAGCGCTGCCCGGGGATGGTGGGAATCACGTCGGCCTTGAGGTCGAGGTTGATCGCTCGAATTTGGTTGACGCTCGTGGCCGCCGCCCGCGCGATCAGCCCGAGCCGGGTGCCGGGGGGCGCATCGAGATCGCCCGTGACTTCGGGGGCGCGCATCTGCGTTCCGGCGAACTTGAGCTTCTGGAGGTTCTCCAGAATGAGGGCGAACGCCTCGATGATGGGCACGTAGTTGGACGTCTCGCTCGGCAAGAGATCGGCGTCGAGCAGGTCCCAGAATCCCACGTCACCGCCGGCGTGGTGCATGCGCGCGTGAAGGCCGTAAGGCCCCATGTTGTACGCCGCAAAAGCGAGGTCCCACGAACCGAACTTGGCATAGAGATCGGCCAAAAAATGAATGGCCGCCTCGGTCGATTTGACGGGGCTGTGGCGCTCGTCGAGCACGTCCTCCGTGATGTGCAAGTGATACGCCCTGCCCGACTCGGGCATGAACTGCCAGAGCCCCTCGGCGCCGACCGGTGAACGGATGGTCGGGTTGCACGCGCTCTCCGCGAACACGACGGCGAGAATGCTGGGCGGAAGATCGTAGCGAATGAGCGTCGCTTGAATGTGATCGCGGTAGGCGCCGCAGCGAAAAAGCATCTGCTGGAATTGCTCGCGTCCGGTCTGCGTGTCGGTATACCGCTCGAAGATGCGCTGCACGCGGACGTCATCGGCGACGGGGATGGA
>Ga0193706_1000424_pt1 | contig 24989 bp, 15 predicted proteins | sample U3c1metaG_FD_160130 | JGI IMG/M metagenome (GOLD analysis project Ga0193706, IMG submission 160130) | Soil microbial communities from a riparian zone of the East river system, Colorado, United States - U3c1 | ecosystem: Environmental > Terrestrial > Soil > Riparian zone | place: USA: East River... | reverse complement strand
CACCCATCCGCGTCGAAATCGCGGGAGAAGAGGAAAAAGCAATCCGAGTAACCCTTGGGATCGAACGGCTGAGGCGCGTAGATCTCGTGCTCGACGGTGAACGAGGGCCCCTCGTACCAGCGCGGCCCGAAGGCGACGTCCATGTCGAGATCGCCGTCGAAGTCGGCATAGGTGGCGCCTTCGCAGACGAACTCGGTCGAAAGCTGAAGGCGGCGAAACACGTGGCGCGTTGTCGGCGCCGCGTCGGCGCCGGCCTCGGACGGCCCCGGGGCGCCGTCCTCTCCGGCGCCTCCTGTCCCGCGCGGGCCGTCCGTCGTGCCGGTGGAAGTGCAGGCGACATTCAGGTAGAGCGCCGCCGAGACCAGCTGGCGCGCGGCCCGAAGCCGTCGTTTGCATGCCGCCGAGACCGCGACGATCACGAAGGTCACGCTGGAGTACCCGCCCGCCCTCTAAAGTCCCTCGAGTACTTCGAGCGCCAGCTCGTATTTGCCGAGCGGCGGCATGAGATAGGCGCCCTGCACGCGATGGCGCACGGCAAACAGCATCTCCCGAGCGATGTTGACGCCTTCCTTGCGCGCTTCGGCGCCGGGCGCCACCTTGCGCATGCGCTCGCGGATGGGTTCGGGGATTTGCATCCCGGGCACCTCGTTGTGCAGAAACTCGGCGTTCTTGAAGCTCACGAGGGGGAGCACGCCGACCAGCACTGGCATGCCCAGGCGAGCGGTGTGCTCGAGCATCTTTTCCAAGAGCTCCACCTGGAAGACGGGTTGGGTCATCACGAAATCGGCGCCCGCGGCGCGCTTTTGCTCGAGTCGTTTGAGCTCCTTGTCGAAGTCCGCCGCGCCGGGCTCGAAGCCCGTCGCGCAGAGAAACGACGTCTTGCCGCTGCCGAGGCGCTTTCCGGCCGGATCGAGACCGCGGTTCATGCTCGATGCCATTTGCAATAGCCCGATGGAGTCGAGATCGTAAACGGCGGTGGCTTCGGGGTAGTCGCCGACCTTGGGCGGGTCACCGGTGATCACCACCAGGTTGCGAATGCCGATGGCATGAGCGCCGAGCAAATGCGCCATCTGGGCGAGCAGGTTCCGGTCGCGCCCGCACACGTGCATCATGGGCTCGATGCCGTAGTCGCGAAGCAGCAGAGAACAGAATGCCATGTTGGCCATACGCGCCATGGCGCGCGGCCCATCGGCGACGTTGACGATGTCGACACCATTGGCGAGCAGCATCTTCGACGCTTCGAGCGCCGGCTTGGGGTCGAGCCCTGGCGCCGGGTTCACCTCTACCGAGACCACGAATTTTCCCGCTGCGAGCTTGGCGGCGAAAGTGCTCCGCTCCGCGAGCGGCGTGGGCTCGATGCCGATCGGCCGCTCCGATAGCGCCACCACGCGTGGCGTCGGCGCGGGCTTGGCACCGCCGCCGAGCATGCGCGCGGATTTGGCCATCCAGCGGACGTGCTCCGGGGTCGTACCGCAACAACCACCGACCATGCGGGCACCGGCCTGGAAGATGCGCCGCGCGAAGACGTCGAAGTATTCCGGCGTCGCCATGTAGAGCTGTCGTCCGTCGACGGTTCGGGGAAGCCCCGCGTTGGGCTGGACGCAGAACGGAAGATCGCCGACGTGCATGCGCTCGGCCATCGCGAGCGCGAGCTGCGGGCCGTCGCCGTGGTTGATGCCCATGGCGTCGACGCGCATGCGGACCAATCGCTCGGCGACCTTTTCCGGGCCGGTGCCGTCGGCCACCGTTCCTCCCTCGTCGAACGTGACCATGGCAAGGATCGGCACTTCCGGCGCCGAGCGACGAGCGGCGGCGACCGCAATCGCCAGCTCGTCGAGGTGACGAAACGTTTCGAACACCAAGAGGTCCGAGCCCCCTTCGGCGAGCGCCGCCGCCTGCTCGGCAAAGGTGTCGGCCGCGGCCTTCTCGTCCCACTCCAGCGATACGCCAGGGACGAGGCCGGTCGGGCCGATGGAACCGGCGACGTACGCGCCGGCGCCAGCCACCTCGCGCGCCAGTCGTGCTCCCGCCACATTGTACGCGCGCACTTCACCGACCAGGCCGTGGCGCTCGAGGCAGAAGCGGTTTGCGCCGAAGGTGTTCGTCTGGATGACCTGCGCGCCTGCATCCAAGTAGTCGGCGTGAATCTTACGGACGACGTCGGGGCGCGTGACGTTCAGCTGCTCGAAGTTCTGGGTGACGAAAACCCCGCGCTCATAGAGGAGCGAACCCATGGCGCCGTCGAACACGAGGAGCGACTGCCGGACGGCGTCGAGAAAAGGTACGGAAGGTCGGGAAAAGGAGGGGGGCGACATCGCGGCACATAGTAGTACCAAGCTGGGCGCCCCGCCGCCGTTCTCGCCGTGGTGCTACGCCGGGCAGAACCGCCGTCTTCGTGAACGGCTGACCCGCCGCTACTCCTTCAGCGCTTCCGCCCCGCCGATGATCTCCATCAGCTCCTTGGTGATAGCCGCTTGCCGCGCGCGGTTGTACGCCAAGGTGAGCGAGTCGATCATCTCTTTTGCATTCTTAGTGGCGGAGTCCATGGCCGTCATGCGAGCGCCGAGCTCCGACGCGGTGGACTCGAGCAGCGCGCGCAAAATAGAGATCTCGACGTACATCGGGACCAGACGGTCGAGCAGCGCCCGCTTGTCGGGCTCGAAAATGTATTCGATGTGCGCCCCGCCGTTGCCGGCCGTTGCATTGGGCGCGGCCGGCGCGGCGTGTTCCGGGCGACGAAGCGGCAAGAGCCGCTCCACGACGACCCGCTGGGTCATCGCGCTCTTGAATTCGTTGTAGACGAGGTAGATGGAGTCGATCTCGCCTTTGACGAGAGGCGGCACCATGGTGCGCGAGATGAGCCTCGCTTTGTCGAGATTGAGCTCGCCGGCGAGCGGAAAATCGGCGGCACAGGGCGCCTGGCGGCGCTTCAGAAAATCGCGTCCCTTGCGTCCCACCGTGAAAAGCTGGACCTGTCGCCCCGCCGCGCTGTGCTCGCGCCAAGCTCGCTCTGCGGCCTTGTTGATGTTGGTGTTGAACGCGCCGCAGAGGCCGCGGTCACCGGTGAGGACGAGCAAGGCCACGTTCTGTTCGGGCCGGGCAGCGAGAAAGGGATGGTCGGGCTGTTTCTCGAGGGCCCCCTCCTCGGTCTCGTCGCCGCCGTGGGCGGCGAGTGCGGCCAGGATTTCTTGTGTCTTCAGCGCATAAGGGCGAAGCGCGACGATGCGCGCCTGTGCGCGAGCGAGCCGCGCCCCGGCCACCATCTTCATCGCGCGCGTGATCTTCTGCGTGGACTTGGTGGTCGAGATCCGCTTGCGAATAGCCTTGAGCGTCGCCATCCGGAGCTAGCCCTTCTTGACGGTGGACTCGAACTTTTCGTTGAACGCGGTGATGACTTTGGTGAGCCGCTGCTTCATGGCGTCGTCGAGTACCTTCTTCTTGGCGATGTCTTCGAGAAGAGCCTTGTCGGCGGTTTCGATGTACGTGTGAAGCTCGGTCTCGTAGCGGCCGAGTGATTCGACCGGCATCTTGTCGAGGAGCCCATTGGTGCCGGCGTAGATGATGACGATCTGACGCTCGACCTTCTGGGGCACGTATTGCCCCTGCTTCAAGATCTCGACCAAGCGCGCTCCGCGGGCCAGCTGCTGGCGCGACGTCGCGTCGAGATCGGAGGCAAACTGCGCGAACGCTTCCATGGCGCGGTATTGCGCGAGATCGAGGCGCAGCGTGCCGGCCACGCTCCTCATCGCTTTGACTTGCGCGCTGCCGCCTACGCGACTCACCGAAATACCGACGTTGATGGCCGGGCGAACGCCGGAGTAAAAAAGGTCGGCCTCGAGGAAGATCTGGCCGTCGGTGATGGAGATGACGTTGGTGGGGATGTACGCCGAGACGTCACCGGCCTGCGTTTCGATGATGGGCAGCGCCGTGAGCGAGCCGCCCGAGTTGGGGTCTTTGACGAGCTCGAGCTCGGCGGCATTCGGTTGCGCCTTCAGCGCCTTCTCGCCTTGATCGTGCGCTTCGAGGCCGCGGTACGTCTTGCCGTCGAGCCCGACGGGGCGGAAAGCTTCGCCCTTGCGCTGAATCGTGTAAATGTCGGCCATCTTGGCGGCGCGCTCGAGCAAGCGCGAGTGCAAGTAGAACACGTCGCCGGGGTACGCTTCGCGGCCCGGCGGGCGGCGAAGAAGGAGCGACAGCTGGCGGTAAGCCACGGCTTGCTTGGAAAGGTCGTCGTAAATGCAGAGCGCGTGGCGGCCGGTGTCGCGGAAATACTCGCCCATGGTCACGCCGGTATAAGGCGCGATGAAAAGGAGCGGCGCGGTCTCGCTGGCACCCGCGGTGACGACGGTCGTGTACTCCATGGCGCCGTGCTGAGCGAGCCTGTCGACGACCTGCGCGACCGTGGACTGCTTCTGCCCAATGGCGACATAGACGCAGAAAACGCCCTGTCCCTTTTGATTGATGATGGTGTCGATGGCGACGGCGGTCTTGCCCGTCTGCCGGTCGCCGATGATGAGCTCGCGCTGCCCGCGGCCGATCGGGATCATCGAGTCGATGGCCTTGATGCCGGTCTGCAGCGGCTCTTTGACGGACTGGCGCTGGATGATGCCGGGAGCCTTGATTTCGACGCGTCGGCGATGGGGCGACTCGATGGGCCCTTTGCCGTCGACCGGCTGCCCCAGCGAGTTGACGACGCGCCCCACGGTGGCCTCGCCGACGGGGACTTCCATGATGCGCCCCGTGCGCCGAACCGTGTCGCCTTCTTTGACGCCCGACGTATCGCCGAAGAGAGCGACGCCGACGTTGTCCTGCTCCAAGTTCAGAACCAGGCCGAAAAGGCTGCCCGGAAACTCGACGAGCTCACCGGCCATGGCGCCTTCCAAGCCGTAGACGCGGGCGATGCCGTCACCGGTGCTCAAGACCGTCCCCGTCTCGGTGACGAGGGTCGCCTTGTCGAAGTTCTGGATCTGCTTCTTGATGATCTGCGAAATCTCTTCGGCTCTCAGCTGCATGGCTTCCTCTGACGCGACTGTGGCTTAGGACTGCAAAAGATGCGCGGAGAGCTCGGCGAGCTTGGTGCGCGCCGAGCCGTCGATGACCTGATCACCGATGCGGATGATGAGCCCCGCCAGAAGCTCGGGGTCGTGACGCTGATCGAGCACGACGCGCTTGCCGGTCATGGTTTTCAGCTCGTCGGCGAGCTTGGCGGCAAAGCTTTCACTGAGCGGCTCGGCCGACACGACGGTGGCGCGCACGATGCCGGCGCGCTGGTCCGACAAGCGATCGAGCTCGTTGGCGATGCCGGTGAGCGCGTACATGCGCTTTCGTCGCGTGAGCAGGCCGGCCGCATTTTTGCCCAAATCGGTGAGCCCCAGACGCTCGGAGAGCTCGTTCACCGTGGCCAGGCGATCCGCCTCCGCTACGAGGGGGTTGTTCATGATTTTGCGCAGCTCTTCCGATTCCTCGTACATGTCGGAGAGGCGGCGAAAGTCTTCGATGAGCGCGGTGACGCCGCCCGTTTCGACACCGAGCTCGAAGATGGCTTGCGCGTAGCGTTCGGCGACGGTCTCGCTCATGAGGGGCTCCCCTTGGCGGCGGCGGGGCCCGGGTACGAGCTTGCGCCGCGCGCGGGAGGACTGCCGCCGGGCCGCGCGTTGGTGCGAAGTTGCTGGAGGAACGCTTCTGCGAAACGGTCGTGATCACCGAGCGTCGTGTTCTTGGAGAGGATCTCGCCGGCGATGCGGGACGCTTGGGTGACGACTTCGGCCAAGAGGTCTTGACGCATCTGCTTGGCTTCTTGAGAAAGAACGATTTCGGTGTCGTTGCGCATGCGCTCGCGGCGCTCTTTCGCCTCTTGGATGATGCGCGCCTTGTCGCGCTCGCCTTGCTCGCGAAATTCGCGACGCACGCGCTCGAGCTCTTCGTTCATCTTGGCGAGCTTGGTTTCGTATTGCTCGAGCCGCTCCTCCGCCGCCTTGCGCATGCGGGTCGCTTCGTCGATTTCGCGGGTGATGCTTTCCTTGCGTTTGACGAGCGCGTCGGCGAGCGCCTTTTTCCCGTAGCGGTTGACGACGAGAACGAGGATTCCGAAGTTGATGAGCGACGCTAGGAACGGCGGAGGCTCGTCCGGCGCGCGCCAGAGGAGGCTCGGCGGTTCGCTGGCCTTCTCGCCGAGAAGCCCGTGCCACCAGTTCATGGGGGGCGGAGGCGCCTTCTCGTCGTGCTCGGCATGCTCGGCGTGCCCGGATTCGGCGTGGCCAGGTGCGCCGTGCGCGCTGACCGCGTGATCGGTCGCCGGGGCGCGCCCCTGTGCGCCGCGTGCGCCGGGCACAGCAAGATGCGCCGGTTGACCTCCGGTGGGAGCGGCTGGGCGCGGGGAAGGTGCGTGGGGGTCGGCGGCGCGTTGCGACGGCGGTTCGTGCGCGGCTTGCGCGGGCGCGTTCGGCGCGACGAATGTCGCAGCGGCGAGCGCCGCCGCGAGGCAGAGCGACGGCGCTCTCATGCGACCTCCCGGCCGAGAACGCGCGAAGCGATGTCGCGCGCAATGTCGGCGGCGCGGGTCGAGAGCTCGCCGCGGAGGACCTTGCGATCCGCTTCCATGGTCGCGCGCCCCTGCTCGACGAGCTTGGCGACCTCGGCCCGCCCCTCGGCGAGGATTTGCGCTTCGAGCTTGGCTCCTTCGGCCCGAAGGTGTTCCCGCTCTTCGGCGGCGATACGGCGCACCGATTCGAGCTCCGCTTCGTAGCGCTGCAGCAGCTCGCCGGCTTTCTCGTCCATTCGGCGAGCGAGGAGCTTGGCGCCCTCGGTGCGGCGCTCCCGCTCCTCGAACACCTTCATGAGCGGGTCGAACAAGAGCGGTTTCAAGATCATGACGAGGACGGCGAATGCGACCAGGTGCGCGAGGAACGTCAGGTCGAAGTCGAGGTTCACCCCCCCGCCGGCAAAACTGTCGAGGGCGAGAAGGGAGGCCGTCGTGTCGGCGAGCGAATCGGTGGAAAAGAGGTGGCTCGTCATCAGGGGAGCGGGTGGCCGCGAGGGGTGGCCACAGCAACAAGAGGTGCCCGACCGGCCATCGTCAAGAGGGGATGGCAGGCCGCGCGCCTCGTACCATTAAGCCTCCGACGAGTCCAGGGGGCTCACCCCGGCCATCCCCAGTTCCGCCAATATCTCCGCGTACGGCTTTCCTGTGGATGGATCGGTCGCGTCGGGGACGAGCTCGAGCAACGGTGCCAAGGCGAACGCCCTCTCGTGCAGCCGGGGGTGGGGGAGCTCGACCGTGGGTGCTCCGGGCCGACTGATCCGTACGGGCTCTCCCTCGCGCCACAGCAGGTCGAGGTCGATCGTACGCGGCGCATTGCGTTCCGACCGGATACGGCCGAGCTGCGCTTCGATGGCGAGAAGCTCGCGCAGCAGCTCTTCGGGTGAAGAAGCGGAGCGAACGGCCAGCGCCGCATTGTAGAAGTCAGGTTGCGGGGGCCCGCCCACTGGCGCGGTCCGCCAGACCGACGATCGGCCCACGACACGCACCGTCGACAGGGCGGTGATGGCGTTGATCGCCGCTTCCATCGTCGTCTTGCGATCGCCGAGATTGGCGCCGAGCCCGATGACGGTGATGGGGTGCACGGTAGGCCGCGGGGCGTTATGTCGCATCGCGCGTTTCCTTGCCAGTTTACGGCACATCGCGGATGCCTTACCTGAAGGGGATGCTGGGCCTGTCCACGAGCGAGCTCGCTATTGTCCTTTTCCTGCTGCTGCTCGTAGCCGTTGCCGGACGGCTGCCCCGTTGGGGTGAGGCTCTCGGGAGTTATCTCTACCGGCGCAAAAACTCCGGCCAGCCTAGCCCAGGGTCTCCCCCGTCCCACGGCGCCTCGACGCCGGGATCGGCAGAGCGCGGACCTTCCAGCCAGGCGCCGCCGATCCCCTGATTCGAGGTGGATGATCCGCTCATGCGGACCGGGTGCGGCGACCCATGGCCAGCTCGTGGGAAACCGCGCTAGCATCGCGTGGGGCGCTAGAGAGCGGATCGCGTGTTCTCCCTTGACCGCTCCCGAGCGTGGACGATGGCAAGACTAGGACAGAGCGCGTGAGCGTCTACCCTCCGGATCTCGATCCGTCCGAGCAACAAGGCGAGACGCCCACCACCATCTTCGTCAGCGATCCGTCGGCCGAAGCGGATCGGTTGTCGGCCGCGCTGCACGGCGAAGGTTACTCGGTCATCGACGTACCCCTTTCGCTGCTCGTGGCACGCGTGGCCGTGCAGACCCCATCGCTCATCCTGCTCGACATCGACGCCGAGGGGGCCTTCGATATCGTCGCGCGCCTGCGCGAGCTGCCCGGCGCGCAAGGGGTGGACATCCTCTTTCTCGGCGATGCCGGGCGGACGCTCTCCGACAGCTCCGACGCGCTCCGCCAGGAAGGGAGCGGCTTTCTCGCGCGTCCCATCGATGTGCAGGCGCTGCTACGCACCATTGCGACGCTCGTGCGGGCCAAGCGTGACGGGGACGACGGCGCGTCGAGCGGCTCGTCGTTCCGTCCCGGCCCCGATCGCTCGGTACCGCCGCCCGCGCGTGCGACGCGCTCGCCGCTGCCGCCTCAGGTGTGGTCCGACCCCGCGGGCGGCCTCGCAGGCGGCGACGATGGGCTCGAGCCGTCGTACGGCGGAGCCCTTCCGGGTTCTCCTCGCCTTCCCCTTCCCGCGCTTTCCAGTGAAATCGAGCGACTTCTGAAGCGAGCCGAAGAGCGTTCGGAACAAGATCTCGGCCCCGGCTCGATGATCCCGGCGCTCGAGGCGCCCACGCCCGAGCAGGAAGTCGACGCGGTGCTGCCGTCGGAGGTGCTCGCGGCGCTCGATGAGCCGCTCGACGAGATGGACGACGACCTCGAATCCGATTCGGGTCTCGGAACGAGCGTACCGCACCGCGTGGTGGGAACGCCCGAGGTGGTGACGTCGAGCGGACACCCTCCCGGCCCATCGGAGGGCGATGAACAGGGGGAACCGGCAGCCCACGAGGCAGAACGACCGGCACCGCTCGCGCCGAGCCATCGCCTTCCTTCGCAGCCCCCGCGCCGAAACGCGCCAGCCGATCCCAAGGAGATCGAGACCCCGCGCCCGCCACGCCGGCCGACGTCGGGTCCACCCCCTGGCGTGCCCCAAGCGCCGATATCGCCGCGCGTCGGGCGCTCATCGACCTTGCCGCCGTCGGCCCGGGGCGCGACCTCCGCCGGGCCCCCCACGATTCCCCCGGTTTCACCTCGCCGCGTACGTGCGCTCCTCGCCGGGATCTCGGCGGCTTCGACCGAGCCGCCGCCGGAACCTTTCACTTCGTCGCGATCGCTCGGACCGACACCCTTGCCTCCGCGCCGCAGCGACGGCTCGATTCCCGCGCGGCGCACCGATGCATCTCCTCCCGGCGAGACGCCCACGGAGTCGCCTGCCGGGCTGGCGCCCGCCGAATTGCCCGGCGAGCTCGGGCTCGGCGACGCGCTCTCTGCGTTCGCCATCTGCGTGCGCGAGCGCGCCACGGGGGCGCTCGTCATCGACGCCGTCGAGGGCGTCCGCCGCATCCTCTTGCGCGACGGCGATGTCGTGACTGCGGCTTCTGGTCTCGACGAGGAGTCTCTCGTCGGATTTCTGGGGACCCGCGGCGACATCACGCCCGATGTGGCCGCGCATCTTCTCGGGAAAATCCCGGCTTACGGGCGTCACGCGGGAGCGGCGCTCGTCGCCAACGGCCACATTGGGCAAGACCAACTCTGGCCCGTCCTTCGCGCGCACGCCGAATGGATCTTGAGCTGTGCCGTGCTCGCCGAAAAGGGCGCCGCGAGCTTCGAGGTGAATCCGCCGGGGCGCCTGCGTGCGGAGCCGTCAGTCTTCGGCGGCGCGACGGGCGCGGAGGTCTTGATCGAGGTGGTGCGGCGCGCGATCCCCGCCGCAGCGGCGCTTCCGCGTCTGGGAGGCGGCGGTGCGAGACTCGCAGAAGGTCCGCGATGGGAGCTGCTCTCCGAATGCGCGCTGTCCGAGGCGGAGCAACATTGGCTCGGTCGAGCGAAAGGAGCTTCGATCGACGAGGCGCTCGGCGCCGCGACCGGTGACGACGTGGTGCCGCTCGTCTACGCGCTCCTTCAGCTCGGGGTCTTGGCCCTCGAGACGCCCGGAATGAAGTCCAAAAAGAGGCGCCCTGCGGCGCGCGAGCGCTTCGATCCCATCGATGCGCAGGCGATGCGATCGCAGGTGAAGGCGCGCCTCAACTTGGTCGAAGAGGGTGACTATTTCTCGCTGCTCGGCGTGCCCCGATCTGCGACGGCATACGAAATCCACCGCGCTTACCTCGAGCTGCGCCGGGGTTTCGAACCGAGCCTCGTGCTGAACGCGGCCACCGCCGACCTCGCCGACGATCTGCAGCTCATCGTCGAGGTGCTCGACGAAGCGCACGACGTGCTACGCGATCAGTCGCGCCGCGAACGTTACCGGCGCGCGATCGAGGACAAGCCGCCGCTCTAAAGCTTTACCCGACGCGCCTCTATTTTTTCGCGAGCTCGACGCTGGCCTCGCGCACGATGCGCGCGTCGCGGCTGGAAACACGCAGTGTGCCCTTGAGGTTGGCAGGCGGAGGCCCGCCGCTCCCTGCGAGCAGCATGTAACCGGTCATCGCCGTGTCGGCTTTGGGGTCCTTGGGCATCAAGTTGGCACGCAGCTCGGTGCCGTCGAACACGCCGGCAACCTTGAGATCGCCGAGCGGTCCAGTGAGCTCGCCTTGCGTGTCCCCGCGCGGTCCGCTGATGGACAGCTTGATGGCCCCTCCGCCGACGGCGGCCGTGCCCGGATCGTCGGTCCATGTCTTCTCTTTGGCATTCTCGGGCGGGGCGACGGGCCCCACTTTGGCCACGTACGATCCCGACCACGCGATGGGTTCGTTGCCGGCCTTCGCCGTAGAAGATGCGGGCGCTGCGGATGCAGCGGCCAGAGGGGCAGTGCTCGTCGAAGCGGCGGGCGTCGCCTTGTCAGTCGAAGCTTTGGAGCAGCCCGTCGCGGCGAGCATGACGATCGCGGTGGGCAGCGAAATCGCTCTCAGCACCTGGCCGAACGGGGAGGGGCATTGGCTCATGTCGACCTCGCGCGCTCGCGAATTCGCACCCCGAGCTCCCCTTCGATGTCGACGAGCTCACCGCGTGCGACCTCCGTTCCGGCGATGCGCAGGACAACCGGTTCTTGAACACGCCGTCCAAGCGCGACGACGTCGCCCGGACCGAGGGCCGCCCACTCGCTTGCGCTCAGCGTCACCGCACCCATCTCCACGCGCACCACCAGCGGGGCATCGAGGACGACATCGGAAGTCGCCGTCTGGTCTTGGTTCGGGCTCGGCATCGTCGTCTCCACATCGAGCAAAATGGTCTTCTCGCCCACTACCACGATCTCGCCGCCGTCGCCGAGCTTCACGCCGATGCCGCGCGCCGAGCGAGGCGGAGCCAGAACTGCGTCACCCACGAGGTGCCCCGCCGTGCCGGCGCGGCGCGCCGTCCAGCCGTCACCGGGTAACCAAATGTCGCCCGCCGCGAGCGCAAACGCTTCGCTCGCGCGAAGGAGCGAAACGGCCGTGACCACGGGGAGTGCGATGGGAAGACGCCCGAGCGACGATAACCGCGCCACGGGATCGGGCGAAGGCAGCGGCGCCGCGGGGCGAAGCGCGACGACCGCGCGAGCGGCGTAGGTCTCGCGCTCGAGCGTGACGCTGGCGTCGATGACAAGGCGGCGATCGCCGGGCTCGAGACGCCAAGCGCCGTGTCCGAAAGCAACGAATGGAGCGCTCGTGCCATGTGCGCGCCGCGCCACTTGCAGCACGATCGCTGAGAGCGCCCCTTCCACCTCCGGTCCGAGCGCCGCTCGCGGATGGGCGAGCTTGACCGGGCGGCCGAGGACCCGTGCCACCAGGCCGCGCGCGAGCGCGGAATCGAGCTCGAGGTCAACGCGCACCGCGTCGTCGAGCGTCGCGAGCGCCAGCGCGGCGCCGCCGAAGCTGGGAACATCGTGGGTGGCCTGCTCGATGCGCGTGACGCTCAACGCCGCGGGGGCGCCCGCGATCTCGGACAACGCCGCTGCGATGCCGCCCGCGTCGATCGCGGCCGCCACCGCACGTCGCACGTCGCGCAGCGCGCCTGGGGTTTCACGAGCCACCGCGGGGAGCGCTGCCCACGGGTAGGGACGGATGGATGGAGTTGCTTCGGGGCGGGTGTCCATTGGCGACGCGACGGCAGAATGATAGCCTCGCGCAGGCTGGTAGGGCCTCCGGATGCGCAGCCTTCTTCTCCTCGGTTCCACTTTCGCAGCGACGCTCGCCGTCGCGGCGTTCGGATTCGCCGATCCACCCGGTGCAAAGGGCGGCGTGTCGCTCGGCGGTTCGGCGGCAACACCTTCCGCCCCGGGGGGCGCCCGGCTGGCAACCTCCGCTTCCGTGGGGTTTTCTACGTCCGCCGGCGCGACGGCTCCAGCGAGCTCGGCGGCCCTTTCGACGCGCGCCGACGCCAAATCGAAGCCCGCCGCGGGCCCGCGTTCAGTTGCCGTCGCCAAGGGGCACGGCGCCTACATGGCGCGCGACTATACCGGCGCGATCCAGGCCTATAAAGAAGCGACCCTTCAAGACGCCTCCGATCCCACCAACTATTACTTTCTCGGCGAGGCGCAGATCGCGGGCGGGAGCATGCTGGAAGCCGACGCGAGCTTCGCTACGGGTCTGCGCAACGTGGGCAACAAGGACGATCTTCACGCCAAGCTCCTCGTCGTCGTCGCCGATCTACGCGAGCGTCAGGGAAAGTGGCCCGAGGCCAAGAAAGCGTGGGAGGAATACGCGCAGTTTCTCTCCACCCATCCCGGCGTGAAAGGTTACGCGGCCACCGCGACCGAACGCGTCAAGGTCGTCGACGCACACACCGATCTCGACACCAAGTACGTCCCGGTCCGGCAGCGCATCGAGCAGCGTCTCAAAGAGAACGCCACAGTTCCGCAGGCTGCCGACGAGCCGCCTCCGCCTCCGCCCGCCAAAAAGAAATAGGCGCTACTTCCCGACGGCGATCACGATCTCGCGCATCGTCGCTTCGTCGGCCCGCTGCACGAAGTTTTGCAGATCGCCGTAGGCAGAAGGCTCGATGCGTCCGGCGGGGATGTCGACGACGCGGTCGAGCACCAGGGTTTGACCTTCCTGTCGGTCGCGCACGACCACGCGCCGATCGCGATCTTTGACCTCGATCGGGCTGAGTGCGGACACGATGCGGGCGCCTTCGGGAAGCTTGAACGAGAGATGAACGGAGGCGTAGGTCGGCTCTCCGAGTACGAGCGGCGTTTGCCGCCGTGGCAGGCGCGCGATCTGCGAAATGCGAACGGCAAATGGCGGTACGAGAATGAGATCGCGACCGCGCCGCCGCATGAAATCCGTGACGTCCACGTGCATTCGCATGACGATGGGCTGATCGAGATCGGATTGATTCTCGATGGACATCTTGCCCAGGCGAGCCCCGGGGATGGCTTGCGCCAGGAGCTTACCCTCGATGGCGTCGTGTAGCTGGGCGGGGGGTAGCTGCTCGAGACCGGCGCGGAGCCCCATTCCGGGTTGGCCGATGAACTTCTGGGCCAGCTCGAGCACGGCACTGCCGTCGGCGCGCAGCTCTCCGGTTCCCTCGTACAAGATGCCGTCCGCCGTCCCCTCCACGGTGGTCGTTTCGCGCGGCGTGCCCGAGACGAGGCGGTAGGCGGGCTGACCGCGCAACCCCGCCGGCAAGTAACCATAAGGGGCGAACTTGTCGCGCAGGGTGAGCCACTCCGGAACTTTGCCCCGATGCGGATGATGAAGTCGTCGAACTGCTCGGCCTCCGAAATGGGACCCAAGGGGAGCGGATTGAGCTTGTCCTTGGTGGCCGCGAGCTCCACCGGGATGCCGAGCGTTCGACACAGGTACATGAAGCCGGAGGCGCGGTTGCCGGATTTGCCGACCACCACGCGGCGTCCGTCCGATTCCCGGCCGTCTTCGACGTTGGCGAGCAGCCATCGGTAAAGCTTGCGCGCCTTGGCCGAGTCGCTCGACTCACCGGCGACGATCTGCGACGCGATCCGAACGATGCGCGGATCGCGCGGCAACTCGTCGCCTGCCGCGTCGGTCAGCCGGCGCAGGTGGTCGCCGAGGCTGATCCCCCAGCCGATACGTACGCTCGGGAGAAACTCTTGAATGGGTGCGCTGGCTGGCTCGTCAGGCGCCGCGGGGCTGCGATCGACGCGCCATCGCCGAACCACCAACGATCCGTCCTCGCGCACCTGGGGCGGCGGCACTTCGCCGCGCGTTTCCACGACCAGCTGCTTGTCCTTCGGCGAGATGACGACGAACTCGCTGCGCCAGTAGCCCACGTCTTTTTCGCGGAAAAACCAGTGTGGCCCGAGGTAGCGGCGTCCGAGCTGCCCATCCCCGCCGTGGTAGGAGATGTTCTCCGTCTCGATGTAGTCACCGATCTCGAGGTGCGGCATGGTGACGGTCTTCTTGCCGTCCACGACCTCGGGCTCGAGAATGGTGCCGTCTTTTTTGATGACCCTCATCCGCAAGAGCAGGCCATCGGGGACGCGCTGCTCGGCCAGGTTGCCGATGGCTTCTTGCGACTGGATGCGAATGAGCTCGTGCTCGAGCATGCGGCTCGAGCCGTCGGGGTGGATCCACACGCTCGAGTAGTCGAGGACGCGGGCGGCGGTGCCTTCCATCTCTGCCCCCGACGTATCGTACTCCCTCACGATCTTCGCCCCATCGAGACGATACGGTTCGAGCTCGGTCGTGCCTTCCACCAGATCGACGGCTTCCGTCAGCTCGGCGGTGCTTCCTCCCGCCAGAATGGCGTCGGCAATGCCGTGGCGTAGCGCCAGCCGGTCGCCCGCTGCGAATTTCGCGTCGGCGAGCGCGAGGCGGAGCCCGGGGTCTCGGGGTTTTTTGGCGACGAGACGCTCGAACAAGGCGAGCACGCCCGAGGCATCGCCCGATCGCGTCGTCACGTCGACGATGCGATCGGTGATGTCCTTGCGGTCGGGCCGTCGCTCGCCGAGCCGTTTGAGCTCGGCGATAGCGGCGCGGTAGTCGTGTCGGGAAAGGGCGCGGTCCACCTCGATCTCACTGTCGGGGTCCAAGGTCTTGAGGCGCGCTGCGATGCGATCGGCCTCGGGGTGGCGCCCCTCGTCTTCCAGCACTTCCAGGACTTCTTGCAGCACGCGCGGGTTACGCGGAAACCGCTGGGCCAGGTCCTTCAACGTCACGCTGCGCTCCGCGGTCCAATTGAGCTTGCCGTAGAGCTGCGCCAGGCCCTCTGGAATTTCGGGCACGTCGCGAAAGTGCTCGGCGAGCTTTCTCGCTTCCTCGACGGCGTCGGGAAGACCCTTCTTGTCCGCTTCGTCGAGAGCCAACCAGAAACGCGGCCACCACAGCTCGGGGTCCTTGGCAGCCGCACGCTGCCGCAAATCGCGCGCGAGATCGTGCCGATCGCCATCGGGGAAAATGGGATCTTTTTCGGCGAATACGGCGGCCAGCGCCTGTGCGAAGGGGGTCGCGGCGGCGGGATCGCTGACGAGCGGCTCGAGGATCACCGAAGCGACGTCGTCCTCTTCCTCGACGTGAGCGAGGAAGCTGCCCAGATAGCGCGCGAGATCGTCGTCGACGGCAACCGGTTTGCCGTCGCGCACGAACCGATCGAGCACGTTCGGATCCCCGAGCGTCACCGGCGGGGTCGAGCTGTAGAGCGGTCTCGGATCATCGCTCGATTCGACGCCGAGCGGCGTGCCGTCCGATTGCATGAGGCGAAATGACGTCTCGGGAACGCCGATGCGCGCCAAAAGGCGGTGGCGCCCGGCCGGCAAGCGAAGCTGCACCGTGAATTTGCCCCAGACGCCCCACACGCGCGTGTCACGATCGAGCACGACCGTGTCATCGACGCTCAGCCGAAAAGCGCCTTGTGCGGCGACGATGACTTCGCGCTCGACGGGAAGATCGACGAAAGTCTCGGCGTAGAAGATGCCGCCCGGCGTCGGCTCCGTGCTGCGGATCTGACAGCCGTGGCGCTCGGTGGGGAGCACGTGCGGCGCGAGGTGCATGCTGGGGTGCGCCGGGAAAGTCTGCGGCCACGGTCCGGGGCGCTCCGCCTCGAATACCTGGCGCCGATCGGAGCTCGCGTCGTGACCGAAAGGCCCGGAAAGTCGCACCTTGCGCAAGCACCCGTGCCGCTCCGCCGAGGCGTCGAAGGTGCCGCTCTTGGCGGCTTCGAACGCTTGCTGCGTCCACCAACTGACGAGCTCGCCGCGCGCGCGCCAACCGATGGATCCTGGACGAGCGATGGCATCTTCGACGATCGGGGCGGCTTTCTCCCAGAGACCGGCGACGTTGGGCGCCATGCCGAGCAGGTGGTTCGTCGCGAACCATGCCACCAGGGACGCGCGCGGATCCCTCGAGCTCCGCGCGGCCCGCACGACGGCGAGGTACGCGTTGGTCGCGCCCTCGAGATGACCGTGCCCCCCATCGGCGATGGCCCGCGCCAGCGACGCGTACATCCCGTCGCCGCGCAACTTGTCGAGGCGCGCGCGGGCATCACGCGCCTTGGCGACATCGCCGCCTTTGGCGACGAGCTCGTAGAGCGCCCACTTGCCCACCTCTTCGGCGTCCTTCGAACGCTCGCCGCTACGCCGCGCTGTTTCCATGCTGGGCTGCGCGCCCGGAGTCTGGGTACGACCGCCGCATGCCACCGGCGCGACGAGGGCCGCCGCGGCGAGCAAGGCGCGCAGGGCGGCGTGGGTCGCCCGGCGCCGAGACTTGGCCGTCACTTGGACGCTCCCACGACGAGGCGCTGCGCGAACGCGCGATCGGCCGCTTCACAGAATGCGCGCCATGCGGCGTATTCGGCGGGCGTGATGCGCGTCTTGTCGAACGCGACACGAGTCTTGATGGTCACCGTCGCGCCGGAGACCTCGGCGGTCACCGAAAGGCGCCCGAGCGCGGAGGACTGCTGGACTGGCTCGGGGAGCGTCTTTACTTTGAAGGTCGGCGGCAAGTGGACGATGAGCTCGTCTTCCAGTGTCGAACGAACGTGCATGCGGATGTCCTGTTTGCGGCTCGAAAGCGAGGCATACGACGACACGAGCCGACCCGTCGGTCCAATCGGAATCGACAACTCGGTGCCGTCGCGCCGCCCGAGGCTCGTCACCCGCCCGCGGGCATGGGTCTTCACCGGCTGCTCGATGTCCTCGAGGTCGTTCATCTCGAGCGCGCCCGCCCCCGGAGAAAACTCGAACCCGGCAAACTCGCCCGAGAGGTCGCGCGCGACCCGTTCGCGGCGCGTCGCTTGGGCGTGATAGCGCTGACGCGCTTCGGCGGCGAGCGCACCGCTCGTCTCGATTCGAATGTCGAGCTGCGCGACGCCGTCGGGCGCGATGGTGGCATCGACGTGCCGCGTCCGGCGCGTCGCGTCGGCGCCCGGGTCGGGCAGGTGAATCAGCTTGCCCTTGCCGGATTCCTCGACGATGAGCGCGAGCGCGCCGCGATCGAACGCCGGCAGCTCGGTCGAGCCGGTGTACTCGGCCGTGCCGTCGAGAAAAAGATCCATCGAGGGAACGTAGGCGATGGCGTGATCGAAAGGTGAAAGGCCGGCGGGGTCGGTCTCGAACTCGCCGCGCAGTCCGGTGCGAACCACCACCATGGATGCGGGTATGCCCGCTTCCTTCAACATCGTGACGATGAGAGCCGCCTTGTCTTTGCAGTCGCCCCAGCCGCGCGCGAAGGTGAGCGCGCAAGGTCGCGGCTTGTAGCCGTAGATGCCGAATTCGAGGGCGACATAGCGGGTGCGCTGCACGACCTCGCCGTAGATGGCGCGCATCTTGGCGACGGGATCGGAGAGCCCCTTGGTGAGCGCCGCCACGCGCCGGCGCACCTCTTCGTCGGGAATCAGCTGATCCTTGGAGAGACCGGCGTACCACGCCGCCATGTCGTCCCACGTTTTGTACGTCGAAACGTGGACGTGCCCGAGCACCTCACCGAGCGGCGGCATGTTCGGCTCGGGGAGCAAAGGCGCCAGCTCGGCGGCGCGGAAAGTGGTGACGCGCGTGTCGCCCTCGGTGGTGTCGGCGCGTGAGAGACCCGCGAGCGGCGAGCTATGGAAATAGAAGGAGCGGCTATTCGGGGTGCGAAGAACGTATTCCGAGCCGTACACGGGTTGTAGCTGCTGCAGGTACACGATCTCGCCGAAGTAGTCGGAAAACTCGTTGCGCTGCCCCACGTCTTCCACGCGGTAGCGGAGCTCGACCACGTCGCCGGCGTTGAGCCGCGGAAAATGCACGTAGAAGGTGCGCGCCGAGGTGTACATGGCGATGGCAGGGTTGTCGGCGGGCCCTTCTCCGCTCTCTACGGCCTCGTCGATCTTGCCGTCGGCCCGGTAGACACGGGCCGCCCGCAGCTGCACGACCTCGCTGTCCGCTTGGTACGCGAACGCATACTCGCGCGCCATGGCGGCGGCTTCGTCGGTCATGGGCTGAAAAACGACCTGACGGAAACGCGACGCCAATCCGTTGGGGTAAACGGTCGTCACCGTCAAATCGCGCAGCGTGCGGCGGTTGTGACCGCCAGCGGGGAGCTTGCGTTTTTCGAGAAAGCGCTCGGCCGTCCAAGCGTATCCCTCGTCGACGCGCGGCTTGGGCGGCTCGATGTGCTCGACGTATTCTCGTACGTCTTTCTCCTGCGGTCGCAACGCCAAGATCTGGCGCAGCGACTTGAGCTGCTCTTCGCGGTTGCCCGATTCCGCGAAGAGATCGGCCTGCGCGCGCAGCGTGTCGACGTCCTCCGGCGACAGATCGAGCGCGCGCCGGTAAAGCGCATGCGCTTGCGATTCCTGACCGAGTCCGCGATGAGCGCGCGCGGCGGCGGAAAGGGCCCATGAAGAGTCGGGTACCGCCGCCAGCAGACGATCTATCCACCGCGCGGCGGCGTTCTGATCGCGCCGCATCACGGCGAGGTCGATGCGTTCCGCCAAATAGTTGCTGTCGTCGAAACGTAGGGCGGCGTAGCGATCGGCAGCTTCGTCGCCTTCCGTCGTGCGCCCCACGTCGCGCAGCGCCGCCGCATACACACGCAGGAGCCCAACCGAACGAGGATTGCGTTCCACCGCGGCTTGCAAAGTCAGGAGCGCCGTCCGTTTGAGCCCCGCTTCGCGGTAGAGCTCGACGCGGCCGAGCACGCCGCGCACGTTGTCGGGGTCGCGCTGCAGTACTTCATCGTAGAAAGGGGTCGCGTCGCGCCAATTCGTTCCGGTCCGCAAAAGCTCGGCTTCGCCGAGCAGGAGATCGAGTGGTTTTGCGCCAGCGCCCACGAGCGTGCGAGCGCGCGCCAGCCATTCCCGCTTTTCGTTGCGATCGTCGCTCAGCTCGGCGGCGAGAAGATGGCGGTTGACGGTGGGGCTCGCGTTGGCGGCGCGCCGCGCCAGATCCTGCGCGAGGTGCTGCGACGAGTCGTCGCCCTTGGTGACGGCGAGATAGCGAGCGTAAGCCTCGATCGTGGCGCCGTTGGCCTTTTTGCTGGCGACCAGAGCCTCGAAGGTCGGAACTGGCCCCCGCACCGTGCCGCTGGCGCCCTTCTTTGCAGGTGCGGACGCGTGCGCCACTTTGCCGGCTTCCGCCGCAACCGCCGCGTCGGCTGCGAACTCCAGCGTCGGATCGGCGGCGCCGCTTGCATCGGCGAGGCGTATGGTGAGCATCGGCTGCTCGTCGGCCGTGCAGACCTTGGCGGTCAATCGGTTCCAACCGCGCCCGAGGTTCACCGGCACGCCAAAGCGATCCGCATCGAGTCCGCGATAAGCCGCATCGACCAGCACTTCGCCGCCGTTCCAGAAGAGCTTGAGCGCGCCCGAAGCGCCGGCCCAGATCGACGCCGAACGCGGCGCGCCGCCTTTGGCGCGCACGAAGGTCGTGGCGTAGGCGCAAACTTTGTCGCGCGGCCTCACGAGGTCGCCGATGTCGAGCCAGCCGTAGCGGTACACGTCGGGCGCGACGCGCCAATGGACCTGCCGTTCCTTGCCCTGATAGGGGCGCACGAAGTCGATCGCTTCGCCCAGCTCCTTTTCCGGCGGATACTCGCGGTCGAGCCCCTCTTTGCCCTCGTTGTCGAAAGGCCCTACGACGAGCCATTTGTCGACGACGCCGGCGCTCTTGATCTTGGCCATGCTGCCGTCGAGATCGCCTCGGCGACGGCGGGCGTAAGCGGCGACGATGGATGCGTAGGCGCGGACGGGCGCGGCGAGCGCTTGGTCGCGCTCTGCCTCGTTGATCACCTCTTCCACCGAGGTGGGATCGACCTGGTCCCACAGCTTCCAGATCGCGCGGAGGGCGGCGTACTTCTCGACGCCGTCGGCCCGGTGAAGGTCTTCGACGGCACGCCGGAGCGTCATCTCGGGCCCGGGCGCGGAGGCCGCTGCCCATGCCGGAGCCGATGCCATACCGAGGAGCAACGCGCCGAGAACGATGGGGGCGCGAAAGGCTCCCGTAGGCAGGAAGGTCACCGTTCGGTTTTCCCGTAGGCCAAGGCGCGGGTCAAGATCGCCAGGCCGAATCTTCCTCTGTCCGCTACACCCGCAAGCCCGGTGCCGGAAAGCCGCGGCAGAGCTCTTTGACCTCGCCCGCGACGCGCGCAATGAGCGCGTCGTCGCCGGGCGCAGCGACGACCTGATCGATGAACCTTGCGAGTCGCTTCATCTCGGGCGCCTTCATCCCGCGCGACGTGACGGCGGGCGTGCCCAACCGCAAACCGGAGGGATCGAACGGCTTGCGCGGGTCATCGGGGATGGCGTTGTAGTTGGCGACGACGCCGGCGCGGTCGAGCGCTTTGGCGGCGACTTTTCCCGTCACGTTCTTGTTCGTCAGATCCACGAGGATCAAGTGGTTGTCGGTGCCGCCCGTGATGAGGCGGAACCCCTGCGCGAGCAGCTCTTCGGCGAGCACTTTGGCGTTGTCGACAATCTGCTGCGCATAAACCCGAAAGGACGGGAGCGACGCTTCGCGCGCGGCCACGGCGATGCCGGCGGTCGTGTGGTTGTGCGGACCGCCCTGCAGTCCGGGGAACACGGCTTTGTCGATGGCGGCGGCGAGCTCTTGACGGCACATGACGACCCCTCCGCGCGGCCCGCGCAATGTCTTGTGCGTCGTGGTGGTGACCACGTCGGCAATGCCGGCGGGCGACGGATGGACCCCAGCCACGACGAGCCCAGCGATGTGTGCGATGTCGGCGGCGAGCACCGCCCCCACCTCTTTGGCGACGTCGCCAAATGCTTGGAAGTCGAGCTGGCGCGGGTAGGCCGTCGTTCCGCAAAAGATGAGCTTCGGCTTGTGCTGGCGCGCGAGCGCGCGCACCTGGTCCATGTCGATGCGCGCGTCGGACGCGCGCAGACCGTACGGAACACTCTTGAAATAGCGCCCCGTGATCGAGACCGAGTGTCCGTGCGTGAGGTGCCCGCCCGACGCGAGCCCGAGACCCATCACCACGTCACCCGGTGAAAGGGTGGCCAAGTAGACGGCGAGGTTGGCCGGGCTGCCCGAATAGGGCTGCACGTTGACGTGATCCATCCGAAAAAGGTCTTTGAGACGCCGGCAGGCGATCTCCTCGATGGGATCAATCGACTGTTGCCCTTCGTAGTACCGCTTGCCGGCGTACCCCTCGGAATACTTGTTGGTCAGGATCGAGCCGCTCGCCTCGAGGACCGCGCGCGAGACGTAATTCTCGCTGGCGATGATGCGCAGCGTGTCGGCCTCGCGCCGTTCTTCCTCATGAATGAGGGCGTCGATATCGGGGTCAACCTCGGCGAGGGAGGGTTCGTGCCAGCTTGGAGCGCGCTCGGTTACCATGGGGCACGTAACCTAGCACCAGAAGCGCGCCGCGAGACGGAGCTTAAAAACCGTAAGTGGCCCCTAGGCGAAACCCGTAGACGTGGCTCAAATCGCCGCCGGCGAGCCGCCCACCGATCGGCAAGATGATGCCGAGGACCGCCTTCAGCTGCCCGAATACGCCGCGGATCTGGGGCTCGAGGGCGAACTGGAGTTTGGAGGTGGCCGTCGAACCGCTCAGGGTACGCTCGATGTAGTCGCTCGACATCCACATGAGCCAGGCGCGCGTGCCGACATCGATCGTGTTCTTGGAGACGTCGACGTGGAAATCGCCGCCCACGATCGCTTGGAAAACCGCCGATTTGATCTCGTAGGCATCGGGGGGGCTCGAGGGATCCCCGCCGCCCATACGCAGGAGGAGCGGCGTTTTCACGTAACCACCCGTCGAAATGCCTCCGGTCGCGTAGCGAAGCGATAGGCGAGGTACGACGCTCAATCGGTGCGGCGCGAACAGCGCATCTTCCTCCATACCGCGCGACCATTGTGCCCCTGTGTTCACGAGATAGCCGCGCTGGCGGCCGTTGCCCTCTTGCGGGGGGAATCGGTCTCCGCTCGCGACTGGCAAGAAGAGCGCGAAGTCGAAGGGGAGCTTGGTGTGCGGCCCCATGTCGGAGGTGTACGCCATCGCCATCTCGAGGTTGCCTACCGCCGATGCGCTAAACGATCCCGTTCCACCGAACTGCCCCGGGTCCGCGCTATCGATGCTGCCGGTGCTGATCGGAAAGCGCAGGCGGGCGCTGATCTTGGGGTCCGCTTGGTAGCCGACGCCGAGCACGATGGACGCGATTTTGAACTCGACATGGTTGGCGCCGACGTCGGTGCCCGAGCCCGCCCTGCCGATGCCGTAGACGATGTCTGCACCGGCGGAGTACGGCTTCTCCTTGGGCGGTGCCGCTTCCGGCGTCGGCTTGGGAGCAAGCTCGGCCTGCTCTGCCTCACGAAGCTTGCCGGTCTTGCCTTTGGGAGCGAATGGCCCCTCGTCTTCCGCCGCCTTTTGGGGAGGGGTTGGCGCCGGCGCCTGCGCTTCGGCCACGCTCGACCAGGTCAAGCTTCCCATCACAGCCAATGATGCTGCGCGAACGAGCCACTTCGTCTCCATGCGGAACCTCTCGAGAACAGGGGGCGGTATGCGAACGGCGAGTTCGCCGCCAAAAGGCCCACTGGCGCAGGCTGATTTCGGAGGCGACCGAGGCGGACCCTATCACGAGTTTCTCGCGTTGGAATGGAGAACCTCTGGCAACAGCGTGCGAAAAACGGGGGGATAGCGGCGCGTTCGGGCGCGCTGCCCACTGCGACCAGCATGACCGCGTCGGGCTCCGCACGACCCGATCTCCATCGCCCATTCGTCGATCCCGTCGAGGGTGATTTCGCCGCCACCCGCGACCCATCTCGGCGCTCGTCCCGCTAAGCTCGAGGAAGCGGTGTGAAGCCTTATCCGAAACTTGAAGCACCATAGGAGCGCCGCTCGGCTACGCAAGGCGTAGGATAGTCTTGAGGCTGACCGGCTCATGTCCACTGCCGCACCTTCGTTCCCGACGCAGCTCGGAGGCTTTCAGATCGACCGGCGCCTCGGGGCGGGCGGGATGGCCGAGGTGTTCGTCGCCCGACGGCAAGGCGCGGAGGGCACCTACAAGATCCTCGTGCTCAAGCGCATCCTGCCTGTGCATGGAGCGTCGCGCCGCTTTCGCTCGATGTTCGTCGAAGAGGCGCAGCTCGCTACGCGCCTGAACCATCCGAACATCGTCCAAGTGTATGAGTTCCAGGACTACGGCGAGGAGGGGCTCCTCCTCTCCATGGAGTTCGTGGAGGGGCTCGACCTCGGCAAGTTGATGAGCGCGAGCAAGGCGAAAGCGGCGCGGATTCCGCCTTGGGTCAGCGCGTACGTCATTTCCGAGGTCGGCAAGGGTCTGCACTATGCGCATGAGCGCAAAGAAGGCGGCACGCCACTCGACATCGTCCATCGCGACGTGTCTCCGCAGAACGTGCTGCTCAGCTACGAAGGCGCCGTGAAAATCGCCGATTTCGGCATCGCTACGGCGAACCTCTTTCGCGACGAAGTCGGCATCTTGAAGGGGAAGTACGGGTACATGTCGCCGGAGCAAGCCCGCGGCGAAAAGGTCGACCGGCGCGGCGATATCTACGCTCTCGGCGTCGTGCTGCACGAGCTGCTCACCGGGCGCGCGCTGCACGGCAATCTCACGGGCGACAGTTTGCTCGAAGCGGTGCGGGCGGGCGTCGTCGAGCCGCCATCGACCTTCGCTCGCGAAGTGCCCCCCGAGCTCGAGACCCTGGTGATGCGTGCGCTCGCCAAGAACGCCGACGATCGTTTCCAGAGCGCGCGCGACATGTCGGCCGCGATCTCGCGCGCGCTCTTCCAAAAACAGGAGTTCATCGATGCCTCGGCGGTCGAGGCCACCATCGCCCGGCTCGCGCCCCGCGACGAGCTGGTAGGCGGTTCGCAGCATCCGTCCGCCGTGGGCGACTCCCTCGCCCATGCCGCGATGGGCGCCACCGGACTGCCCCGCCTTCCCACTGGGCCCCCCCCGGCCCCCACGGCGGAACAGACCGGGGAAGGGGTCGAGAAGAAACCGCCGCCGCGCCCAGCGCGTGAAGTCCGACACGTAGCGGTGCTTACGTTGCGGCTGCACGGGTTCAAAACGCTCGAGCGGTGGGTCGGCCTGGCGGGCGTGGCGCGGGCTGCGGACAAGATCCGCGCGACGCTCGACGACATCGCGTACAAGCGCGGCGCGCGGTTCGCTTGGGAGGGAACGGAGGCCGCTCGTGCGTTGGTCGGCCTCATGGCTAACCCAGCCCGGGCGGCAGCCGACGCGGCGTGGCTGGCCCTCGACGTGCACGAGGCACTGGCGGGCGCGTCCGAGGACTTGGTCACGCCGATTCGCTCGTCGATCGGCATCGTGCGCGGTGTCGCCACCGGCGAGCGCGATCCGGCGGGGAACCTCGTCAAACACCAGCTGCAAGAGCCGGCCAATCTGCTGAGCAACCTGGTCGGAGAGCGTGCGCCTGCCGGGGCCACCTGGGTCGCGGGAGGACTTTTCCGGCT
>Ga0193706_1000423_pt1 | contig 24999 bp, 22 predicted proteins | sample U3c1metaG_FD_160130 | JGI IMG/M metagenome (GOLD analysis project Ga0193706, IMG submission 160130) | Soil microbial communities from a riparian zone of the East river system, Colorado, United States - U3c1 | ecosystem: Environmental > Terrestrial > Soil > Riparian zone | place: USA: East River... | reverse complement strand
TTACCATTGAGGCTGGCATACATATCCATGATGCCGCATTTAACCCCGGGAAAATTGTGTTCTGCCCGCTGGCAAAGCAATGCCAGTTCAGGCCTGTTTAAGCCGCATTTAAATATCTCATTGAGTGCAAATGCCAATCCGCCCTCTACTGCTGCGGAAGAACTCATACCGGACCCTTGTGGAATATCTCCTGCAAAAACACAATCAAATCCTTTTACGGGTAAACTGGCAAGTAAAAATTCGTTTACTACTCCCAGCACATAGTTTTTCCAACTATCTGTCTTTTTTATATCATCGATATTAACTGATATCTTTTCATTATAGTCCACCGCATAAAAATCAATAACATCGCTTTGATTCTCTGCTACAGCATAACAGATGCCTTTATCAATGGCAGCAGGCATTACAAAACCATCGTTATAATCAACGTGCTCACCTATCAGGTTTATCCTGCCCGGCGAAAAAAAATGCTTCGGGGTGGAAGAAAAATTTTCCTTAAAACATTTCGCTACTTTCCCGGCAAGTGCATTCATTCGCTTAATTTAAAGAGGTGATCTTATACGTTGTTTTAAAAACAGCCGTTAAGCCCGGAAATAAACTAATAAGCCCCATGCCGTTATTAAAAGCATCGGGGGCAGCACTCAGGTTCTCTATGGCAATACTGTTGCGGTGCGGTGGTGTGTAAAGTTGTAAATAAGGATATGACGCACCGGGGTAAATTTCTATCTGCAATTTTTTCTTTGCGTCCCTCAATACACATAGTGGCTGACATTCCGTAAGATCAACGGTAAAGCAATTATCAAAACGCTTATCCCCGATCTTTTTCAATGACCCGAATTCTTCATAATGTGATAATTTGCCGGTGGGTATCATTCCCGCATCAAACTCAACCATTTCGTTACTTTGAAATTCCAATTGCAGGTCATCTATTTTTCCACCCAGTGTAAAATAAGGATGCCAGCCATCCTGTATAGGAATGATCCCATCATCTTTGTTGACCAGTTCTGTAATAATGCCCAGCGAATTATCCTTTCTCAATTCGTAGGTTACGATGCAATCATATTTAAAAGGATATCCCTTATCCGTCGCCCGGTATTCGTGCAGCATCGTAATTGTTGCTTTTTCTTCGTCCGCATGCTGACCTGTAACGCTAAACACGGCATCAAATAACAGGCCGTGCAATGCATGCTCGCCCAGCATGAATTTTTCAATGGTATATTCCTTCCCCGCAAACCGGTACCGCCCATTATTAATGCGGCACGCAAAAGGCGAAAGCTTACAACTTTTAAAACCCTGTCCTGTTACATTTTTTTTAAAATCTGCTGCAGAGCTGTAATTGTCGATCATGTTCAGTATGGCGCCGTTATGCCGCACGGTAAATGCATGAAGAATGGCCCCGCAGGCCGGTAGCAGTTCCGCGCTGGTCTCAGACGACTCATCCCTGAGCACGATCTTATCAAACCCATCTTCATTTTTTGCAGTTACTGAAAACATATTAGCGATTTACCCGGTTCAACTATACAGCATGAAATTAATCCTTTTATTCAATGGGCACATGTAAGGTTAATTAGTTAATCTGTTAATCCGGGGTTCTCTAAAACTAACCTAGCTTTTGAAAAATATAACAGGTCCTGAACAATTGCGCTCCCACCAATTAACACCCGCCTCGCTGAACACCGTTCGGACGGGGGTCAACAGTTTAACGTTATTCATGGGCAACCTTTTCTTTTCATTTCCCGATTTATCTTTTGAATACCAAGGCATGAAAAAAGAACTGAACCCTGTTGGCTTTTCTTCGATCCCAAAACTGAAATTAATAAACAAAGCTGATCCTCTAACAGGTACAGCCCCTTATTTTCATTTGCAGCATGAGTTTGCAGATATCCTTAATTTTAATATCACACCGTTTCTTACTCATCCGCTGGACACAGGTTATAACCGGTCGGTGAAAAGAGCCATGGATATCTTTTTATCCGCTGTTTTTATCATTGCCATACTTTCCTGGCTTATTCCTGTTATTGCTGTTTTAATAAAATTAAGTTCAAAAGGTCCGGTATTCTTTCTTCAAAAAAGAAATAAACGCAATGGCGAAATGTTTACCTGCATAAAGTTCCGGTCAATGCGAAAAAATGCAGACGCTGATATTTTACCCGCCGGAAAGAATGACGATCGCATCACGGGCTTTGGCAGGTTCTTACGCAATTACTATTTAGACGAGCTGCCGCAATTCTTTAATGTGCTATGTGGCGATATGTCGATCATTGGCCCAAGACCGCATATGGTAAGTGAAAACATAAAATTTGATGAGCTGATAAGGAATTATTCCTACAGGCATAAAGTAAAACCAGGGATCACAGGACTGGCACAGGTACTGGGGTATCTTGGCCATGTTGATGACCTGGAAAAAATGGAAGCACGTGTAAAGATGGATATTTTTTATGGCCGTCACTGGTCGCCCAGGCTTGACATGATAATTCTTTACCGCACCTTGTGCAAAACCTTGGGTATGTAATGCACATTCCTTACTTTTCAATTCCTTTACTTTCGTTACGGATAAAAAAAAACTTTCCAATACGTGAAGCGTATGCTTAAAAATATACTGGCAGCCCTGGACAGGAAAGAAAGAAAGCAGTTTTTTATCCTGTTGATGCTGGACATTGTTGTAAGCATAATTGATATCCTTTTTCTTGCCCTCTTATTATGGATCATTCAATTTTATATTCAACCGGGCAACAACAATATGCTTCCCTTTTTACCCCGCTGGATGGCCAACAGGGATTCCACCTGGTTCATTGCAATTTTTGTTATCCTCTTCGCCATTAAAAACCTGGCGGGATTTGCCATTTCCCGTGCTTACTTTAAATTCATAAACAAAGTGGCGATAAGGGTCTCACATAACAGCCTGGTCAATTACCAGCAGTCTGCCTTTCGTGAATTTATCAATATCGATTCTTCTGTTCATTTACGTACCATCTGTTTCCGGCCTTTTGAGTTTTCGCAGTATATGCTTTCCGGCCTTCAACAGATCATTACCCAGCTGTCGCTGATGCTGATCACCATCATTGCCATACTGCTGTTCAATGCCAAAATATTTTTGTTACTGCTTTTGATATTGCTGCCCCCTGTTATTATTGTGTTCTGGTTTGTGAAAAAACGCCTTGCCCATGCCAAGAAACATATCCAGGCAACCAATGAAAGATCATTTCAATATTTGATGGATGCGTTAAAAGGATACGTGGAAAGCAATATCTATGACCGGAATGATTTTTTCCTTCGGCGATTCATCAATTCCCGGAAAAAATTCAGCGCCCATTTGTTTGAATCAATGGCCCTGCAAACCTTACCCGGCCGCGTGATTGAGATCTTTGCCGTACTGGGTCTTTTCATTTTAATTGTAATTGCCAAATGGACCGGCAATAACGACAGCGCAATGCTGATCACCATCGGGGCATTTATGGCAGCTGCCTATAAGATCATCCCTGGCATTGTAAAAGTAATAAATGTGAGCGGGCAGATGAGGGCGTATGAATTCTCTATAAATGACCTGGAACAAAGTAAAACAATAAACAGTACCCGTGCTGCTGAAAAACCTGCCGATGAATTCAGGTCGATGGAATTAAGAAATATCAGTTTTAAATACGCAGACCAACCCGTGTTAGGAAATTTTAACCTTGGGGTTAAAAAAGGAGATTTCATAGGTATAACCGGGCGGTCCGGCAAAGGAAAAACAACCATATTGAATTTATTACTGGGATTTTTACCACCTGGAAATGGTGAGGTGCTTATTAATGAAGGGCCGGTAAGCAGCGATGAGATAAAAAAATACTGGCCGGTTGTTGCTTATGTAAGGCAGCAGGGCTTTTTTATTTATGACAGTATCCTGCGGAATATTACTCTGGAAGAAACGGGTTACAACAATGAGAATTTACGATATGCCCTTAATGTTTCAGGGCTTGAAAAAATAATTTCAAAGTTCCCTGAGGGACTGGAAAAAGTAATAACGGAGAATGGGAAAAATATAAGCGGTGGCCAGCAGCAACGCATTAGTATAGCAAGGGCGCTTTATAAAAATGCCTCGCTTTTCCTGCTGGATGAGCCATTTAATGAACTGGATGAAGAATCAACTGTTCTGTTGCTGGAGCATTTTAAACAACTGGCTGCCTCAGGCCAAACGGTTGTGATGATCACCCACGATAAAAAAAGCCTTTCGTATTGCAGCAAAATCGTTTCACTTGATGAACAGTGAAAAAAACAGTACACTGATCATCCTAACGCCTGGTTTTCCCGGGTCGGAATCGGATACTGTCTGCCTGCCTATGCAGCAAAGCCTGGTCAGGGCCATTAAAAAAAATTACCCGCAGCTTAATATTATTATCCTGAGTTTTCAATATCCCTATCATTCCCAAACCTATACATGGTTTGATACAACTGTCATTAGCTTTAATGGTAAAAACAAAGGTGGGTTAAGCAGGTTATTGCTAAGGAGAAAGTTAATGGCAACCTTAAAAGATATCAGTCATGGAAAAAACATTGCCGGGATATTAAGTTTCTGGTACGGCGAATGTGCATGGGCAGGTAAAAAATTTGCTGGAAAAAATAACAACGGTCACTATTGCTGGATGCTGGGACAGGATGCAAAGAAAGGCAATAAGTATGTAAAGAATATAAACCTGGCGCCAAATGAACTAATTGCTTTGTCTGATTTTTTACAGGATGAGTTCGAAAAAAATTATGGAACAAGGCCACGATGGGTTATGCCTCCCGGAATTGATCCAACCCAATTCAGCAACCCAGGAAAAGAAAAAGATATTGACATCATTGCTGCAGGATCCCTGATACCCTTAAAGCAATACGAGATCTTTGTAAAAGTTATTGCAGAAATAAAAAAGCATATTCCCGGGATAAAAGTCATGCTCATTGGTGACGGGCCCGAAAAAAATAAATTGAAAAAACTTGTCGGCGACCTGGGACTGGGTGCCAATATTGTCTTTGCGGGTGAACTATCTCATCCCGAAGTGTTGGTCCATATGCAAAGAGGCAGGATCTTTCTGCATACTTCCGCTTACGAAGGCTTTGGCGTTGTGAATTTAGAAGCGCTGCATGCCGGCTGCCATGTGATCAGCTTTTGCAAACCAATGAAAAAGGATATTGAACACTGGCATATAGTGAGCAACCAGGAAGAAATGACAGAAAAAACGCTGAAAATTTTGCAAAAGAATATCATCTATAAAAGTGTAACGCCTTTTAGTATGGATGATACAGCAAAAAAGTTAATGGGTTTATTTAGTTTTTAAAAAACTCAGAAAGGCTTTTGCCGACTTTTTTAAAGGAATAAAGCTGGAAGGTTTTTTCATCCAGGCTTTTAAAAATGATCCAAGCGCCCTTCCTCTTCTTTTATGGCCAAGGTATTTCTCCCCGCGATTTAAGTACAGCCTGAAAAGGCTGTCAGCGGCCACCTTAGCGGGCAGGTGCGTTTTATATTTATTGATAACATGGATGCCTTCTTCATAGCCTCTCTCCCAATTCATGATACTGAAACCGGTATCATGCAGGCGGCGATACAAAAGTGGCTCATATAAAATAACGGCTTTGAACTGCAGTGCAAGCCCCAGCAGGAATTCAACATCTGAAGAAGGTGTGTTTTTGGCAAAATGCTGTATCACAGGCAGGCATTGCCTTCTGAACATTAAGGTTTGTGGCAATAAAGAAGCCTGGGATGTAAAAAAAGAAATGAAAATGTCGCCATACTTTGAGCCTTCGCGTTCTTTATAAAAATATTCAAGGGGTGCATCTTTTTTAAGGAAATTATACCCGCCTGTAAGGGAGAAGTCGGCGTGGGGGTAGTCATGAAAAACTGCTACCTGCTTTTCAAGTTTTGACGGCGCCCAAAGGTCATCTGAATCGATGAATGCGATCAGTTCGCCCCCGGATCTTTCTATTCCGATATTCTTCAGCCTGATACCTATGCCGACCTTCCCGGCTTTATAAAATTTTATCCTGGGGTCTGTTATCAGCGAAATGACCTCTTCCGTGTTATCTTCCGATCCATCATCCACTATTATCAATTCCCAGTTTTGCCAGGTCTGGCTTAGCACACTATCAACAGATTCCCTGATATAGGCTGCCCGGTTCCAGGTGGGCATTATGATACTTACCAGGAGATTTGACTGCGTCATAGCTTGTTAATTATCTTATGTATTTTTTTTGCTACCGCCGGGAAGGAAAGCTCCCTGTTAAACTGCTCCAATGTTTTTTCTCTTTCCATTTCCATATCAAGTTCACGCATTTGCATTAATATTTTTAAAAGCGCTGCGTCATTGCCAGGCTCGTACACTAAACCACATTTTCCCGGTCCCGTCATTTTGCGGAATGAAATGATATCTGTTACAAGAGGAATACAGCCGCAAGACATGCCTTCGCAAACAGCTATCCCGCTTCCCTCGTGATGAGAGCCCGAAATAATAAAATCTGCAGCATTATACCAGTTCTGTAATGCTGCATGCGGTATCCTTCCCACCAGTTCGATGGCATTGGATCCATCACCCTTTGAAGCAATCAGATCTTTTATCTGCGTTAGCAATTCATCCGTTTGATAAATCATATAAAGCTTAGCACCAGGCTGGAATTTTACAAAGCTTAAAAAAGCCTTTACAATGGTGAGTGGGTCCTTGTTCGTGTTTAGCCTGCCTACCCATAAAAAAACAGGGGAGCCGGTAATATGTAATGCGGTTCTTGCAGCATTACTATCCCCAACATGAAAAACTGATGAGGCCTGTATCACCTCGTGGACCTTATTTTCATCACTGATATTTCCAAACTCCATCCATTCGTTTCCAAATTCTGCAGAAGTAAAAAGATAGGCATCTACCATACTGTCGGCCAGTTTTTGCAGGAGTCTTTTTACACCCCTGTAAGGTTTCTCCCCGCGATGCAGGAGGATTATTTTAACACGCTTTCCTAATTTCAGCCGCAGTTGTATCACCTGCGCAGGAAAAATAAGGCCATTTACTAATACCACATCAGGGTTTAACTTCTTTATGAAAGTATGCAGCCGTCCTGGAAAATGAAGCCGGCTTTTTTTAAAATTGAGAAAATGGTAAGTAACTCGCCGATGCTTCAGTATACCGCTATACCTGATCTGCTCAATGCTTTCAACCTGCTGGTCTTTGGCCATTTCTTCCAGGATGCCTGTATAAAAACTTATCCTGTCCAGCCACCGTTGCGGGTCACTGAATCCGGGCGTATTTATATAGCTCGTACTTATGATCTTCATGGCCGATCTTTAATGTATCGAACAAAATAAAAATGCAGGTTAAGCCAGGCACAAAAAAAATTACCTTTAAATTTCATACATGGGGTTTTATCTTTAGACTGCGATAATTAAGAATATGCGACTTCTCCAAAAATTGCTTACCAAACTCAATGGGCTTCACTACACGCAGGAATATCTTTGTTTTGCAAAAGAGTCATTGTCTCAACCACTTCATGTTTACCTCGTAAACGATAAGTGTGTCATTAAAGATATTACAAACCAGCATGCTTTTGTTGGGTATAGTCCCCTGGTTCTCGCATTCCCATCTTTGCCCGGTATAGTGTTTCCTCTCTCCCTCCGCCTTATTTTCAGTGCCAGGGTTTTACAACCAAACGAATATTTTTTAAAAAAGGATGCTCTTGCTACCCTTGAATTAAGGATAATAGAAGAACAGCTTGCCGGTACGCAGGGTGCCGGGAGAGATAACAAAATATTTTTTTATGAAGGCGTGCACGGCGCTCATCATTTCCTTTCGGGGTTTCATCAATTTATCGGGCGGTTGAATAATGACCTGTACAACAAAAAACCGGGTAATGTTTTTTTACACAACAATTTGTATGAACAGGTAAAAATTGCCTATGCCGTTCCGAGGGGAATTTCATTGATAACTGTCGGGAAAAATGACCAGTTCAACCTGTTCCCAACCGACCTGCACGGTCAGCCGGATGAAGACCATTATATCATTTCATTGCGTATCGGTGGCAAAGCTTGTGAACAGGTGGAGGCCATGGGCAAGTTGGTTATTTCACAGGTGCATTCCGATGCCTGTAAAATGGTCTATGGCCTGGGCAAAAACCATATGCAGGAATTAAGATCAAAAGATAATTTTCCTTTCAGCGGCAGATTATCAGAAAACTTTAAATGGCCCCTGCCCGAACAAGCGCTTTCTTACCGCGAGCTCATTTTGCTGGATTCATTTACCTATGGCATTCACAGGATCCTGTTATTCCGGATCGGTTTTCAGCAGCAGCCGGGAGCTCAAACCGGCACCCTTGCTCATATCCATAACAGCTTCGCCACCTGGCGTTACAAAAACAGGCTGCCGGGCAACTATTTGCTGCGTTAAACCGATTTAAAGAAGGAGCTTTTACCTTAATTTTTTACCAGGCATGCACAAAGTCCTTTTATTTAATCCCCGGAGCGCAAGATATAAACCCCGGATACCTAATTCCATACTTACCATTGCATCTTCCATCGAAGGTAAATATGAGTATGTAATTGTGGATGGTAACATGGAAAAGGACCCCTGGGAAAAAATTTACCAGCATTTGTCAGCCGGCGGCTTTGGTTATTTTGGCTGCACGAGTATGCCCGGTCCCCAGTTGAAGCAGGCGATCCCCATTTCAAAAACCATCAGGACCCTCTTCCCTGACATTAAAATTATCTGGGGAGGCTATTTTCCTTCTAACCAATCCAAAGTTGTACTAAGATCGGGCTATGTTGATTTTGTGGTGAACGGCCCGGGTGAAAAAACTTTTCCGGCATTGCTGGACGCTTTGGAAAATGACCACCCTTTTGAATTAATTCATAACCTTATTTACAGGTCGGGTGACCAGGTCATTAAAACAGCGAAAGATGAATTGTATGACCCCGATGAGCTGCCTTCATTACCTTACGAAACCCTAAACCGTTTTTACCCCATTCGTAATTATCTTGGTAAAACATATCTCGGCACTAAAACCATCGCTTATCATTCCAGCATGGGTTGTCCTTTTAAATGCTCGTTCTGTGCAGTAGTTCCTATTTACAATGCAAGGTGGAGGGGAAAATCGGCACAACTTATTTACAATGATATTAAATTCCTAAAAGAACGCTTTGGCGGTAATGCCATCGAGTTTCATGACAATAATTTCTTTGTTTCAGAAAAAAGAACGGTGGAATTTTCCAAACTCATCAAACCGGAAAAGATGATCTGGTGGGGCGAGGGGCGTATAGATACCATTGATAAATATTCAGATGAATCACTTGCATTGATGAGAGAAAGCGGCTGTAAAATGATCTTCTTTGGCGCAGAAACCGGTAATGACGAGATCTTAAAAAAAATGGACAAGGGTGGTACACAAACCGCTGCAGAGATCAGGTCCTTTGCGGCACGCATAGGCAGGTTTGATATTATCCCTGAATACTCTTTTGTACTGGGCACACCGGGCGATAATGAAGAGCAGACCATGAAACAGATCGTGCAGGATATTGCGTTCATCAAAGAAATAAAACAGATCAACCCCCGGACGGAGATCATCATTTATGTGTACAGCCCTGTACCCACTGAAGGCAGTGATATGTACAATAAAGTATTAAAAACCGGATTTCATTTTCCTGAAAAACTCGAAGACTGGATAAGCCCGCAATGGGAAAGCTTCGACCTGCGTAAGAATCCGTTGACGCCATGGCTTACCGCGGAAATGATCAATAAGATAAAAGATTTTGAAACCGTATTGAATGGTTATTACCCGACAACATCTGATATCAGGTTGACGCATTTTAAAAAGAAGGTACTACACACCCTTGCATCGCTGCGTTACAGAACCGGTATCTATCGCAACCCTTATGAGCTGAAGGCCTTGCAAATACTCTGGAAATACCGTCAACCCGAAATAGAAGGATTTTAAAAATTATTTTGAGAACAGTACTGAAACATATTGTTGCAAGAACTTATAAACCCCTGCTGGTGAAATATCTTTCCACTACAAGGGTATATAAGTATAAAGATATCCGGATGGATATTCCGCCACAGGTCTTTCATCCCGGTTTTTTCTTCAGCACACAATTGTTATTGCAATACATCAGCAAACTGCCTTTAACCGAAAAGAATTTCTTAGAGCTGGGGTGTGGCAGCGGGCTCATATCAATTGTTGCATCAAAAAAGGGAGCAAAGGTTACAGCAACCGATATCAATGCGATCGCAGTGGAATCACTCAGGAAAAGCAGTGTGAAAAATAATGCCGATATCACGACCATCCTCTCTGATCTTTTTGACAATATCCCCAAACAGCAATTCGATATCATAGCGATCAATCCTCCCTACTATCAAAAGCAACCTTTAACAGCACTTGATCATGCCTGGTATTGTGGTGAGAATGGCGAATACTTTTCCAGGTTATTCGATGGCCTGGCAGACTACATACACCCGGGCACAGAAATAATAATGGTATTGTTTGAAGATTGCAGGATGGAAATGATAACAGGTTTTGCAGCGCAGCATGGCTTTTCCCTTAACTGTATGCACAGTAAGAATAACATACTGGAGAAAAATTTCATTTTCAAAATTGAAAAAATAAAATGACTTTAGCAGGCACATACAGGCAACCACAGGACCCGATAGATACCGGGTTTGAGCTACTGTATACCCGGCTGCGGCAAAAAGAAGGAAGATTCTACAGGGATGAGGAGGTCATGCTCCTTCCATTGATAAATGTTAACCACCCGCATTATAAAGAATGGGTGATCCGTAAGCATTCCTGCAAAGCATTGCTGAGTTATATAAATCAAAAGAACAACATTGTAAATATCCTGGAAGTTGGATGCGGCAACGGCTGGCTTTGCGCCCAGCTGGCAAAAGCTGTTGATGCCGAAGTAACCGGTGTGGATATCAATACCAGGGAACTGGAGCAGGCGAAACGCGTGTTTTTTAAAATAGCGGACCTCGAATTCATACAAGGTGGCTTGGAAAGCGACATTTTAAAAGACAAGAAATTTGACATGATCATTTTTGCGGCATCCATACAGTATTTCCCTTCACTCAAACATATCATTGGTCTTGCCATAGAACACCTGACACTGTTGGGCGAGATACACATCATTGATTCTCCTTTTTACCAGCACCAGGAAATTGAAGCGGCCAGGCAGCGGACAAAAAAATATTATAGTTCAATGGGCTTTGAAGGCCTGGCGGGGTATTACTTTCACCATACCCTTACTGAACTTGAAACCTTTCAATACAAGATCCTGCATCATCCTTTTTCCTGGAAGAATAAATTGTCTATTAAAAAAAATCCTTTTTACTGGATCAGCATAAAAAACCGCTACCGATAATGCTCCTGCAATCTCCATATCAAACCTATAAAAGGTACCGCAGCTTGCAAACACACAGGATAAGCGCATTGCCCATTGTGATCCTGATGCCACACAGTGCCTGTAATTGCAGGTGTGTAATGTGTGATATCTGGAAAGGGAATCAAGACCTCAGGCAACTAACAGAAGCCGACATACTGGAATTGATGGCCACTTTAAAAAAAATGGGAACGCAGCAAGTGCTTATGTCAGGAGGTGAAGCTTTACTGAACACGAATTTTTTCAGGTTTTGTGAAATACTGAAAAAGGAAAAAATAAAGATCAGCCTGCTGTCAACAGGCCTTACCCTGCAAAAACATGCGGAGTTGCTGGTAAAATGGGTGGATGATATCATTGTATCCCTTGACGGTGATGAGATCATGCACAACCAGGTGCGCAATATTCCCGGCGCATTTAAAAAAATGGCTGATGGTATACGTGCAATAAAAAAATTGAACCCGAACTTTAAGATCACAGCAAGAACAGTGATACACCGGTTAAACTATGATATCTGGCCACAGATAATTGACAATGCCAGGCTATTAGGGCTTGACCAGGTAAGTTTTTTACCAGCCGACGTAAGCAGTCATGCTTTTAACCGTGCACAGTTGTGGAGTGCACCACGCCAGCATGAGATCCTCTTATCACAGGAAGATCTTGAAAAATTAAGAACAGTGATAAGGAACCTGTTCATCAACTATAAGGATGACTTTGTAAATAAGTTCATTGCAGAAAGCAAAGAAAAGATCCACAACATATATTTTTACTACGCTTCTTTTTACGGGCTGAATGACCTGCCTTTTAAAAAATGCAATGCACCCTGGGTTTCCGCGGTTGTGGAAGCCGACGGCTCGGTAAGGCCCTGTTTTTTTCATGAGCCATATGGTAATATAAAAACGGCATCACTGTATAAGATCATCAACAGCCCCGATGCCATTGAATTCAGGAAAAACCTGGATATGGCAAAAAATGAGACCTGTATGAAGTGCGTATGTTATTTAAATTTAAGCCCTACACAAGAAATATAATTACATGATTCTTGAGAACCTTAAAAAATCGCCGAGCCCATACTATTTAATTGCAGTTTTTGCCTTGCTGCAATTTGTAATCGCGGTATTTACCCATAGCCTGTCATTTACGCATGAGGAAGCAATGTGGCAATATATTGGAAGAAATTGGATCAGTAATGACCTGCCGCCATATTCAGGAGGCGTTGATAATAAGTCCCCTTTAATTTTTTACATTTTTGGGATTTCAGATTGGCTATTTGGCAACAATATTTGGTTTCCCCGCCTTTTAGGCACTATTGTACAATCAATTGGAGTTTTGTATTTATATAAAATTGTTTTACGGCTGGCTGATTATAATGCAGCTTTTTTTTCCATTACCATTTATAGTTTTTCATTAATGTGGCTGACCACTGGCGGGAGATATGTATCATTTACAGAAACTTACGCTGTGGCATTTATGATTATGGCATTTTTTTATACCCTTTGCTTTTAAAAAAGTCGTTATTTTTTCTTGTGTGGTGCACTGGTAGCGACTTCAATATGTTTCAGATTAACCGGTGTTTTTGGATGTTTTGTTTTATGTATTTTCTTCATCAGGAAAAACTATAAAATATTATTGCCATTTTTACTTGGTGCAGTTTCTATTATAATATTGTTTTTTGTATGGCTGTATTTTGAAAAGGTTAATATCGGAGATTTTATTTTTTATGGAATCACAGATAATTTTGGAGAAGGTAGTATAACTACTATCCCTTTTCCATTACAGTCAAATAATTTTATTGAAGCTTTTATACTATCTCCGCTCCTGCTTTTTTATCCATTTGTTTTTTATTTTATCTTGAAAATACAAAAACCTTCCATTCTGATCATTTGGTTAGGTCTTGAATTTATTGGGGTTCTTTTACTTGGTATAATAGCCCGCAACCATTTAAAACACGTTTTACCAGCATTATCTGCCATGACTGGCATATCTATAGCCTTACTTTGTACAAAGCATTCGCTACAATTTAAATGGGCTTATGCATTTATTATTGTTGCGTTTTTTCCTAAAACATTGGAACCACTTTATGGAATAAAAAATACTTTTTTTCCACCAAAAGGTAAAAACAATTTGTTTTGCACCTCGCCGCTATTACAACCAGACCCTTATCAATTACGGCACCTCGGCTTTTGGATGAAAGACAGCCTGCAACCAAAGGATAAAGTTTTTATTGCCGGCATGGGGGCCCAGGTTCAGGCTTATTCTGAAACCATTTCCCCAACGATCTATTTTAATGTAACCCAAACCAAAAGTGCAAAAGAGAGGCTGTACAGTGATATTTCTAAAACAAAACCAGGATTCATTTTAGTTCCAATATTCAATACGTATAAAAATGTAAGCGCCGATTTGCGAATTTTTATTGACAACCTGGTAAAGAAGGAATACCATTATATTGATTGCAGGTATGGATATGGAATTTATAAAAGAATATAAGAATATTAGTTGCCTGATTCCTATGAACATGAACTGTTTATAAATGCCGGTAAAAAATGAAGAAGATACTTTTTTCACACTCTTACTTTTTACGCTTTGACCCCAAACAATGGGCCACAGGCCAGCCCTATGCACCGCTGGGAACACTTTATGCGGCGGCTTTTACAAGAGAGCATGGTTACGAAGTGAACTTATTTGATACCATGTTTGCAAAACAACCCGAAGAAGTAATGCCGCACCTGGAAAGAACAGCACCGGATCTTTTTGTGATCTATGATGACGGTTTTAATTACCTCACTAAAATGTGCCTTACCAATATGCGTGAAGCTGCATTTAAAATGATCCGCTTTGCGAAAGAAAAAGGTTGTACAGTAATTGTATCAGGCTCAGATTCTACTGATCGATTTGAAATGTATTTGAATGAAGGTGCGGATTTCATTTTATTGGGCGAAGCAGAACTGACCTTGCTGGAACTTGTAAATGCGATCAGCAAAGAAGAAAAGAATTTTTTTAAAATAGAGGGGCTGGCATTTAAACATTTCCCCCAAGTGGTTGGTGTCGCCACCAACCACGGCATTCCTTCCCCGTTCGGTGAGGGCACCGCCCGGAATTTCATCAGCCAGGCAGAAGGAACAAAACCGGGTTATTCAGTTGTCAAAACACAACGCCGGGCAGTTTTGAAAGACCTGGATTCGCTTCCTTTCCCCGCCTGGGATATTATTGATATGGAACCTTACCGGAAAATGTGGCTGAAACATGCAGGTTACTTTTCTATGAACATGGGAACAACAAGGGGCTGCCCTTTCAAATGCAACTGGTGCGCCAAACCCATTTACGGCAATAGGTATAATTCCAGGAGCCCGGAAAATGTTATTGCTGAACTAAAGCTGCTGAAAGAAAGATTCCAATTCGATCATATCTGGTTCTGTGATGACATTTTTGGACTAAAGCCCGGCTGGATAAATGCCTTTGCAGATCTTATTGAAGAGAGCAACATTCACTTCAAATTTAAAATGCAGGGCAGGGTTGACCTGCTCTTACAGGAAAATAATATTAAAGACCTAGCCAGGGCGGGTTGTGATAATATCTGGATGGGTGCAGAAAGCGGGTCGCAAAAGATCCTGGATGCCATGGAGAAAGGCACTACCGTGCAACAGATCTATGAAGCAACACGTTTATTAAAGAAAAATGGGATCAAACCTTCTTTCTTCATACAATTTGGTTACCTGGAAGAGACCAAAGAGGATATAGAGAAAACGATAAAGATGATCAATACTTTATTACCTTATGAGATCGGCATCTCGGTTTCGTATCCATTGCCCGGGACCGGTTTTTTTGAAAAAGTAAAAGACCAGTTGAAAGAAAAAGCCAACTGGACGGATTCAGATGAACTGGCCCTGATGTTCCGCAATACATACCAACCCGCATTTTACAAACAACTGCACCGCTATGTTCACAAGAGCTATCGCAAGCATATTGCCTTTGAAAATGTGAAGCAGCTTTTTTCACAGCCTTGGAAAACTAATCTCAGAACCCTGAGGAAAGCCTTATCAGGATTGTATTACACGCCCGCTGCATTTTTAGATAAACAGAAACTCAGGCAACTGGAAAAAATTGGGATATGAATATAAGGCTGGAGGAAAATAATGAACAACTTGCAGAAGTCGCATTCAACCGTCAGGCCATCCTCTTTGATGAGCAATACAATGGCAATACCATCATTCAATATAAAAGGCAAAGGGTAAGAGAACACGTGCAGCAATGGCTTGGTTACAACAGCAGTATCCTCGAATTGAACAGCGGCACCGGTGAAGACGCGGTTTGGTTTGCACAACAGGGACATACTGTTCATGCTACAGACATATCCGTAAAAATGCAGGAGGTATTGAAACATAAAGCCGCCGCATTGGGTCTTGAAGAAAAAATAAGCACAGAACTCATTTCATTTACCCGGCTGGAAGAACTAAAAGAAAGAAAGCACTATGATATGGTCTTTTCAAATTTTGCAGGATTGAATTGCACCCATGAATTGGATAAAGTATTGGGCTCTTTTGCTTCATTACTAAAACCGGGCGGCATTGTAACCCTTGTCATTTTACCAAAATTCTGTTTATGGGAATTCCTGTTATTATTCAAAGGGAAGTTTAAAACAGCTTTTCGCCGCTTATCCGCCAGTAAGGGTGCCCAAGCGCATATTGAAGGAGAATATTTTAAATGCTGGTATTACAACCCTTCTTACATCACAGATCACTTAAAGAACCAGTTTGACCTGTTGGGCATAGAAGGGTTGTGCACGCTTGTGCCACCTTCATATATAGAAGGGTTTGCCGAAAAGCACCCGGGCACTTACAATTTTTTAAAAGTGAAAGAAGCAAAGTGGAAAAAGAAATGGCCATGGAAAAATGTGGGTGATTATTATATCATCTCTTTACAGAAAAAGATCAGCACATGAAAGAATTAATTCAAAAGATCGGACTTGCATGGCTGTTACGGGGGTACAAGACAATAACCATGAAATTCCCGCAATTTAAAAACAGGAGTACCAGTGAGATCTTCACCATCATATATAAGAAAAACAAATGGAAAAGCACCGAAAGCATTTCAGGCCGGGGTTCGGAGTTAAAACAAACCGGATCACTTGTTAAGGAACTCGGCAAACTACTACATGACCTTGACATAAGGTCTGTGCTGGATATTCCCTGCGGGGATCTTAGCTGGATGCAAAGGATCGACCTCTCAAAAATTCAATATACCGGCGCCGATATAGTAGAAGACCTGGTAGAAAAAAACAGAGAGCAGTTTAAAGACAAAGGTAATTTTGAATTTAAACTTATTGATCTGATCAATGCGCCTTTACCCAAAAATGATATAATAATTATACGGGATTGCCTGGTTCACTTTTCATTTGCAGACATCTTCAAAGCGCTGGAAAATATCAGGTCGTCCGGCTGCACGTACCTCCTGACAACTACATTTCCAAAGCATCCTGCTAATTATAATATAGCAACGGGTGAATGGAGGACTATAAACCTGCAGGAAAAACCTTTTAATTTTCCTCCTCCACTATTTGTAATTAATGAGAACTGTGCAGAGAATAACGGGAAGTATAATGACAAGTCAATGGCTTTGTGGAAAATAAGCGAGGTGTAATTGAGTCAGGTGGAAATAATCATTTATTGTACGAGTGACGCCTTTTTATCATGCAGTTGTAATACCTGCTGCAGCTTAACCCGGTATTGCTCCAGTACCTTATCCTGGAAATTTTTAGGGTCTGGTTTTGAAAAATGCCGGCCTACAGCCATACCCATAGCTCCACCTTTGCTGTTTAGCTTTTTTCTTTTTGCTTTCTTTTGCCAGCGCCGGTCAGTAATATTCATCAGCCATTTGTCCAGGGTATCACCTAAGCGGCCACTTAATACCTTTTCAAATGACCTTCGAACTGCTCCCCTTTTTATTTCAGGTGTGCTGCTGGCTAAAAATTGCCGGAGCGGAAAATATGTTTTTGTCCACTCATTCCTTGTAACAAAATCATGAAAGCTGCTTTTACCCTGCATGGGGATCAGTGTTACGATCTCTGTTGCTGTGAAAATATTCTTCTCTGTTATTTCAAGTGCTGCTTCATCCACGTAATAGTTCATGCAAAACCAATGCTGGCGGCCCATAAGGAAGGTAAGTTTTTTATAAAGATGCATACAGGTCCTTGCGATCCACAACCGGTTGGCTGCTGTAATGATAAAAAAGTCTATGTCTGTCTTTTCGGTTGCAAAATTCTTGGACAAAGATCCCGAGACGGCAATAGCCTTCGTAAAAGGAAATTTAGAAAGGAAGCCCGCCACTTTTCCCGCTGTTACCATTTGTTCTTTGGCTAAGCGGTTCCCTTTTTTTCTTCTTTGTATTATGGCATGATCATTTTGAAGGGTATAAAATTCATCAAAGCAAAAAATGAGCTTATCGTTTTTAATTCCATATCAATAAGCGGGTACGAAATATCTTCCGCATGAAACACGCATATCTCCTCTTTGGTGAGGGGATATTGAAAAAGGTCAAAATACCCCAATGTCTTTAATATGTTTTGTGCAGTTGTTATAATTTGTTGGTTAATGCTGATGTTAAACTAATACCTGTTTCCCCCATCTCCCGGCGGTAAAGCTGCCTTAATTTTTGATATTTTAAATAACTCTGTTGTGCTGTATATGCTGCGATCACAAATCCTTTGGACCCTTCTAAAAACCCGAGCCGTAAAAAATAGCCATTGATAAAAGACCAAAGCGGGCTAAAAACGATCTTCAACCTCGATCTCCTGATACCGGCATTGTACAATGATCTTGCAGCTACTGTACTCACCTCCTCATTTCTTTTCAGGTACTCGTTCATATTATCAAATGTATGATGCACCAGGTCACCTTTCAATAATTTCACAACAACTTCTTGCTGCATGATGATCTTATCATGCGGATCATATCCCCCGCATATGGCGATCCGCTTGTCGAAGAGGCGGAGCTTTTTATCAGGATACCATAAGCCATGCCTGATATATTTCCCTAAAAAAACATTACAGCGCTTCATGTTATAAGCCTTACATGTGAACCCGTTCTTCTTTGCTTCCAGGATCGAATGCGCCAACTCTTCCCCAAGCATTTCATCCGCATCCAGCAACAATACATATTCATTTGAAGCCATGGCGATGGCTTTGTTCTTTTGGCTGATATAACCATTAAAAACAGATTGCTTAACAATGGCGCCCATTTCGGCTGCGATCTGTACAGTAGCGTCATCAGAAAAAGAGTCCAATATAATGATCTCATCCGCAACCTGCTGAACCGAAGCGATGCAGCGCCGGATATTTTTTTCCTCGTTGTACGTAATAACTACTACTGAAAGCGCCTTCATAAGGTAATATTTATTTCTCTTAATTTAAACGTAAAATGCCTGTTCCGGGTTGCCAGCGTGCCGCTTCATTATCCTTGAGCGGGCCGCCGGTGCACCGTTCTTTCCATGCTTACCTGTATTGTCTTTCCACAAAAAAAGAGAAAAGAAAAAGCTGTAAAAAAATATGCCTTTGTTCAGGTCAAGTATATTCTCTGATACAGACACGATCATAATGATCAGCATAAAACTTAAAAAGACCAGGTCCCTATTCCGGATGGCAGTACGGATGCCGAAATACAAAACAAAGATGAATAATGCCAGTCCGATGATCCCGGTTTTTACCAGGATACTGAGGTATCCGCTGTGTGTATTGAACTCATTGAGGTAAGATCCGTAAAGACCATGCTCAAAATATTTCTGCTTTAGCAGTTCTTTCTCCGAACCGGTGCCATACCCTATAACGGGCGATTGTTTTACCAATCCCATAATCACATTCCAGCGGGCAAGTCTTGGTTCTATATTCTCAATAATCCTAACATCATCTGTCAGGTCGGTTTTTAATTCACTTATATACCTCGTCTTAAATGAATCCATCGTTGAGATCATGAACAGAGCAGTTGCAGATATGAGCGATGCAACAAAAAAGATGATCACCCGCTTCCTTGCCTGGAAAAAAAACGGGAAGACGAGTGTAATGATCAATAGTAATGCTATAAAAACCGCCCTGGATGAGAGTTGCAACATGCCTCCAGATAAAATAACAACAGCCAGGATGTATACCCATTTTTGTTCCAGGTCTTTTTTACTTAAGACCAGGAATAAAAAAATAACAAGGGCAATTGCAGTATAAACAGATAAATAAGTGGCGTGTATATCAATTGGTATGGAAAAGCCATGATTCATGAATGTAACCGTGAGCAAAGAACTTAACGGCTGTTGAAAATAAAAAATGGTATAAACGGCATTGGCATAGAGGTATAAAATGGTAGCTGTAATAGCAAAGGCAAAAATGCACAACAGGTTCCATTTATATTTTTGGAGATCCATGCCAGTGAGTGCAAATAAGACGGGAATGATGAGGATGGTAAGTTGTTTTGTAGCGATGTTCATACCCTCTGTCTTGTCAGGACTGTATAATATAGCTGCGAGGCCCAGCAGGTAAATGGATGCAGGGATCAGGACAGGTTTGGTAAAAATTTTTTTAAAATTTGTCTTTTTTGTGTGAATAATAGTATGCAGGCCAAAACTCACCAGGATGATCTCGCTATAAAAAAGATCAAAGGGTAATGCAATAAGAAAAGCGGCCAGGTGATAATAGCTGATCTTATTGGCGACCGTGTCGTTTATGAAAAATAATTGCTTCATTTTTTTGACCGGTTATAACAGTCGATGATGAATTCTTCATACATGTTCACAATATTTGGCCAGTTGTATTGCTCTTCTATTTTCACAAAATTATTTTCTACCATCTTGGCGCTTTCCTTATGGCCGTTGCTTTTTACAACATGTTTCATCACTTCTTCTACCGTCTTAAAATAATAAGCATCCCCCTTTAACACTGCACGGTTAAATTCATTGTCATGCGCCACGATTATAGAGCCGTTTGCCATAGCCTCCAGCAATGAAGGATTGGTTCCTCCTACCGTATGCCCGTGAAAATACAGCCTGCAAAAGGCCCGGAGTGTATTGGTGATCTCGGCGTCAAATATGGCGCCTACAAAACGTATGCGGTCATCGCTGCAATATTTTTTATAAATGAGCTTACCGTAGGAATTATTGATGTTGCCAACTACTATAAATGTCTTATCCGAATTGCTCATATGAAACCCCTGCAATATCATATCAATATTATTCTCCGGCTCCATCCTGGCCATCAGCATATGGTAATGGTTTTTGGTAACGCCATACTTAGCCAGTACCTCTTCATTCTTATTCGCAAAGATCTCGGCGCCATAAGGAATGTATTTGCTGTTAACATTATACTTCTTGTCCACATAAGATTGAATGACAGTAGAATCAGCAATAAAATACTGGCTGTACTTTACCGCAAGTTTTTCGGCATACCTTAAGAACCGCTGCACAGGTTTTGAATACTTATCCCTTTTCCATTCCATGCCATCCATATTGGAAATGATGACCGAATTCTTTGGGAATAACCTGCCCCATACCGAACTGCTGGTATAGCCAAGAAATAAAATGATGTCGTATTTATTTCGTCTCGCGTTCATGATACAGTTGAAATCATAAACGAACTGCCCGGCTGTACCGATCCTGCTTTCCGCATCATAGCAATGAATGAGCTTAACGCCGTGCCATTCTTTTTGCTGGTATGGATGCGTGTGCGAATTGTACACCGTCACCTGGTGGCCTTTGTTCAAAAGCCCTACGGCAAGGTATTGTGCCATTTGTTCAAATCCTCCGTAGTAATTAGGGATCCCTCTTGACCCGATTATTGCAATGTTCAATGCATTCATTGTTCAATGTATTTTTTGTAAACAGAAAAGGTTTTTTCAGCCGTTTTTTGCCAGGTATAGTTATGGGTAATATTGTATTGGAGTGTTCCGTTGTTATCCGCCGTCATTGCTTTTTTTATCGCCTGCAGGATACTTGCAGGCTTGCCTGGATCACAATAAAAAGCTGTGTCGTTGAAATAGGACCTTGCATAACCATTGTCGGTTATTATTACACGGCATCCCATGGCGGCTGCCTCCAGTGAAGAAAGCCCGCACACTTCGAACCAGCTCGGCAGTACATGAACCCTTGCGGCGGCATAATAATTTACGAGTTGTTCCTGCGGCAAATGGCCAATGAACGATACATTGTTAGCAGCGATCTCTTTACATTGCCGGTAATATTTTTTTTGATTCGGGGCAGGATCACCGATCAGCAATAATTTATACCCTGTGCCATTCAATGCCTTTACCAGGTTATATTGATTTTTTATGCCCTCGATCCTGGCCACGCAAAGCACCGTATCATTTTCCCTGTGCACAGGTTCCGCCGTTTGAAACAATTCTGTATTCACGCCATTATGAACAATAGCGAATGGGGGTGCAACACGATACCATCTTACCAGGTCGGTATATTCTTTTTCCCCATGCACCAGCACGGCTTTTGTTTTTCTTAAAATCTCCTGTATGCTGCGACGCTGACCCTTCCACAAATACGAAGTGCTCATTAATTTATCACGCCCGAGCAAAGACCTGTACATTGTTTTTACATATTCAATGCCGTCGGCCGGCAAAAGCTTAAACAGTTTTCCTGCCACTCCACGGCGCTGCTGTTTATCATAGTCTGAATAGTCGATCAGTATAGTTGAAACAACAAAAGGTTTTCCCGATCTTTTAATGTGTACCAAAATATCTGCAGGGCGGATGATATTAAAAAAGTGCAGCAGGTCATACCCCGCATAGCTTATGCTTTCATTGGTCTTCCTGATATCCACCTCCACTCCTATCTTACGCAAATGACGGGCAGTCTCTTCCACCTGCACGGTATCCCCTCCCGGTACCGTGTACAATGTTGATCTTGTAATAAAAACTACTTTCATTTATTTAAGATTTTTGCTCAGCTATCCTTCTTTCCAATTCATACAGGGGCAGCACCAGTACCTTGCCCAGCTGCTGCATATCTCTATAAGTAACAACCCTGAAAAACCCTGCGTTCTCCGGGAACAGAAGCTTCTCTCCTCTCTTATATTCCTTCGAATGTTGATCAGGGATCGTCTCACCAAATGAATAATAGATCTTAGCGGAATCTAATTCCGTGTCTAAGCTGATCTCGATCCTACCCTTTTCATTTTTGGAAACATGTACCATAGCATCATAAAAACTGGAAGAATAATTTATCCCCGCATTTTTTAACCGCTGCAAATGATGTGCTGTACGTTTGGTGAAATCGTCCCAGTTCCTTTTTCCTTTGGCTGACCATAGTGTTTCTGCCAATGCAAAAGACCGTGGCCATAACATATATTCGGCATGAGAAAATTCAGGAACAAATTCACTCCATAAATTACCCTGCCCTCCTAAAACAAAATGGTCATCCGTTCCTTCAGGCACGGGTTCAAATTCATAGACCTTTTTAAACCTGAGCATACCAAAAGACGGTTTCTCTGCATGGGGATCACCCTGGTAGTAATCCAGGTAGGTATAGTCTTTAGAAGCGACAATAACAGCACGCCCTTTTTTGATAGCTGCAGATGTTCCTTCTGTATTCCGCCAGTTCATCACCGTGGCGTCAACAGCATTTCCGCCTTCCAGTACCTCATCCCAAGCGATCATTTTCCTGCCGGTTGCTTCTACGATCTTTTCTAGTCTTTTAAAAAAGTAACCTTGCAGTTCCGTTTCATCTTTAAGGCCTGCTGTTTTCATTATGTTTTTACAAACGGCGCAGCTTTTCCAGAAACCTTTAAAACACTCGTCTCCCCCCACATGTATGTATTCGTAAGGGAACAATGCTGCTACTTCTGTAAAAACTTTTTTAAGAAACTCATAAGTAGAATCATTCCCTGCGCAAAGCGCATTGTCGTCTGTTCCATAGAACTTACTGCCGGGATTTACTTTATAACCAAGTTTTGTACAGGATAAGTGCCTGTATGATGCAATGGCTGCCAGGCTATGACCCGGCACGTCGATCTCGGGAATGATCTCAATTGACATGGACCTTGCATAACTCACCAGCTCCCTTATCTCATCCTGGGTATAAAATCCGCCGTAAGTATTGGCTTCGTCTTCCCCGGGAGACTGTCTCACGCCCCACCAACCTGTACGACCCACTCTCCATGCGCCTGTTTTGGTTAACTCAGGAAGAGATTTAATTTCAATTCTCCAACCGTTATCATCTGTTAAATGCAAATGCAACCTGTTAAACTTATACCTTGCCATCTCATCTATCATTTGCCTCAGTTCTTTTACAGAAAAAAAATGGCGGCTCACGTCAAGCATCAATCCTCTCCAGGCAAAGCGGGGATAGTCTGTTATTTCCACGCAAGGGATCTTCCATTGTATTAGTTGCTGCGTCGCTGTTAATTCAATTGCTGCAGGTAATAATTGCAGCAGGGTTTGTATACCATAAAACAACCCGGCAGGTTTATTGGCATTGATAAAAATATTATCGGCATGAACGGTAAGCCGGTAGCCTTCATCTTTGATCTCTTCATCAGCTTTTTTATTGATGGAAAGGTGGATCGAAGGAACAACACCCTCGCTTTGCTGTAATTCATTTTTATATCCAGTTGACTTTTGCAAAAAAGCCTGTAGCCAGGTCGCTGCATTTCGTGTACCAGGATTTTCATCAATTAAGATCATGGTCTTATTTGTAAGCAGGAAAGAATCCTTAAGCAGCGTTGAACTTACCGGCCGGGGTATCAACGGCAGATCGGCCGGGGCAATCGCTTTGTCCGTATCGCGGCACCCAGGGCCGGCCAGGCAAATCATGAATAAGATCGAACTGAATTTCATTACTTAGATTTTATCAAGCTTTCTTTTATAGATCCAGTTAATAAATTCCCTTGGGAAAAAACTTAAAGCCATTATTGCATAGCTGTCCAGTCGTGCCGGGTGAATACGAATCGCTTTCTTTAAATTGAACCTTGCTTTTACAGGCTGGTGATTGTCCCATAAATATTTTTTCCCAAGCAATGAATAATAGGAGCCTTCTTTTATTTTGGGATTGTTTCTTTCTTTTAAGATGTTCAATAACTCCTGCCCTTCAGGCTCGGCTATATCGCCGCTGCGGATGGACCCGGTCAGTATTTCGCGGAAGCGCTTCGTCCACCATTTATCATCAATGCTGATCGACCATGGGTTTAACCTTACCCGTAATAATTTTTGCGAAAGGTTATAAGCCTTACCCTGCTTAAGCACTTTCGACCACAACAAAAGATCTTCGAATGCATGGGCGTGAACATTATACCCACCTGCCTCCATAACGGGCGTCTTGCGGAACATAACTGCCGAATGGATGAACGGGCACTTGTTCCCGGTGAGCTCCTGTATCTCTTCATTGGTATGTGCGGGCAGTCTCCGGGTATAAACAAAGTCGCCATACATGTCAATAAAATCTGCGTCAGATCCTACAATGATATGATCCGGGTGAACTGATAAAAATTTGTATTGAAGCATCAGCCTGTCCGGCATACAAATATCATCTGCGTCAAAACGTGCGATCAGCTCAGCCCTTGCATTTAAGAGCCCGATGTTCAATGCTGCAGCAATGCCCTGGTTGGTTTGATTGATCAGCCGGATCCGGGGATCTGTAAAAGAGTTGATCACCTGTACGGTTTT
>Ga0193706_1000422_pt1 | contig 25019 bp, 22 predicted proteins | sample U3c1metaG_FD_160130 | JGI IMG/M metagenome (GOLD analysis project Ga0193706, IMG submission 160130) | Soil microbial communities from a riparian zone of the East river system, Colorado, United States - U3c1 | ecosystem: Environmental > Terrestrial > Soil > Riparian zone | place: USA: East River... | reverse complement strand
CCTGCGCGGAGCGACGGTCAGCGAGCTCGCGCTGCGCGAGTTCGGAGTGATGCCGAGCCAGCAGGGCCGCGATCGTCCGGGCATCGTGCACCGCCTCGACGCGGGCACCAGCGGCTTGATGGTGCTGGCTCGCACCGAGGCTGCTTCCGAAGGATTGCTGAGCCAGTTCCGCGCGCGCTCCGTGCAGAAGACCTACACCGCGATCGTGCACAACGAGCCGCGCTTCGATTCCGATTGGATCGAAGCCGCTCTCGACCGCAATCCCAAGGCGCCGCAGAAGCGCATGGTCGTGCCCGAGGGCGAAGGCCGCGCCGCGTCGACGTTCTACCTGGTGCGCGAGCGCATGCGCGGCTTCGCGCTGCTCGATTGCCAACCGAAGACCGGACGCACGCACCAGATCCGCGCCCACATGTTGCACATCGGCCTGCCGATCGTCGGCGACCGCATGTACAAGCATCCCGGGCCCGTGCGCGTGCCCTTGGCGAAGTCAGCTCCGCAGATCGGCCGACAGGCGCTGCACGCTGCGAAGCTCGAGTTCGATCATCCGGTGACGGGCGAACGCCTCGTGTTCGAGGCGCCCTTGCCTCGCGACATGCAGGATCTGTTGACCTGGCTGCGCGCCGAGCACGCTCCGGCCCTGGCCTGACCCCCTGGATCCGAGTTGCGCTGGCAGCGTAGCTCGGACTCGCGACGCTAAGAGCCCGGTGAAAAAGGCGACTTTTTCAACGGGCTCTCAGTTCTTCACCGCTTTCGCGTTCGCCAGCGACTTGAGGAAGTGCCATTCCAGGCTGTCTTCGTTTCCGTCCTTGCCACTGACCGGGATGCCGTAGGTCTTCAGGACCAGGTCGTCGAAGCTGATTTTGTCGTCGACTGTCGAAAGTCCGCGCACCAGCTCGTTCCATTTCTTGCTCGGTTCCTTCGGGTCGATGCCCTCGTGCTCGAGCCAATAAAAGAACCCGGTCTTGTACGCGCGGAAGAACTCGGCGAAATCGACGATGTAGTCGCCGGGCGGGTATTCCTGCTCGTCGGCATGGGGCCCGAAGAAAGGCGCGTGCACGAAGTGTGCGCCCGAGTTGTCTTCCTGGTGCATCACGAAGGTCGCGATCGGGTCGATCGCCTCCATGCCCTTGGTGCTCTTGGCGGCCTTGACGGCTTCCGCCTGTCCATTCTTCAGCACCTGCACGAAACCATCCTTGCCGTGGCCCTTGCGCCAGCGGCTCTCGACGATCGAGGACAGTCCGGCGGAGCTGCGGCCGGGAAGCGTGCCGCCCTTGGAGTTCCCGCCGGGGATGAAGCGCGAATAAGGCTTGGTCTTCGCGCCGCTGGTCGACACGCCGCCGGCGCCTTCGATCGTGTCGACTTCATCGCAGGCTTCGATCGTCATCACCATCGCCAGCGCGCTCTCGTAGCGGCTCTCGGGCATCGTCGGCCGGCAGGCGCGCAACAATCCATAAGTCGCCTGCTGCACGACGTGCTGCGCCATGACGCCCGGCCCGACTTTCTTCATCGGCTGGGCCTCCTTGAACGAGGGATCGAAGCCATTCCACGACGCGTACTCGAGGGCGATCACCAGATCCCAGCCGATCCAGAACTGCATCCACTGGTTGGCGTCGTCGAACCAGTTGACGCCTTTCAATTTTTCGTCGAACAGGCCCGTGTAGCCGTTCCATTGCATGAACTCGAGCCGCGTCGGCGCGAGGATCAGGCGCAGCTGCCGGCTCTCGGGCACGACCAGCGCGAACTTGTCCGCCTTGTCGCAGGCCTCCTCGATGGATTTCACCAGCGCGCGTTCCGCATCCGTCGTCGGCATCACGTCGGTCAGATCGCGCGACTTGGCGCGCTTGATCACCGCCTCGCTGACCGGCTTCCAGTGCGCCGACCAGGCGGGCACGGCGCTGATCATCTCCACGGAAAAGCTCGATTGCGCGTTCTGCCATTCCGCCCAGGTGTTGACCGCGAGCGACAAGGCGACGGCGATGTTGCGCAGATTCTCCAGGCCGGGCTTGTCGGCCACCATCGCGTGCGGAATCTCGAGATCGAAGGGACCGATCGGCAGACGCACGTAGTCCCTGGCGAGCACCTCCTCCAACTTGCACGGCGCGGTTGCCTTGGGATCGCAATGCCTGGCGACGAAAGCCTTGGCGAGCTCGGGGAAATCGACCAGCTTCTTCTCCTCCGGAGTCTGGCCGACAGCGAAAACCAGCAAAGTCGTGATGAGTGCGAAACGCATGCCCGGTCTCCTTGGAGAATTCGAAATCGAAGCGCGGAGAGGATTCTAGTCACCAGACGCGCAGGAGTCGCGCAGCCAACGCTTGGCAATTTTCCCGGTCCCCGTCTTCGGAAGCTCGCGCTCGAGACGGATTCGGCGCGGAACTTTGAAGCCCGCGAGATGTTGGCGCGCGTGGGCGAGCAGCTCCTCCACGCCGGCCAAGGCTCCCGGGCAGAGAACGATGCAGGCTTCGACGCGCTCACCCCAGACTGCGTCGAGGACACCGAACACGGCGCATTCCGCCACTTCGGGGTGTGCGTAAAGCACATGTTCAACCTCGGTGGAATAGACCTTCTCTCCACCGCTGATGATCATGTCCTTCCTGCGGTCGACGATCTGGAGGTAGCCCTCCGAGTCGATGGTGGCGAGGTCGCCGGTCAGGAGCCACTCGCCCTGGAAAGCGCGCGCCGTGGCCGCGGCGTCGTTCCAATAACCCGGCGTCACGGTCGGTCCCCGGGCGCGGATTTCTCCGACGGCAACCCCGTCGGCCGCCACCGGCTGTCCATCGTCGCCGATCACCTCGAGGTCGACGGTGGCGAAGGCGCGGCCGGTCTTCGCGCGCCAGGCGAATTGCGCTTCCGCGGGAGCGCTGCGCAGGTGGTTCTTGAGCAGGGACACGGTCAGGAAAGGGCTGGTCTCGGTCATGCCGTAGGTCTGCACGTACTCGCAGCGGAAGGTCGCGACGATCCGGCGCACGACCGAGGGAGCGATCGGCGCGCCGCCGGAGAGGATCATGCGCAGCGCGGGATAGGCGCGCTCCGCCGCGCCCTCGAAGGCGACGAGCCGCTGCAGCATCGTCGGCACGAGGTTGGTCATCGTCACGCCCTGCTCCACGATCGCGTCGAGCACCGCGCGCTCGTCGAAACGCGGGACGAAGACGTGAGTCGCGCCGCACCAGGTGAAGGCGAAGATCGCCCAGGCGTCGGCGAGATGGAACATCGGCGCCACGTGGATCCACACGTCGCGGTCGCTGAGCGCGAACTCGGCTCGGGCGCCGAGAGCGTGCCAGGTCACGTTGCCGTGGGTGAGCATCACGCCCTTGGGCTCTCCCGTGGTTCCGCTGGTGTAGTAGAGCTGGGCGACGTGGTCCGCGCCCACCGGCTCGACGATGAAGTTGTGCGAGGGAGTGCGCAGGAGCTCCGCGTGGGTGATCGCTGGGCGCGGAAAGCTCGCGGGCGCGTCTCCGGTCCAGACCACGAGCTCGAGCGCCGTGCCCTGAGTCCCGAGGGCGGTCACGGTCTCGAGAAAAGATCCATGCGCGACAAGGACGCGCGCGCCGCAGTGGCGCAGGATGGAAGCCAGCTCGGCTGGCAAGAGCCGCGTGTTGAGCGACACGAGGATCGCTCCCAGGCCGGCGGCGGCCCAGCAAGCTTCGAGGAAAGCCAGGGAATTAGGCTCGAGGATCGCGATGCGATCGCCGCGGCGGACGCCGCGCTGGGCGAGGCCGCAGGCAAGCGAGGCGGCGCGCGCGCGCAGCTCGGTGTAATCGATGCGCAGTTCGCCGTCGACGGCTGCCAGCTTGCGCGGGTGCGAGCGCGCGGCTCGTTCGAGGAGCGTCCAGAGATTCACGGCGGGGAAGTCTGACGTCTTGGCCTCGGCGTCGCCGCTAGAATCTCTCGCCCCATGCACTGGCCCTGGCCTTACTTGACGACCGACGTCGCTCCGATTCCAGGGCGCATCAAGCAGCGCTTCGAGGACTTCGAGGTCGAGGAGCTGCCGCTCTATCCGGCGAGCGGCGAGGGCACGCACCTGTTCGTAACCATCGAGAAGCGCGGGCTCTCGACCCAGGACGCGATCCGCGACATCGCGCGACAGCTAGGGATTGCGCCGCGGGCGATCGGCTACGCCGGCCAGAAGGACACCCAGGCGCTGACGCGCCAGCGCCTTTCGGTCGAGCACGTCGACGAGGCGCGCGCGCGGGCCTTGCGCCATGGACGCCTGCGCGTGGTCGGGATCGAGCGGCACGGGAACAAATTGAAGCTCGGGCATCTGGCGGGGAATCGATTCGCGATCAAGATCCGCGACCTGCCGGAGGAGCGGGTGGGGGACGCGCGCGCAATCCTCGAGCGGCTCGGACGATCCGGCGTGCCGAATTATTTCGGGCCGCAGCGCTTTGGATTGCGCGGCGACTCCTGGAGCGTCGGCCGGGCCCTGCTGCACGGCGATTTCGAGGAGGCCCTGGCCGTGTTCGCCGGTCGCGTGAGCGCGTTGGATCGCGGCGCGGTGCTCAAGGCGCGCAGCCTGTTCGATGCGGGAGATTTCGAGCGCGCCGCGAAGAGCTGGCCGCGGGGCTTCCGCGATTCCCTGCGCGCCGTCGGGACCATGGCGCGCACGCGCGACGCTCGGCGCGCTGTCATGGCCATCGACCGCAATCTGCTGCGCTTCCTGGTTTCGTCGTACCAGTCGTATCTGTTCAATGCGGTGCTCGCCGAGCGTCTACCGAGCTTCGACCGCGTGCTGGAGGGAGACCTCGCCTCCAAGGAAGACAACGGCGCGATCTTCCTGGTCGAGGACGTGGCGAGCGAGTCTCCGCGCGCCGAGCGCTTCGAGATCTCGGCCACCGGGCCGCTGTTCGGCAAACGCATGTCCGCGACGGCCGGTGAGCCCGCCCGCATCGAGGCGGGCGTGCTCGCGAACGCGGGCGAGACGCCGGAAGCCTTCGAGTCCGGGCCCTGGCAACCGACGGGCGGACGGCGACCGCTTCGTTTTCGCATCGCCGAGCTCGAGTTCGACACGGGCAAGGACGAGTTCGGTGATTTCGCGCGTCTGCGTTTCGTGCTTCCGCCGGGTTGTTATGCGACCGCGGTGCTCTCGGAGATCAACAAGGAACCGCCGAGCGAGTGAATCGGCGGCACGTCGCCGCGCGGGTCAAGGCACCTCGACCTGCGAGCGGATGATCGCCGTGCGGTCGAAACGCTCGGCGAATTCCTCGAGCATCGCTTTCGAGTCCGGCCTGGCGCTGCGCTCGAGAAGCTTTCCGTCGAGCGAGATCTTCAATTTTCCGTTGCTCGCAAGATCCTCGCCGCGCAGGTACAGGCGCACCTTCGTCGCTCCGTCGAGCTCGAGTGAGAACACGCCGGCAGACGTGCGCCGCGCGACCGCGCGCGCGTTGTGCTTCACGGCTTCGACGACCGCGCGCTGTCGAACCTCGTTGTCGCTCATGCGCAGGCGCTCGCCCTGCGGTATTTCCAGCGGAAAGACTTCCTGCACGTCCTTCGACACGCTCAGGATCTCGAGCCAGGCCGCGCGGCCCTCGTCCTTGGTGGCCGTGCAGCGCACGACGCGCTCGGGCCAGGGATCGCGCAAAGCGCTGCTCAGGAATTGCGGCCAGTCGACCGCGGACATCTCGAAGTCGTGGCCGAGCTCGGGGAACTCGATTTTCTTCGCGTCGCGCGGCGCGAAGCGGCCGAGCAGCTCGAAAGCGAGCCGCACGCTGTAGACCAGACCGGGATCGTCCTTCGCGCCCTGCAGATCGCGGATCGAAAGCTGCGCGACGTTCTCCAGGAGCCGCATGTTGTTCTGCCCCGCGACCAGCGTGATCCGCGGCGAGCCGATCAGGGGCACGGCCGCGGAAAAAAGATCGGGGTAGCGCAGCGCGAGATCCCAGCTCAAGTGACCGCCGCGGCTGATGCCGCTCGCGACCACGCGGTTCTCGTCGACGTTGTAGTGCCGCCGCATCCAGCGCAGGGCCGCGAGGGCCGCCGCCCGCTCGCGGTCGTTGAAGTGGTAGCCGCTGTTGTCGCCTGCTTCGCTGGGTGAGAGCACGAGCATGCCGAGCTCTTCGGCCGTCATCTGCCAGCGGTGGTGCATGCCCTGCCCGCTGCCGCCCGTGCCGTGGAAAGCGAGCATCAAGGGCGCCGGCTTCGCGGGATCGTATTTCGCTGGGACGTAGATCCACAGCTCGGTCTCTTCGCGCTTGCCCTGCACCTGCAGCTCGACCTTCTCGGCGTGGACCCCGGTCTTCGCGGTCTCGAAGCTCCCGAAGCGCGCCATGGCGGCGGCCCAGACTTCGACGTCATGGTGCTTGCCCCGCGCCAGGCTCGCCGCAATCGAGCGTCGCGCTTCGCGAGTCGGCGCGTCGACCAGCTGCGCGAGGGCGCTGTCGCATTCCAGAGCCTCGGAAACGGCCGGCGCAGGGCTCGGATCCTGGGCAGCGAGGCAAGCCAGCGCGAGAGTCCAAGCCAGAACGCTCATGCGTTCCACTCTACCGCTGCCCGTCAAATGGTTGCGTCGCGCGAAACTCTCGGCGGGAAACCGTTCTCCCGAAATGCACGAGCGAGGATCGACATCGGATGCATCGGCTTCTTGCCGGCGTGTTGCGCGAACTGGATCGCCGCCAGAGGGCAATCCGTCGCCCAGATTTCGGCGTCGGCGGACTTCACTCCTTCGAAAGCGCGCTGACCGATGCGCTGCGAAGGCTCGAAGCCTTCGACCGTCATCGCGAAGGTGCCGTCGTGGCCGCAGCATTCCTGCACGCTCGCGAGAGTCACGCCCAGGATTTTTCGCAGCAGGTCGCGACCCTTGAAGCCGACGGCCTGGGCGCGCAGGTGGCAGGGCGCGTGGTAAGCGATCGATTCGCCGGGTGAGGACTTGACCTCGCTGAAAAAGCGCGGCTCGTTGCGGATCGACCACAGATACTCGCAGGGATCCATGACCACCGCCGCGAGGCGTTTCGCGCGCTCGCGATCGGGCGCGGCGACGAGCTCGGGATACTCGCGTCGCATCATCATCGAGCAGGTCGGATTGATCGCGAGCACCTTGGAGCCCGCGTCGACGTGGGGCATCAGGAGATCGAGATTGTGCTTCGCATGCCCCTGGAGCGTCTTCAGATCGCCGTGCTCCCACGCCGGCATGCCGCAGCACTCCAGGCCGCGCAGACAGCCGACATTTACCTGGTTCTTCTCCAGGACCTCGAGCGTGTCGCGGCCGATCTCCGGCTCGTTGTTCTGCACGTAGCAGGTCTGGAAGAGCACCGCCTCGCCGCCGGGCTTCTCGCGCAGCTTGCCCATCTTCGCCGCCCAGGCCTCGAAAGTCGCCTTCGCGAAATCCGGCAGGAGCTTCTCGCGGTGCACGCCGAGGACTTTTTCGAGGAACCAACGGTGCGCCGACACGCGGTTCATCGCGTTGGCGGCGCCGAAGCTCATGCGCGCCAGCTTGCCCGCGAGGTCGGGATCGCCGAGCAGTCGCTCACGCATCCGCACGCCTTCGCGCGCCGTGCGCTGGGCGCGGAAGCGGTGCACGAGCTTGGGGAAGTCGAGCTTGAATTCGTGGCCGTCGCGCGGCGTGTAAGGACACTGGACCTCGCACAGCTTGCACTGAAAGCAGGCGTCCATGACGCGCGTCGTCTCTTCCTGCGTCAGCTTGCGCACGTCGCCGTCGTGGCGCTCGTCGATCGCCGTGAACAGCGTCGGGAAGGAGTCGCAGTACTTGAAGCACATGCGGCAGCCGTGGCAGATCTCGAAGACCCGCGTCACTTCCATCGCCAGCATCGCCGGTTCCCAGTACTTCGGCTCGAGCGGGTCGTACGACAGGCCCTCGGTCGGCGCGTAGGAAATTGCGTCGCTCATGACGGTTTGAATCTCACGGAGAGGAGCCCGAGGTGGTGCAGCTTGCGCGAGAGCGTGGCCTCGGCGCGCGTGCCCCAAACGAGCGCCAGCGTCCCGAGCTTCCTGCTCGAGACGCTGGCGCGGGCCGGGGTGATCGCAACCACGATCGCTGCGTGGCGTCAGCTGATGCTCTTCAGCATCTGCGTGAACTTGCCCGCGTGCGATTTCTCGGCCTTGGCGAGTGTTTCGAACCAGTCGGCGACATCGGTGAAGCCCTCTTCGCGCGCGGTCTTCGCCATGCCCGGATACATGTCGGTGTACTCGTGGGTCTCGCCGTGGATCGCGGCTTTCAGGTTCAGCTGCGAATCTCCGATCGGCAGGTCGGTCGCCGGATCGCCGGCGCGCTTCAAGAAGTCGAGGTGGCCGTGCGCGTGGCCCGTCTCGCCTTCCGCCGTGTCGCGGAAGTTTCCGGCGACTTCGGGATAGCCTTCGACGTCGGCCTGCTTGGCGAAGTACAGGTAGCGGCGGTTGGCCTGGCTCTCGCCTGCGAATGCAGCCTTCAGGTTGCCGTGTGTCTTCGATCCTTTGAGCTGGGGCATGTTGGGTCCTCCGTCGGGGCAGTCGGGTTGGTCGGTGTCGGTCTCGCGGACAAGTTAATTGAGGCCGGCTCGCCGAGCAAGTTCCGCGCGCCGGCGGCGCCTTTCCCGCGTGGTAGATTCCAGCCGCCGCGAGGTCCCCGCGCGCGTTTCTCGATGCCCGCCTCGCGCACGCCCCTGCTCACGGCCGCCTGGCGCGAGCTGGCGATGCTCAATTTCGAGGTCGATCCGCGACTGCTCGAGCCGCGAGTGCCCGCGGGGACCGAGCTGGACGCCTGGCAGGGGAGCACGCTCGTCAGCGTGGTCGGATTCCTGTTCGAGGACACGCGTCTGCTCGGAGTGCCGATCCCCTGGCACCGCAACTTCGAAGAGTTGAACCTGCGTTTCTACGTGCGCAGGCGCGGCGCGGAAGGCTGGCGGCGGGGCGTGGTGTTCGTCAAGGAGATCGTCCCCCGCGCGGCGATCGCCCGCGTCGCTCGAGCCCTCTACAACGAGCCGTACGTGGCGCTGCCGATGGGCCACGCCATCGACGAGCAGGGAACCGTGAGGCGTGTGAGCTACTCCTGGAGCTTCCGCGGTCGCGAGGATTCTCTGCGCGTCGAGGTCGAGGGCGAACCCTGCGCAATCGTGGACGGAAGCGCGGAGGAATTCATCGCCGAGCACTACTGGGGCTACACGCGCCAGCGCGACGGTTCGACACTCGAGTATCAGGTCGAGCACCCGCGCTGGCGCATCTGGCGCGCGCGCGAAGCAAAGCTGGATTGCAACGTGCGCGAGCTCTACGGCTCCGAGTTCGAAGCCGCCCTCGCGAGCGAGCCGCATTCGGCCTTCCTCGCCGACGGTTCCGCAGTGCGCGTGCACCGCGGAGTGCGTCTGTGATCAGCGCCGCAGGGACTTCGCGCTCTCGACCAGAGCCTCGAGCTGCCGATCGAAGGGGGCCTTCGGGCCCCAGGCCTCGAAGCTGTAGACGTGATCCCGCGTGCGCGCCAGCACGATCATGTAACCGGCCATCTCGCCGGAGACGAGCCGCGATCCGACGAGCATCGCGCGGTCTTCGCCGAGATCGCGTTCCTCGCTGATCACCAGCATGCGCGAGTGGGCCAGCGACTTGCGCGCGAGCTTGCCCCAGAAGGAAAGCGCGCCCTTGTCGTAGTTCTCCTGCTTCTGGATCTTGATGCGCACGCCGTCGGCGCTCATCGCTTCGACCAGGTCCGAGCTCGAGTAGTAGCGGATGAAGTCCTTGGGCGGATCGAAGCGCGGGCCGCGCGTGAAAATGTTCGCCTTGCGCGGCATGGACTCGACGCTGCCGGCGACCAGGCCGTCGCCGAGCTGGTCCACCCATTCGAAAGGCAGGCCGAGCCCGGCGGCGGGGCCCTTGGATTGCGGCGAGTTCGTGTTCAACTCGACGCGGATCGTGCTCATGTCGATCTGCGATTGCAGGTAGCGCAGTCGTCCTTCCATCTGCTCGATGTCGCCGCTGACTCGCGAGAGCTCGCTTTCGATCTTCAGCGTGTCCTCGATTTTCTGGCTCTTCGCCAGGTGCTCGAGCAGTCGTTCGCGGGTCCTGCGCGCGTTGTCGAGCCGGATGTTCAAGTCGAGCATCTGCTCGGTGACGTCCGAGGCCTTGACCGAGCGGTCGACGACTTCGCCCAGGCCCGCGATCTGCGCGATCGTCGCGTCGAAAGTCGAAGCCGGCACGCGCACGGTGATCGAGCGCGCGTCGCTCTCCTGCAGATGGCCGCCGGCTTTTTCGGCCAGGGTCTGGATCGATTTCATCGCCTCGGGCGCCGACACCACGACCAGGCGCAGCATGGCGGAGTAGATCACCTGCCGCTGCGCCGCGGGCGCGGGCTCCTGCTCCTCGGGAGCGGGCGCCTGATCCAACGCCGCCTCGCGTGGAGCCTCCGCCATCACGAATCCGGCCTTCATCGAATCGTCGAAGCCGCTTGCCGCGTCGCCCACGCGCATGGAACCGGACGTGGAACAGCCGAGCAGGGAACAGATCAGCCAACCAAGAAAAAATCGCATCGCGGGTGCCTCCGCTCAGAGACTAGCGACGGCGGCCGCGGGACTCGCGTAAATCCCAGGTGGGACCCGCGCTTCGTTGGCGCGCGAGCAGGAGCTGCTTAGACTCCCGCGACCGTTCCACGGCGTCCGTCCCACGCCGCGCGGTTCCCATGGTCAAAAAGGTCCTGCTCGCACTCCTCGCGCTGATCGTCGTGCTCGTCCTGCTCGGGACCTTCCTGTCCCAGCACTATGAACATTCTCGCAGCGTGGTGATCCAGGCCCCGCCCGAGAAGATTTTCCCGTTGATCGGCGATCTCAAGGCCTGGCCTGCGTGGGAGCCGTTCAGCAAGGAGGAGCCGGAGGCGAAGATCACGCTGGGAGAAAAGACGACCGGCGTTGGCGCCTCGCAGAGCTGGATTGGCAAGACCAGTGGCCACTTCACGTTCACCGAATGCGATCCGAAAACGGGGATCGCCTACGACCTCATCTTCGTCAACGGCGAGAGGGAATCGCCGGCCAAGAGCTGGATCCACATGAATCCGCGGCCGGACGGCTCGACGGAAGTCGTGTGGGGCATCAACGGTGAAATGAACATGCCCGTGATCGGCGGCTACTTCGCGAAGTTCTCCGATCGGATGATGGGGCCGATCTTCGAACGAGGCCTGGAGCAGCTGAAGGTCGTGGCGGAACAGAAGTAGCTGCGCCGGCGGCACCCCGCCTTGCGGCATCGGCGGCTTGCCTCCAGACTGGAGCGCCCACCAACAGGCTTCCACCTCGTCCAGGCATCCTCCCCGTCCCGTCCCATGATCCAGCGCCAGCTCCTTGCACTCTCCGCCCTCGCTCTGCTCAGCGCCGCGACCCAAGCCCAGAATTTCTCGTTCCAGGTCTCCCAGGCGCAGAGCCAGGTGACCCTCGATTCGAGCTTCAGCCTGGGTCTGCCGGGGACCGTCATCGGCGACTACGACGCGCTGAACAATCCCGGCGGTACGCGCACCCTGCCCGGACTCTTCGGCGGCAGCGGCAACCAGCCCGTCTCGATGGACATCACCTTCATGACGGCCCTCGCGCACCAGGGCGCGCCCTCGGGTGGCTTCAGCGCAGAGATCGACGTCAACGCAGGCACGATCACGGTCGACGGCTTGACGCTCGACGCTCTTGCGGGCCAGGCCGTGCAGGCGGACCTGACACTCGAGCTTCTGTATCAGACGTTCCGCACCTTCCAACCGACCTCGCTCTTCATCGGCGGGGTTCCGCTGCCCCTGCCTCTGGGACAAGCCAGCGTCACCGGTCTGGTCTTCGTGCAGAACGCGCCGGCGATCGGCGTGCTCGTTCCCGACCTGCTGCTGCCCGAGACTTTCTCGGCGACGATCCTGGTCCCCGCGGACGTGAGCTTTTCCATCGATCTCCTGGGCCAGGTCACGCCGGTCGGGCCGCTGCCGGTGGTCCTGCCCCTGGCGGGAAGCTTGACCCTCCACGCGGGCGTCGCGCGGCTCACGGTCAGCGCGCAGCAAGCGAACAACCAGATCATCAAGGATCCCTTCCCCGGTCAGACCATCGACAATCTGCCTCTGCCGGTCCCGACGATCCTGCCTCCGGGCGGCACCGCGAATCTGTTGTTCAACGCCGTGTTCGGCGAGCTGGCCCTCGACATCTCGGCCGACTTCGATCTGGTCGTCGACGGCGCGGCGGTGTGCGAGGTCACGCACCTGTGCTCGACGACGCCGAACTCGGTCGGCTCCGGCGCGCTGATCGACGTGCTCGGCACGGCCTCGGTGAGCGCGAACAACATGTCGCTGCGGACCACGAACCTGCCTGCTCACCGCGTGAGCGTGGTGCGCTTCGGCAGCCAGCAGACCCAGGCGCCTTTCGGAGCCGGAACCCTGTGCGTCGGCGGGACGGCCTACCGCTTGCCGGTCGTGTACTCGGACAACTTCGGCGTCGCGGACTCCCTGGTCGACTTCAGCCTTCCCTCGCCGAAGTACCAGGCCCTGGTGCCCGGCTCGGTCTGGTACTTCCAGTGCCTGTACCGCGATCCCTTGTTCAGCAATCCCGCGGGCAATGCGTCGGACGCCGTGCGCGTGCAGCTCTGCCCTTGAGCTCGAGGTAGAGAGCTGGGCCGGAAGCTTCGATCTGCCGCGCTGCTGGCCGCCCTCGGGTTGGTCGGGCTGGCGGCCTGGTGGATGCTCGAATGGAGCGCGGCTCGCCCGCAATCCTCAGGCGAGGTCGAAGCCGCGCCGGATTCCATGGCCGAGGCTCCGCCACAGCAGTCCGCATCTCCGCTTCCGCCCCAGGCGACGAGCGCCCCCGCGCTCGAGCCCGATCGAGCCGACCTCGCTGCATCCGAGGACCTGCGCGGCCAGGTCCGCGTGGTCTTCGAGTCGGACCAGAGTCCCGGCGCTGGCGCGAACATCTACTCGTTCGACGCCGAGCGATTGGCGAATCCTCACATCGAGCAGGATCTCGAGCTGCTCGGAATGGGGAAGGCGTTCTTCGAGCGCAATGGACAGCACTTCGTCAGCGACGGTGCGGGGATCGCCCACGTTCCAGAGGTCAGCGGAAGGCTTCAGGTCATCGCGATGACGCCGACGCACTTCGGAATGACCACGTTGGAGAACCGCGTGGAATCTCCGGAGCCGATCGACGTGGTCCTGCGCCCGGCGCTCGGTGTCGACGTGCTCGTGCGCAGCGCGACCACGCGCGAGCCGGTCGGCGCGGTCGTCGTGGTCGCAGAGTGCAGTCAGGTCTACGGCTCGAGGATCGGCGCGATCACCGGCAAGCGCGGCGTCGCGCGCCTGTGGCCGCTGTTCCGCTCACCCGACGAGAACGCCCGCTGGTACGCGAGCGTGCCCGGCGTGTACCGCGAGAGCCAGCGCGTGGCCATCGCCCTCGAGGACAATCCGCCAACGCTCGAGCTCAGCCTGCCGGACTCCGCGCCGACCCTGGTGCGACTCGTCGACGCCGGCGGCGAGCTCTGCACCCTGTCGGGCAAGCTCGCGATCGGCTGGAACGACTCGGACGGCGATCCCGCCGAGCCGATCGAGGTCCGCATCTCGGAAGGCATCGCGGATCTGGCGCGGGTCGAGCTGGGCCTGACGCTGCACGTGCGCGCACAGCTCGCCGGAACGAGCGAGGAACCGACGGCGGTCTTCACGACCGACGCCAAATCCCAGGAGCGCGCACGCTTCGACCTCGTCCTGCAGAACAGGATCCAGCTCTTGCGCGCGCGCCTCGTGGATCTCGATGGAGCACCCCTGGCCCTTGCGCGAGCGAGCTGCATCGTCCGTTTCCGGGGCGAGGAAAACGAGGCGCGCGACAGCGTCACGTGCACGACGCGCACCAATGGCGAAGCAGTTTTTCAGTTCTCGGAGACCTCGCCGGCCAGCGGCCCGATCGTCTTCGCGGTCGACGTCGCAGCGGCGCGCGGCAAGCGGCTGGGAGGTGTTTTCCACGCGCCGCAGCTGGAGAAGTCCACCGACCTGGGAGAGCTGCGCCTGTCGCCTCCGCAGCGGTTGTTCGCGGGCCGCGCGCTCGACTCCAAGGGCAACGCGATCGTCGGCGCCAAGGTCGGCTGCCGGCAGGAAGGCGGAGCGCCGGACGGCGGCCCGTTCCAGATCCTCGAATCCACCAGCGATTCCGAGGGCCGCTTCGAGCTTCTGGGCTGGGCGGAGCCCGGCACCTACAAGCTCTGGGCGCAAGTCAACGACACCGGCGGCCTTGTCCGCGCCACGCTCGGCGATTTCGCGGTCGAGATCCGCGAAAAGTGAGCGGACTCAGCCGCTCGCGCGCAAGCTCTTCGAGCGCACGGCGAGAATCTCCAGCGCCGCGAGGCGATAGGCCTCGGCGAAAGTCGGGAAGTTGAACACGTGGTCGACGAAGGTGTCGACGTTCAAGTTTCCGATCATCGCCATCTGCGCGACGTGGATCAGCTCGGTCGCGCCTTCGCCGACGATCTGCGCGCCGAGCAATCGCTCGCCGCGCGCATCCGCGACGAGTTTCAACTTTCCGTCGCGCACGCCGTTGATCCGGCCGCGGGCAAGGTCCGAGAAATTCGCGACGCCGACCACGGCACCGCCTAGAGTCTTGCGCGCCGTGGCTTCGTCGATGCCCACGCAGGCCATCTCGGGCAGGGCGTAGATCCCACTGGGCGTCGCGTCGACGCCGCTGTGCGTGCCCAGCCCCAGCATGTGACGGATCGCGCGCCGTCCCTGGTCCATCGAGCTCGCCGCGAGAGCGGGCGGACCGATCACGTCGCCGACCGCGTACACGCCGGGGACTTTCGTGCACAGGAACTTGTCGACCTCGAGGTGGCCGCGCGCATTCGTCGCAAGCCCCGCGGCCGCGAGATCGAGGCGCTCGACATTGGCGACGCGGCCCAGGGCGACCAGGGCCTGCTCGGTCTCGATGCGCGTGTCATCGTCGAGCTGTGTAATCACGCGCGACACGCCGTCCCAGCGCACTTCGCGGACCTGACGGCCGCCGCACCAGATGCCACCCATGGCGCGGAAATTGGTGAGGAAAGTGTCGACGATCTCCTCGTCGAGGAACCCCAGCGGGCGCGGCGAGCGATCGATCCAGCTCACTCTCGAGCCCAGGGCCGCGAAGATCGAAGCGAACTCGCTGGCGATCACGCCGCCGCCGAACACGGCGATCGATTCGGGCAGCCAGGTCATCGAAAGCACGGAATCGCTGTCGAGCACGTGCTCGTGGTCGATCGGCAGATCGCCGGGCTTGCGCGGACGCGAGCCCGTCGCGAGCACGATGTTTTTGGCAGTCAAGCGCAGTGTGGGCTTGCCGGGCGAGCGCACTTCGAGCTCGCTGGAGGAAAGAAAACGCGCGTGGCCGAACACGACCTCGGCGCCCGCGGCTGCGACCTGGCTCGCGACCAGCTCCTCGTTGCGCGCGACGACCTCGTCCTTGCGCCGCATCAGGAAGTCGATCGGCACGCGCTCGCCGGGCTTGACTCCTCCGGTGCGCAAGAGGGCCTGGGCGCGCTCGTGCAAAGTCTTGCTCGGGATCGTGCCGCGGTGCACGCACTCGCCGCCGACGCGCGAATCGCGCTCGATCAGGATCGTGTGCGCGCCCGCGCGCGCGGCTTCGATCGCCGCGCTGTGTCCGCCGGGCCCGCTGCCGACGATCGCGACATCGCAGCGGCGCGATTCGATCACGACAAGGCCTCGGCCAACCCGCGGATCGTCTCGGCCTGGGCTTTCAGGTCCTCGAGGTCTTCCTCGTACATGCCCAGGGCGCTGAGGATCGGATCGAGTCCGGCGAGATCGTCCTCGCCTTCGAGGAAATGGGCCATGCGGTCGGCGAGGTGCGTGGTGTAGACCTCGTCGCTGAACTGCGTGGCCATTTCCGGAGCGTGGTGGTGAGCCGCGGCCGCGCGCGTCCATTCGGGCAGGGCCCAGCCGCGCACCAGGCGATCGCCGAGCTCTTCGTGGAACTGGATGATCGCCGCGTCGATCTCGCCGCGCGAGAATTCGAGCTTGTTCTTGCGCTGGATGTCATCGATCGCTTGCAACACGACCGGCGCGCCCACTTCGTGCAGCAGGCCGCACAGGAAGGCGCTCTCGACCGAGCGGCGGCGCGAGCGGGCGATCTCGCGCGCCCAGGCCGCGGTGATCGCGGAGTGCTTCCACAATTGCTGCACGCGGTCGACGTGAGCGCCGGCGCGGAACACCTTGGTCTTGATCGCGACCGAGAGGGCGATCTCGGCCAGGGTGCGCACGCCCATGCGCGCGATCGCCTGCTGCAAGGAGACGATCGGCTCGCGCGCGGCGTAAGCGGCGCTGTTGGCGATCGCGAGCACGTGGGCCGCGAGCGAAGGATCGCGCTGCAGCAGTTGCGCCAGGGTGCGCGCGTCGCTCTTGGGGTCGGAGCACAAGGCCACCACCTGCGTCGCGTAGGTCGGAAGCAGGGGCAGGTCGAGCTTCTGGCTCGCGAAGTGCGCGGCCAGCAAGGGGCCGAGCACCCCGCCCGGCGCCAGGCCCGGGGTCTTGGAAACGGCGGGGGAATCCATGTGATCCCTCCATCGACCGCGGGCAGCCCGGGGCTGGAGCGGGGACAGGCCCTCGCGTAGGGTGGCTCGCCGGACGCGCCAATCGTGAGAACGGACGAGCTCTTCGGATTCCTCTGGCTGACCGCGGGCCTGCTCGTGGCCAGCCTCGTGCTGGTCCTGGTCTGGCAGTCGGTCAACCGCTCGCGTCTGGGAAGGACGCGCTTTCGAGTCAGGCGCCGGCGCCGCGCGCGTGTCGCGTTGATCCTTGCGGCCGTCGCTCTTTCGATTGCCGTGGTCGCCGGCTCCGAGATCGGCCGCGAGCCGGTCACCGTCGCGGTGCTCATCCTTTCGATCACCCTGATCGCCGTCTGTCCGGGCTTCCAGGATTCGGTGTGGGGAGAGCAGGGCGTGCAGCGCGGCTGGTACGCGCGCCGGCTCGAGGACCTCGAAGCCTGGCGGCTGATCGGCGAGCACCTGCGCTGGAAACTTTTCGGCGAGTGGGTCGCGACGGACGTGCCGATCGCGGAGCACGCGGCGCTGCGCCAGGAGCTGGAGAAACGCGCGCCGGGGCGCGAGTCCGTGCACGGCAACGCCGGCTTCGATCCTCAGCGCGCCGCGGCTTCGAACTCGAATTCCTGAACCGGAGCCTCCGGCACACGCCAGCGGCCCGGCTCACGCCGCACTCGAGCGAGCAAATCGTTTCGCGCGGAACTCGCGGCGCTCCAGAAGCCCTGCCCTGGAATCGGCAAGCCTTTGGCCGCGCGCGCCTTCGCGTACTCGAGCAGCCAGGCGCGGATTTCGCTCTCGCGCAGAATGCTCGGTCCTTCAAGGAACAAGCAGGCCAGATCGTAGGCAGGTCCGCGCGCTTGCCGTCGGGCACCGCCGCGCCAGGCGTCGATGAACACGAGACGTCGCTTCGCGGGCGCCGTAGCGACGAGGAAATTGCGCCAGAAGAGATCGCGGTGCACGAAGCCGAGTGCGTGCATGCGCGCGGTTTCCTGAGCGAGCTCGAGCAGCAGCTCCCCGCGCTCGCTCGCGTCCGCCGCGCGCAGACGCTCGTCGAGCGGCGTGCCCGCGACGAATTCGCTGATCAGGAATTGCCAGCGCGGCGCGGCGCCGCCGAGCGAGCCCGCGGCGAAAGGATGGGGGACCTGGAAGGCGTGCTGCTCCAACCACGCGAGGTTGATCGCCTCGCGCACGCGCGGCAAGGGCGCGCGCAGCAGCGTGTGCCGCAGCGAATGGCGAAACCGTGCGCGGCCGCGCAGCAGGCTCGACTTCATCCACGCGTCGCGGCCCATGAATCTCACCGCCCCCGCGAAGCCCGCCGAGTCGCCTGCGTGGGCCAGGACCAGCTCGCGTGCCGCCTCGAGGTACTCCGGGTCGAAAATCGCGAGCTCCAGCCGACCCGCGGGCGTATCCGTGGCGACGAGCTTCAACGTCGAGCGTCGCGCACGCGCGCGGCGACAAAAGTCTGCTGCGAGACGAAGCGCAGGGTCGCGCGCCAGGCGACCACGTCGGCTCCCGCCTGATCGAACCACGCAGTGACCTGCTCGCGGCTGTTGGCCGAGCGCCCGGCCGGGCCCTCCGGCCGCTTGAGCCACAGCCGCCGCCGCCAGCCCGGCAACGACCGCTCGTCCCAGAACGACGCGATCACCACGCCGCGCGATACGCGGACCAGCTCGCCGATCGCCGCGCGCAGCATTTTTTCCTCGCGCAGATGGTGAAGCCAGCGGCAGGCGACGACCACGTCGAACTGCCCAGATCCGAAGGGCATGGCGAGGGCGTCCGCTTCGAGCACCTCGTCGCGCCCGCTCAGGTGCTCGAAGGCCCCCGCGGCCGCCCGCAGCATGTCGCGCGAGATGTCCAGGCCGACATAGTGCCTCGATCGCTCCGCGAGGGCGTGCGTCAAGCGACCGCTTCCGCAGGGCGCGTCGAGCACGCGCTCGATCTTGCGATTGCCATGGACCCGATCGATCAGCGCGAGCACGCAGGCCAGGTCCCGATGCCGCGCTCGCGCGCTCTGGAAACGCGAGCGCTCGTAGTTCTCGCCGGAACCCGCGGCGAGCCACTTGGCGCTCGCATCGCTGCGCATCGGTGCCATCGCTCCCATCGTACGGACCGGGAGCCTGGAAAGGTCCACGGAGGTCGGGGCTTCCAGCGTTAGAATGCAGAGCTGCGATGCGAAGCCCGCGCCACGACAAACCCGATCTCTTCAGTCACGCCGACGCCGCGCCGGTCCAGGGCGGGGAGCCTCGAGCAGCGCCGCCGCCGCGGCCGGATCCGAACCTGAAACCCGGCTTGGATCCCGAGCAGCTCCTGGAAGGACTGAATCCTGAGCAGAAGCTCGCGGTGCTGCACGAGCGCGGCCCGCTCTTGATCCTCGCTGGAGCCGGCTCGGGCAAGACGCGCGTGATCACGCGCCGCATCGCCTACCTGGTCGCCGCGCGCGGCGTGCAGCCGTACCAGATCCTGGCGATCACCTTCACCAACAAGGCGGCTGGCGAGATGCGCGAGCGGGTCGCCGCGTTGTCGTCGATGCAGGGGGCTTGGATCTCGACGTTCCACGCCCTGTGCGCGCGGATCCTGCGCCGCGATATCGAAGTGCTCTCGGGCTACACGCGCGATTTTTCGATCTACGACACGGCCGATCGGAATCAGGTGCTCAAGCCGCTGATCCAATCGGCGGGCTTCGACACGACGCGCTTCAAGCCGGCGCAAGTCGGTGCCTGGATCTCCGATCGCAAGAACAGTCGCGAGATGGCACCGCAGTCCTCGGAGGAACTCGGCGACGGCGCAGGCCTCGAGGAGGAGATGCTGCTCACCGTGTGGAAGGCGTACGAAGCCGCGATGCGCACCGCGAACGCGCTGGATTTCGACGATCTGCTGATCAAGGTGCTCGAAATCTTCGACGCCCATCCCGGGATCCGCGACAGCTACGCGCACCGCTTCCACCACGTGATGGTCGACGAGTACCAGGACACCAACCACGTCCAATATCTGTTGATGCGCCACCTCGCCGGCTTCCACGGCAACATCGGCGTGTGCGGCGATCCCGACCAGTCGATCTACGGCTGGCGCGGCGCCGACGTGCGCAACATCCTCGACTTCGAGAAGGACTTTCCCGGCGCCTACGTGGTCCGCCTGGAGCAGAACTACCGCTCGACCCAGACCATCCTCGACGCGGCCCAGACCTTGATCCGCAACAACCGCCAGCGCTTCGAGAAGTCGCTGTGGTCCAAGCGCGGCGCCGGCGAGAAGATCGTGTTCCGCGAATGCGGCGACGAGGACGAGGAAGCGGTGGAGATCGCCAAGGAGATCCGCGAGCTGCGCCGCGAAGGCAAGACCTTCGATGCGATCGCGATCTTCTACCGCGTCAATTTCATGCAGCGCGCGATCGAGCGCGCCCTGCGCCTGGCGACGATTCCGTATCAGATCGTCGCCGGCACCGAGTTCTACCAGCGCCGCGAAATCAAGGACCTGATCGCCTGGCTCAAGCTGATCGTCAATCCGATGGACAGCGAGGCGGTCAAGCGCGCGCTGCAGGCCCCGTCGCGCGGCGTCGGAGACAAATCGCTCGAAGTCGTCGCGCGCTTCGCCGCCGATCGCCGCCTGGATCTGGTCGCCGCAGCGCGCTCCACCGAGCTGCGCGCGCAGATCAAAGGCAGAGGTCGCGCTGCGCTCGAAGCCTTCGCCGCGAGCGTGGAACGCCTGGAATCGTGCAAGAGCGAATCGGCCCTCGTCGCCCTGACGCGCGTGATCGACGAGATCGGCTATTTCAAATGGCTCGAGAGCTCCGCCGAGCCCGGCGAAGTCGACCGCGCCGCAAACGTCGAGGAGCTCGTGACCTACGCCGCCGATTACGACCAGGCCACTCCCGACGGCGGACTGCGCGGCTTCCTGCAGGACATCGCGCTGGTCAGCGACTCCGACGCCTACTCCGCCGGCGAATCGAAGGTGACGATGATGACCCTGCACGCGGCCAAGGGACTGGAATTCCCCTGCGTGTTCATCGCCGGACTGGAGGAAGAGCTGCTGCCCCACGTGCGCGCCATCACCGACGCCGCCGATCCCGATCTCGCGATCGAAGAAGAACGTCGCCTTTTCTACGTCGGCATGACCCGCGCCCAGGATCGCCTGTTCCTCTCGCGCGCCGTCGTGCGCCGCCACTTCGGCCAGCAGAGCTACACCTCGCCCTCACGTTTCCTTGCCGAGCTGCCGCCCGAATCGATCCGCGGGTTCGAAGCCGACGCCGACGAGGACCAGATGCTCGGTCGCTTCAGCGAAGCCGAGGCGCAGCAGCTCCAGTTCAGCGTCGGCGAGTACGTCGCCCACGCGGAATTCGGCACGGGTCGCGTGCTGCGACTTTCTGGAGCGGGCGCCAACGCTCGCGCCACGGTCCTCTTCGAGCAGCGCACCGAAAAGACCCTGCTCCTGATTTACGCCAAGCTCTCCAGAGTCGAAGGCCGCGGACGATGAACGCACCGATCACGAGCGAAGAATTGCGCGGACGCTTCGAGAGCCTGCTCGCCGAAGCCCGCCAGAGCGGCGCACTGGTCGAGCTGCGCCCGCTGCTCGAAGCCGCGCTGTCCGAAGCCACCGGCCTCCAGCCCCAGGTCACCGGCACGATCCCCATGCAGTACGGCATGGTCGGCGCAAGCCCGCAGATGCGCCTGGTCTACTCGCTGCTCGACAAGATCGTCGCGAGCAACGTCGCCGTCCTGATCCAGGGGGAGACCGGCACCGGCAAGGAGCTGGTCGCCCGCGCCCTGCACGTCTACGGCTCGCGCAGCGCCAAGCCCTTTCTCGCCGAGAACTGCGCCGCAGTTCCGCCCGATCTGCTCGAGAGCGAGCTGTTCGGCCACAAGAAGGGCTCGTTCACCGGCGCGATCGCCGACCGAGCCGGCCACTTCGCGGCCGCGGACGGCGGCACGGTGTTCCTCGACGAAATCGGCGACATGCCCGTCTCGATGCAAGCCAAGCTGCTGCGCGTGCTGCAGGAAGGCGAAGTCCGACCCGTCGGCTCGAACAAAGTGATCCACGTCGACGTGCGCATCGTCGCCGCGACGAATAAGGACCTGCGAGCGATGTGCCGCGCCGGGACTTTCCGCGAGGATTTGTATTTCCGACTCGCGGTGGTGACGGTGCAACTCCCGGCGCTGCGCGAGCGCAAGGGCGACATCGTCCACCTCGTGCGTTTCCTGCTCGACCTCGTCGGCAAGGAAATGGGCCGCACGGCGATGGTCACGCCGGAAGCGATGGGCTTGCTCGAGCGCTGGCGCTGGCCCGGCAACGTCCGCGAGCTGGAGAACGAGATTCGACGCGCCATGGCGCTCTCGAGCGGCCCGATCGGTCCCGCGGAACTGTCCGAAGTCGTGCGCAACGCGGCGAAGACGTAACTCGGACACGTCGCGAGATAGGACCCGCGGTGAGGATCCTCTCGATCGCTATCGGCATCGTGTTCCTTGCACTGTCGAGTTGCGGCCCGCGATTCGCCGGTCACGGGAACTACGAGATCCGCGGTTCGCTGGTCGATGCCGAGACCGGCGCGCCGGTTTCGCGCAAGGAGATCTACTTGCACGTCTCCAATGATGCGATCAAGGATCAGACTGCGGTGGAGCGAGAGGATGAGTCGACGTTCACTGTCCGGGTCCTCCGGCCAGACGTTCGACTTCGGGTTTATGACCCGACGAACCAGTATCAGCTCTATGAGACCAGGCTGATTGTTCCAAAGCCCGGGCTCGACACCGTCGTGCGACTCGTGCCTACGCACTACGTCGTTCTGAAAGGGCGATTGCTGGTCGACAAGGACGGGTCCTGGGTTCCGATCCCTGAACCCGAATACGTCCCCGGTGCTCCCCATTTGATCGGCGGTCAGCCGCTGCTGTCGTTCGATTGGGAAGGCGGAGGCACTTCCTGGTCCGCCTTCCACGTCGACGAGAACGGCGCGTTCGAAGTTCGTCTGCCTCGCGCGCTCGTCCGCGTGGTCGTGCTGGATACAGGACTCAACCACGACCCACCTTTCATCGATCTCACGAGGTCAACGGTTGACGTGATCGAGCGCGACATCCACCTGGTCGATGAGTAGCTATCTCGACGAATGCGACACGAGGGTCCCAGGCTAGAATCAGACCCATGCGAACCTTGTCGATAGTCGTCGGCATCTTCGCGCTTGTTGTCTCGAGTTGCGGGCCGGGCGCGGTGGGCAAGGGCGATTACGAGATTCGCGGATCCATCGTCGATGACAAGACCGGCGAGCCGATCACTCGAAGTGATGTGTCCATCCAATTCTGCAACGAAGCCATCGAGTACTGGGCCATCCCCCGGCGTGTGGGGGAGTCGACATTCAAAGTTCGAATGGCGCTTCCCACAGTTCGATTGCGAGTGTTCGACGCTACCAGTCGTTATGAGTTCTACGAGAAAACATTGGAGGTCCCGCGATCAGGCGTCGACTGCCAGATACGGCTCCTGTCTGTGCGCTTCATCACGCTGAGGGGGCGCGTTTTCGTGGAGGAAGCAGGCTCCTGGGTACCGATGGCTCCACCCGAGCCCCGCGATTATCCTCCCCCGCCGATTCGGGGATATCCGGTCCTTTCGTTCGATTGGGAAATGAGGGGGAGTGGGTGCTACTGCCCGATCGACTCGAACGGCATCTACGAAGTGCAACTCCCCTGCAAGCTCGTCGAGGTCAGTGCTGTCGACGGTTGGATGCGTCCCGAAACGGAATTCGTCGATCTGACCGGCGTCACCGCCGAGATCGTCGAGCGCGACATCCGGCTGATTCGCGTGCCCGAAGTGATCGAGGCGCCAGATCCCGAGCATGAGGCCAGGCTGGATCCCTCCCGCTACGTCCAACTGAAGGGACGACTCCTGGTGCGGGAGGGTGAGACCTGGATTCCGCTAACGCCTGAGATCGCCGACAAATACGGCAAGCCGGAGGACCACCTGGCCTTCGGGCTCGTCTGTAAACACGACGGCTTCTGGTCGACCCGTCTGCATCCTGACGGCTCGTTCGAGGTCCAAGTACCACGCGACCGACTCCGCATGTACATGGTCAACACCGAGCTCGGGCCTGTGACGCCAGTGCTCGATCTCACCGCTGTCACGACCGATGTCGTCGAGCGCGACATCCACATGGCCAAGGATCCCTAGCTCCTCGAGGGAACCGGAAATGCTGGTCCGAGGTTAGGATCTCGCCGATGCGAAGCTCTTCCATGGTCGTCTGCATCGTCTGTCTTGCTCTTTCGGCTTGTGCGACGAACCACGCGGCGAAAAGCGATTACGTGATTCGCGGATCGATCGTCGATGCGGAAACGGGCGCACCCATTGCGCACAAGGATCTTCACATCGATGCGTTTGACGACGCGCAGCAGTGGTGGAAGTCGCCCGAAGCTGGCGACGAGGCGACGTTCAACTTGCGCTTGCCGCAATCGGACGCGTGGCTGGTCGTGCGCGACTTCACGAATCGTTATCAGCTCTATCAGACCAAGATCGCAGTCCCTCCCCCGGGCTTGGACTTCGTCGTGCGGCTAGAACCGACGCACTTCGTTGTGCTGAAGGGTCGCATGCTCGTGGAGAAGGATGGCGCCTGGGTTGCTGCACCGGCGTCCGTGCGAGCTTCCGAGGTCAAGCCCGTGCTCCGCGGAGGGCCGCTCTTGAGCTTGCACTGGATGCAGGGTGGGTCGAACGTGATCGACGTCAGGCCCGACGGCTCCTTCGAAGTGCGCGTGCCCCGTGCACGCGTCGAAGCCATGGTCGTCGCGACTCCGCTCACCACGGAGCCGAGGTATCTAGATTTGACCGGTGAAACCGCGGATGTCATCGAGCGCGACATTCACCTCGTTCGCCCGAGGTAGGAACGTATCTCTAGAAGGCCGTGACGCTGCATCTTGCTCCGACAGAGCGAGGTAGGATCCGCCAGTGAGGATTTCGTCTATCGTCATTGGCATTGCGGCTCTCGCTTTCTCAGGTTGCGGTCCCACCATCGCAGGTAGAGGTGACTATGAGATTCGGGGCTCGATCATCGATGCCGAGACTGGCGCGCCGATTTCGAGAAGTAACGTGTACGTGCACGTGTTCAATGACCTGATCAAAGAGCAAGCCTCGCCCGGGCTAGCGGTGGAATCGACGTTCACCGTCAGGATGCTGGTGCCCCAGGTTCGACTGCGCATCTACGACGCGTCGAGCAGATATCAGCTCTATGAGACGGAGTTCGATGTCCCAGAGTCTGGGCTCGACCACGTCGCTCGCCTCATGCCCACGCACTACGTTCTCGTGAAAGGACGACTCATGTTCCTCGAGGGGGATACTTGGATTCCGCTTTCGCCCCAAGTCGCTCGCAGGTTCGGTAAGTGGCCTGGACTCGGATTCAGGCTCGACGGCGATCGAGAGGGATCCTGGTCTGTCCGCCACGACTCGGATGCATCCTTCGAGGTGCGGGTGCCTCGCGAACGCCTTCTCGTGTCCCTCATTAATACAGGGCTCGAACCAGTGACAGATGTCGTCGATCTGACCGGAGTAACTGCTGATCTCGTCGAGCGCGATGTCCAGCTCGTTCCGCGCAAGCAGTAAATCCTCGAGCGGGCCGAGGGTGAACCCGACATTAG
>Ga0193706_1000421_pt1 | contig 25054 bp, 20 predicted proteins | sample U3c1metaG_FD_160130 | JGI IMG/M metagenome (GOLD analysis project Ga0193706, IMG submission 160130) | Soil microbial communities from a riparian zone of the East river system, Colorado, United States - U3c1 | ecosystem: Environmental > Terrestrial > Soil > Riparian zone | place: USA: East River... | reverse complement strand
TCTTGGCCAGCAGATCGCCGAGCCCTTCGCTCAAGAAGGGGAGCGAGCCGGTCATGGCCTGGAACGTGATGACGGCAAGCGACCAGAGGTCGGCACGGAAGTCGATGTCCTTCGTGCCGCGCGCCTGCTCGGGGCTCATGTAGAGCGGCGTTCCTACGAGCAACCCGGTCTTGGTGACGTTGTTGACGGCCCAATCGGTGCTCCACTTGGCTACGCCAAAATCGAGCACCTTGGCAATTTCGCCGTCGTCATCGGGAACGAGAAAGACGTTTTCGGGCTTGAGATCGCGATGGACGATGCCGATGGCGTGGGCGCGGGTGAGGGCGCGTGCGACGTGGGCGACGAGCCGGTGCGTCGATGCTGCGTCGAGCCTTCCGACGCGCTCGAGCCGACTGGCCACCGATTCGCCCTGGAGGTACTCCATCGCGATGTAGGGCGTGCCCTGCCAAACGCCGTGGTCGAGCACGTGCACGACGTGCGGGCTGCGCAGCTGCGCCTCGACTTTGGCTTCGCGCTCGAACCGCGTCACCATCTCCGGCTGACGGCGCCATTCGCCTTCGACGAACTTGACGGCGCAAGGAATGCCGAGCCCGAGGTGAGTCGCCAGCCAAACAGATCCCATTCCGCCTTCTCCGACTTGTCGGATGAGGCGGAAACGATTCGCGATCGTCGCTCCCTCGCCGAGCCGCGGGGGATGCGACGAGAAACGGGATACGGTTAGCTTCACAGGCACGCCGGCTTGACCAAAAGGTACGCGGTAGAAAGAGGGTAACTTTTACATAACCCGAACGAGCTTACGTAGCACACACTTACATCGGAGTAAAGCATCCCACAGCCTTCAACGCAGGGTCGCAGGTCGCGAACTTTCCCCTGAAAGTCAGGCCAATTTGCCCCGATGCGCGCGCGGGATTTTGCTCACGATAGCCGTCATTGCACAGGCGCTTTTTTGAGAGCAGCAACAACGATGCACGCTCCGTAGGTCGAATGACTTTCTTACGGCGTCAGCACGCCGCTTCAGCACGCCGCTTTCGTGGCTCGATTCGCGCTTTCGATTCCACACGACGCGGCGCGCGATCCTTGTCCGATGACGCGGTCGCGCGCGAGGCGCGGGTGAACGAAGCTCGTGCGAATGGCGTCGGCGTTCGTCGTCTTCGCCGTCTTTCTCGTTTCGCTTCACTTCGCTTGGTCGTAAGGCGCTCGCGTCGAAAGCGCCGTGCTCGGCCGCCGCTTGCCGCGCCTCTTTCGCGCCTCGTGAACGATTCGGCTTCGCCTTCCGGCGGCGGCGTGGCAGTACGCGTGTTCACTTCGCGATGCAGAAGACCCACCTCGTCGGAGCTCGGACTCACAACCTGCAGTCGCTCTCCGTCGATCTGTCGGAAGGGGAGTTCGTTTGCCTGACCGGTGTCTCGGGATCGGGTAAGTCGAGCCTCGCCGTCGATACGCTCTACGCGGAGGGGCAGCGCCGGTTCGTCGAGAGTTTCAGCCCCTACGCGCGGCAATTTCTCGAGCGTCTCGAGCGCCCACCCATGGACGCGCTCGAGCCCGTGGCGGCGGCGATCGCGGTCGACCGCCGTGCACCGGTGAAGAGCTCGCGGTCCACCGTCGCCACCATGGCCGATGTCGAGGCCTTCCTTTCCGCACTGTTTGCGCGGGAAGCGGTCCCTTTCTGCCGTGAGTGCGGGCAAGCCGCGGTGCGCACCGATGCCCGCGTGGCCGCCACGGCCGCGGCCTCGGCGCTGAACGGGGGACCGGCGGTCGTTACATATCCGCTGCGCGTCGGCGGTACCGACGACTTTTTGCAAGCGCGCGAGAAGCTCGCCACCGACGGGTACCGGCGCCTTTGGCTCGGCGGACAGGCGCGCGACCTCGATCAAGTGCGTCCCAGCGAGGCCATGGCGGGAGGCGGCGTCCTCGAGGTCGTCGTCGATCGTTTGAAGACCGCCGCCTCGGAGGTGCGACGTCTCGAAGAAGCCATCGAGCAGGCTTGGAAACGAAGCGAAGGTCGCGCCACGATTTTCACCGAGCAAGGGTCCCGCGCCGTGAGCGAGGGGCTCGTGTGCCCGGGCTGCGCTCGCGCGTTCGAGGCGCCTCGGCTCGGGCTCTTTTCCTACCAATCGCCCGTCGGGGCTTGCCCCTCCTGCCGCGGCTTCGGTCGCACCATCGGCGTCGATTGGGGCAAAGTCATTCCCGACGAAAGCCTGTCCCTCGAAAAAGGCGCCATCCGCCCGTGGACCGGCAAATCGAGCGACTGGGAGCGCAAGGTCCTCGCCAAGTACGCCAAGCGATCGTCGATCCCGCTCGATGTGCCTTGGGCACGTCTCGCGGCGCGCCAGCGGGAGATGGTGATCGAGGGTGAGGGAAAGTGGCGCGGCGGGAAGTACCCCGGTTTGCGCGCGTGGTTTCAGTGGCTCGAGACCCGCACCTACAAGATGCATGTGCGCGTGTTCCTCGCGCGCTTTCGCTCCTACGATTCGTGCGTCGGCTGCGCAGGCAAGCGACTCAACGAGACGGCGCTCAGTTACCACGTCGACGGCCTCGATCTGGCGGCGTGGCACCGGCTCGAGCTCGGCGACGCGCACCGAAGACTGGCCGCGCTGCCGGTGCGGACCGCACAAGGAGCGCTCGTTCGACGCGAGCTCTCGGCGCGGCTCGGGTACTTGGAGAAGGTAGGGCTCGGATACCTCGCGCTCGATAGGCCGGCGCGTACGCTTTCGGGCGGTGAGGCGCAGCGCGTTTCGCTCACCGCGGCGCTGGGCAGCTCGCTGACCGGGGCGCTCTTCGTCATCGACGAGCCCACCGTGGGCCTGCACCCGACGGATGTGCCGCCGCTCGCGCTCGCCATGCGCGAGCTTTCACGACAGGGCAACATCGTGCTCGCGATCGAGCACGACCCGATGGTGGTGCGGAGCGCCGATCGCGTGCTCGAGCTCGGGCCCGCCGCCGGCGTCGCGGGGGGACGGCTCATGTTCGATGGCACGGCGGAAGATCTCGCGCGCCGAGTCGATCTGCCGACGGGGCGCGCGCTCTCCTGCGCGCTGGTGGACGGCGTAACGAACGAACGGCGGCGACCGCACGCGTGGCTGGCGGTGAAAAATGCGCGCGCCAACAACTTGAAGGGGATCGACGTCGAGATTCCGATCGGTGTGCTCACGGCGCTGACCGGCCCGAGCGGCTCCGGAAAAAGCACGCTCGCTGAAGACATCGTCTACCGCGCGCTCGCCCGTTCAAAAGGTGTGCGGGACGTGGATACGCCTGGCGCGCACGACGGCATCGAGGGGGCCGCCGCGGTCGCCAAAGTGACCCTCGTCGACCAATCGCCGCTCGGCCGAACCTCGCGCGGCAACGCCGCCACGTACACCAAAGCTTGGGACCATCTGCGCAATCGCTTTGCCGCCGAGCCCGAGGCGCGTGCGCACGGCTTCGTCCCGTCGCACTTCTCGTTCAACGTCGATGGTGGTCGCTGTGAAGCGTGCGCCGGCGAAGGTTACGAAACGGTGGAGATGCAGTTTCTCGCCGACGTCGCGCTCGTTTGCCCGAGCTGCCGCGGGCGGCGGTTTCAAGAAGACGTACTCGCCGTTCGCCATCGCGGCTGGACCGTGGTCGAGACGCTCGAGCGCACGGTCGACGAGGTGCTCGCGCACTTCTCGGGCGATCCGCCGCTCACGCGGACGCTCGGCCCGCTGTCGGCGCTCGGGCTCGGCTATCTTCCGCTGGGGCAGCCCCTCGCGACGCTGTCCGGCGGCGAAGCGCAGCGCGTGAAATTGGCCCGCGCGCTGACGGAGGATCAAACCGGAGCTCTGCTCATTCTCGACGAACCGAGCGCCGGCCTTCATCCAGCCGATGTCGATCGCCTCGTGCAGGCGCTACACGCCCTCGTGCAGGCGGGGGCCACGGTGCTCGCCGTCGAGCACGATCTAGCGGTGATGCGCGCCGCCGATTGGATCATCGATCTCGGTCCAGGAGGCGGCAAAGAAGGGGGCGCGCTCGTCGCCAAGGGCACCCCGGCCGAGATCGTGCGCGGAAGCCGCGCGAGCGCTCCGCGGCATCGACGTGCCGGCAGCCGCGATCGCGAGCGGTGCACCGACGTCGGGCGAAGACCGCTCCATCGTGGTGGAACACGCCCGCGAGCACAATCTGCGCGAAGTTTCGTGCCGGCTGCCCCGAGGGCAGCTCTGCGTCGTCACCGGGCCGAGCGGTTCCGGTAAGAGCACCCTGGCTTTCGACGTGGTGTTCGCGGAAGGGCAGCGTCGTTTCCTCGAGACGTTGACGCCCTATGCGCGTCAGTTTCTTCCGACCATGCCGCGCCCGGACGTCGATCGCGTGTCCGGTGTTCCGCCGGCCATCGCGCTCGAACAGCGCACGACGCGCGCCGGCGTGAACTCCACCGTGGCCACCGTGACCGAGGTCGCGCACTACTTGCGCCTGATGTTCGCCAAGCTGGGACAGCAACACTGCCCCACGTGCGACGCTCCCATCGCGGCGCTCGGGCTCGACGCCATCCTCGCCGAGCTCGCACGATCGAAGGAGACCGGCGTCGTCTTGGCGCCCGCGGTGCAGGCGCGCAAAGGAACGTACCTCGATCTTTTTACGTCGGCCGCGCGGTCCGGCATCGCCGAAGCGTGGGCCGATGGTCGACTGGTCAGTACCGATGCGCCGCCGCGCCTCGCCAAGACCAAAGAGCACACCATCGACCTCGTCCTTTTCCGAGGTCCGCTGGCGTCCCTTCCGCGCGGCGTCGCCGAACGCGCCCTTTCTTTGGGGCAGGGTGCGCTCAAAGTGCAAAAGCGCGAAGGCAGCGCCGAGGGCGAGCGGCTCTACTCGACCAAACGCGCTTGTCCGAATTGCAAGCTCTCCGTCCCCGAGCTCGACCCACGCTGGTTCTCTTTCAATACCAAACAGGGTCGCTGCGAGGATTGCGAGGGAACGGGCATCGAAGGAGGCACCGAAGCCGCGCAGGAGGAGCAGACGGAAGTGTGCAGCGCCTGCGAAGGGGCGCGCCTGTCGCCCGTGCCAAGAGCGGTGCGGCTCGAAGGGTGGCGCTACCACGAGATCGTCGCGCTCCCGGTGGCACGCACGCTGTCGCGCGTGAAGAGCTTTCGCTTCAGCGGTGACCGCGCGCGCATTGCCGAGGCGCCCCTCGGCGAGCTTATGCGTCGGCTCGATTTTCTGGTGAAGGTCGGCCTTACTTACCTTTCGCTCGATCGCGCCGCGCGCACGCTCTCCGGGGGCGAGATGCAGCGGCTGCGCCTTTCCGCTCAGCTCGGTGCCGGCTTGACCGGTGCGCTCTACGTGCTCGACGAGCCGACCATCGGCTTGCATTGCCGCGATACCCAGCGCCTGCTCGCCAATCTGCGCGCGCTCTGCGATACGGGCTCCACCGTGCTCGTCGTCGAGCACGACGCCGACACCATTCAAGCGGCCGATCACCTGGTCGATCTGGGCCCGTCGGGGGGGCGCCACGGTGGACGCATCGTTGCCGCGGGTCCGCCCGCGCAAGTGCTCTCCCATCCCGATTCCCCTACGGCCAAGGCGCTCTCCGGGCCGCGCGTACACCCCGGCCGCGATCTCGGCGTCGTGCCCGCGCGCGGCGCGATCGAGCTCCTCGGTGCTACGGCGCACAACTTGAAGAAGGCGCACCTGCGCGTGCCGCTCGGTCGCATGACCGTGGTGGCGGGCGTTTCGGGCTCGGGCAAGAGCACGCTGGTGCGACAGGTCTTTTATCCCGCGTTGCGACACGCGCTGGGACTCGTCGCGCCCGAGCCGCTCCCTTTCACGAAGCTCACCGGCGCGGTGCACGTCGTGCGCGCCATCGCCGTCGATCAATCCCCCATCGGCCGCACATCGCGCTCCGTTCCCGCCACGTTCCTCGGCATCTGGGACGACATTCGACGGCTGTTCGCCGCGACGCCGCAGGCGAAGATGCGCGGAATGTCGCCCACGCGCTTCTCTTTCAACAGCGCGCAAGGGGGACGGTGCCAAGCGTGCGGCGGGCAGGGCGTCATTTGGCACGAGATGTCCTTCTTGCCCGATGTCGTGACCCCCTGTGAAGCTTGCAACCAGGCGCGCTTCGACGCGGCCACCCAGGAGGTGCGCTACCTCGGCCTCGGTATCGGCGACGTCCTCAAGCTGACCGCCGAAGAAGCAGCGGAGGTTTTTCGGGTGCACCCGCGCATCGCGCGCCCGCTCGCGACCCTGTCCGATCTCGGGGTCGGGTACCTCCAGCTCGGGCAAGGCTCGAACACGCTCTCCGGCGGTGAAGCACAGCGGCTCAAGCTTGCAGCCGAGCTGACGGCAACGGTGCGGCACGAGCCCACCGTGTACGTGCTCGACGAGCCGACCACGGGCCTGCACCAGGGCGACGTCATGCGGCTCATCGACGTCCTTTACCGTCTCGTCGACCGCGGCGACACGCTGGTCGTGATCGAGCACCATCCCTCGGTCATCGCGTCGGCCGACCACGTCATCGAGCTCGGTCCGGAAGGTGGCGACGAGGGGGGGCGCGTAGTCGCGGAGGGGCCTCCACGTGAGGTCGCGAAACAAGCGACGGCGACCGGCAAAGTGCTCCGTCAGCTGTTCGGCCGCAAGAGCACGCCGCCCTTGGCGATTCGCGCGTAGCTACCCAACGATTGTGGCGGTGTAAGGTCGTCGCACCGCCATCGTTCTCTCTTCGTGGAGCTGGCGCTGAACGGGGTGGGGGCAATCCGAGTGGGAGATGCTCGCCTCTTTTTGCCTTGGGTCGCATCGGCCGAAGTTTTTGGTGCGCCGCCCCGCTTGTGTATCGTCCCAAGCGTGAGGGTCCGCCCGTTCTCGCCCGAGACGGAGCAAGCGCTCGTCGCCCGTGCCAAACAGGGCGACCGAGCTGCCCTCGGCGACCTCCTTTCGCAGTTTGGGCCCACGCTCTTTCGTTTCGTGCTTTACCCGCGACTCGGTGACGTCACGGTGGCCGAGCAAGCGCTCGGCGACACCTACGCTCGCGTGGTGGAGCGCATCGGCACTTTCGAATGGCAATATCCTGGCATCTACCCGTGGCTTCGCATGGTTGCGCTTCACGTGGCCATCGACCTCCTGCGCGCCCGACGACGCGAGGTGCTTTTCGAGCCCGAAGACCTTCAGCGCGAAGCGGAATCGGCCGCCTTCGATGCTGGCGCGGGGGACCCGGGGGACCTCATGACCGAGCGCCGTGATCGCGACGCGGCGCGCGCCAAGCTCGAGCTCGGTTTGAGCAAGATTCACCCGCGCTATGCGTCGGCGATTCGCCTGCGCATCATCGAAGAGCGCACGCGCGAAGAAGTCGCCGCGCTGCTCGGCGTTTCGAGCAGCACTTTCGACGTGGTACTCCATCGTGCGATGACCGCGCTGCGCAAGGCGATCGCCCAAGCTCCTCTGGAGACAGAATTGCCATGAGCGCATCCGACCGACCGAAGCCGCCCAGCGCGGGTACCCTTGCCGCCGTGCTCGACCCGGACGCGCCGCCGAGCGACGAAGAAAGGAGGGCGGCCGAAGCGCTACGCCGCGTGCTCGAGGAGCAAACGGCGCACGGTGGAGACGGCGGGGAGCCACGCGCCGAGGACGACACCCCCATGATCGATGCCGACGCGCGCGCCGCCGGCGAGCTCGCCAACGCGCTGCGCGCCGCGGTATTGCCTCGAGAAATTTCGGCCGCGCGTCACCGAGAAATGCTCGATCGCGCGCTCGCGCCACACGGCGAAGGTTCTCGTGGCGCTTTGTTCGAGCGCCCACGCGAGGCCGCGCGCCGAGCCGGGGTGCCGCGCGCCGAGACGAGCACAGTCGCCTACCTTGCGTTGGGCAGCGCGGCCTGTCTCGTGGCGATGGCGGCGGCCGTGGTCCTCGTCATTCGCGGCGCGGCGCCGGACGCCTCGATGGCCGCAAAGACATCGGTCGAGCAGGCCGGAACCGCGCTCGCACTTTCTCGCTCGACGGTCGATCTTTTCCCGGAGGGGATCCCGCGCTCTGGCGGCACGACCGGTCGCGTCGAACGCATCGCCTACGCGCGCGCCCGAGATTTTCGGCAGAACCAATTCGCCCGCTGGGGTGCGCCATGAACCGGTTCGCGCTTGCGGCGATGGTCCTTCTCTCGTCGACGCTCGCCGCGTGTGCCAAGGAAACTTCACGTGGGGCGCCCGCCGGCAGCTGCCCGTGTGAAGAGCCGAGCGCGCGCCCCGTAGATACCAAGCTCATGGCCTGGCTCTCCAAAGCGCGCACGCTGCACCGCCTGGCAGATCGCGGCGAGGAGCAGGGCGCGATCGATCGCGCCATCGCGCCGCTCGAGCAGCTCGTCACGGGAGCGACGCCGCCCGGTCCGTCACCGGAGGTCGACGAAGTGCTCGCGGATACCTACGCGCGGCTCGCCGAGCTGCGCGTGCGCCGCGGAGAGCTCGACCGCGCGGAGACGGAGATCGCCAAAGGGCTGGAGCGCGCGGCGGGAAAGACGTATTTCCGAGGCCACTTGCTGGAGGTTCGGGGGCTCCTCTACGAAAAGCTCGGCGAATCGCTGGCCAAGGCCGGCAAAGGCGCCGAGGCCGAAGAAGCGCGCCAGAAAGCGATGCGCGCGAGCCTCGAGGCCGTGCATATCCAGGACGAAGTGATCACGGAGACCATCGACAAGGCGACGCCACCGAGTGCGGCGTCGGGTCGTCCCACACCGGTACGGAACACGAGGGACTGAATGGCGCGGATCTCGTTCTCGGCGGCAATCGCCGGCGGCATGTTGGTGTGCGTGGCAGCGTGCGCCTCGAACAACAAGCGATCGGCCGCTCCCGCGCAGGAACCGCCGACGACCGCCGCCCACGCACCGAGCGATGCGGTCGAGAGCCGCTCACCCGTCCCGTCTCCGGCCGGACCTCCTGCGGCCGGCGCTCCTCCGTCCCGCCCTCCCTCGGTCGACCTGGGCGCATCCTCGAGCGGGCAATCGGCACCTCTAGAATCCGCACCGCGCGCCCCCGTCGAGGCGGGGGAGCCACACGGAGCGGGCGCCAGCGCGCGCGCACGATTCGCGGAGGCGCGCCACGAGCTCGAGATTGCGGCCAGCGAACGCGATTGCGCGCGGGCGTGTCGCGCGCTCGAATCCATGGAGCGCGCCGCGCAGCAGGTTTGCGAGGTCGCGCGGTCACTCGAGGAGCGGAGGGAATGTACGTCCGCCGGTGAGCAGGTAGGCAAAGCGCGCAGCAAAGTTCAAAGCGCTTGCGGCGGGTGTCCCCAAAGCGTTCGCTAGGTTCGCCGCCGCGCCAAAATCATTTCCGTCCCCTGTAAGGTCGCACCTCCGTCTTCGTTCTCTCGTCAGGAGGCCGAAGATGAAGACGAGGACGAGAACGCTGGGTTCGTGTTGGGCGATGTTGGTGGCGGCGATTGGCTTGAGCGCTTGCGGTCGAGGGGCGACGGTCGCTGCCAAATCGCCCGCCGGTCACGCGCCCGGGGGCACGGCGCAAGCTTACGCGGACGCGCCCGCCGCACCGAGTCCGAGGAGCGATCGCGCCGGCGACCTGGGTTCGGCTGCGTCCCGCGCTGCCGAGCCGAGTGCGATGGGTCGCCCCCCGGTCGACGTAGGTTCGAGCGCCGCCGGAGAGTTCCGCCCGAAGGCTCCGACTGCGGCCGAGCGCCCCGGTCTCGGCACGGAGTGGGGGGAGACGCGCTACTCGCACGTGTCGCACACCTCGTTCGATCGCGCCGACCCCGATCGCCCTTCGCAGCTCGTGAGCCTTTATTACAATGATCGCGAAGGTGCGCGCGCCATGGCACGCTATGCCGACTACCGTGAGATGGGTGACGCGGTGGTCGACGTGGCCGGTCTCGGAATTCGCGTCGCCTTGAATGACGATAGCGGACGCGCGCTTCCCGCGTTTTACGCGGGCGGTCGCACCTATGCCATCGGTGAAGCAGGACAGAGGTACAGCGTCGTGGTCACCAACGAAACCGGCGTGCGCGTGGAAGCGGTGGCGTCCGTCGATGGTCTCGATGTTCTCGACGGCAAATCGGCGAGCTTCCGCAAGCGCGGTTACCTCGTCCCGGCGGGTGGATCGGTCGAGATCGACGGCTTTCGCCAGACGAGCGACCACGTTGCTGCCTTCCGCTTCGGGTCGGTCCGTGACTCCTATGCGGCTCGCACGGGTACCGACCGCAATGTCGGCATCGTCGGTGTCGCCATCTTCACGCCGCGCAACGCGCCCGCGTGGCCCTCGACGCAACGGGAGGTGGATCGACGCCGCAACGCCGACCCGTTCCCCGGGACGTACGCCGCGCCGCCGCCTTCGCGTTGGTGATGCAAAATCTTCGACGTAGCCGCCCTCTTTGCGACGGCGGCTACGCGAGGTCGATCAGAGACCCATCTGGTAGCCGAGCTGAAAGTTGGCGCCGAGCGCAGACGCGCTGAATGCTTGCATCAGCTTGACCTCGGCCACGATGCCCGACTTGAAATCGAACGGGTAGAGGATTCCGAGACCGCCTTGCACGAAGGACGTGCCCGCTTTCTTCCACGCGGTGAGGGGGAACGGCTTCACGCCATTGACGCTGCCTTCATCCGTACTGCGCTCATAGACCTGCACCGTGACCTTGGAGTCGTATTGCGCGACGCCGCCGGCGAGCACGACGTAAGGACGTATGGAGGTCGAGGCGAACGGATTTTTCCCGAACCAATACGAGAGGCGTGCCTCGAGATGCGCCGGGAAAAAGGCCTTGCCACCCTGTGCCTGAGGACCGCCGCCGAACGCGTAGCCAACGCGTGCACCGAGCTCGATATGCGAACCGAGCGTGCGATCGTAGCTAAGAAGGATGCGCGTCGTCGATATGCCGAACCCGCCCTTCACTTCGTCGCTGGCCTGGGGAATGATCGGGTAGATATTCTCGGGATTGTAGAGGGCCGAGCCTTCGAAACAAACGTACTCGGCCGGGTCGGCGCACACGGAAGTCGCCGAGGGCAACATGAGAATGTCTTGCTGCGCCGCGAAGCCGATCCAGTTCTTCTTCGCGACACCGATGCAAACGCCGTCCTTGCAGCTCTTGCCCGTGCCGCACTCCACGTCCGTCTCGCACTTGACGTCTTGGACCTTGTCGGGATCGCCGCCGCACTGACCGTTGAGACAGACGCCGGCCTGACACTCGCTATCGGAGCCGCACTCCACTCCGGGTGCCTTCTTGCGATCGGACGCGCAGCCGGGAAGGCCGGGCGGACAATCGACTTGCATCCCACCTTTGCACTTTTCCGGAGTTGGCTTGCCGGGCAAGTGGCGCGGTTCGTCGGCTGGATCGTCCTTCAAGATGACGCGATGAGGCGCGCTGCGCGTGCCGTTGGTTGCGATCACCTCGCCGCTCGGGCCGAGTGCTTGGATGTAGTAGCGCATCTCGCCGGGTGTTGATCCGATGTCCGCGCAGGGGATCTCGGCGCCGTAACCACGGCGGTACTTCTTCATCTCCGAGCGCTTCCAGTCGGGGGAACCGAAGACCTTGTAACGGACCTGCACCTTGGACGGGTTGATGCCCTCGGCCATCTCGGCAAAGATCACGAGTGGCGTCCACAGGGCGGCTTCACCGACCGGAATGTGCTCGATCTCTTCTTCTTCGTCGGGACCGGCGGGAGCTCCGGTCAGCGGCTTTTCGGGGGCTGCTTCGGGGGGTGGTGCAGCGCCTCCTCCTCTGCCGCCCCCGCCTCCTCCTCCTCCGCCGCCGGCCGACGAGAAGATGGCCTGAATTTCGGGGGTCGCTAGATCCTTGGGCAACGACGTGGCGGGGTCCAAACGGAGCGCCTCCGCGAATTGCGCGCGTGCCTCGTCCGTCCGTCCGGTCACGACGTACACGATGCCGAGGTCGCGACGGACTTGCGCAAGCACGCTGGGCGAGCAGGCCGTGCGCCCGCAGAGGGTCACCGCTTGCTTCAGCTTTCGCTCGGCGTCCGAAAACTTGGTCGCTAGGTAATCATTGAAGATTGCATCATCGTCGAGCTTGAGAGCCGCGTTGTCCTTCGGTGCTGCGAAGGCATGCGAGGCGATCAGAACAACGAATGCGGCGAGACCCGTGAGAAGGAACGGATGGGGCACACGGCGATCCACGGTGACTCTCCTACGAAGGCAAACAACCACCGATGCCGGAGCGCTTCGGAATCTCTCAATGATTCTCGAGGAGCTGGCCACCCGGCATCCGGAAGAGGGCGTATTGGCGCGACCGGGCAAGGTCCTAGCACGGGCCAGCGCCGGGCTGCGCAAAATAATTAACACCTCCGGGAGCTTGCGATAATGAGAGAGAAAATGGGAAATTCGCAGCCGGTCGCGCGCCGCGCGTGCCCTCCTTGTCCCACATGGAGCACGCGAGCGAACGCGTCGCATGGGGCGGCGGCGAATGGGCTTTCGGATGGCCGTCACGTGCAGCGTGGACGCGCGCTGCGGCCAAGACGACTCCAACGTTCGAGCGAGCTGGGTCGGCGCTCGGTTGTGGTAGACCCGCCAGACAGGGAAGGTCGGGGCAGCGCATCGTGTCGATTCTGATCGTTGGAGGCGCTGGCTACATCGGAAGTCACACGGCCAAGGCGGTGGCGCGAGCGGGGCTCGAACCCGTCATCCTCGACAACCTCGTCTACGGGCACCGCTCGGCCGCGCGGTGGGGGACGCTCGTCGAAGGCGATATCGGCGATCGCGCGCTCGTCGACCGCATCTTCCGGGAGCACGGCGTCACGGCGGTCATCCACTTTGCGGCCTATGCGTACGTGGGCGAATCGGTGCAGCACCCGCGCAAGTACTTTCACAACAACGTCGTGGGAACGTTGGCCCTCCTCGACGCGATGGTCGATCACGGCATTCGCGACATCGTTTTTTCTTCGACGTGCGCCACGTACGGCGAGCCGGTCACCGTGCCGATGACCGAAGATCATCCGCAAAAACCGATCAATCCGTACGGTGAATCGAAGCTAGCGGTGGAGCGCATCCTTCATTGGTACCAAGGAGCGTACCCGCTGCGTTACGCGGCGCTCCGGTACTTCAACGCCGCCGGCGCCGACCCCGAGGGCGAGATCGGCGAAGATCACGATCCCGAGACGCACCTCATCCCTCTCGCCATCGGCGCCGCGCTCGGGCGAGCACCGGAGCTCAAGATCTTTGGGACCGACTATCCGACGGCCGACGGTACGGCGATTCGCGACTACATCCACGTCGCGGATCTCGCCGAGGCGCACCTGCTCGCACTCGGACGTCTCGAAAAAGGCGACAAGGCGCTGACGTTGAATCTCGGCACGGGCAAGGGTCACTCGGTGCGCGAGGTCATAGCTTCGGTCGAGAAGATCAGCGGACGCAGGGTGCCGCGCGTCGCGGTCGGACGGCGGGCAGGGGATCCGCCTGCGCTCGTGGCCGACGCGAGCCGCGCTGCGCAGAGCTTGGGATGGCGCCCGAAATATGCAGAGCTCGATACCATCGTCGAGCATGCGTTCCGCTGGCAGAACAAGCCGCGCTCGGAATGATCCATGCGCCGCGGGCGGCGCGCAGCGAGGCCAGTCCCGCGAGCCGTGACTGGCCTCGAGAACCCGGATCTAGACGACCGTCATTTCGACGACGTGCATTTCCCAAACATGACGTCCGATGCGGCAGCGTATTCGTCGGCGCACCCGTGCTTGTCGGTGCCGCCACCGCTCGCGTTGAGATCGTGGGAGCAGGTGTCGTGGTTGACAGTCCTGCGTGTACTACCATCGTCGCTATCGCCGTCAGTCCAATGACCATTGCTCGTCTCATGAACACTTCCGACCGCCTCGGGTCTGTCGACGGCGTAGTGCGCGAGATGGCCGCTGCTATGCGCAACGCGGACCCGCAATTGTCTCGAGAAAATCCGCTGTCCGCCTTTTGCGTACACTCGCGAACGTGCAAGGTGCGTTTCGTCGTAGAAAACGAGGCTGTTGCGCGAAGAGTGTTGCGTCGTGTTGCGCGGGAGGAAACGCTCGAACGCGGCGCACGCGCGCGCTCAGCCGCCGTGTTCGAGCCCCGGCGATCGTCCGAGCAAGTGAGCGACCGCGTCCCCGACCGATGACGACATCACCGTGCATCCTCCCAGCGCCAAATCGCATGCCTCGTTCGAGGTGGACATCGACGCGAGCGCGTCGGTGCCCGCTTCACGATCGATCTCGCGCAACAGGAGTGCGGCGTAGATGCGGCGTGCGCCGGGCCCGCTTCGAGCCAGCACCGTGATGTCGCTCTTCAGCGCTCGAAGGGCTGCGGGATCCGCGATGAGTTCACGATAAGCTCGGCATGTTTCCGTAACGACGGCGGCAATGCCTACGGGCGCGAGCTCGACCGATCCTTGCGCTTGCGCCAACACTGCCAATCTCTCTCGCGCGATCTCGAGCGACATGCCGCGAAGGTAGCGCGCACATCGGCTTTTGCCTCGACAACGAATAAATGTACCGCCGTCGGACTTGCCGGTGTTTTCGCCCTCCCTCCTTTAAGAGGGGAGACGGGCACGCACATCGACCCCTGACCCGCCGGGCGCTGCGAGCACCCATCCATCGTCGCTGCGCTCGAGCAGCTGCTCGGATGCAGCGGCGATGTCTGCGCCGAGTCGCTCGACAACCTTTCCGACATCAGCGACGTAGCGGCGACGGCGCGTTGCCGATGCGCCCCGCGTCAGCTCGATGCAAGTCGCGGCGCATCGCTTTGTAAGTCCGAACCTCCGTAATCGATGCGAGTCGGATGCCCGCGCCGCGTTGACGCGCAGGATGCACGCGGCTGCGTCGGCGCCCGTTCGCACCGTGTCCCGCAGATCCATGAGCGGAGGCTCCATGCCACAGATTGCGCCGTGAGCGCCTCCTGCCTGCGTGATCGCGTGCGGGGGCAATGACGATCGTCGCCGTTGCGCGGGCACATCGAACTCGATCGTCACGCGCCGGCGACACGAGAGGACTGCAACGCGATGCGGGCGGCCGGTCGCTCGGCGCGGCATACGCGCCCGGCGATCGCGCGACTGCGTGTGAGGCGGTACGGTGCGCTTTGTTCGATCCCGCTGCCAAGCCCAAAACGAAATCTCATGAACGCTCGCGGGATTCCGGAGCAGGGGAGCAGGAGGGGATTGCGCGATCTTGGCAAGCGAGGTATCGATTTGTAGTCGCGTGTTCTTACTCTAGCGACGCGTGCGAGCCGAGCCTTCCTATTATCCGTCACGAGGCCGCTCGAACTACGATCGGGGACTGAGAGTGACTTGCGCGTCTTTGAACGGTCCATGGGAACCAGACCTAGGTTATTGGCTGCGATCTTACGCAACGTCGTCGTAGCTGCGCTAGCCCTCGCGGGCTGCAGCGTGTTCGAACCGCCGCCCTTTCGCGATGGCGGAGGGGGCGCGGGCGGCTTCGATACAGGGGCCGGCGACAGTAGCGCCGGCGCAAGCCCGACCGACGGCAACACGCTCGAGGATGTCTCCATGCCGGGCGATGCGGACGCCACTTCGCCGAACGACGGCGCAAGAGACATCAGTACCAGAGACGATGGTAACGCTGGGCTCGACGCCAGCGACGCGAGCGGTGGAGACGCTGTCGATTCCGGCGGACGTGATGGCGGGCCTTTGGGGCCCTGGTGGCCCTATACCAATGCGCACGGATGCGCGAGCGCGGGTGTTCCCGAGCGTTCCGATCGTCCCGCCGCGTCGGACCCCGGCCCCGATCTGCCACCCATCTACGTCGCCGTCTCGCGGCTTCGGTCGGGAATCACCAAGGACGATCTGGCGCTCACGCCCGACGACAACGCCTGGCAAGACATCGGCTTCGATTTCGATAAGCAGTGCACGCGCTCGACGACTTGCGAAGTCGATCAGGTGCAGGTCAGCGACCGCTCCTGTGCCAATTCCAATTTGACGCCATTTGATGGCAATCAGTGTCGCGATAACGAGATCGGGAAGTTACTCAAAGTCGCTTCCATGAGCCCGACCGTCGGCGAATATTTCGGTATCACCGAGCGTGACTGGGACTGCGAGCTCCATCGCGGCGGTTTTTCGATGATCTTCAAGATCAGCAACTACAATGGTCGTCCTAACGATCGGGATGTACGGCTCGACATGTATACGTCGACAGGCCTTCAGAAACTGCCCACCTGGACATGCCGCGCCACCATCGACGCGCCGCTGGCGCCCGATTGGTACAACCGAGCCACGTGGCTCTCGACCGACGAGTGGAAGATCGCGCAGCGTTCGATTGACGTGGCAGCTCCCGATCCGGCAGATCCCAATGAAGTCAAAAACGGGATCGCTGCTGATGTGGCTGCATTCGTGCGGGGTGGTTACCTGTACGCCGAGCTGCCCGAGGGGTCCGAGTTTTGGTTGGACGGTGAGAACACGGCTGTTCCTGGAACGCGCCAGATCATGCATCGCGCGATCATCGTCGGCCAGCTCATCCGCGGTCAGGACGATCTCTGGACGGTCGACCACGGCATCCTCGAGTTCGTCACTTCGCCCGGCGAGATGCTGCAGTCCTTCCAGGAAATCGGATACTGCGACAATATGTGCGAGGCGTTCTTTCAGCTGCGCAACTACTTCAACACGCACCAGGACACGTTGACCGGAACATCGGAGACCTTGCCCGCGACACCTTGCAACGGGCTGAGCGTCGCCTTCGATTGGAAGGCGCGCCAGGCTGCGGCGCTGGCCAAGAATATCGTTCCCGTGCAGGCCCCCATGTTCTGTCCTCAGCCACGACATCCTTTGGCGGCGCGGCAGGGCACGCAGTGCGATGGCGGAGCATCGACGGACGGCTCAACCGACGTGAGTACACCTCCGGACGTGGGGGGGAACTGAGGCCCGTGCGCACGACGATCGACGCCAAAGCCAGATCGGGTTCTTCGCGGTGGGTGAAGGCATTCGCCATTGCGACGGCGAGCTGCCTGACGTTTGTCGCCGTCGCGCGCCCCGCTCTTGCTCAAGACGTGGCCGGCGCGGCGAATGCGTTTTCGCGCGCGCAAAAAGCAGAGCTTTCTGGGGATCACGACACCGCGGCTGAGCTGTACGAGCTCGCCGATAGTCTCGCACCGGCGCCGGAAGCGCTTCGTAGCGCACTTCGGGCCCGCAAAGCGGCAGGGCAGCTCGCGAGCGCTGCTGCGCACGCCGAGCGCCTGTTGCACCGTTATCCGGAAGACAAACGCTCGAAAGATCTCGCCGAGGCGACGCTCGAAGAATCGAAGCGCAAGCTGGCGCGCGTCGAAGTTCAGTGCCGTCCCCGGGCCTGCGGGTTGGTCGTCGACGGTGGGGCGGGCAGCGCCGAGGTCTCCGACGTGCACGTCGTTTATGTCGATCCGGGCAAGCACGAGGTGAATGCGGCGTTCGGACCCGACCGAGCGACGCCCAAGGTGGCCGTGGTCAAAGCCGGCGATCGAACGTCGTTCACGTTCGAGGCGCCCGCTGCGAATAGCAGCGGACCGCGCATGACCGATTCGGGCGGCAAGGCGGGTATCGGAAATGCTTCCGTCGACGCCGGCGCCGACCGCGGCACGAAGGCGAATCACCGCGGTCTCTCTCCTTGGATCTTTGCAACCGGCGCGGTGGTCACCGCCGGTCTCGGTGCGGTGACGCTGTGGTCGGGGCTCGACGTGCTGAGCGCGCATGACGCGTACGAGGGAAAAGAGACGCAGCGAAGTTACGAAGACGGTTTGGACAAAGAGAAGCGCACCAATGCACTCATCGGAGCGACGATCGTCGCGGGGGCTGCCACGGGTGTCATCGCGGTGTTCACCCGCTGGAGCGGTTCCAGCGATTCGGCTGGTGTTTCGCCCGCTCGCGTGCGCGCCGGAGGCGTCCCGCTTCCCGGCGGTGCCGCTGTCACCATCGGTGGGAATTTCTGATGATCACCGGTCCTCCTCCTGCGGCTTCCGAGCTTTCGAGTCGAGGGCACCGCCTGCTTGGCCGTTACGAGCTCATCGGCGAGCTCGCGCGCGGAGGCATGGGTACGGTGTACCTCGCACGCAACGCCGGTGAGGGCAGGTTTCAGCGCCTCTTCGCGATCAAAGTGCTGCATCCTCACCTCGCGGCCGAGACGGCGTTCATCGACATGATGCGCGACGAAGCGCACATTGCGGCGCGCCTTCATCACCCGAACGTCGTGCCCATCCTCGATCTCGGCACCGAGGGCGATCTGCACTACGTCGTCATGGAGTACATCGAGGGTCCCGCGCTCTCGACGTTGCTCAAGCGATCGCCCGAAAATCGCCCGGCCGAATTGGTGGTGGCCATCGTCATCGATGCGCTGGACGGGCTCCACGCCGCGCACAGTTTGCAGGACGACGACGGCAAGGAAATTCGTCTGGTGCACAGAGACGTTTCGCCGCCCAACATCCTCGTCGGATCCGACGGCATCGGCCGCATCACCGATTTCGGCATTGCCAAAGCCGAGGCGCGTATTTCGAGCACGCGGCCCGGCATGCGCAAGGGCAAGCTGCAATACATGTCTCCCGAACAGATCCGAGACAGTGACATCGTCGACTACCGGACCGACGTGTGGGCGGCGGGTGCCGTGCTCTGGAACGCGCTGACGGCCAAGAACCTTTTCAAGGGCGAGGGCGACGGCGCCACGATTCACAACATCATCGAAAAGCCCATTCCTGCGCCGAGCACCGAAGGCTTGAAGCCGCCCTCTTGTTTCGACGCGATTGTTCTGCGCGCCCTTTCGCGTAGTCCGGCCGATCGCTACGCCACCGCGCTCGAGATGGCCGACGCGCTGCGCGTGACCGCCGCCGGCAACGGGCTTGCCGGCTCCAAGCATCAAGTTGCGCGCTGGGTAGCGGAGCTGTTCGGTGACGAGTTGGATCAGCGTCGTAAAGCGATCCGCGAAGCGTCCCAGCGCCGAGGAGAGCTGCACGATCACGCCGATGCCTCGCAAGTGAATGTCTTGGCACCAGCGGCGTCGATCATTCGACCGCTGCCGAGCGGAGCCGTCACGCTCACGCATCTGTCCCATATTCCGTCTTTCAGCATCGAACCCTCGAGCACGGGAACGCTGTCCGCCCCGGCGTTGCCCGGCGGCCGACCTGGATCCGAGCCACCCAACTTTCGGCTCCGAAAAAACCGGATGTGGCTCGCGCTCGCCTTGGCCGGCGTGGCGTTGATTGCCATTCTGGCGTTGGTCACGCGATCGCCGGACGACGAGGCGTCGAGCAGAAACCGAGAGGGTGAGAATCGGCCGGCGACGCCCTCTTCGGATCTGCCGGTTCCGGCGAACGAGCAAGTGCACGGCGTCGAACCGCACCCAGCTCCCCCCGCGCCTACCCTCGATACGGATCAAACCGCCCCCGCGCGGGTGGGGGAAGACGACAAACGATTCGGCCGTTCTGTGCCGCGCAAAGCGCCCTTGCATTCCGCGCCGGTGAAGGAACCCACACGCGAGCCGAAGACCGAGCCGAGGGAGAACGCTGCGCCGGCGCCCCGGCCCGCGCCGCAGCCGGCCCCCACGGATGACTTCGAGAAAAACCCTTATTTGCGGCGTTAGGCCGCAGCTAACCTCGTCCGCAGTTCACGGGACGCGAACTGGAACGTGAGGTCGACTTGAATACGAAACTAATGGGCCAAGCACGATTGACGCTTTTGGGGCTGGGCGCTCTCGGTGCCTTCTTGATCCTTCCGATCGCCTGCGGTGGTGATGACGACGTCGGTGAAGCGGGTGGATCCGCCGGCAGGGCGGGGTCGGCCGGTCGCGGCGGCGGCGGTGCAGCGGGTCGCGGAGGCACGGGCGGTGCAGCGGGGGCGAAAGATGCGGGCAGCGACCGCGCCGATGTCACCACTGACACGCGCATCGACAACGGCGGAGCGGGCGGCACCGGCGGAGCGGGCGGCGGTGGCCCCGACGCGACCGTCGATGTGATCGACGTCAGCACTCCTCCCGACGGACCGGGCGGCGGCGATGGCGACGGCGGGCCGACTTGTTCCAATCCTACCAACGCGACGAAGGGCAAGGCCTGCCTCATCTTCACGCCCGAGCAAATTACTTTTGCGGACGCGGGACCTCTGCTCGACGGACAGGGCACCCTCTTCATCCACGTCTTCGGCACGCCCACTCCCGGCGATACGACGCCGCCACTTGCGCAGGTGATCTATCCGCCGCCGAACGCCGATGGAGGCCTCAACCAGACCAGCGTCTATGCGTTGCCTCAGATCGAGATCGACAACTTGCCGACCGATCTCGATGGCTCGCCCGGCACTCTCTATATCCGGACCTTGTTCGTCGACAACCCGCTGTGGTTGCAGACGCAGAAGGGGCTCACGTACGGCATGTTCGTGGGCGGCTACAACTTGAACAATGGCGTGCAGTCTTCGCCGCCATTGCGAGCGGTGCCGCTCGCCACCGGTAGCGGAACGGTGGTTCGTCAACCCCTCACGGCACTACGGCGCTTCACCACCGTGGTGGCGCTCGGGCTGCCCAATGGGGGAACGCCGGCTGGCAACGGTCAGGGTCCGATGAGCTTGGGCGTGTTCGCACAAGCGTCGCCAGCAGGTATGCCGCCGGTATTCGGCGGACTGCAGGTACCGTGCGCCGACGTGACGAAAGGGCCCATCCAAGTGGCGGGCTTTTTCTACGCTACCGGCACCGACCGCGATTTCTGGATTGGCGCGCAGGTCGATGATTTTGGCATCGGTGGCGATTCACCGGCGGGGTCCCTCATTTCGGTCACTGCGACTGGCGAAATCCCGGGCACGCAGCGGATCACGATCACTGCCGATCAGTACTCCGCATCGATCCCCCAGGTCACGCTCACTTCCGTCCGACCCATCGCGCCCGATGCGGGCACCGACAACTTGTTCTGCCCAGGCAGCAACGATGCCGGCACCGATGCAGGACGCGATGGCGGCCCCGATTCTAGCGTCGACGCGAGCGACGGCGCGAGCCCCGATACGGGTGCCGACGTCGGTACCGAGGCGAGCACCGATGCGGCCGACAGCGACGGTGCGCGCGGGGACGCGGACGGAGGGGGCTGAGCGAAGCAGTTCGGACGCACACACGCGACGAAGGTGCACCAAGATGTCGGCAAGTTCGCTCTCTGTATTCGAGGGCTGAGCCGGCATCTTGGCGCTCGCCGCGCGCGACCAGGTAAGTTCGGCAGGCGTCGCAACCAGGTTACGGCATGGTAGCGTCGCGGCACGATGGCATCGCGCGACGAGCGAAATCTGCGAGCGTCGAGCGCGGCGTCATTGTTCATCTCCATCCTCGCACTCGGCGCGTGTCATGCGGGCGCACCGTCGCCATCTGCGGCCGACGTAGCGTTTGCGCGACCGGCGCAAATGGTTGCCGTCGGACCGTCGCGCCTGAACCTGCATTGCATGGGCTCCGGCAGTCCGGTCGTCGTCCTCGAAGCTGGTCTTGGCGGCGATTCGTCGGGCTGGGCGCGTGTACAGCCGCGTTTGGCGCAAGCGACGCGCGTCTGCTCGTACGATCGCGCCGGGTACTATTTCAGCGAACCCGGCCCCATGCCCCGCACCGCCGAGGTCGCGGTCGCTGATCTGCACAGCCTGCTCGAAGTCGCGTCCATTCGCGCGCCTATCGTTCTCGTCGGGCACTCCCTCGGGGGACTCCTGGTTCGTTTGTACGCGGCCAAGTATCCGCAAGATATCGCGGGGCTCGTGCTTCTCGACCCTGTTCTCGACAATGTCGAAGACGAGCGCCCACATGGAGAGAGCGACGCGGGGGAAGAAGATCCTCTCTTCGTCAAGTGTCTTGCCTCCGCTAAAAACGGCACCATCACCACGGACCCAGCGCTGAGAAAGGACTGCATCGGACCGCCCGACGCGCGCCTTTCTTCCGAGCTCAATGCGGCGCAGGCAGAAGCCGCGGCGCGCGCGACGACGTGGCAAACGATGCTTTCGGAAGGCAAAGAGATGCGCAGCGGGCGCACCGGGGCGCGCGTGCGGGCGGCACATGAGAAGCTCGACGATCTTCCGCTCGTCGTCGTGACCAAGGGCGTCGTGCGGACGCCGCCGGGCGATGAAGCGAAACTCGCAGAGGCCTACTTCGGTCGCACCGTGCTTCGCCATGCCGAGCTCGCCAGACGCTCGCGACGAGGTCTACACCTCGTCGCGCGTAGCGGTCATCAGATGCACATGGATGACCCCGACATTGTTGCCGCCGGCGTGCAAGCGGTCCTCCGAGCGTACCGAGAGAACCGCGCCGTCATACCTTGATTTCGAGTAATCTCCCGCTCCATGTCGCGTTTGCAGAGACTGCACCCCGAGACGGCATTGGCTTCGATAGGGCTTTGCCTTGGCATCCTTCACTGCGATGCTCGTAAGACGGATTTTGCCGCGCCCCCGGTTGCGAGCAGCGCGCCGGTCAGCTCGGTGCAGGTGCCCGCTGGCCCCGTGGTCTTGCCCCCTCCGGTGCCGCCGCTTTCCGCCGGCGCAGCCCTGGAAGACGAGCGCAACACCATCGACGTTTTTCGCGCGGCAGCGAAGTCGACGGTGTTCGTCACCGAGAAGCAAGTCGTCGTCGACTACTACCGGGGGCAGGCGATGGAAGTTCCGGCCGGCTCGGGAACGGGCTTCGTCTGGGACAAGGAGGGGCACGTCGTCACCAATTTTCACGTGGTGAAAGATGCGCGTTCGCTGACGGTGACTTTCGATGACAGTCGCATCTTCGTCGCGCGCGTGGTGGGCGTCGAGCCGCGCAAGGACATCGCCGTCATTCGCGTCGACGCGCCGGCCGAGGCACTCGTCCCCATCCAGCTTCCCGAGAAAGGCCAGCCTCTCTCCGTCGGGCAAAAGGCCATCGCCATCGGCAATCCCTTCGGGCTCGATCACACGCTCACCACCGGTGTCGTCAGCGCGCTCGGTCGTGAAATGCAGGGGATCGGCGGCGTCTCCATTCGCGACATGATTCAAACGGACGCCGCCATCAATCCGGGCAATTCCGGGGGGCCGCTGCTCGACTCGGGCGGTCGTCTCCTCGGGATGAACACGATGATCTACAGCCGTACCGGCAGCTCCGTGGGCATCGGGTTTGCTGTCCCAGCTTCCACGATCCTGCGCGTGGTACCTCAGATCATCCGCACGGGACGTGCCGAGCAGGTAGGTCTCGGGGTCCAAATCGATCCCGAACAGCGACTCGAGCGCCGCGCCGGCATCGAAGGCGTGGTCGCCCTTTCCGTCAAACCCGGCAGCCCTGCGGACAAGGCCGGCATCGTTGGAATCGAACAAACGACCGCGGGCCTTCGCCTCGGCGACGTCATCGTCGGCATCGACACCGAGCGCATCCGAAACTACGACGATCTCTACAACGCCTTCGACAAGCACAAGCCGGGCGACAAAGTAGAAATCACGCTGAACCGGCAGGGTCGCTCGCGCAAGGTGCTGAGCGAGGTCGTCGCGCTGCAGTGATCGGAGCAACGAGCCGTGGCCCACTCTCCCAGTTCCAAAAAATACGATCTCGTCATTCTGGGCGCGGGGCCGGCGGGTGAGAAGGCCGCCGCGCAAGCCGGCTATTTCGGAAAGCGCGTCGCTATCGTCGAGCGAGCACCCGAGCCCGGTGGCGCGGGGGTTCATACCGGCACGCTCCCGAGCAAGACGCTGCGCGAGTCGGCGCTCTACTTGTCCGGCTACCGCAACCGAGAGCTCTATGGGATCGCCGTGCAGCTCGAGCCGGGAGCGACCTTGCCGGTGCTGATGGCGCGCAAGGCGGCCATCGCCCGCACCGAGTCGGAGCGGATTCGCCACAATCTGGCGCGTCACGGCGTCGACTACTTCTTCGGGCACGGTCGCGTCACGGGACCGAACACCGTCGTCGTCACGACGGCGGAGGAACGTATCGAGCTCTCGGGGGACTACTTACTGCTTGCGACCGGCTCGCGTCCTTTTCGGCCGAGCGACATTCGGTTCGAGGATCCGCGCATTCACGACAGTGACGAGATCCTCCATCTCGAACGCCTTCCTGCCTCTCTGACGATCCTCGGCGCCGGGGTCATTGGATGTGAGTACGCCTGCATGTTTGCGGCGCTCGGGTCGCGCGTCACGCTCGTCGATGCCCGTCCCGAAATCTTGCCGTTTCTCGATGCCGAAATGGTGGAACGCCTGAAAGCGGCCATGAACGCGCTGGGGATTCGGCTGGAACAGTCGCGCCGCTGGCGCGATGTCGCCGCGACGGATGCGGGCGTCGTCGCGACCCTCGACGACGGAACCAAGGTGATCTCCGAGCAGCTTCTCTTTGCCGCCGGCCGCATCGGTCGCACCGAAGATTTGGGGCTCGATACGGTCGGTCTTCGCGCCGACGCCCGCGGCTGCTTATCCGCCGACGAGGCGTACCGCACCGCTGTCCCCAGCATTCTTGCGGTGGGCGACGTGATCGGCTTTCCTGCGCTCGCTTCTACGGCGATGGAACAGGGCAGAGTCGCGGTTTGCCGCGCTTTCGGATTTGCCTATAAAAAGGCAGTGGCCGACGTGCTGCCGTACGGGATCTACACGATACCCGAGGTGAGCTCGGTAGGTGAAACGGAGCAGACGTGTCGCGACAAGGGCATTCCTCATGTTGCGGGGCGCGCCCTTTATCGCGACAACGCCCGCGCCAAGATCGCCGGCGACATCGAAGGTATGACCAAGCTCGTCGTCGACGCGAGGACGCGGCGCGTGCTCGGCGTCCACGTCATCGGTGAACGAGCGACGGAGCTCGTTCACATCGGTCAGACCGCGCTTCACCTATCGGCTACCGTCGACCTCTTCATCGATATGGTCTTCAACTTTCCGACACTCGCCGAATCGTACAAATATGCGGCCTACGCGTGTCTGGCTGAGTTGAAGCCAAAATAAATCCTCTCAAATGGTACGGCGACCGAGCACCAGCGAGATGGCGGCGATCACCAGGAAAACGACGAACAGGATCTTCGCAAACCCCGCGGCTTCGCCAGCAATTCCGCCGAACCCGAGAGCAGCCGCGATCAGTGCAACGACGAGAAAAATGACGGCCCAGCGCAGCATGTGAAATCGTCCTTTCTTTGACCTGCCCCGTGTTCTTCGGCCCATCGGAGTCATGAGAAGATGCCTCTCCGGCACCCCTGGAGAGCCCGATGAGGAAGAGCAGATTCACCGACGAACAGATGGTCAGTATCCTTCGCGAAGCGGA
>Ga0193706_1000420_pt1 | contig 25102 bp, 11 predicted proteins | sample U3c1metaG_FD_160130 | JGI IMG/M metagenome (GOLD analysis project Ga0193706, IMG submission 160130) | Soil microbial communities from a riparian zone of the East river system, Colorado, United States - U3c1 | ecosystem: Environmental > Terrestrial > Soil > Riparian zone | place: USA: East River... | reverse complement strand
CCGCCGCGGGGACGTCGATCACGCGCCAGGTCACGCGCTCGGGTTGGGTCAAGAAGGGACGGAAGGCGTAGTACTTGATGCCGACGCTTCCACCGAGGTCGACGATGGTCCGCATGCCTTCCTGCAACGATTTCTCCAGCCAGAACAAGGCCGGGTAGTCGTGGTCGTCGATCTCCAGGCGCCGCGTGTACATCTCCGCGCTCTCCTGGTTGTCGTAGCCAAGCGGCAGGCTGGCGGGCGCGCTGGCTTGCGCTGCTTCGAAGCTGTCGAACACACCGCGGAACGAATGCCCGGACCTGCCCGCCTCGAAGCGGCGCTCGAAAGCCCGCTGACGCAGCTGTCGAAGGGGCGTCAGATTCCAGGCGCGATCGAGCGCGAGGTGAACCCGGGCTAGCGATCCCATCGCCTTCCAGGCTCGATCCGACTGGATGGCCCGCGTGCGTCGCAGCGCGCAGCCTGGGAATCACGCTCGCTCGAATGCATCCGCGGCAGAGTAGTGGCTCCGACCCGGCGTGTGCAAGGGAAGCGCGTCAGCCGCGACCCACGATGGAAGGAGTTCAGCGTCCGCCGACGAGCCGCTCTACGCTGGGCTGGATGCAATCTCGAACGGCCTGGTGCCCGCGCGCGGTCAAGTGTCCGTCGATCGGCAGGAATGCCTGGTCCGCGCCGACCGCGACGAGATTCGGCGTGGCATCCAGGAAAGGGATGTCCAGCTCCTGTAGGCTCGCACGCGCCTGGGCCAGGGGCAGGTCGTACTGCAGCGGCCCGGCTGCTTGTCCGTGATGGTCGATGGTCTCGCGCGGAGGAATCAGCACGACCAGGAACGGAATCGAATTCGAGCGGCAAGCCTGGGCCATGCGCTCGAACTCCTCGCTGAACTTTGCGCGGGCCTGGACGTAGAAGGGCTGGGTCCAGCTCGCAGGCTCGAACATCTGGCGCGCCTGGATCTGCTGCGGCGCCGGATTCCAGGCGTGCCACCAGCGCGAGAACAGCCGATACGAGTGCAGATTCTGCTTCAGGACGACGCGCACTCCCGTGACATCGGTGAGAGCCCCGTCGCGCACGAGCACGTGCTTGTCCCACATGCAGTCGTGGAAATCGTTTCCCAGGAAGCTGGTGACGATCACCGCGGCGGGTCGTCCGCCCTCGCCGAGGACCTGGTCGAGCACCATCCGATACTGGCTGGGACCGTATCCGCCCACGCCCAGGTTCGTGAAGGATGCGGGAGCGTCGGGCGCGGCGTCGATCAGGCCGACGAAGCTCTGCTCGTATTCGACGCTCTGGCCGAAAGTGAAGGAATCTCCGATGAAAACAGCGTTGGGTCGATCCGAGGCCGGCGCGGGGGATGCTCCGATTCGATGGCCGGCCTCGTCGGTGAAGACACGCCAGCGCGACTCCTGGGTGTCCACCAAGGCTTGCGAGCTCGGAGCGAGGCCGAAGTACAGCGGTGGGGGTAGGGTGCGGTAGATGTCGAGCCAGCTCTTCGGCTGGGGCGCGACGATCCGCAGGCCAGCTTCGACCAGCAGGGCGACGAGCAGAGAACCGGTCGCGAGTGCGAGCAATCGAGTCGTCCAGAGGCGGACCCGGCTCCTCGACTGCGCAGCAATCGGACCTGTCCCTCGGGCATTCTGCCCCGACGCGACTGGCCCGCGGTCAGCGGTTTGCGTTGCTGGCGTGATACGGCTGGGCATGCGTGCGAGAGCTCGAGTGAAGCTTACACCGCGGGGTGCGGCACAGCCGATACGGACAGGGCCAGCCATCCGGTTTGCAGGCGGTAGTCATGTTAAGCTCGCCTGCAGACCACCCGCGCATTCCCAGCGCCGTACCCATGTCGACGTACTCGCATCCCGGAATCTCCTTCGATCAGGGCAAGTTCGATCCCATGCGCATCATGGCGGTCACGCACACCCTGACCGAGCACCCGCTGCTCCAGCTGCCCAAGCTGGTCGCGCTGTGCGGCCGGCTGGAGAAAGTGCGCTACCACGATGACCAGGCGAACGCCGGGACGAATTTCACCACCGCGCCCCAGACGAATGCGGTGAAGCGCTCGGCCTTGGAGACCATCTCGGACATCGAGAATGCGAAGGCCTGGCTGGCGCTCCACAACATCCAGATGGATGAGGAATACCGCGGGCTCGTCGACGAGGTGCTCGACTCCGTGCGTTCCCGGGTCGAAGCCAAGGATCCGGGGATGCACGCTCGCGCCGGCTGGATCTTCGTCACTTCGCCGAACGCCGTGACGCCCTACCACATGGATCACGAGCACAACTTCATCCTGCAGATCCGCGGCACGAAGACCGTGCACGTGTTTCCGCCGCTGGACCGCGGGATCGTCACCGAAAGGTCGCTGGAGCTTTTTCATCACGACTGGTCGCGAGAGCTGGTCGTGTACGACAAGACCTTCGAGTCCAGGGCCTCGGTGCTCGAGCTGCGGCCTGGCATGGGCGGGTACATGCCGCAGACCTCGCCCCACTGGGTGCAGAATGGCCCCGAGGTCTCGGTCACGATCAGCTTCACCTACCACACGCGCGCCGTGCGGGAGCGCGAGCTGCTGCACAAGGGGAATTACAAGCTGCGCAAGTGGGGTCTCGCGCCGCGACCTGTGGGGCAGAGCCGGAGCATCGACGCGGCGAAGCTCCGCCTGTTCAGCGCCATGGAAGTTGGCGCGCGGATGCGACGGCGGTTGGGCGGAAAGCAATTGCAGGATCCGCGGAAGCTGGCCTACGCGGTCGGTTGATGCCATGAGTCGAACGCAGCTCGACAAGGGCAGAGGCGCGGCGGCCCAGCGCGGCACCACGCGAGGCGTGGCCGCGTGAACACGCTCGGAAAGTTCATCGATCCCTCTCGCGCAGCGAGACTCGGACGGGATGCGCGGAGCCAGGAGCACTGGCTGGGACTCGGTCGCGAAGGCTTCGCGTGCGACTACGACCGCGAACCCTTCCTGGTGGAGCACAAGCTCGAGGCGCATCCCTTGCTCCAGCGCGATGAGCTCTTCGATCTGTGCCGGCGGCTTCCGCGTGATTCCATCGGGCTGCGATATGGGCAGGTTCCGGTGGAAGAGGACCTGGGAAACGCCTTCCGCCGCTATGGACTCGGCATCGATCTGGAAGATGCCCTGAAGCACTTCGAGGAGCGGGGCGCCTACATCGTGATCAACAATCCCGAGCGCGATTCCAGATACCGTGAACCGATCGAGCGCCTGCTGGGCGAGATCGCGGAGAGCACCGAGCAGCTCGATCCGGGCATCACCTGGTATTCGACCTATGTGTTCATCACGTCGCGCGAGGCGCTGACGCCTTACCACATGGACCGCGAGCTGAATTTCCTTTTCCAGGTCTGCGGCACCAAGCAGGTGAAGCTGTGGGACCCCGCGGACGACGAGGTGATGAGCCCTGCGCAAAAAGACGAGCTCCTGGCCTACGGCTCGCAACTGCGGCCGCCTTACAAGGCTTCGTTCGAGTCGAAAGCGCGCGTGTTCGAGCTGCGGCCGGGCCTCGGGGTGCACCATCCCTTCATCGCGCCTCACGTCGTTCGCACCGAGTCCACGTTCTCCATATCACTGGCTCTGACCTACCGCACGCGCAGGACGGACATCTTGACCGCCGCCCATCGACTGAACCATGCCCTGCGCAAGCGCGGATGGACGCCGCGTTCAGTGGGCATCCATCCGACCCTGGATCGCACCAAGGCGACGCTGACGCGAGTGCTTCGGGGTTCTCGCGCGGCGGCGCGCGCCCTGGGGCACCTGGGCGGACGTTGATTCGCGACGGCCGCTGCGCCTCAGGGCAGGAGTCGGAGCTCGGCTTCGATGAAGCGCGTCGCTTCTTCCGGGGTGATCGGACGCAGGGGCAGGTCGAAGCGCGCGATCAGCAGGTCCACCAGCGCCTGGGCCCATAAAACGTTCCAGACGAATCCCGCGTGCCCGTCCTCGAGCACCGCGTTGACGGGATCGTCGCCCTGCAGGTTCTTGACCTCGAGCTTGGAGCCGATCGCGACGCTCCGGTAGGCCGGCATGCCCTGCGCATCTCGCGAACCCCAGTGGGCAGCGAACCAGGCGCGATCATCGAAGAAGGCGATGCGCGGATCCGCCGCGGCGAGCCTGCGCAGCTCGTCGTCGAAGAAGTCCAGGCCCTTCTGGATGTTCAGGCATTCGACTCCTGAACGCCAGCGATCGAAGTACGGCGGATAATGCGAGTTGTCGAAGATTCCGACCACGACGATGCGCGTCTTGGGGCCATGCTCGTGGATCCGCTTGATGGAAGCCTGGATGCAATCGAGGCACTCCTGCATCGACGCTCGCACCGACGGAGCGCTCGGATCTTTTGCCAAGTGATCGATGGCGTCCGCGTAGCCGAAGCTCGTCACGCCGGCGCGGATCACCACCACGCCTGCCCGCCAGCCTTGCGGCGATTCATCCATCAGCGCCACCAGTCGCGGAGCCTGCCTCCAGTTCCCGTGGATCAGCTGCGTGGGCTGCGCTCCCGCGAAAGCGAAGTTGTGACGGAAGTCCTGCTTGCGCGGCGCGCGGCCGTGGACGCCGAACCAATCCATGATGCGCACGGCGGAGCTGCGGCTGCCCCACACCCCCCAGGTTCCCTGATCGATCTCGGGCCGCAGCTTGGAAAGCACCTCGGTCCATTGCAGCGTGGTCGCGTGGTACTTGCCACCGCGCCTGGCGCGGCCTTCCGGCCACCAGACATGGTCCTGGTAGGACTGACTGTCCGAATCGCCGAGGACGGCGAGCCTGAACCCTGTCCCGTTTCGGTCTGCCGCGTGGACGCGCGGCTCGAGCCAGACGATGACACGGGCCACCGCGAGGATGGCCAGGCAGGCAGCGCCCGCGATCAGAAGCAACAAGCGAACTCTCCTCGCTCCGAGGTGTGACCGGTCTTCCGCGCTGAGCGCCACGTTCCCAAGGTAGCATCGACCTCGGGGACGTCTCCGCGTCCCGACGCCGCGGCCGAGCGCCGACTCGCGCGCCCGGAAATTACTTCCCACTGCCCCGGCCGCAATTGCGCCAGGCCCGCTTCTGGTGTCTACTTCAGACTGCCCGACTTGTGTTTTCCCCTGAGCGGGGGGTCGTCCTTGCCGTCGCCCCACGCTGAAGTCTTGCACCCCGGAGTCCTGTCGTAAGCCGAAGTTCCTCGCGCCGCTGAATTTTCGAGGGGGACCGCGCCGAAGAACGAGACTCTCGGCGGACTGCGTGTCGCACAGCGACCCGCGGGCCCACGGATTCTCCCGCAGGCGACTTCCGTTGCGCTTGCGATGACACTTGGACGCTCCCCCAGCCCATGGCCACAGCTCTTCCCGCCCCCAGACAGTCCCGACCCGCTCGCATGCCCGGCGCTCGGCTCGATTCATCGTTCTGTCCGCCTCTGGATCGCACGCGGACACATCTTCGGCCGGGACAACGGACGGAGCGCGGCGCGTGAGCAGTCAGCGAACCGTTCTCGGTGAAGGTGCGCAGGTCGAGCACGATCCCTTCGCAGGCGCTGCGCTCGCGCGCGTGGTGCCGACGACCGAGCCCCAGCGCGAAGTCTGGCTCGCGGATCGTCTGGGACGCGAAGCCCCGCTTGCTTTCAATGAATCCGTGAGCCTGAGATTCTCGGGCCCGCTCGACATCGAGGCCTTGCGCGGAGCCTTCCAGGACCTGGGTCTGAGGCACGAGTCCTTGCGCGCGACCTTGAGTGCCAATGGCGAGGGATTCTGCATCGCCAGCGCGATCGAGCTGGAATTCAAGCTGACCGAGCACGAAGGTCTCACCGGAGAGGGTCGCGAAGCCGCGCTCTCGGCGGCGCGGCACCGGGCGGTCGAAACTCCTTTCGTTCTCGAGCAGGGGCCGCTCTTCCGCGCGGAGCTGGTGCGCCTCGGCGTCTCGGACCACGTGTTGATCCTCTGCGCGCACCACATCGTGTGCGACGGCTGGTCCTTCGGCGTCTTGATCAAGGATCTCTCGCGGCTCTACCGCAAGCGTCTCGGTCATGACCCCGAAGCGCTGGAAGCTCCCGCTTCCTTCGGCGACTACGCGCTCGCGCAACGCGCCGCGGCGGGCGGGCCGGAGAGCGAGGCCGCCAGCGCCTATTGGCTGACGCGCTTCGCGGGCAGTCTGCCGGTTCTCGATCTGCCCACGGATCGTCCGCGCGCTGCCTGGCGGACCTTCACTTCGCTGCGCGAAGACCACGACCTGGACGCGGATCTCATCGCGGCTCTGCGCATCGTGGGCAGCCGCAGCGGCGCCAGTCTGTTCGGCACCCTGCTGAGCGGCTTCGCAGCCCTGCTGCACAGGCTCAGCGGCTCGGAGGATCTGGTCATCGGCATTCCTGCCGCAGGGCAGTCGGTCGGGGGCTTCGACGGGCTCGTCGGCCACTGCGTCAACCTCTTGCCGCTGCGCATTCCGCTCGCCCACGACACGCCGATCAAGGCGGCCCTGGCGGCCACGCAGACGGCCGTGCTCGATGCCTACGAGCACCAGGAATGCACCTTCGGCAAGCTGCTCAAGAAGCTGTCGGTCGAGCGCGATCCAAGTCGGCTGCCGCTGGTCAGCGTCATGTTCAACGTGGACCGCGAGTTGGATGGAAACAATCCGGGCTTCCCCGGCCTCGCCGTCGAGGTCACCAGCAATCCGCGCAGCTTCGAGAACTTCGAGCTGTTCATCAACGCGGTGCAGACCGGCAAGGGCGTGCGGCTCGAGTGCCAGTACAACACGGACCTGTTCGACGCCGCGACGATCCGTCGCTGGCTGGCGTGCTTCGAGTGCATCCTGCGCGCGACCTGCGCTTCGACCGACGTGGCCGTGGGTGCCATCGAGCTGGTCGAAGGTGACGAGCGACGCTTGCTGGACACCTGGAACGACACGGCGCGGCCGTTCTCGCGCGGTGCGTTGGTGCACGAGCTGATCGAAGCACGGGTGAGCCGCGAGCCCGCAAGGGCGGCACTGCGCTGGAACAGCGAGCGGCTTTCCTATGCGGAGCTCGATGCCCGCGCGAATCGCATCGCGCGTTGTCTGCGCGCTCGCGGCATCCGGCGCGGCACGCTGGTCGGGCTGCACCTTTCGCGGAGTCCGCAGATGCTCTGCGCTCTGCTCGGCATCCTCAAGGCCGGCGCGGCCTACGTGCCCCTGGACCCGTCGTATCCCGCCGATCGCCTCGCCTTCATGATGGAGGACGCCGGCCTGAGCGTCCTGTTGACCGATTCTTCCTTGCCGCTGCCCGCGGAGTGGCCGCGCGAGCGGACCCTGCTGCTCGACCTCGACCGCGCCGAGATCGCGGCTCAGCCAGCGACGAGTCTCGCTCGCGACGCGAGCTCGGCGGACGGCGAAGACTGCGCCTACGTCATCTACACCTCGGGATCGACCGGCAAGCCCAAGGGCGTCCGCGTCCCGCACCGCGCCGTCGTGAATTACCTGGAGTCGATCCGCGACGAGCCGGGCATGACGGAGTCGGACCGACTGGTCGCCGTGACGACGCTTTCCTTCGACATCGCGGTCACGGAATTGATTCTGCCGCTGTGCGTCGGAGCGGAGATCGTCCTGGCCGCCCGCGAGGTGGCGATGGACGGCGAGCAGCTGCACAGGCTCGTGCAGGACAGCCAGGCCACGATCATGCAGGCGACGCCGTCCACCTGGCGCCTGCTGATCGGCGCTGGATGGACGGGCGGTCCTGGATTCAAGGTCCTGTGCGGCGGCGAGGCGTTGAGCGGCGACCTCGCGAACCTGCTGCTCGAGCGCACCGGTTCCCTGTGGAACATGTACGGTCCGACGGAGACCACGGTCTGGTCCACCTGCGCCCGCATCACCGACACGCGTGCCGGAATCACCATCGGCCGGCCGATCGCGAACACGACGGTCTGGATCCTCGATCCTCGCGGGCAACTTTGCCCCGTTGGCGTTCCAGGCGAGATCTGGATCGGGGGCGACGGCGTCACCCTCGGCTACCTGAACCGTCCGGATCTGACGGCGGAACGGTTTCAGGCGGATCGCTTCTCCGCGAGTTCCGCGGGACGCCTGTACCGCACGGGAGATCGCGGGAGGTGGAAGTCTGACGGCTCGATCGAGCACCTCGGCCGACTCGACACGCAGGTCAAGGTTCGCGGATTCCGGATCGAGCTCGGCGAGATCGAAGTCCGGCTCGCGCTGCATCCGGAAGTGAAGCAGGCCGCGGTGATCGCTCGAGAGGACAGACCGGGCGACGTGCGACTCGTCGCCTACCTGGTGCCTCGCGCTGGAACGAGCCCGTCTGCCAGCGTGCTCAAGGCGCATCTCAAGCAGAGCCTGCCCGAGTACATGATTCCGCAGCATTTCGTGCTGCTCTCGGCGATCCCGCTGCTCCCCAATGGCAAAACCGATCGCAAGGCGCTCCCCGCTCCGGATGCGCCGGTTCGACCCGAGATGGACTTCGTCGCGCCGAACGGCGAGCTGGAATGCGCGATCGCCGTGGAGATGGAGGTTTCGCTCGGCATGTCGGGCATCGGCCGTCACGACGATTTCTTTTCGCTCGGTGGCCACTCGTTGCTCGCGGCTCAGCTCACGAACCGGTTGAATCGCAAGCTCGAGTGCGGGCTCTCGATGCGCACGCTGTTCGAAGCTCCGACCGTGGCCTTGCTGGCCAAGATCATCGAAGGCGCGAGCGGCACGGACTCCGCGAGCCAGTTGGCGCCCATCCCGCGTCTCGCCGATCAGGCGCGTGTTGCCGCGTCGGTCATGCAGGAGCGGATGTGGTTCCTCGAGCAGATCAACCCTGGACGTGTCGTCTACCACGCTCCCTCGGCGCACCGCTTGCAAGGAGCCTTGGACGAGCAGGCCTTCCAGGCCGCCTTCGACGAGCTGGTCGCGCGCCAGTCCTCGCTGCGCACCTGTTTCCGCCGCGAAGGCGAGCAGGTCATCCAGCACGTGCAGGAACGCGTCCAGGCGCCGCTTTTCCCGGCGGAGGATCTGTCGGATTTGCCCGAAGCGGAGCGCAACGCGCGCTTGACTCAGCGGCTCGACGAGCTGACCGCCGAGCCCTTCGACCTGAGTCGAGCGCCGCTGTTCAAGGCGCGGATGTTCCGCCTGGCGGAGCAGGAGCACGTGCTCTTCTTCATGGCTCACCACATCGTCTGGGACGGCTGGTCCTTCGACCTGCTGTACGACGAGATCACCGCCTTGTATTCGGCTCGCTGTGAAGGACGCCCGAGCCCCCTGGCGGATTTGCCGATCAGCTACGGCGACTTCGCGGTCTGGCACCGCCAATGGATGAAGAGCGCGGAGGTTGCCAAGCAGCTCGCCTTCTGGCGCGAGCGACTGCAACGCATCGGCCTGCCCAAGCCGCTGCCGACGGACAAGCCTCGCCGTCCAGGCATGTCGGGTGCTGGCAGCACCGAATGGATCAAGGTCGACAAGCAGCGGACCGATGCGCTGCACGAGATCAGTGGGCAATACGGCGCCACGCTGTTCATGACCACGCTCAGCTTGTACGGCGTGCTGCTCTACGATTATGCAAGGCAGACACGGCTCGTGATCGGCACGCCCGTGCGCGGTCGCGAGCGGCCCGATCTCGAGCAGGTGATGGGCTACTTCAACAATCTGCTGCCCCTGCAGCTCGAAGTCGACCCCAGCGAGCGCTTCTCCGACTTCGTCCTGCGCGTCAAGAAAACGGTGATCGAGACCTTCGCCAATCCCGATGTGTCGCTCGAGAGTCTTCCGCGCGAGTTGTCGGTCGCGCAAGGCGTGGCAGGTACGGTGCTCTACCAGGCATTGTTCTCGTTCCAGGACGCGCGGCAGCGAGTCACGCGTTGGGGGAACCTCGGCCACTCCATGGTTCCGCTCTTCCAGCGCGGTGCGACCGAGGATTTCGGCCTGTGGTTCATCGAAACCGCGAACGGACTCCAAGGCGGGATGACGTACAACACGGACGTCCTCACCGACGACACGGCGCGAGTGCTGCACCAGCGGCTGCAACGCATCCTGGAGATGGTGAGCGTGAATCCCCACGCGACCGTGGCCGAGCTCGCCGGTGCGGCTCATTGGCAGCACCTCGAGCGTCGCGAGGCCGGCGGATCGAACGGAGCCTCGCATGGGCCCGACGAGTTGAACGGCGCTCATCCCGGCACGACGTCGAGTGCGAACGGGCGCCAGCGCAGCTACGTCGCACCGCGGAACGACCTCGAAGTCGGCCTGGCCACGGTCTGGCAGCGGGTCCTCGGCGTGGAGCGCGTGGGTATCACGGACAATTTCTTCGAGCTCGGGGGAAACTCCCTGTCCGCCATCAGCCTGATCCTGCAGATGGAAGCCGCGGGCGGGATCAAGATCGATCTCGGCCACGTCTTCCAGCATCCGACGATCGAAAGCCTGGTGACGACGCTCGGCGCGGACGCGAAACACGCCGCTTCCGTGGTGGTCACGCTGCAGGCCGAGGGAGACGGGATCCCGATCTTCTGTCTGGTCGGTCTCAACCTATATCGGGAATTCGCCGAGAGCCTGGGCAAGGGCCAGCCGGTCTTCGGCGTGTACGTTTCCGAGGAGCAGGCGCTGGTGACGCAGTCGATGCGCGGCAGGCAGCCGGACGTGTCCGTCGATCGGCTGACCGAGGCCTACGACCGCGCAATCGCCCGGTTCCGACCCAAGGGGCCGTACCGTCTGGCGGGCCTGTCCTTCGGCGGAGTCCTCGCCATGGAGCTGGCGTCGAGGATGCGCGCGCGAGGAGAGCAGGTCGACCTCGTGATCCTGCTCGACACGATGCTGGCCGAGGGCATGCACCGAGACCGTACGAAGCTCCTCATGCGGCCGGTCACGGCCCTGGTCGACGGCTCGGCGATCCGAGTGGCGCGCCGGCTCGCCTTCAAGCTCAAGGAACGATTCGAGGGTGTCAGCAAGCGGGATGCGCCCGTGCCCGTCGGCTCGCAACGCACGGTTCCGATCGCCCGAGGCAACGCGATCAAACGCGCCGCGCTGTTCCAGGCGACCAAACGCTGGAACATCGAACGCATCGTCACCGACTTCCGCGTGGTGCTCTTCCACGGGACCGACCACAGCGATTGGGCTGCGCACGTCAAGTTCGACGATGACTACGGTTGGGGACGCCACATCCGTGGTCAGTTCCAGGTCGAGCACGTGGACGGGAACCACTTGACGCTGGTCGAATCGCCGCACGTCGCCGAGCTGGGCCGTCGGGTCCAGCGCCTGCTTGCACAATCGCCGCCGGCGTGAGAGGTCTCGTGCTCGCCGCCTCGAGAGTGTGCGCTCATTTTTCCTTGCGGACGGTGGGCATCCGAAACAGGCCACCTGCCAACCGGTCGCGGATCGTCATGGGCGCGCCGCCGCGCAATCGCCCGACCAGGGAGCGAGCGCACAAGGCGGCGAAGGCGATCGACTCGCTGACGAAGGCGGACGCGAGTCCGAAATGCTTGGAAAGGAAATAGAAGCGGCTGGGATAGAAGAACTCGGCCAGGCAACCGTGATAGCGAGCACCGCGGACTTGCTCGGCGCTCGCGCCCTGGGCATGGGTCGCTACCGCCGCGGCGACCGCCCACAATTCCCATTGGTTCTGGCCCACCCGGCGGAAAAGGTCGGTCTCCTCGAAGTAGAGGAAGAATCTCGGATCCATCATCCCGAGGTTCCGATAGAGATCCGAACGGATCATGAAGATCGCCCCGCAGACCCAGTTGGTTTCGAACGCGGGGCCTCCGGGCTCGATCAGGCGCTGCGTCGGCAGCGGCTTGCTGAACAGCGCGGAGCGGATCAAGCCGGAGGGGGTCAGCAGCATGCCCGCGGATTGAAGCGCGCCATTCGACGAGCGGATTGCCGGCGCGACCACGCCACACCTTGGGTGGCTGTCGAGGAAAGCCCGCAGCTCGTTCAGCGAACGCCGATCCAGGACAGCGTCCGGATTGAGGAACAGGGTGTACGGCGTGCGCACTTCGAGGAACCCACGATTGCAGCCACGCGCGAATCCAAAATTCCCGCCGTGGTCGATCACCTGGACCCACGGGTAGTGTCCGCGGATGTGTTGGGCAGTCCCGTCCGCGCTGGCGTTGTCGACGACGACGACCTGCAGCTCACCTGCTGCGAAGGCTTCGTGCGCCGCCTTCAGGGTCGCGTCGATGGTCGGCAGCGACTGGTAGGTGACGATCACCGCGGTGATCGGCTCCGTCCCGGTCCCGCGAGCTCGAGGACCCGCTCCAGACTCCATCGATGCAGTCGGTCGCGCCGGCAAGCTCATGGGGATTGCCCTTTCCGCGCACGGGCGGAGAGCCCCGGTGATCCGCATCGGTCAGAGAAGAGGCTCAACATGTGGGAACCTACCACGCAGGCCGCGTGACCCGGTTCCGCGGGCCCGGGGGAAGTGAGGTCGTGGATAGGTGCCGGGAGGCGTGGCGCAGGACCGGCCTGGGCCCGAGCTGTCTGGGTTGGGTACGATGGAGGGTCGGACACCCGGGGATTCCCCCCTGGGGTGACCGCGGCGCGCCCGACGCTCTGAACTGGCCCTCCCAGGGCCCTTGCTCGCTCATGTTGCCCGATTGGATTCAGGCATCCGGATCCGGATGCCGACGGTGTGACTTCGTGCCCCATTCCGCACGAGGTTTCGGCCTCCGTCCGAGGTCGGAATGAGCCCCTCCCAGCACCGCCGATCCGTGTCGCCCCACCCGGGAAAATCGCTGCTCGACTGTTTCGTGCCGCCGACGGCCGCGCCGACTGTGTCGGTCCGCCTGCGTGAAGGCTGCCCCGTGCCCGCGCCGCTGGGTCGGCTCGCGACCGACACGGCGGCGAAGCACGCATGGCTTCCGGACACGCCCTTCGTGGCTGCCTGGGCCCTGCTGCTGCATCAGTGGCTCGGAGGGGAACGCGTTGCCTGGATGGAAAGCATGCCGAGCCCGATCCAGCTCGCCGCGGATCCGGGCTCGAGCGCGGCGCAGTGGATGCGGCAAGTCGACAGCGCCCGCCGTTCGCGATCCGCACCGGGACAAGCGACGGACCCGGACCTGGCGTCTGCGGAGAGCGCATGGCTGGGTCTTCATGGGGAAAGTGCGTCGGCGGCGACCGGGTTGGACTCGATTCTGGCCTTGGGCCTGGGCGGATCAGGCGGTCAAGAACTGTTCGCGAGCTACGCTGCCGCGCGAGTCGAGCCAGAGCAGATTCGCGCCGTGCTCGCGGCCATCCTTCAAACCGCATCGGACTTGCTCGGCCGCCCCGATGCCAGCCGGGGCGAAATCGACAGCCTGGGGCCTGAGCAGCGCCGCCGCCTCTTGACCGAATGGAATCCGCCTCTGTCCGCGCAGGATCCCTCGTCGACCGTGCACGGGATGTTCGCTCGTCAAGTGGCGCTTCGTGGCGACTCCCCGGCACTGGCGTGGAAGCACGAGCGCGTGTCCTATCGCGAGCTCGAACTTCGCTCGGATCGGATCGCCTTGCACCTGCAAGCGTCGGGAGTGTCGAGCGGCGACACGGTTGGCGTCGCGTTGGATCGTTCGCCCGAGGCGATCGTCGCGCTGCTCGGCATCCTCAAGTGCGGTGCGGCCTATCTGCCGCTGGACAGCAGCTATCCGGCCGAACGCCTGGCCTTCATGCTCGAGGACGCATCGGTCCAGCGTCTCGTCACGGACCGGGCACATCGCCGCGCTTTCCCCGCTGCGCTCGCCTGCCTGCTGGTCGACGAGCTGCCTGCCGGCGCACGGGCGCCGAAGCCCCGCTCGGGCGTTCCAGCGGACGGCGAGAGCCTCGCGTATGTCCTGTACACCTCGGGTTCCACGGGCACTCCGAAAGGGAGCCTGATCCAGCATCAATCGATCTTGCGCCTGGTGATCGATGCGAAGTACGTCCGACTTTCGCCCCAGGACTGCGTGCTGCACGCCGCACCCCTGGGCTTCGACGCTTCGACGCTCGAGATCTGGGGCCCCTTGCTCAACGGCGGCTGCTGCGTGCTGCACGACGAAGAGCTTCCGACGGCGCGCGGGTTGGCGCGCACGATCCGCGGCAAGTCGGTCACCACGGCCTGGCTGACCGCGGCGCTGTTCAATGCCGTGATCGACGACGATCCCAGCTGTCTGCAGGGACTCCAGCAGCTGCTGATCGGCGGAGAAGCCCTTTCGGTGGCTCACGTCCGCCGCGCCCTCGCGGCTCTGCCGGACGTCACGTTGATCAACGGATACGGTCCGACCGAGTGCACGACGTTCACGGCCACCTACACGATCCCCAGGGACCTTCCGTCGGACGCACGCTCCGTTCCCATCGGGCGGCCGATCACGGACACCTCGGTCTACGTGCTCGCTCCCGGGATGCAGCCCGTACCCATCGGCATCGTGGGCGAGCTGTACGTCGGCGGTCGGGGACTGGCCCGCGGCTACCTCAAGCGCGACGAGCTCACCGCGGAGCGCTTCGTTGCCAACCCGTTCGGCCGATCCGGCACGCGGCTGTATCGCACGGGCGATCTGGTGCGCTACCAGCCCGACGGCAATCTCGAGTTCATCGGCCGCACGGACGATCAGGTCAAGGTTCGCGGATTCCGGATCGAAGTCGGCGAGATCGAAGCGGCCCTCTCGACGCACCCCCAGGTGAAAGCCTGCGCGGTCGTCGCGGTGAAGGACTCGGCGGGGAACGGGAGGCTCTTCGCCTACATCGTCGGACGTGGCGGCGAAGTGCCGGCGGGAGAGTTGCGCAGCCACCTTGGCTCGCGTCTGCCGGAGTTCATGCTGCCCTCGGGTTTCGTGTGGCTGCAGTCGCTGCCGATCACGTCCAACGGCAAGCTCGACCGGCGAGCCTTGCCGCGACCCTCGGCCCAGCGACCCGAGCTGACGGTGCCTTTCCAGCAGGCGCTGGGGGAGACCGAGCACCGAATCTGCGAGGCTTTCGCGGTCGTGCTCGGCCTCGAGCGCGTGGGACGCGCCGACAACTTCTTCGAGCTCGGCGGCAACTCATTGCTCGTCCTGAGCGTGCTGTCACGACTCCAGCGCGCGGGTCTGAGCGGACTGTCGACCAACACCTTCTTCCGCCAACCGACCGCCGCAGCGCTGGCGCTCGCCGCCCATGGCCCCGCGCAGGACACGGGACTCGATCCGCGGCGCATGGCCCGTCCTTCGAGGAACGCGGGTGATTCCGATCGCGAGCCGATCGCGATCATCGCCATGGCGGGCCGTTTCCCCGGTGCGCGAGACATCGAGGAGTTCTGGGAGAACCTCTGCGCCGGTCGAGACACGATCCGATTCTTCAAGGAAGGCGAGCTCGATCCGAGCCTGCCCGCCTCCCTGACGGGCGACCCGCAGTACGTGAAGGCACGCGGCGTGATCGACGACGTCGAGCTCTTCGACGCGGCCTTCTTCGGCATCTCGCCGCGCGAGGCGGAGCTGATGGATCCGCAGCAGCGCATCTTCATGGAGCTGTGCTGGGAGTGTCTGGAGCGCGCTGGACATGCCCCGGATGGCACGACCGGGCCGGTCGGTGTGTTCGCGGGCATGTACAACGCGACGTATTTCCAGCGCCACCTGATGCAACGGCCGGATCTGATCGAAAAGCTCGGCGAATTCCAGGTGATGCTCGCCAACGAGAAGGACTACATCGCGACGCGCATCGCCAATCGGCTCAACTTGACGGGACCGGCGGTCAGCGTGCACACCGCCTGCTCGACGTCGCTGGTCGCCATCGCCCAGGCCTTCGCCAGCCTGCGTGCCGGGCAGTGCGACATGGCCCTCGCCGGCGGCGCGTCGGTCAGCTGCCCGCCGCGGAGCGGATACCTCTGTCAGGAAGGAGCGATGCTCTCGCCCGACGGCGCCACACGCAGCTTCGATGCGCAAGCTCGCGGCACGGTCTTCAGCGACGGCGCGGCGGTCGTGCTGCTCAAGCGCCTGAGCGACGCCTTGCTCGACGGCGACAACATCCACGCGATCATCCGCGGCGTCGCCGTGAATAACGACGGGCGCGACAAGGCGAGCTTCACCGCTCCCAGCGTCGATGGGCAGGCGGCGGTGATCGCTTCCGCGCACGAGGCTTCGGGCGTCGATCCACGGACGATCTCCTACGTCGAGACCCACGGCACGGCCACTCCCATGGGCGATCCCGTGGAGATCGAGGGTCTGACACGGGCGTTCCGGCGCCGGACCGAGGACACGGGGTTCTGCAGGATCGGCTCCGTCAAGACCAACGTCGGCCACATGGTGATCGCCGCCGGCGCTGCGGGTGTGATCAAGACGGCGCTGGCTTTGCATGCGGAGCAGCTGCCGGCGAGCCTGCATTTCGAGCGAGCGAATCCGAAGATCGACTTCGCGCACAGTCCGTTCGTCGTCAACGATCGCCTGGTCGCCTGGCCGCGTTCGAAGGAGCCGCGGCGAGCAGGTGTCAGCAGCTTCGGCGTGGGGGGGACGAACGCACACGCGGTCCTGGAAGAGGGACCCTTGCGGGCTGCTTCGTCGCCCGCGATGGGTTCGCAACTGGTTCTGCTGTCGGCGAAGTCACGACCAGCCTTGGATTCGATGGCCGCACGTCTGGCGAGTCACCTCCAGGCCCATCCGTACGAGAACCTCGCCGATGTCGCCCATACGTTGCAAGTCGGCCGCAGCCGATTCGCGCACCGACTCTGCGTGGTCAGCGACTCCGCCGCGGACGCGGCGATCGCGCTGCGCTCGACGGACGATCCGCGGCGTGTCGTGCGAACGCTCGGCGCCGTCGTGCCTTCTCTCGTGTGGCTGTTCCCGGGTCAGGGAGCGCAATACGCTGGGATGGGCAAGGGCCTCTACGAGCACGACGCGGTCTTCCGCGCAGCCTTCGATGAATGCATCGCCGCCTTGCCTGGAGTCCTGACCTTCGACTTGAAGGAACGGATGTTCGAGGGCGGCGCGGCCGCGCTGGTGGCGACTGGCGTCACGCAGCCGGCGACCTTCTGCCTCGAGTACGCGCTGGCCCAGTCGTGGCTGGCGTGCGGGGCACGTCCGGTTGCACTGATCGGTCACAGCGTCGGCGAATTCGTGGCCGCCGTGCTCGCCGGCGTGATGTCGCTCGCCGATGCTGCGCGCCTGGTCGCGCTGCGCGGTGCGATGATGCAGGACCTGCCGGGCGGCTCGATGCTGTCAGTGCGCTTGCCGCTTGAAAAGCTGCTCGAGCGCATGCCGGCCGAGCTTTCGCTGGCGGCGGAGAATGGTCCCACGGCTTGTGTGGTCTCTGGACCGACTCCCGCCGTGGAGGCCTGGCGCGCGCGGCTCGAAGCCCTGGGTGTCGCGGCGCGCATGCTGCAGACCTCGCACGCGTTCCATTCGTCGATGATGGACCCCGTGCTCGCGAAATTCGAAGCGGAAGTGCGCAAGGTTGCGCTGTCGGCTCCGAGCCTGCCGATCGTCTCGACGCGCAGCGGCACGTGGATGAGCGCCCAGGAGGCCTGCGATCCGCACTACTGGACGCGACACCTGCGCGAGCCCGTGCGATTCTCGCCGGCGCTGAAAACGGCCCTGTCCCGTGGCGAAACGGCCTTCCTGGAGATCGGGCCGCGCGGCACCATGGCGACCCTCGCGCGGCAGCACACGGGTGCAGGATCGAATGCGACGGTCGCGGTGGCAAGTCTCGGCGACACGCCCGAGACCGAGGTCGCCGCGCTGACTCTGGCGCGCGGACAGCTGTGGACTCTGGGCATCGAGCTGGCCTCGTCCGCCGCATCGCCAGGCGCCGGCAGGCGACGTGTCCGACTTCCGACCTATCCCTTCGAGCGCAAACGTTTCTGGATCGAGGCGGGACCCGGCATGGTTCCCGCCGTCAGCGCACAGCCTCGGCAGCTCGCACCTGGCCCGGCAGCGCTTCCCGCGACCTCGTTCCCATCGCTACCGATGAACACGCCTCCCGTCTCGCCTACGTCTCCTTCCTCCAATTCGCCGAGCTCGCGACGACCCGCGCTCGAGGCCCGTCTGCGCGTCTTGTTCGAAGAGATCGCTGGCACCGATCTGAGCGCCGCGGAGCCCTCGACCAACTTCGTCGAGCTCGGATTGGATTCGCTCACGCTGACGCAGGCCGCGCTGCAGGTGAAGAAGCACTTCCACGTCAACATCACGTTCCGCCAGCTGATGGAGAAGTACCGCAGCTTCGAGACCCTGGCCGGATTCCTCGATTCCAGCCTGCCAGCGGAGACGGCGAGCGCGCACCCGCAGATCCAGGCGGCGGTGCCGTCGCAGCTCGACCCCCAAGCCTCGGGCGCGGGCGCAGGCCTGGTGCAGCAATTGATCGCGCAGCAGCTGCAGATGATGCAGCTGATGTCGCAGCAGCTGGCGTCGCTCAACGGCGCAGCGCTTCCCGCGCTGGCGAGCGCTCCACCGACTCCAACTCCGGTGGCGAACGCGACGCCGACCTCGGGGAAGAGGGAGGAAGCGGTCCGCTACGACGTCAAGAAGGCCTTCGGTGCGATCGCGCGCATCCACACCCAGTCCAGCGAAGTGACGGAGCACCAGCGCGCGCGCCTGGCCGCTTTCATGCGCCGGTACATCGAGCGCACCAGGAAGAGCAAGGCTTTCACGGAAACGAACCGATCGCAGCTTGCCGATCCGCGCGTGGTCAACGGGTTCCGTCCGCTCACCAAGGAAATCACCTACCAGATCGTCGTCGAGCGCAGCAAGGGCTCGAAGCTGTGGGACATCGACGGGAACGAGTACGTCGACGTGCTGTGCGGCTTCGGCATGAACCTGTTCGGCTGGCAGCCGGACTTCGTCGAGGCCGTGCGCAAGCAGGTCGATGCTGGCTACGAAATCGGGCCGCAACACCCCCTGGCCGGCGACGTCGCCAGGCTGGTCTGCGAGCTGACCGGCTTCGATCGCGCGGGTCTGTGCAACACCGGCTCCGAGGCGGTCATGGCGGCCGTCCGCATCGCGCGAACCGTGACCGGCCGCGACACGCTGGTGCTGTTCACCGGTTCCTACCATGGGACGTTCGACGAGGTGCTCGTGCGCGCCGGCCGCGCCGCCAAGGGTTTGCCCGCGGCGCCCGGCATCATGTCCGGCATGTTCGGCGACGTGCGCGTGCTCGACTACGGCACGCCGGAGGCGCTGGAGTTCATCCGCGAGCATGCAGACGAGCTGGCCGCCGTGCTGGTCGAGCCGGTCCAGAGCCGCCGGCCCGACTTCCAGCCGCAGGAGTTCCTGCGCGAGGTACGCGCGATCACGGAGCGCAGCGGAACCTGCTTGATCTTCGACGAGGTGATCACCGGCTTCCGCGCGCATCTGGGCGGCACTCAGGCGATGTTCGGCGTGCGCGCCGATCTCGCGACCTACGGCAAGGTGATCGGTGGGGGATTCCCGATCGGCGTGATCGCCGGCAAGAAGAATTACATGGATGCGCTGGATGGCGGTCCGTGGCAATACGGCGATGATTCGATCCCGACGATTGGCGTGACCTACTTCGCGGGGACCTTCGTTCGACATCCCCTCGCCCTCGCCGCGGCCAAGGCCGCGCTCGAGCATCTGAAGCAACAGGGCCCCAAGCTGCAGGCAGAGCTCAATCAGCGCACGGCGGCGATGGCCGAGGAGCTCGGCGCCTTCTGTCGTGAGGTGGGGGCGCCGCTCGAGATCCGGCATTTCTCCTCCCTGTGGCGGGTCAGCTGGCTGGAGGACCATCCGATGCAGGATCTGCTCTTCGCGATGATGCGCAGCCGCGGCGTGCACATGCTCGACAATTTCCCCTGTTTCCTGACCACGGCCCACACGCCGGTGGACATCCAGCGCATCGTGACAGCGTTCAAGGAGTCGGTCCGCGAGCTGCAGGAGGCCGAGTTCCTTCCGCGCGCAAAGCCGGCGGCCGCCGTGGCCTTCGACGCCTCCAAGCCGCCGGTGCCCGGCGCGCGGCTGGGCAAGGACGTGGATGGCAATCCTGCCTGGTTCGTGCGCAGCGAGCAGAATCCCTCCAAGTACGTAAAGGTGGATGCGTGAGATGCGATCGCTCGCCATGAAGCCTGGCTCGAGTGCCGCACGCGCCCAGTCCAAAGGCGCGCGAACGCTTTTCCAATCCCTTCCGATTGCGCGGAACTTTCCGACGTCGTCCAAGGCAGACTGAAGGCGCGCCCGAGACAAGATCTTGCAGCCTCACGTCGAACCCCTGGACGCCAAGCACATCGAGCAGCTCGGCATCGTCGTCATCGGACGCAACGAGGGGCAGCGTCTCATGCGCGCCCTCGAGGTGTTGCTGCCTCTGGGAATTCGCGTGATCTACGTCGACTCCAACTCGAGCGACGGGAGCGCGGACCGCGCCCGCGCCCTCGGCGCGCACGTGGTCGAGCTGCACGAAGGCAAGCAGACCGCGGCCCGCGGACGGCAGACCGGATTCGAGGAGCTCTGACGACTGAAGCCCGAGGTGAAGCTGGTTCAGTTCGTCGATGGCGACTGCATCCTCGATCGCGACTGGCTGGCCGTGGGCGTGCGCTTCCTCGAGGCTCACCCGCGCGCAGCCGCGATCTCCGGCAGCTGGACCGAGGAGTTCCCCGAGCGCAGCATCTACAACGCGATCATCTCGCTCGAGTGGGCCGATGTCGCGGGTCCCGCCGATGCTCCCGGCGGCAATTCCCTCTGCCGTGTCGACGCGCTGAAGGCGATCGGCGGCTGGTCGGTCGACCTGATCGCCGGCGAGGACCCTGACCTCGGCTTCCGTCTGCGGGACGCGGGTTGGGAGATCTATCGCCTGGCCGAGCCGATGGCCTTGCACGACATCAACATGCTCTCGTTCCGTTCCTATTGGATGCGCTGCATCCGATCTGGCTACGGCTACCTGGAAGTGGGCTGGCGCCACCGTCGCGGCACCGGACGTCAATGGTTGCTGCGCGTACGCAGTGCGGTGTTCTACGCCCTGCTCCTGCCTTCGCTCGCCATCTTCGGCCTGGTCCTGGCCCGCCGCTTCTCGCCCTGGTGGATCGGGGCTTCGCTGATCGCGTGCGTCGCCGCCGCCTACGCGAGAATGCTCTGGGTCACCTTTCTCTTCGCGCGTCACCGGCGCGCTCCCGTGCGACTCGCCTTGAGCTACTCCGTGCTGCTGTTCGTGTCGAAGTTCGCCAATGTTTGGGGTTTCGGCAGGCTGGTCATCTCGCGCATCACCGGAACGCCGACGCGCTTGATCGAGCACAAGGCCTTGTCGTCTCCGGCCAGCGGAGATCACCCCGCATAGAGGAGGCTCTTCCTCGCACCGAGCGCTCGCCGATCGGACGCCAGCGCGCGCGGGCTGGTGCGAGAGACTATCTTCCCGATTCGACCCAACCCATGCTTCGCGTCGCCTACCTGAACAGCCAGTATCCGTCGATCTCGCACACGTTCATCGAACGAGAAGTACGCGAGCTGCGCGCGCGGGGGCTTGTGATCGACACGTTTTCGATCAATCCGCCGCGCACTCAGGACAGGCTCGGAGATCGTCACGCAGCGGAAGCCGTGAAGACTTTCACGCTGAAAGTCCCGCTGCTCTCCTTGATCGCCGCGCAGGTGCCGGCCTTGTTCCGTTGGAGATTCGGGTATCTCCGAGCCATCGCGGAATCTCAGCGGCTGTTTTCCCCGGGGCTCGCGCAACGCGCCAGATCCCTGGCCTACGTCTTCGAGGCAGCCCGGCTCGCGCGCGAGCTGGACGCGCGCGGTCTGCGGCATGTCCACGTGCACATGGCGAACAATGGCGCCGCGGTCGCGCTGCTCGCCTGCACCTTGGACCCGCGCTTGACGTACAGCCTCTCCATCCACGGCAGTGCGGAATTCTTCGATGTGCACCGGTTGAATCTGAAGGCGAAGTGCGAGCGGGCCCTCTTCGTGCGCTGCATTTCGAGTTTCTGCAAGGCTCAGATCATGGCTTGGACCGACCCTGCCGTGTGGGAGCGCTTCCATGTGGTGCACTGCGCCGTCGACCCTGACGAGCTGAAGCCGAGCTTGGCACCGAGCGCGCCGTCCCAGGCCTTGCGCCTGTTGACCGTCGGCCGGCTCGAGCCCATCAAGGGCTACCCGCTGCTCCTCGAGGCAGTCGCCAAGCTCGCGGGAGCTGGTGTCGACGTGCGGCTGGAGATGATCGGGGATGGAACGCTGCATGCTCGACTGCGCGAGCAGATCGCGCGACTCGGCCTCGATGGAATCGTCACGATGAGCGGCGCGCTGTCGGCCGAGGAGCTTCCAGAGGCCTACGACCGCAGCGAAGTCCTGGTCGTCTCCAGTTTCATGGAAGGCGTGCCCGTCGTGCTCATGGAAGCGATGGCCAAGGGCCTGATCGTGGTCTCCACGGCAGTCGGGGGCGTCACCGAGCTGGTCGCCCACGGTGTCAACGGTCTGGTCGTCACCGCTGGCAGTGTCGAGTCCCTGGTCGAGGTCCTCGCGGATCTGGCGCAACAGCGCCATCGGCGCGAAGCCATGGGCGCGGCTGCGCGCGAGGTCATCGTGCGCGAGTTCAGCATCCGCCACCTAGGCTCCGGCATGCAGGCGCTGTTCGAGCGCACGTTGTCGGCGAAGGGAACTGGCTCCGAGTCGTCGTGAGCTGAGCGCAGGCGCGGATCATCCGACCGGCGGGACTTGGGGTCCGTGCCGGTCGCGACGATCCTTGCGGTCAGTTTTCCAAGGCGCCCATCGCAGGCAGCAAGGGGCGAACCACGCGATTGAAGTCCTCGCGCACCTCCATCAACGGGATGGATATGTGCGCCGCGAGCGACCAGGAATTCAATCGGAAATCGCCGAGCAAGGCGTTCACGAAATCGGTGATCGGCACCGTCCGGTTGTTCAGGCCGGCCAACGGAGTGCCGCCGACGAAGATCACCGGCACGGCGGAGTTGGGCATGCAAACCACGTTGTTCTCGACCAACGTGCTCGTGACCACAGGCTCGACGTAGAACGGGTTGTACTGCGTCGCGGGATGTCCCGCCTGGTACACGGTGTTGTTGTAGACCTTGACGTTGTCCGAGGCCGGCTCGATGCCCCGTCGGCCGACCCACACGGCGGTGGGGTAGGCCTGGGTCGTGCTGCCGTCGAAGATGTTGTTGCGCACCGTGACGTTGCGGGCCCAGATCATCAAGTCGACTCCGGCGTTGTAGCTACGATTGCGCTCGAACACCACGTTGCGCACGCGCTCGTCGACCGCGGCGTGTTGAGGCCCGATGGCGACGGACCATTGGCTGATGCCGCGAATCTCGTTGTCGGCGATCTGGATGTATTCCCCGTCCTTCACTGCAGGAGCTCCGGAGCCCATCGCATTGTGCAGCTTGATCGCGTGCTTGCTGGGACCCGGCGTCGCCAGATAATTGTGTGCGATGACGGACTTGCGGGCATGCCAGACCCGCAGCACGTGCTCGACGGTGATGTTCTCGATCCGATTTCCGAGCACGACCAGGCGCAGAGCTCCCACGTACAAGCCGTACTGCTCGAGGTCGTGGAGGTGGCAGTCGACGATCCCTGCGGTTTCATGCGACTCCGAGTTGGGGGGCTCGTTCCATTCGATCCCGGCATCGAAGTTCGTGGCATCTACCCTCAGCGCCAGGAAGTCTTGGATCTTCGGCACGTTGTAGGCGCCGATGGAGACCGCACTGCTGTTCGTGACGAGCGTGCCGATGAAATCCAGGTCGGAGATCCGCCAATCATTCGCCCTGACGATGACCGCGCCGCCCCCGACGCCCGAGCTGATCTGGATCTTCGGGTCGGCCCCGGTGCCGTACGCCCCGACGATTCCAGGGCCAGGGTTCGTGACCATGCGCGCGCCGGCCGTCGTGAACGTATCCCCGCGCTTGAACAGGATCCGCACGTTCGTCCCGTTCTTCGCGATCCCCGCGTCGAACGTCGCGAGCGGACTCGCCATGTTCGTCCCCGGATTACTGTTGTTGCCTGTCGAGCTCGAGACGTAGTACGTCGTCCCCGTGAACGCCGCGACCGTGACGTCCTGCGCGTAGAGCATGTTGACGCCCGCCGGCGTCGTCACGCGCAGAGTCACGTGATACGCACCAGGCTGCTCGAAGACATGCGCCGCGACATACCCGGTGTCCTTGTTCCGCGACAGTGCTCCGACGGACCATGTGCCCGCGGCCACGTCCCCGAAGTCCCAGCTGTATTGGAAGGGCGCGAAGTCGCCGTTCGCCGGCTGCACCACGCCGCTCGACCAGCTCGGCGAAGCCGTGTTCACCGCGTCGAACACGACCAGCAGCGGCGCGACACCACTCGTCCGCGTCGCCGTCGTCATCGGCAAGGGTGAGCCGCCCGGCCCGCTGTTGACCGTGAGCGCCGCATTCAACGTGGCGTTCGTCCCCACGCCCGTGGACTGGAACACGACCGAGGTCGGATAATTACCGACCGCGAGCGCCGCAGCCGCGGACTGGTTCACCGAGACATTGATGGGAACGGTCTGGCCGGGGAGCAGGGTCCCGGAAGTCTTGTCGAGCGAGAGCCAGCCGGCGGGCGCCGTCGATGTCCACTGAACGCTCCCCGCGCCGGGATTGGCCAGCGTGTAAGCACTGTTGGCCGGCGTGAACGGCCCGCCGACGATCCCCGTCGCGTTGAAGCTCTGCACCGGCGTGAGCACCAGCGTGTAGCTCCCGGGCGTGACGGTCAGCTCGTAGGAAACCAGCGTCTTGCGCCGCGACGGAACTCCGTTGAGCGTGCCTATCTTGGCCGTGTACAGACCCGGTGCCAAGGCGGCGGCCGCGGCCTGGTTGATCGTGGAAGTGAGCTGGGTGCTCCCGCCCGCAGGAATCGAACCATTCGGGGGGGAAAAGGTCAGCCATGGCGGAGACTGAGTCGGTCCCCAATTGAACGAGTGGCTCGTCGTGTTGCTGAGCATCACCACGGTCGGCGCCGAGGGGAAAGGACCTCCCTGAGGACCGGTGAATTGGTACAGCGGGGGAGTGTTCTGCGACCTTGCGGGAGCGGCTATTCCGCCGAGCACGAGGCCCAATGCAGCGATGCCGCGGGACCATTTCAGGCGACGCTGACGCGCCAATTCGTTGCGCGGCGCGACTGCGGCCCGGATCACACGCTGGACGATGCTGATCATGAAGTGCCTCTTGTTGCGCTTCACGGTCCACGGACCGACAGCTCATCGAGCGAGGCTGCGAGACGCGGCCGCACCGAGCGTCGACGCGCTGGTTACGGAGGCCCCTCGAACTCTCTCTCGACGGCATCGCGCGCTGCCCGCGCTCGATGCTTTGCCTGACGTGCCGCGGCCGGGAACGGCCTACTT